>Ga0207646_10000016_pt1 | contig 337048 bp, 309 predicted proteins | sample KBSK5502metaG_FD_184343 | JGI IMG/M metagenome (GOLD analysis project Ga0207646, IMG submission 184343) | Corn, switchgrass and miscanthus rhizosphere microbial communities from Kellogg Biological Station, Michigan, USA - KBS K5-50-2 metaG... | ecosystem: Host-associated > Plants > Roots >... | reverse complement strand
ATGGGATCAAAGGCCAAGAAAAACCACCATCCTTCGTTCCTCACAGGGGCTGGATGCCAAGACAAAAATCCTGCTGGCCTCCGGTCGTTGGGAAATTGTTTCTCTTGACATCCCCTTTTAGAGAACAACCTTTTGAACTTCGCCCTGTTCGGTGGATTGGGAGGGTGAACTGCTCTTCATCGCTACTATCGAGCACCCAGGGCAAGAGTCACTCCAGCATCGAGGGCCTAGGCCGATCTTGATGTTCAGTACGGGCAAAAGTTATGTGAGCGTGCTTTTCCAGCAGAGTCTCTCTCAATAGGGTGGAACGTGAGTCGCATTTGCTGCTGCTGCCGGTAGTCGCCACTCACTTGCACAGGTGAATCAGCGGTTCTCGAGCGCAGCTCGTCCAAGGGGCTCAGTGAATCTCAGAGTACTGAAGTGGCGCAGACGGTTGGGGCACCTGGAGCTGCGGCATGGGACGAGCGGAGAAGAGGTAACGGCAGGGCTTTGCGATCCAGCGCGCCCAGCGCGCGGACCGGGCGACCCGCGCACTATCCGTGGCCATGCCGGTATTTGCATACATCTGCCGGTAGAGCTTGGAAATCAAAACGAAGGCTAAGCGGCCCCGCGGTGACTTGATGAAACGGGAGCGTTTCCAGATGAACCTCAGGCTGTAGAAGCGGTCCCAAACGGCTTGTGTGCGGCGACGGATCTCCTCGCCCGACATGACCGGGTGAGGCCAATAAAAGTTGGGGCGAAGGGCCTGGGGGATCAGCCAGCGCCGGGTCAGTGGAACGCCCCCGATGCGCGTTAGATCGCCCTCCATCATCTTTTCCCAGCGCCCAAAATCCACCGTTCCGGGGAATGGCACTAGCATCACAAATTGTGCGAAGGCGATCTCGGCGCGCAGGGCCACATCGGCGGTGGCATCAAAAGTCTCCGGCCGGTCGCTGGGCAGGCCGAAGATAAACGAACCCAACACATGTACACCGTGGCGGCGGAAGGTCCGTAAGCGCTCGACTAAACCTTCTCCAGCGGCATTAAACTCTTTGTAGATGTCTTTCAGTCCCTCCGGCGTCACGGATTCCACTCCTACCAGCGCCCCTTTGATGTTTGCCTGCCGCATGGCGTCGAGGAAGGAGGGGTCTTCCGCGGCCTCCATGGTAATCTGGGTGAAGAACATCATGTCTGGGGGAAGCAGAGCGAGGCGCGCCATGAGTTCGAAGCGCTCCGCTCGCAAGGCCGTGAGTTCCTGGAGTCGACGCGTGTCGCCTTGTCGAGAGGCCAACTGTAGGTCGGTCAGCGTGACCGGATAAAAGTTATCATCGGCAAGCAACACGAATCGAAACCCGAGGCGGCGCAACTGGACAATCTCGTCGATCACAGCGTCTGCGGCGCGCTGACGGGGACGCTGACCGTCTGTCCGCCAGACGGAGCAGAAGGAGCAATGTTTAGGACAGCCGCGCACGGTCTGCACCGAGGCCCACATATAGCGCTTGCGCGAAAGCAGATCCCAACGCGCCGGCAGGAAATTCGAGCCCTCCACGCGGCCGCCCAAGTAGATGGATTGGGGAGCGCCCTTGCGGCAGTCGGCCAGCGCGGTCGCCCAGACAATGTCGCCGTCTCCTTTCACCACCGCGTGCGCGCCCCCGAGACTATGCGCTTCCTCCGGATAGAGTGTGGCGTGAATTCCTCCGAAGACTACATAGGCACCGCGCTGCCGCGCCATTTTGCCAATCTCATACCCGCGCAGAGCATTCCCGGTATGGATCCCGATGCCGACGATATCCCCACGTTGGATGCGGTCTAGATCTATAGGACTGAGCGTTTCATCGATGAGCACGGGGTCACCGAAGGAGGCTGGCGTAGCCGCCGCAAGCACATACAGCCAACGCGGGGTAATGACAGCGGTGCCAAAAGACACATGGCTTGGATTTACGAGGTGAACCTTCATGTGCTGTGGACTAGGCCGGAAACTGGTTGCCGGGTAGCACCCAATGTCAACATCCCCTCAAGCAACTCCATAGCAATGAACGGCCGTCCGTCGTGCTCGTCAATGTCGTAAATCGTGCAGATGTTGGGATGGTTTAAGGCCGAGGCGGCGCGCGCCTCGCGCTTAAAGCGCTCGATGGCCTGGTGGTCTTTAGCGAATTCGTCAGGCAGGAACCTCAGCGCCACGCTGCGGCCCAAGCGCGTGTCTTCGGCGCGATATACCACACCCATCCCGCCGCCACCCAGCTTCTCAAAGATATGGTAGTGCGAGATGGTCTGGCCGATCACGCGGGATGGGACCTCCCTGGGGCAGCCATCTTAGGCCGCGCCCGCAGGCAAGTCAACGCAAAAGCGTTGGCAGGTCTGATGGTTGGCGTGTCGCCTGCGACGGCAATGAGGCGACTCTCCCGGTGGAGGCTGCCGAAACTTTGGATTGATGACTTTAGAAAGGAGACCAAACCATGAGACAGGTTGAATCAACAATCGAAGAAAAGCTGAGGCGTGTGCGGGGCGACGGCCGCATCTGGCGGCGCGGGCGCATCTGTTGGATTCAATACTACGTGAACGGCCGTCCGGTGCGCGAGAGCTCGCATTCGGACCGGAAGGCGGTTGCTGAGCGGCTTCTCCGGCAACGCCTTGGTGAAGTCGCCGCAGGGATCGCGTTACTGCCCCGCGCAGCCCGCGTCACCTATGAACAGATGCGCGATGCGTTGCTGGCTGACTACGCAGCGAACCAGCGCAGGTGGCTCACGAGAGCAGGAAAGCTATACGAGGTTTCCGCGCTCGATCAATTTTTCGGCGGCTATCGGGCGGTCAATATCAGTACGGATGCGATTCGTGCCTTCATTTATAAGCGCCAGACAGAAGGCGCGACGAACGGCACAATCAACCGTCCGCTCGCCCTGCTGCGCCGCATGTTCAATCTGGCCGTGCAAGACAGGAAGCTCCGCGACGTTCCCCACGTTCCGATGCTGAAAGAGGCTCCACCACGTAAGGGCTTCCTCGAACACGCGGATTACCAGAAGCTGCGCCAGGAGTTGCCCGAGCACCTGCGCCCGATTCTGGCCGTGGGCTACTTCACTGGGATGCGGCTCGGTGAGATTCGCGACCTGCGGTGGAGCAACGTCAGCCTTGATGACGCCGAGATTAGGCTCGATCCGGGCACAACAAAGAACGATGAGCCGCGCACAATCTCACTCGTTACCGAATTATTGGAGATGCTAAAGATCGCGCGCGAGAAAGGCCCTGACGCAGAGTTTGTGTTCACGTGCGACGGCCAGCGTGTCGGGAGTTTCTACAAAGCCTGGAAGTCGGCCTGTAAACGAGCGGGGCTCGCCGGTCTGCTATTCCACGATCTGCGGCGCACGGGCCTCCGCAACCTTGTCCGCGCGCAAGTCCCTGAGCGCGTTGCGATGAAGATCAGCGGCCACAAGACCCGGGCCGTGTTCGAGCGCTACAACATCGTCTCCGGGCGCGACCTCAAGGACGCAGCCAGCAAGCTCGAAGCATATCTGGCCGGGCAGAACGGGGACAAAACGGGGACAATCGCAACCGCCAGCTTACGGGGATCGGTCCTAACTCACTGAGAAGATTGGCTCCGGGGCCTGGACTCGAACCAGGATAACCAGATCCAAAGTCTGGTGTGCTGCCGATTGCACCACCCCGGAGCGGAACCGCCAAATTTTAGCATGCTAATGGATTCGCTGCGCCCGTGATTCCCCTTCCTTCTTCGACGGAAGGGCTGGGCCCTTTCCGGATGGTGGGAGCTACAACTGCGGGCTCAGGATTCATGCGAATCCCGCCGGTGTCCCAAGACACAGCACCGATCCGCAAGCAAGAGGCTCGTAGGGCAAGGGCACAGCCGGCGCAAGCGGCGCGGCATCTTCTGGCTGGCGCTCACGGAGGTCTATTTGGCCGAGTACGGAGGGCCCGGGCGCGCCGCCGGCTGGTAGGGCGGCTGGGCGATTGCGCGCATAGGCAACGATGGCTCGACTCCTTCCCGAGTCTGGTTGGCTTCCAGGAGCCAGCTTGCCGCTCTGTTTGTCTCATCCGGCAGCCGGGCGTGCATCAAGGCTGAAGACCCGCTTTTGGCCGCAGGGGCGCAGTTTCATCTGCGGGCGCATTTCTGTTACGCTGAATGTACTGCACGCACGCGGAGAGGTGTCCGAGCGGCTTAAGGAGCACGCTTGGAAAGCGTGTGTTGGGGAAACTCAACCGTGGGTTCGAATCCCACCCTCTCCGCCATCCAGTCTGCTCAACTGGCTTCTCCGCCCGATCGAGCGCAAGAATGCACGAATCTTCGCCGAAATCCGCGTTTTCTGCGCGGAACCGGACTGCAGAGAATCGGCTTTTCTCGTCATCAGACTCAATCAGGCCGAGTTTTCTCCGGGATGTGGTCCCGCGGTCCGGTTTCAAAACATGCCTGAGAGCTGGCTCAAATACGAGTGTTTGTGGGCAGCGAGAGTCGCGAGTTTCGGGCGCGCCGAATCAGGCACTTGGGGGAGGGATGCACGTAGGGTTTTTGGGCAAGGCAATGAAGGGCTCGCCGGGTTCCCCTGCGTGGGGTGATCCCCGTAATTGACCGCCAGTGAGAGCCGCAATTTATGCTCGCGTGAGCACGACCGCCCACCAGTCTGTCGAGATGCAGCTAAGAGATCTCCGTGAGCTGGCTGGCCGTCGGGGCTGTGAGATTGTGGACGAATACTGCGATGAAGGGATTAGCGGCTCCAAAGATTCTCGGCCCGGCCTGAACCGCTTGCTGGCGGATGCGGAGGCTGGGAAGTTCTCGGTCGTCTTGGTCTGGAAACTCGACCGTCTTGGGCGGAGCCTGATTCACTTGGTGAGGCTGATGGAAGATTTCCGGCGCTTTGGCATCGAATTGGTGAGCTTCTCCGAGGGACTGGATTTCACAACCACGACTGGCAAGCTGCTCTTCCAAATCATCAGTGCCTTCGCCGAGTTCGAGCGGAACTGTATCCGCGAGCGTGTGCTAGCAGGAATGAGGAACGCAAGGGCTAAGGGCAAGCGCATAGGTCGTCCTCCACGCACACATTTGTCCCCAGAGATGCGAAAGGCCATAGCCCTGGCCTATCGCCAAGGTCAGGGAAGTCTACGGCAGCTGGCGGCACGATTCGGCACTTCGGTCGGGTCGATCCAGCGTTGTATTGCGGCGTACTCTGAAGTTTCCACTTCTTAGAAAATTGTGTGGACCTACGTTCAGCCTCCTCCGCTCATAAGGCGTAAACACTCAAGAAACGTAGGGGAGCCGTACTTGGGGCGGCTCCTGCGCCTTGCTTCAATGTAGCGCCCGCCTCTTGCCGTGCCAAAAGGCTCGCTCGAATCACTTTCAGCCGCTGATTCCTTAGAGCGCAGGCTGACCTATCGCTGAGTCAGAACGACACCACTTTCGGCACGGCCTTGAGGAGAAGCCAAGCTTCGAGGTACGCTACGCGCCGATAAGGAAAAAGGTTGAGCCTCCTCCTCAAGCAGCCCTGCGACGACGGAGTCATCCTTTCCAGGCCTTGTACAAGCCCTTCCGCACCGAATGTTGGCCGATGGGTGCTTGCAGCAACGATCCTAGGCACGAGCATGGTCTTTATCGACGGGACAGTTGTCAATGTGGCGTTGCCTGTCTTGCAGGCCGAACTTAATGCAACGCTGGCTGACGCACAATGGGTCGTTGAGTCCTATGCGCTTTTCCTCGCCGCACTGATGTTGGTAGGTGGTTCATTGGGCGACCACTTTGGCCGGCGCCGAATCTTCGCTGTAGGTGTTGCACTTTTTGCAGGAGCTTCAGCGTGGTGTGGCACTTCGCCGAATGTGCATCAGTTAATTGTTGCTCGGGCGGTGCAAGGCCTGGGGGGAGCGCTGCTGACGCCGGGCAGCTTGGCCATCATCAGCGCCTCTTTCACTAGAGAGAAACGCGGGCAAGCAATTGGCACCTGGTCTGGCTTTTCTGCAATTCTCGCCGGCTCGGGTCCGATTGTGGGAGGCTGGCTGATCGACCACGCATCCTGGCGCTGGGCCTTCTGGATCAACGTCCCGCTTGCCCTGATTACACTCACGATTGTGTATTGGCGGGTCCCGGAGAGCCGCGATGACAGCGCGACCGGCAGCCTGGACTGGTTCGGTGCTTTGCTCGCGACTGCCGGTCTTGGCTGCATCGTCTATGGACTTATCGAATCGTCGAACTCGGGAGTCAGTGCCGCTCATCCGCTCGGTCTGATCGCGCTGGGCGTAGCAGCATTGGCCGGCTTCATCGTTACTGAGGCCCGGAGTCGAGCCCCAATGATGCCTCTTCCCCTGTTCCGTTCGCGAACGTTCACTGGAGCAAATGTCTTAACTCTTCTGCTTTATTCCGCGCTGTCCGGAGCGCTGTTCTTCTTGCCGTTCAATTTGATCCAGATCCAGGATTACACGACAACGGCTGCCGGCGCCTCTTTGCTCCCTTTCATCCTCATTATGTTTTTGTTGTCGCGATTGTCCGGTGGGCTGGCCGCGCGGTATGGAGCAAAGCTGCTGCTGATCGTTGGCCCTCTGGTCGCGGCTTTTGGATTCGGACTATTCGCGTTACCGGACGTAGGCGGCAGTTATTGGACGACTTTCTTTCCCGCGGTGCTCGCGCTGGGCTTCGGTATGGCGGTGAGCGTCGCGCCACTGACAACGACGGTCATGGGCTCAGTGGAACAGAACCATGCGGGCCTCGCATCGGGCATCAACAACGCAGTCGCCCGAACCGCCGGCTTGCTTTCCCTTGCCGTGCTGGGAGTCTTGCTGTTTCAAACTTTCAGTGTCAGCCTGGATCGCCGCCTCGAAACCATCGACGTTCCAAGCCAAGCTAAACTGGAAGTTCAGCATCACCGCGCGGCGCTCGCTGCAATGGCGCTGCCGGATAACTTGAGCCGCGAAAGCCGCTCAGCTCTGAAGAAAGCAGTCGCGGAGTCGTTCATCGCTGGTTTTCGCCTGGTGATGCTGGTTGCCGCTGGTCTGGCCGTCGCGAGCGCACTCACAGCATGGATACTGATCGAGCCTCAGCATATGCGATGAGGGAGCTGCGCAAAACCATTTTCTTTTGATACAACTTGCTCCTGGTGACCAACAAGGGGGCTCGTGTGTGTGCGGGGGTGGGTTTGTAGGGGCGTATGGCTGTACGCCCCTACTCAGAGGCATCCTTCACCGGCTGCCATAGGGGGACACGCATGGCATTCGGGCATAGAACCAGGAAATCGGCGTGTCCCGCGCCTTGGCCGCACGCGCGGGATCGAAATATTCGCGTAAGGAACGCGATCTTTCCACCTGCAGCACACAGGAACAGCACATAATCCTGGACTATAGATACGCCCCGTAGGCTTTAGTGCCCGTACTCATCCCGAGCGGAGACACGCCGCAATTAGGCAACTTTGGGACTACTTATTTGGTCGTTCCCGGAGTCGCGACAGCCTTTTCGCGTGACGCGCACCCCAATCATGCATGGCAAGGAAAACAGGCTTTAGGGTTTTGCCGACTCTCGTGAGGGAATACTCGACTCGGGGCGGAACCTCAGGAAAGACTTTTCGTTGGACCAGCCCGTCTCGCTCTAACTCGCGAAGCTCAGTGGCCAAAACCCTGTGGGAAACCTCTGGGATTCTTCTTTGCAGATTTGAGAATCTCCTCGTGCCCCGCAAGAGTTCATGAAAGATCAGAAGTTTCCACCGATGATCGATGAGGCGCAGAGTGATTTCCGCCGGGCAGACTTTTCCATCTCGGCTCATACTTCCCCCTCGCCGGTAACCTTCCGCTCACTTGGTTACTATAAGATGCGTTCTTGACAGCCTTGAATCCAGGCGCTAAACAAAGTGAGCCCCAGGCCCACTGGTTCTTGCGCATGATACGTCTCAGTGTCCCGCAGCACAATGGCCTCTCCGTCGCTTGTTAATCCAAAGTTGAAAAGGAGGAAGTCATGGCTCAAACCAATGGTCGCACGAAGCGCAGTGAGAAGGGGCTGCTGACCCCGGACAACTGCGTGGTTACACTGATCGATCTCGAACCTCAAATGCTCTTTGGCGTTTCGAATTTCGACCGCCAGGCGATCATCAACAACAACGTGGCCCTCGCAAAAGCCACTCGGGTTTTCGACGTGCCCGTCGTCCTCAGCACGGTTGAAACGAAGAGTTTCAGCGGAAATCTCTGGCCGCAGGTCCAGGCTGTCTTCCCAAAGCAGACGCCGATCGAACGCTCCACCATGAACTCCTGGGACGACAAGAACTTCGTTGCCGCGGTCGAGAAAACCGGTCGGAAGAAGATCGTGTTGGCCGGGCTCTGGACGGAAACCTGCGTTGCCCTCCCCACCATCCAGGCCATTCACGACGGCTACGAAATCTACGTCGTCGAGGATTGCTGCGGCGATGTGAGCCAGCTTTCCCACGAGAACGCAATGAAGCGCGTGGTCCAGGCGGGCGCGAAGCCCGTCACCGCGCTCTCCGTAATGCTCGAGTGGCAGCGCGATTGGGCTTTGAAAGACACATACGACGCGGTCATGGACATCGTGAAGAACCATTTTGGGGCCTACGGCGCAGGAGTTGAGTACGCGTACACGATGGTGCACGGCGCTCCGGCGACGAAGTTCCCTGAATACGTCGTTCCGGCAGCCGCGGCGGCCGCGCACAAGTAACGGGCGGGGCAGGGCAGGCGCCCTGCCCCCTTGCCCATAGCCAATCAAGTGATAAGGAGGCTCGCATGCCTGCAGACTGCATACTTCATAACGCCAGAATCGCGACAAATGGTGTTCCGTCGTTCGTGGAAGCAATCGCCATCAAGGATGGCAAGATCAGTATCAACGGTAGCAATGACGAGATCTTGCGGCAGCGTGGGCCGGCGACGAGTCTGATTGACGCAAAGGGCCGCACAGTCATCCCTGGCCTGAACGATTCACACATGCATCCGATCCGCGGCGGCCTCAACTACAACATGGAGCTGCGTTGGGACGGCGTGCCGTCGCTTGTGGACGCGCTGCGGATGCTGAAGGAGCAGGCCACGCGGACGCCCGCGCCCCAGTGGGTGCGTGTCGTCGGCGGGTGGACAGAGTTCCAGTTTGCCGAGCGCCGCATGCCCACGCTCGATGAAATCAATGCTGCGGCCCCGGACACGCCAGTCTTCGTCATGCACTTGTACGACCGCGCCCTGCTGAACGGCGCGGCTTTACGTGCCGTGGGGTACACGAGAGAAACTCCCGATCCGCCCGCGGGCCAAATTCAACACGACAACAACGGCAATCCTACGGGTCTTCTCCTCGCCAAGCCGAACGCTAACATCCTTTACTCGACGCTCGCGAAGGGACCGAAACTGTCACGGGAAGACCAACTCAACTCATCCCGGCTATTCTTTCGCGAATTGAACCGCTTTGGTGTCACCAGCGCGATCGATGCCGGCGGCGGCTTCCAGAATTATCCCGATGACTATGCAGTCGTAAACGAACTCCACCGCAAGGGCGAACTTTCCGTTCGCCTGGCCTATAACCTCTTCACCCAGAAGCCGAAACAGGAACTCGCGGACTTCCAGAAGTGGACAAAGATGACGAAGCCCGGCGAGGGTGACGATTTCTACCGCGTGAATGGCGCTGGTGAGATGTTGGTCTTCTCCGCCGCGGACTTTGAAGACTTCCTTCAACCACGGCCCGACATGCCGCCCGTCATGGAAAGCGAATTAAAGGCGGTGATTCAGCACCTGGTCGAGAACCGCTGGCCGTTCCGCCTGCATGCCACGTATGACGAGACAATCACGCGCGCCCTGAAGGTCTACGAAGAAGTGAACCGTGAGATTCCGTTTGGCGGTTTGCACTGGTTTTTCGATCACTGCGAGACAATTTCCGACCGGAATATTGAGCGCGTCAAGGCGCTAGGCGGGGGCATTGCCGTTCAGAATAGAATGGCCTTCCAAGGGGAATATTTCGTCGAGCGTTACGGCGCGCAGCAGGCGAAGCGCACACCGCCTATCCGGCGGATGCTGAGGATGGGCGTTCCCGTTGGGGCAGGTACGGACGCTACTAGGGTCTCCAGCTACAACCCCTTCCTTTCTCTCTATTGGCTGGTCACTGGGAAGACCATCGGCGGCTTGAGCCTGTACCCGGAGGAAAACCGCTTCGACCGCGCGGAAGCGCTCAAGCTATATACCGTCGGGAGCAGTTGGTTTTCCACAGAGGACGGCAAGAAAGGCTTGCTCGTGCCAGGACAACTGGCCGACTTGGCCATTCTTTCTTCGGATTACTTTTCGGTTCCCGAAGAAGACATCAAAAAGCTGGAATCGGTGCTGACGATCGTCGGCGGCAAAGTCGTCTACGCGACGGCTGAATTCTCAGAGTTGGCGCCTCCCGAACTGCCCGTCAGCCCAGAGTGGTCTCCCGTCAAGTACTATGGCGGGTATGCTGAAACCACGAAAAGAGCTGCCCACGGCGCGAAGGCTACGGCCCGGCAGGCAACTTCAGCGCATGAATCCATCTATCCCCATGCCGAGAAAGCACACCGTTGGGTGTGGGGCGAATCGGGCCTGTGGAGTCTCGGTTGTGATTGCTTCGCTTTTTGACGAAGTAAATTCTTAGTTTCGAAAGATATGGCCCGGAACACCCAGAATGACCAGGTGTCGTTCAGGGCAAATCCCTCGGGGTTCCGGGCCGACCGCTTCTCAAGTGAAGGGACAGAGTGCAAATCTGAACCCTGACGGGGAAGGCAGCCAGACTTCTCTTGTCGAGGCGAGGCAGGTGTGCACGGAGAAGACATATTGCTTTTGCCGAACTCCATCTCAGTGTGTCGTGGAGCGTTGCGAATGAACCTCATCCGGACCACCGGACTCACGCTTGGAATCCTCATCATTCTGCCTGGTGTTGTGACGGCACAGACAAAACCCCCTTGTCCCAGTTCGCCTCCTGCCTATCAACAGCTTTCATACGACGAGGACTACTCGTATCTGCGTGACCAGGGTTGCCGGGCTGATATGTGGGACCCGGTCAAGTACGTGCCTTTCGATTCATCAGGAGAAATGTATGTGTCTCTTGGAGGGCAGGTCCGCGAGAGATACGAATACTTCAACAACGCGAATTGGGGATTAGGCCCGCAGACTGCGAACGGTTATCTGCTCCAACGCTACATGATTCACGCTGATCTGCACTTTGGTTCACGCTTTCGCCTATTCGGGGAACTCAAGAGTGGAGTGGAGAACGGACGAAACGGAGGTCCCCGCCCCGTCGACGAGGACAAACTGGATGTCAATCAGGCTTTCCTCGATGCAGAACTCTCCGAATGGTCCAAGGGTTCCCTGACCTTGCGCGTTGGCCGGCAAGAGATGGCATTTGGGTCTTCTCGCCTGTTGTCCGTCAGGGAAGGTCCAAACGTTCGGCAGAGTTTCGACGGCTTCCGTTTAATCCTTCATTCGGCCAAATGGCGTGTCGATCTTTTCGCCACAAAGCCAGTGGAGACGAATGGAGGTTTCTTCGACGACTCACCTGATCATGCACGCTCATTCTGGGGAATCTACTCAACACGACCAGTTGCCAAGCTGAGAAACGGGAACATCGACCTGTACTATCTGGGCCTGGATCGAAAGCGCGCCACCTTCAATCAGGGGACTGCGCGCGAGCAGAGGCATTCGCTCGGAGCCAGACTCTGGGGGAGCCCGCGGCCCTGGGACTATAACTTTGAGGCGGTGTTCCAGTGGGGTCGATTTGGACCGGGGAATATTCGGGCGTGGACAGTTGCCTCCGATACCGGATATACGGTGCATTCCGTCCGCTTTCGGCCCCGGTTCGGATTAAAAGCAGATATCACCAGCGGCGATAAGAACCCAGCAGATCCGAACCTTCAAACGTTCAATGCCTTGTTCCCCAAGGGCGCCTATTTCAACGAAGCGGACCTGATTGGGCCAGCAAATTTTGCCGACCTCCATCCGTCGGTGAGCTTGTCCTTGACGAAACGTCTTTCTCTGACCACCGACGCAGACTTTTTCTGGCGAGAAAGCCTCAATGACGGCATCTACGGTGTGGCCGTGAATCTCCTGCGCCCCGGGCAGATGAGCGGAGCGCGCTATATCGGCAACCACGCGTCAGCGCAGTTCGAATACCGTGTGGATCGCCACACGACCATCGCTTGCGAGTATCTCCATTTCTTCTCCGGGCCATTTCTGGAACAGACGCCGCCCGGAAGAAATGTCAACTACGTGAATGCGTCGGTGGCCTATAAGTTCTAGCGGGCGGGAGCGAAAAGAGATGGTCACGTCCGACTCTGCCACGATTTTAGCGTGGTCGGAACGGTTGCTGAGATTCTAGTGAAGAGAGTTGGAGGATCCCATGTTGAGCGATGCCAACAAGACGCTTATGTTAGTGGGACGCCTGCTGATAGCGACAATTTTCTTTATGAACGCATTTGGTGTCGTAGATCAAGCGCGCCCGGCGCAGGAAATGGCCGCTCACGGTGTGCCAGCGTTTGCGATTGTCCCAATGCTCTGGGCAGGTCGCATCGCGCAATTGATCGGCGGTGTGCTGCTCTTGTTTTCAAACCGCCTGGCGGTCGTCGGGTCGTTCGTGCTGGCGGCATTTTTGATCCCTGCAACTCTGATTGGTCATAATTTCTGGGCGGCAACAGGCGACTTTCGGCAGGCGCAGTTGGTGGGCTTCTTGAAGAACCTTGCGATCCTTGGCGCTCTCGTCGTGATCGCAGCACATGACTTAAGGCCATCGGAGAAACATGAGTCGCGATGAGAAGAAGGACCCGATACCAGCCGCGCTGTTGGTGCTGACGCTGGTTACCGGCCTCGTGGATGCGGTCAGCGTCCTCGCGCTGGGCCATGTGTTCACGGCGAACATGACGGGAAATGTCGTTTTCCTCGCATTTGCTGTTTCCGGAGCGCCGGGATTCTCCATTGGTCGGTCCCTCGTTTCGCTCCTTGCGTTTCTTGTTGGCGCGGTTTTAGGTGGTCGGCTCTTCCACGCAATGGCGGAAACGAGCAAGCGGCGCTGGGTGCTGAGCACATTGTTTGCTGAGGCTGTGCTGCTGTGCATTGCTGCGTGGGTTTCAGCCGGATTGGATAGGGAGTCGCCAGATTCGCAGGGACTTGTTTATGCCGCTATTGTTCTGATGGCTGTCGCGATGGGATTGCGCAATGCGACCGTGCGCCAGCTCGCCGTTCCTGACTTGACGACAACGGTGTTGACGCTCACGCTGACCGGGCTGGCCGCAGATTCTTCTCTGGCGGGCGGCAGCAATCCGAGAATTGCGCGTCGTATGGGGGCTGTGCTGACGATGTTCGCGGGTGCGGCGATCGGTACCCTGCTTTTACGGTTTGGCGTCGCCCCGCCACTGCTGCTGAGCGCGGTGTCCGTTCTTCTCGCTTCAACGCTGTACGCTGCTGCCCCGACGCCGACAACGACAGCGGAAAAACAATCTGTGCTTCATGGAGGAAAGACATGACAAAGATCGCGATCGGAATTGCCGTCGGACTGCTGATTGGGGCCGCGTGTCGATGGTTCGACATTCCCGTACCGAGTCCACCCAAGCTCGTCGGGGCATTGCTCGTCGTGGCGATGACCGTGGGCTACATGGCCACGGACAAGCTGATCGCTTCGAAGTTCACTGCTAAAGGGCCGGCAACGACAAAGGAGCTGTGCGGCGGCCCAACGGGCTTACCACATTCGCGGACGGGAACATAGCCAATCAGGTCTCGACGTGGTTCTGAGCTGGTCAGCTTCGATTTGAACAACGACGGCAGCACGCTAAGCGATCGCACACCGGGCCTGAGCCGAGATACTTTCTATCTGCCCGCCACGATCTCCTTCGACCCGCGTGTCACTCGCAACGTGCAGCTCACCGAACACGCGAAGCTTCAGTTCATATGGGAGGCGTTCAACATCCTGAACCGCGCCAACATCACCGGGGCAAGCACTACGCAATTCGCTATGTGCGGCGTGCCTGCTGTGCCTTGCGCGCTGGTGCCGCAAAACACCGGACGGTCCGCTTTCGGCACGCCCACGGCAACGGCCGGGCCGCGCATCATGCAGCTCTCCGCAAAGTTCATTTTTTAAGACTCCGCAGAGCCTCCTCCGTCACAGCTGTTTCACAACAAGGTCGAGAGTCGCACCAAACCTCATGATTTCGGCGCAGAGGCCAGTTTCCGAATAAGCACGTTTCTCGGGAGTTGGACACATGAGACGCATGTATGTCTGCCACTTGCGCTCTCCCATTTGCCTCGCCAAACCGGACATCCGATCCCAAAAACCTCCAAAAGCTGATCAGTCTATTTTACGTCTGGCCCGAAACGGTCCCATTTGCCCTTCTTGCGAGTGACATGCCGTACTATCTGAATGTATTCCGTCTCTTCGACAGAGAGCCGCGCGGAAGGATCACTGGACTCTGCCTCTCTTTCAATGCGGTTCAGGTGCTCAACCAATCGCTTATGTTTCGACTGGTCAGGTTCCTTCTTTTCAGCTTTCAGCTTCCTCCAGGCGGGCAAATGCTGATCCCAGAGGCGCGTCACGAGGAACGACGTGTCCTCGGGCGGGCAGTCCGCGAATTTATGGAAGCCGGTGCGCTTCACCTCCTCCGGCAGCGCGGAATAGTGCTCATCGAGTTTGCGGAGGTCCGCCTTCAGGTCCGGACCCTTGACGAAGCTTTGGTCATTTCGGAGAAATAACGGGACGACGCGTTCATGGAGGTTGTCGCAGGAAGTGAACACCTGGCAGAACGGAAGATAGTACAGATACGCGATGTCGACCTTATTGTCGGCCTTGCCGGCCGGACGCACGCGGGAGATCTGATTGGCCGCTACCGCAAGATTGAAAAACAAATCGACTGAATAGACGTAATGGAAATACGGCGCAAACTGACGGATCAGGGGCCTTCCGGCTTTCTGCCATCGGGCCAAGATCTCCGCCTGCGGAGCTTGCAAGGCCCCCAAGAGAGTCAGTCCGAATCGGAAGGATGCTTCCTGGTCGGGACCATCAATGCAGCCGTCAGCCAAAGCCTTCACTTCTGCGAGCGTCTTGGGTTTTCCGTACCGAAACCATTGCTGGAAGAACTCGTACATGTCGCTGTGGTCGACGTTCGATAGTGCCCGTCTCCACGTCTTCGCGACCTGCCGTTCAAGATCTAGAAATTCGTGCCTCTGCCAGCGATAAAGGGCCTCCTCTTCCTCGGTTCTTAAAAACATGACGCCGCTCTTGCCGTCGAGTTTCACCACTTTCCCGCCGGCCCTCGGAATCCTCCCGTCCAGCACGACTCTTTCTTCGCCCCGAAGGTCCACCCCGATCAGTCTCTGGTGGTGTACGCCCGGGCTGGATTGCATATCAGGGGTCTTGAGCGCCAGATTACCCACCACGTCCTCCGCGGTTCGGCCGGCATGAACTTCCTTTTCCAGGTCGGCTAACGTCTCGATGAAGAAGAGTGGTGTGATATTGGTCAGAAAAAAGTTGTCAAGCCAGGCGGCCTCGTCCGGATTGAGGCTTTGGAGGGCCGAGTTATCAAAGATGAGAATTGGTCCTTGCGACATACGTCCATAATATCAGGGTACCGGAGCCTTCTATGTGGGTGGCCGCTCGGAGGTGGAACCGCCGCACCCGGTGATTGTGCGCTCCCATCCTGCAAGAAAGTTTCGAAATCTTGCCGGAGCATACTTCGTAGGGCAGCGATGAATCGACAACACCGGAACCAACATTGAGCAGACTAAAGCCCCGAGGAGTCGGCTCATCGGAAACTGGGCCAAAACGATTCCCTTTGGTACGCATCCGCACCCCTGGGTCAAGACTTTGCCACAGGCCCAGATCAATGTAATCTGAAGCAGGCAAGATAGAGGCGAGGTCGCCATCGCAAAGAAGCAACAAGGGTTCTCTCGACGGAGCGCGATTCGCTTTGGTCGGAGGTGATTGCAAATGTCATTTATAGCATCAGTACGCCGCAGGGCCTTTAACGTACTGCTCTTTGGCTGTTTTCTCCTGTTCCTCGGCGGCTGCAGCAGCGGCAAAGTGGCGTCAGTTCCTCCGCCACAGGTCGTAGAAGTCGCCACAGTCGTGCAACAGGACACGCCGATCTACAGCGACTGGGTGGCAACGCTGGACGGATACGTGAACGCGCAGATACAGCCTCGCGTTTCTGGGTACATCATCAGGCAGAACTACAAAGAAGGATCTGTCGTCAGGAAAGGAGAGGTTCTCTTTGAGATAGATCCTCGCCCGTTCAAGGCCGCACTCGACCAGGCGAAGGCACAGCTAGCGCAGGCCGAGGCTCAGCTTGGCAAGGCCAGCAACGACGTCGAGCGAGACACGCCCTTAGCGCAAGCGCGAGCGATTGCCCAAAGCCAACTCGATACAGAGATCCAGGCGAAGCTCGGTGCACAGGCTCAGGTGCAGGCGGCAAAGGCGAACGTCGAGCAGGCTGAACTCAACATGGAGTGGACGAAGGTCACGTCCCTGGTCAGCGGGATCGCCGGCATCGCCCAGGTCCAGATCGGGAACCTCGTCGGACCTAGTTCAATCCTCACATCCGTCTCACAAGTCGATCCTATCAAAGCATATATCACCGTGAGCGAGCAAGTGTTCACGGACTTCCATCGCCGGTTCCCCACCGAAAAGAGTGTGGCGGAGCAGCGGAAGCGCATACCACTTCAGCTGATTCTCGCCGACGGCAGTGTGTATGAACGGACTGGAACGATCTCTTTTGCCGACCGTGAAGTAAACCCCGCAACTGGGGCCATACGGATCGCCGGTCTCTTTCCGAATCCGACCAATCTTCTTCGTCCTGGGGGATTTGGACGCATTCGCCTCTCCGCGAGAACTCAAACCGGCGCTCTGCTGGTCCCACAACGAGCCGTAATGGAGCTGCAGGGCAGTCATCAGGTCGCCGTGGTGGGGAGCGATAACAAGGTCACCATCCGTCCGGTAACGGTGGGAGAGCGCGTTGGCAAGCTGTGGATCATCACCGACGGTGTGAAAGCTGGTGAACGCGTCGTGGTCGAGGGACTGATGAAGGTGCGCGACGGCGCTCCTGTGAAAGTAGTCCCCGCCGACTCTGCCAAGGCAGGAGGCTAGCGATGTCAAAGTTCTTCATCAATCGTCCCATTGTTGCCATCGTGATCTCGATCCTGATGGTGATCGTCGGCGCGATTACGATTGTCAGCCTTCCCGTGTCGCAGTTCCCTGCGATCGCGCCTCCGGAAGTGCAAGTGTCCACGACCTATGTCGGCGCCGATGCGCGAACAGTGGAAGAGTCAGTAGCCACGCCCATCGAGCAGCAGATGAGCGGCGTTGACAACATGAATTACATGTATTCAACGAACTCGTCGACCGGTGAGGTGAGGCTGATCGTTGACTTCGACGTAAAGACGGATACGAACACGGACCTGATCCTCACCCAGATCCGTGAAACGCAAGCCGCCTCGCAGCTTCCTATTGATGTGACGAACTTCGGTGTGACGGTGCAGAAGACACTCACTTCACCGTTGATGTTGATCAGCCTCTATTCGCCGAGCGGTATCTATGACTCGAAGTTCCTGGCGAACTACGCATACATCAATCTTTACGATCAATTGAGCCGCGTTCCAGGGGTCGGCAGCGTCCAGGTTTTCGGCGCCGGCAAGTATGCAATGCGGTTGTGGGTAAGACCCGATCAACTGGCAAAGCTTGCCATCACGGTGCCGGAGATCGTGTCCGCCATCCAGTCACAAAACACGGTCAATCCAGCGGGTCAGATCGGCGGCGAACCCGCACCAAAGGGCCAGGAATTCACGTACTCGGTCCGGGCGCAGGGCCGATTGACTACACCTGAGGAGTTCGAACAGATCGTGGTCCGCGCAGCGCCAGATGGCGGCATCGTGCGAGTCAAAGACGTCGCCCGGGTTGAGATGGGAGCGCAAGACTACACGGTCACCAGCCATTTGAATGGCAACCCGAGCGCGCTCGTCGCCGTATATCAATTGCCCGGCTCGAATGCGGTGCAGGCAGCAGAAGGAGTCCAGAAACTCCTCGCTGAGAACAAGGCGAGGCTGCCTCAAGGGATCGATTACACCGTGACGCTAGATACTACGCGCGCGGTAACCGAGGGGATCAAGGAGATCGTCAAGACGCTGTTGATTGCCATTGTCCTGGTGATCATCGTGGTTTACATCTTTCTGCAAGGGTGGCGCGCCACCCTCATCCCACTGTTGGCGGTGCCAGTTTCTCTCGTGGGGACCTTTGTCCTCTTTCCAGTGTTTGGCTTTTCCATCAACACTCTTTCGCTGTTCGGCTTGGTGCTGGCCATCGGACTGGTAGTAGACGACGCCATTGTTGTGGTGGAGGCGGTTGAGCACCACATCGAAGAAGGCATGTCGCCGAAAGATGCGACATTCAAGGCAATGGAGGAGATCTCGGGCCCTGTGGTGGGCATCGCCCTTGTGCTTTCTGCGGTGTTCATCCCTACAGCGTTCATTCCGGGGATCACCGGGCGCCTCTACCAGCAGTTTGCAGTGACGATCGCGATCTCCGTATTAATTTCTGCCTTCAATGCGCTGACCTTGAGCCCTGCTCTCTCAGCGATGCTGCTGCGGCCGCGGAAAAGCAGCAGAGGTCTGCTGCGCAGGTTTTTCGATGGGTTCAACCAGGTCTTCGCGCGGGCAACGGACGGCTACATACGAGTTGCCGGCGCGCTCATCCGCAAGAGCGCTATCGCATTCGTCGTGCTGGTTGTGTGCGGACTGGCTGCGGGCTTCTTCAGCGCCAGGTTGCCCTCGAGCTTCCTTCCCGACGAAGACCAAGGCTACATGTTCATGAACCTCCAGCTTCCTAACGCCTCATCGCTGCAGAGGACGGAAGCCACCGCTCACGAGATCGAACAAGTACTGGCCAAGACTCCCGGCATCGAATCAACGGCGAGTGTCGTCGGATTCAGCCTGCTGAGTCTTACTAGATCGAGCTACAGCGCGTTCTTCTTCGTGACTTTGAAGGAATGGAAGGACCGCAAGAAAAGGGACGAGCAGTATCAGTTCATACGGCAGAACATAAACCGGAAGCTTGCTAGTCTTCCGCAGGGCATTGCGTTCTCGTTCTCTCCTCCGGCCATTCCTGGCGTGGGAACCTCTGGCGGGTTCACGTTCGTTCTCGAGGACCGCGCGGGAAAGGACATTGAATTTCTTGCCGAAAATCTGAATAAGTTCCTTGCAGCCGCCCGGAAGCGTCCGGAACTCGCCACGGTCAACACCACATTCCTCCCCAGTGTGCCGCAGCAGTTCGTCACCGTGGACAGGGAAAAAGTGCTCAAGCAAGGCGTTGACATCAAGGACGTTTATCGAACGATCCAGGCGTTCATGGGAGGCTCGTTCATCAACTACTTCAACCGGTTCGGCCGGCAGTGGCAGGTCTATATCGAGGCTGAGGGCGACTATCGCAATCGTGCGGAGAACGTAGGGCAGTTCTATGTTCGGAACGGAAAAGGCGACATGGTGCCGTTGTCTGCTCTGACACGATTTGAATCGCATTCCGGCCCGGAATTCACCATGCGTTACAACCTCTACCGCTCCGCACAGATCCTCGGCAGTGCCGCGCCTGGATACAGCTCGGCACAAGCAATGGCAGCCCTGGAAAAGGTCTTTGCCGAGACCATGCCTCCTGAAATGGGCTACGACTACTTGGGCATTTCCTTCCAGGAGAAGGTCGCCCAGCAAGGTGTGCCCCCCGCAACTATTTTTGGATTCTCGCTGCTGGTGGTTTTCCTTGTCCTCGCAGCGTTGTATGAAAGCTGGTCGTTGCCGTTTAGCGTTTTGCTGAGCACGCCGGTGGCCGTATTTGGCGCTTTCGCTGTCCTTTGGCTGCGCCGCACGCTGCTCGGTACGTTCCTGCCGCCGTACATGGTGCAGATCGAAACCGACGTGTATTCGCAGATCGGGCTGGTCATGCTGATCGGACTGGCGGCGAAAAACGCCATCTTGATCGTTGAGTTCGCAAAAGAGGCGCACGAGAAAGGACAGCCGCTCGTGGAGGCTGCGCTTGCCGCGGCAAGGTTGCGCTTGCGGCCCATTCTGATGACATCGTTCGCGTTTGTACTGGGTTGCGTCCCGCTTTGGACGGCAAGTGGAGCTGGATCTGTCGCGCGCCAGATCATGGGCACGACGGTGATTGGAGGGATGCTGGCCGCCACGCTGATCGCCGTGTTCATCATTCCTGTACTGTTCGTGGTTGTGGAAAAGCTTTCGCAGAGGAAACCAGGTACGACGGTTGCGCCTGCGACATCACCTTTATCGGCGCAGGGAGATGATTGAGATGAATGCAGAAAAAGAGATATTCGTCGTTGGTTTCCTCATCGTGCTCTGCTCGGGTTGCGCCGTAGGACCTAATTACAAGAAGCCGACCGTGCCCGTGCCTCCCGCATACAGAGGTGTATCACCGGACCAGATGGGCAAGTCTGAAGCGGCTTCGTTCGGCGATCAGAAGTGGTGGGATGCATTCCAGGATGAACCTTTGCGCGATCTCATCCAGACTGCTCTGAAGCAGAACTATGACGTGCGGATCGCGGCAGCGAGGATCCTTGAGGCGCGAGCGCAGCTCGGCATTTCGCGAGCAGACCAGCTGCCATCCGTCGCCGCAGGCGTATCCGCAGCGAATGAGCGCATCCCTCAGACAGTCGGCCGTCCCAGTGTCGAGACCAGCGCGACCCAGGTAAGCCTTTCGCTCGCATGGGAGCTGGACTTTTGGGGCAAATTCCGGCGCGCCACAGAGTCTGCGCGGGCCAATCTGCTCTCGCAGGAATGGGCGCAGCGGCAAGTCATCAGTTCGCTTGTCAGCGATGTTGCCAGCGCCTATTTTCAGTTGCGCGAATTGGACCTTGAACTGGAGATCTCACGCCAGACGCTCGCCTCGCGAAAAGACTCGCTGCGACTGACTCAGATCCTTGCTGATGGCGGTGCCACCTCCATGCTCGATGTACGACAGGCTGAGCAGCTGGTGTATACCGCGGCCGCCTCGATCCCGGACCTTGAACGGCGGATCGAACAGCAGGAGAACTTCATCAGCATTCTTCTTGGCAAGAATCCTCAAGGCATCGCTCGCGGAAGGAAGCTGGTCGATCAACCGCATGCACTGGAAGTTCCCGCGGGACTTCCGTCATCCCTGCTGGAGCGTCGCCCGGACATCCGCCAAGCGGAGCAGCAACTGATCGCCGCTAACGCACTGATCGGCGTCGCCAAAGCAGACTACTTTCCGCAGATCTCATTGACGGCTACAGGCGGCTATCAAAGCTCCGCATTGACTGGTCTCTTCGCCGGGCCCGCAGGGCTTTGGACATTTGGCGGCAGCGCCGTCCAGCCGGTATTCGAAGGTGGCAAGATTCGGAGCCGGGTCAGGTTCGCCCGGGCCCGCACTGAAGAGGCCACGTTGGTCTACCAGCGTACTGTGCAGCAGGCGTTTCGAGATGTTTCTGATGCGCTAGTTGGATACCGCAAGAGCCAGGAGTTCCGCATCCAGCAAGAGCAACTGACACACTCGGCCGAAGAAGCGACGAAGTTGTCGAACATGAGATACAAGGGTGGGGCTACGAGCTACCTGGAGGTACTCGATAGCGACACGAGATATTTCTCAGCTCAGCTTTCTCTGGCGCAAGCACAGCTTCGGGAGCTTCAATCCTTGGTACAGATCTACCGATCCCTCGGAGGCGGATGGCAGCAGTAGGGAATTCGCGGGACGAAAAGTGCATATCACCTACATAGGGTCAGCCGCGGTTCGTCTTCTGGCGAAAACGGAGTCTCAGTCTTGCGTAAAATCGACAGAAGTCCGAGGGCCCGGCCGCGATTCACAAGTGGAATACCGCAAGCGGTTTTTACGCCCTCCGCAGCCGCGATGTCGTATATCTCAGGCCCGAGTTCGTCAGGTTCCCACCTGTCAATGACTACCGGTTTCAAGCTGTCCATCGCTTTCTTATAGGCGGCGCCTGGTGTAACGAGCAACTCTTCCTTGACGACCCCCTTGCCGTGCGGAAAATCCATGGCAAATACCCTGAATTTTCCCGACGCTGCGTCGGGCAGCGCAACGCCTACGGCATCAGCGTGTATGACCTCGCGTATGTTCGCCGCAACCGCGCGCAAGACCTCCCGCAGGTCGAGGCTCGATGTAATTCTGGCCGTGAGATTCAGGAGCAACTCAAGCCGCTCATTTTGAAGTTTTGCCTCTGTGCTCATGGCCCGCGCTAGGAACCGCCAATTTTACTGCGGAAAGCCTACGAGTGCTCGGTGCATCGGTTAGAGGTAGATGATCCGCAGCGGTTATTTGTCCTGGAGCACCTTGCAATCGCTGCCCTGCGACCGCGGTTTAACAGGGGTTGAAGAAACAGAGATGGGAGGCAGGATGTGGCCCTGTCCGCGGGGGTCTAGATCGTTTGATGCAATCGAAGGCAACCGCTACCGACGTGAGACGATTCGGGTTCACCGCCCGGATGGAAGCGTCGTCACCGCGCTGACGTATGTCGTAAAGGAGCCACAGGAGGGCTTAAGGACAAGCCTTGAGTACCTCCGGCACATCGTGACCGGGCTCCGAGAACAAGGGGCTGCTGAAGACTACATCCGCGAGGTTAAACGGATTGCGGTCGGCTCCTCCCGTTGCGGGGCCGAGCCCGCCCGCGATTTCCGCAGAAGCGTTAGCGCGCGAATCGCCGGTTAGCTGATCCTATGGCCTTGCCTTAACCGACTGAATTAACCGCCCGCAATATTCAAATGGCCGTGCGCCCTCCGTCGACGGCGAGTTTTGCGCCGTGAATGAAACTCGAACGATCCGTCGCCAAGAACACAATGGCCTCGGCAATCTCGTCCGCCGTAGCCGGACGGCCCGCCGGCGCCTGGGCGGCCAGTTGCTCGAGGCCCTCCCCCATTGCGTCCGTGCCTTCCGTGCGCGTAGGTCCAGGGCTCACTGCATTGACACGAACTCCACTCGGGCCATATTCAGCCGCCCACGCTTTGGTCAGCAGATTGATGGCGGCCTTGCTCGAACCATAGAGGCTCATGCCGGACACCCCATAATCGGCGACCATTGTCGATACATTGACGATCGCCCCTTTGCCTCTCTTCGCCATCAGCGGAGCAAGTTCCGCGACGAGGAAGTACGGCGCCTTAACGTTGAGCGAATACACGCTCTCAAACACTTCTTCCGTCGTTTCATGCGTCGGCCCGAACGGGAAGATCCCCGCATTGTTGATCAAAATATCGATGTGGCCGCCTCCTAGTTCGACCGCTGTTTTCGCCACTTCGCGCGCGCTCGGCGCGTCTCGAAGATCAGACGAAATAAAATCAGCTTTGCCTCCTGCCGCGCGGATTTCGGCAACCGTCTTCTCGCCGCGCTTCACATTGCGGCCTACGACCAAGACATGGATGCCAAGCTCGGCCAGTTTATTGGCTGTCGCCCGGCCAATACCGCTCGTTCCTCCTGTAATAAGTGCTGTGGACGGACTGGTAGTCATTTGCAATTCCCCTTTCAGTTTTCGTGTAACGGTACATATTTCCTTTTTCTGCCGCGCCGTTCCTCGGGCACGGCTTCGGGGCAATTCCTGCGCCCGGCATGCCCGCGATTTCCGCAGAAGCCTTAGCGTACCCCGACCTAGGCGATTGCAACTTCCAGTTCCTTACATTTGGTAGCATTTTTGGAAAAAGTTTGCTGGATATGAACTGGCAGCCTGTTTCTCCTTTGCGGCGGTCACCTTGGCGAGTGCCTCCAACGTAAGTTCGGGGATGCGGAATAGCAGGTTGGAAGCACACATCGTGAACCCCTATCAGCCTTTATCGCATTCGCACCCCGAATCAGACCCGCATTGTATACCGGCTTCGCCGTTGGCACGTGCATCTGGAACAGTCGCCAGATCTGTACCGAAGAAACGGTTTAGAGTCCTGGGCGGACGCTCCCGGGGAAAGAGGACACGTTTATGCCCACGCTGCACAGGGCGGGGCGCGAACTTTCCAATGTCGAGGTCTGACTTGGTTCCAAAGCGCGCGCTGTTCGCAATTCCGTCAGGAGATTACTCCCGACTGGTCGGCTACTCGGAACTTATGGTCGGACCGATTTGCCTGGCGGTAAGTTGGATTGGTGTTGATAAATCCCCTTATCACCAGTAATCCCGGGCAGGGTCAGCTAGGGGTCAGACCAAAACCATTTCCTTGCAAGGGTCTGCGTAATCAGAGAGCAGATTCCAACCTGCACCAAACGACAGGGATTTGATTCAGCTCGAAGTGACCGGCGCTGACCCTCAAGCATCAGTAGGATGAGGAAACGCCCGTTAGCCCCCCGTTTGAATGAACCAGCGCAAGGCGGCAGGTGGCCGTCGGCGGAAAACTCGGAAAGCGCGGAAGCTATCCACGTACACCGTTCCTGACAAGGTCGAACTCCAGAAAAAGTGCAACCAATTCGCGCGCTGGTATGACTTCGGAGAAACGCTCCCTGAGCTCCTTGTCGTCCGGAAGCTCGGACGCGAACCCGGTCGCGGATAGGTGCGTACATGCGCGTGCCTAGAGAGGCCGCACCATCATGGTGAACGGCCGGGCAGTTTTCAATTGCAGAAGACGACAAAGGGAGTTTCTCGAGCCGGTGGGGGGACACGCCGGCTCGAGGTGCGGGAAGGCGGTTACTGCTGCGGGCGCTTTTCGGCGGTGACCGGTCGAATCGGCTTCGCATCCTCGCGCGGTGTCATCGAGATCACCAGATAGTCGCGCTCCTTGCCGTCGCCCTCGGGATTCCGGACCAACAGCTTGTCTTTGTGGATGCGGAATTCCACCGAGTCGCCGACAGGCAGCAGGATCGGGTGCTTATCGTCCTTCGGCCGAATGTGGTAGACGATCCGGTCGGACTGAAGCGTGTATTCCTGACAAAGCATCTCTTGCGTTTTCTTGTGGGCCGAATCCGTACCCAGGAGCTCGCCGGCAACACTCTTGCCGCTCTTTTCCGCGTAGCCGCACTGGGCGGAATCCATCTGGACCAGCGTGCCCTTCTGGTACGACGGTGGATCCTTGGCCTGCGCCAGACTGGCGGCCAGCAGGATGGCCAGGAAAAGCTTGGTGCGCATCGGATCCCTCCTCACAGGGATTGGGGGACATCCAGAGGAAAGCATGCCTGGCTCCAAAGCGGTTTCTTCCGTAAGTCTTGTAGGATCAATAAAGCAGAGATGGCGAGTGCCTACTAGGTCGGACGTACTAAGAAGAAACTCCACAAAACCTGTATTTCGCGCTATAGCGCCGAGAGTGGCCAGGGAACTGGTTTACACCACGCGCGAGGTAGAGTTCACCTTCCCACTTGCGCCTTTAGCACAAGCTCGCGAATTGACCTGGCCAATCGTAGGCAACACCGGGAGTGGTCAGCAGTGGCCACAGGTGCCTCCGTGATGCGTTGCGACCTCGCGGCAGCGTAGGAAGATTGGCGGGAGCATAGCAAATGCCCGGCAGCAATTCAATAATACGTGTGAGAGCTTCACCTCGAACCTGCCCACGGGCACGCTCACAATCGTGGTCAGCGATGCGAAGCCGAGCTGCACGTTGACCACTGCCAAGGGCACCGTGCTGGTGCAGATCGGCACTTCGCCGATACCAAGCCCAACCCTGGGCCCTTCGAGTGCAGGCCGGCATGCGAGGCCCCTGCGGTTCTAAGCGGTACGGCTGAGGGTCGAAGCGCATACGTCCCAGCACCTTGCCCAAAAACTCCTCTCCAAGCGCCCGCGCAAGTCACTGAAAGTAATGCGCCAAAATCGACGCGCCAGGCCGGCTCGAAAAGAACTCTTTCTGGGCAACTGAACTCACCCTGATCACAATCAGCTTTAGCGAGAGGAGACCTCTCCCAAAGTGAGCGGTTGCTTCTTGGGAAGAAGCCGAGAAATCCTCGGCGCAGTTTGGAAAGATTTCTTGGGAGTAAGCGTAAAGATCAGCGTGAGGAGTGCTATAGGCACTCCAATGCCCGCGTCAGAATACCAAAATCGTGCTCCTGTATTAGTCAAGACACGCAGCGCCGGGATAGCCGGCCAGCGCTTGGCGGAAGATCTCCCAAATAATGCAATAACCTATTATAACGCTAACAAACTGGGTTGACCAATAAACGCTTGAGAACAGATTTGGTTTGGAGACATAAAAATAGAAGCGCAGGAGAGACTCACACAAAACGTAGCTGAGGTAGAAGTAAAAAACAGGATATTCCCAAAAAAAATCCCCCGCGCAGCCCGGAACAAGAGAAGTCCTTCCAGGACATTTGTACTCCACCACGCAGACTGCGTCAGCACCTGACTGGCCATAAAAACAGATGCTAACACAAACAAAGCAAAGGGGAGATTCTACCCGAATCTCCCCTTGCCTGGTTGTTTCACACGAGTCGCTTAGGCCGAAGCGGTGGATGACCAGGGAATCGGCGGTGGAGGTGGAATGGGGGATCCTCCGTCGGCCCTCAAGGCGCTTGCGTGGTATGTGAAGAGGTGTTGCGACGCGACTGGAAGCCCGAATGCGACCAGCATGAGCAGGCTCGTCCAGAGGATTCTTCTGAATGACATGGTTCCTCCTTTTGTCTGGCGAGATTGGGACCCCGGCGGAGCTTACGAATGGTCCACGTACGTTCAAAAGCGCCGATGACCTTGCTCGGTTTAGCGAGCGTAAGGCACATTCCGATTTGAGTTAGAAAAATATTTGGCAGATTAAGAACGAGGTTGGTGTTGTTTCTGAACGCTGACTTGTGCTCAAGGAGGCTTCAATGCCAACAGATAAACCGGTTGTGACTGCTGATAGATTCCAACAGGGAACGGGAGAAGTTGCGTAGGATAGACAAGCCTCTTTTCACGCAGAATCGGCGGGTTGCAAACAACGAGTTCCCTGTTAATTCCCTGTTCTGCATGCCCCTCCTACGTGCCAAATCAACCTGTAATCCGCGCTTGGAGCGGGGTTTGCAGGCAACCAGACTCACCAACAGCATCATATTTGCCTGTTCTTTTCCCTGTTAACGGCGGAGAAGGGTTCGCTCATGCCTGGGCCCTCCGCCAGTCTCTTCCTAAGGCCGCGGTGAACACTCAAACTTCGAAGGCGGGTAGCCAGCGGCATCTGCTCCTCCCGGCCACAGTTGCGGGCGCGGGGTGGGCTCGTTCGTGGCCACTGGTTAAAACGCCCCGAATGCCAAGCAGCCCTTGACAAGGCAGGAGGCTCCGCGAGCATTATCGGGGCGTTCGCAGACCGGTTCGAGCAACAATCACAGCATAGCGCACCTGTTTAAGCCGGGGATGCATCTCCCCGCAGCCGGAGGTTCAGCAATGGCAAACACGGACGAGGTCAGCCAGGGAGCGGCCCGAAAAAATCTCCAACCTTCTTCTCCTCGAGGACGGGACAGCCGGGTCCTTCTGCTCACGTGGGCTGCTGGCAGCGTGGACGCCATCAGCTACTTGGGCCTGGGTCGCGTTTTCACTGCGAACATGACAGGAAACGCGGTGCTGCTCGGCCTGGCCCTCGGGCAGGGGCAAGGCCTGGCGTCGTTGCGGTCCATCATTGCGTTGGGAGGGTTCGGCCTCGGCGTGGCCCTGGGAGCGCTGATCGTGGAGCGACACGGAAAACGAGGAGAGTGGTCGCCGGCCGTTACCCGAGCCGTCCTTCTCGAAGGAATTGTCCTTGGAATCTTCACCCTGACGTGGCACCTCCCAGGAGCAGCACGAACCGGAGACTTGGTCTATGCGCTGATTGCACTATCAGCCGTGGCCATGGGGATCCAGAGCGCGGCGATCCGCCATCTGAACGTGCCGGGGATCGCGACCACCTACATCACTGGCACTTTGACGAGTTTCATGGTCGGAATCGTGAACTGGCTCCGTCCCGCTGGCCGCTCGAAACCAGCCGGGCAGCCTGTTGTTCAGGCATCGCCTGCTGCGCGCTGGGAGCGCAGCACAGGGCTTCAGGCGGCCGTCTTCGTGCTCTACGGCCTTGCCGCGATTGTCAGCGGCATTTTCCAGGCCCACTGGTCTGCGCTAGTTGCCGTTTCGCCTCTTCTCGCGGTGGTCGTTGTAGTGGTGGGTGCGTCTCTGCGCCCGGAGCATCGCACGGGCGTGGAAGTCTAATGATGGTTCTTCGCCGGAGCGCCGCCGGGTAGGCTGTTCAGCTTCGCCTGAGCCAGGCTGCGATAGGGGCTGTTGATCGATGCAGCTTCAGCCAACGCCGCCCGCGCCCAAACGCGAAGAGACATGCAGCCGTACTGAACCTAGTCTTCGCGAGGCCGGATGCGGAACGGCAAAAAGCGCGGTACCCGCCGGCTGTAGGCCGCGTAGGCCTCGCCGAAGCGCGCGCGGAGCTCCCGCTCTTCGAAGCTGATGGCCGTCAACGCCAGCAGCCACCATACTGCCGCGATGCCCCAGAGCAGCCGGGAGTCGGCTACCAGGCACGCGCCCAGCACTGCAAACATCATTCCCGTATAGCGCGGATGGCGGACGCGCGCGTAAAGTCCATGCGTGGCCAGTTCTCCGCCGCCTTGCAGCTCGGTATGTCCCACCAGGCGTGGGCCGCCCAGGTCGCGCTTGACGCGATAGAGCACCAAAGCGTCCGACGCCATCAGAACCAGCCCCACAGCAACCGCCCACGCCGGCGTGCGCTCGCTCAAAAACAGCCGTTCGTGAAACGCAAACAAGAATAGCGCCACCATCCCCCACGCCGCGAGCCCGGCCACCCAGTATCCCGCGCGTACATGCTTGCGCCAGAAACGAATCTGCGGATGAAGGATCAGCCAGAACAGGGGGATCGGCAATTGAAAGAACAGCACCAGCGCGACCAGCCAATCCAGCAATCTCATCTCAGCTTGCTTTGCCGCTCCGACCGAGCAGCCAGCAGCCCGGTCAAAACCCGATCAGGCCTTCGACGATCAGGGCTCCGGCGAGGACCAGCAAGCCGATCATCGCCCAAGACGCGCTGACCCCGAACAGGCCCCAGGCTGCCAGCACCACGCCCGCAGCCACGTAGCATGCGCGCCATAGTCCGAACAAGTTGGGTACGACCGCCATGCCGTGATCCTCCGATACTCCTCTTCGGGTCAAATCTTAATCGAGGCCGAGCGCCGGGGCAAACACATTTCCCGCCATTGACGATTTCCCATTTTCGGTGGAGGATGCAGCGTCGTAAGGGGCAGCAACACCGGCGCTTTGCAGCGCTCGAGAGCCGGGCCAGAGAATCGCCCCCGGCACTGGTCCCACTGCGCGCCCGGGAGGAGCCATGCAGGTCACTTCGTGGAACAAGATTGAGACCGAAAAGCTGAGCGCCACCATCACGCGCCAGATGCTGAGCGGCGAACACACGACCGTTGCGCGCATCTTCCTGGCGCACGGCGCCTACGTACCGCGGCATGCGCACGCGAGCGAGCAGTTTTCGCTCATCCTGGACGGAGCGCTGAAGTTCATCTTCGACGGCCACGAAGTGGTGGTCCACGCAGGCGAGATGATCTTTATTCCGTCCCATGTGCCGCACGCCGCCCAAGCCTTGGAGGACACCGTGGACCTCGACATTTTCTCGCCGCGGCGCGAGGACTGGATCCGCAAAGACGATGCGTACCTGAGGGGCTAGGCTCGCGAAATCAAACTCCGCGGACATTCTGCCAACGGTCTGCGATCTGCGATGGACTTGGGACTCAAAGGGCGCGTGGCCATTGTCGTGGCCGCCAGCAAAGGGCTGGGCCGTGCGGTGGCCACCGAGCTTGCGCGAGAGGGTGCGCAGGTGGCCATCTGCGCGCGCAGCCCGTCGAATCTGGAGGCGGCCACCGCCCTCATCCAGGAGAAAACTGGCCGCCAGGCTTACTGGGAGGCGCTGGATGTCACCGACGCCGCCCGTGTCGAAAAATTCGTGGCCGCCGTCGAGCAGCGCTACGGCCGCCTGGACATCTGCGTGACCAACGCCGGCGGGCCACCGGCCAAGCCCTTCCTCGAAATTTCCCTCGACGAATGGCGCGCGGCTCTGGAGACGACCCTGCTGAGCGCCGTCTATTTTGCCCGCGAGGTGCTGCCGCGGATGCGCAAGAACAAATGGGGCCGGCTGGTGACCATCACTTCGATTTCGGTGAAACAGCCAATTGATGGCCTATTGCTCTCGAATTCGGTCCGCGCCGCCGTCACCGGCTTGGCGCGCACCCTGGCCAATGAGTTCGGCCCCCACGGCATCACCGTGAACAACGTCTGCCCGGGTTACACGCTCACCGAGCGGCTCGACGAGCTGGCCGAAAAGGAATCCCGCACGGCCGGCGTATCGCGCGAAAGCGTCTTCCAGAAATGGACCGCGCAGGTGCCCCTCGGGCGGCTGGGCAGGCCGGAAGAGTTTGCAGCGCTGGTCACCTTTCTCGTGTCCGAGCGCGCCAGTTACATCAACGGGGCAACCATCGCCGTAGACGGCGGGTTTGTGCGCAACCTGCTCTGAGAGCTCCTGGATCTTTTCAAGTCTCTGCGCCGCGCATACCACCGCGGGCTCGGCCCCTACAGGTGGGATCTCAAGGGGGTAAGAAAGTAAGTATGAAACTTTCACGTTCAAACGCCGCCTCCGCCCGCTTCGCCTGTGCGGCGCTGGTGATCGTTGTTCTAATCGTTGGCGCGGCGGGGCAGGCGGAGGAACCCTACGCGCGCAGTCGCGATTACGATCTGCAGGACGCGCGGATTGCGCTGCGCTTCGATCTCGAGCAGCGCAAGGTGCTGGGCGAGGTGACGCACACGCTCACCGTGCTGCGCGACGACGTGTCGCGGCTCGCCTTCGACTCCGTGGACCTGACCATCCTGAGGGCCACGGTTAACGGCCAGCCGGCGAAATTCGAGACGACAGCGAGCCAGCTCCTGGTCCGCCTCGAGCATCCGGCCAAAAGGGGCGAGCGATTCGAAGTCCATATCCGCTACGAGGGCCGGCCGAAGCGGGGTCTCTATTTCGTACTGCCCGACAAGAACTATCCCGATCAGCCGCGCGAGATCTGGACCCAGGGCGAGGCGGAAGACACCCGCTACTACATCCCGATTTACGATTACCCGAACGATCGCACCTCAACCGAAATGATCCTGACCGTGCCGCGCGACTGGCTGACCGTGTCCAACGGCAAGCTCATCGGCGTCGAGGATGCTCCCGGCGGCATGAAGACGTGGCGCTGGCGGCAGTCCGCGCCCCACTCGACCTACCTGATTTCGCTGGTGGCGGGCGAATTCGAACGCACCGGCGAGACCTGGCGCAACATCCCGGTGAGCTACTACGTGCCGCGGGGAAGCGGCGGCCGCGTCCAGCCCACCTTCGCGCACACGGAGAAGATGCTCGAATTCTATTCGGACATGCTGGGCGTGCCATATCCCTGGGACCAATACGCGCAGGCGACGGTGGATGACTTCGTGGTCGGTGGAATGGAAAACACCAGCGAGACGACGCTCGCCAACCGCGTGCTCCTGCACCCGCAACTCGCGGGCGAGCTGCTGGAACGCTCCGACGACGTAATCGCGCACGAGATGGCGCACCAGTGGTTCGGCGACCTGGTGACGTGCAAAGACTGGGCGAACCTCTGGTTGAACGAGGGCTTCGCCACCTACTTTGCGATCCTGTGGGAAGAGCACTACTACGGCCCCGACGAGGCCTCGTACCGGCTGTGGCGCTCGCGAAACAACTGGATGCTCTCCGCGCAACTCTACTCTGTGCCGATCCTCACGCGCCATTTCACGGATGCGAGCGAATACGAAGGCAACTTCTACTCCAAAGCGGCCTGGGTGCTGCACATGCTCCGGCAGAAGCTGGGCGATGCCGGGTTCTTCCACGCGATGAAGCATTACCTGGAAGCGAACCGCGGGCAGAACGTCGTCAGCGCCGATCTTGCCAAAGCCATCGAAGAAGCTACAGGTACCAACGTGGACCTGTTCTTCGATCAGTGGATTTATGGCGCCGGGGCGCCGCGGTTTGAAGTCCACTACACCTACGACGCTGCCGCACGGCAGGTGAAGCTCGAGGTCAAGCAGACGCAAAAAGTGGAGGGCCGCGTCGGAGTGTTCCGCGTGCCGGTCGAAATCGAGATCACCACGGTCACAGGAAAGAAGAGTTTTCCGGTCACCATCGAGCAGGCCAGCGAAACCTTCACCTTTCCCGCTGACGGGCCGCCGCGGCTGGTGGTCTTTGACAAGGGCAACAAGATCCTGAAATCCGTGGACTTCGAAAGGTCGGCGCATGAGTGGATCTATCAACTGCAAAACGCCGACACGGTGCCTGACCGCCTTGACGTAACCCGAGCCCTGGGCGAATTGAGAAACAACGCGCAGGTCGTGGATGCGCTGGGGATCGCGGCGGTCCGTGATAACTTCTGGGGCGTTCGAGTGGAATCGCTGCGCGCGCTCAGCCGCATCGGTGGGCGAGCGGCGCAGAAGCAGATCCTGGCGGCGCTTGGTGACGAAAGGCCCTGGGTGCGGCAGGTGGTCGTCGAACTGATGGGCCATTTCCCAGGCGACCCGACCGTGGCCGAGCGGCTCAAAACGATCTACCGCGAAGACAAGGCCTACCGCGTGCGTACCGCCGCGCTGGCTTCTTTCGCGCAGCAGCGACCCGCGGACGGGCTCGCGCTGTTGCAGGAGGCCGCGGCCACCGATTCGCCCGACGACCGGCTGCGCAACACCGCCCTGCGCGCCATGGGCACGCTCGGCGACGACCAGTGCGTGCCGCTGCTGCTCGAATGGTCGGCCACCGGAAAACCTTTCGCCGCGCGCGCAGCCGCGATCGCCAGCCTGGCTCGGCTGGACCGCAAGAACAAGCAGATCACGCATAAGCTGATCGCCTATCTGGCGGAGAAGTATCGCCCGGTGCGCTCGGCCACCATCGCCGCGCTCGGGCAACGCGGCGACCCCGCAGCCGTCGCCGCGCTCGAGGCGCTCGTCAAGAGCGGCGAATTGAGCCAGGGGCTGGAAGGGCTCGCTCGCGGTGTGCTCGAGCAGCTGAAACAGGCCCCTGCAGCGGGCGAGAAGAGGTAGCGGCAGAATTATTCGGCCAGCAGGATGCGTAGGTCGCGGAGGTTGTTGCCGGTCGGCCCGGTTTCGATGGCGTCGCCGAGTTTCTTGAAAAAGGCGTAGGAATCGCTGCGGCGAAAGAACTCTCCGGGATCGCAGCCCGCGGCGCGCGCTGAGGTGAGCGTGGCGCCGTCCGCGACGGCTCCCGCAGCGGGGCTCGAGCCGTCAATGCCGTCGGTTCCCGCGCTGAGCACAACGACGCTCTTCTCGGCAATCTTCTCCACGCAATAAAGGACAAAAGCCGAATTGCGGCCGCCCACGCCGTCACCGGTCACCGGCGAGCTCACTTCCCCGTCGGCGATTACGCTGACGCGGGAGCGGGGATGCGCCTGCTTGAGTTGGGCCAGTTCGTCGAGCAGGTAGTCAGCAGCTTTCGCCAGCGGCCAGTCGTCGGTCGAATTGTCGCAGATGGTGACGCAGCCCGCCGCCTCTGCCGCGCGGTGTGCATGGTGGAAGAGGTCGCGCAGGCCGAGAAGGATCTCGAAGTGCGCGCGGCGAAACGCGGGGTGGTCCGGCTTGGGTGTTTCGCGGATGGATGCGCGGCGCTCAAACTTCGCGCGGATGGCTGCGGGCAGCTTCGCCAACAGGCCATAGTGCTCGATCACCCTGTAGGCATCGGCCACCGTGGTGGGATCAGGCAAGGTGGGCCCGGAGGCGAGCGCCGACTCGCGCCCTTCCGGCACGTCGCTCACGCCGAGCGTGATCTTCATCGCGTGGGGCGCCGCCGCCGCCAACCGCCCTCCCTTCACCGCTGAAAGATGCTTCCTCACGTCGTTGACTTCGTCAATCGCCGCGCCGCAGGTGACCAGCAGCCGATTCAGCGTTTGAAAATCCTCCAGCGTGACATCGGGATCGAGCGGCTGCTCCACCAGCGCCGAGCCGCCGCCCGAGAGCAGGAAGAAAACGAGCGTGCGTTCGTCGCAGTCCGCGAGTAGATCCAGAATGGCGCGGCCGGCCGCAAAACTCCCGGCGTTTGGGACGGGGTGGCCGGCGGCAAAGCTTTGGAAGCCGTCGAGCGCCCGCGGCGCCGGCCCCGGGCCAACCAGGATGCCCTCGGCACGGAAGTCCGGCGCCAGCACCTCCAGCAGGCCCGCGGCCATGGCCAACGACGCCTTACCCATGGCGACGACGCGGATCCGGTCGAATGCGGCGAGGTCTACGGCTGCCTCGCCGCAGCGGATCCGCGAGCCCGCGCGCGCGAGCTTGCGCCGCAGGGTTGCCGGGATGTCAATCGCGGCAAGCGTCTCGCGGAAGATGCGCAAGGCAATGGTCTTGAGATCGCCCACGGAGTTCAGGCCTTTTCCAGGGCGGCCGCGCCGGCGCGCGCTACGTCCGTATCCTGCTCTTCGGTTCCGTTGCTGACGCCGATGGCGCCGAGGCACTGGCCGCCTACCACGAGAGGCAGACCGCCGCGCAGCGGCGTCTGGCGCGCGTGGCTGCCGATGGCCAGCGAGAGCGATACTAGCAGGCTTGGCTGGTCGCCTTCCATGTAGGGCCCGGTGGGCTTGCGGCGGATCGCGGCGCAATGCGCCTTGGCCATCGCAATTTCAACCGAGGAAATTTTGGCGCCATCCATGCGCGCGAAAGCCAGCAGGTGCCCGCCATCATCCGTCACGGCGATGTCCATTGGCACGCCGATTTCCACGGCACGGCGCTTGGCGGCTTCGAGTACCGCCTCGGCTCCTTCCAGCGTGAGCTTCGGGTGGTTGCGCGTCACCAGTGGCATGAGCTTTCTCCTGCGATCGAGCGTCGTTCGGCGCGGCTAACTCGGACGGAAAATCTCGGGGTTGATCATATTTGGCGGGCGGCGGCCGGCAAACAGCGCGATGACGTTTTCCGCCGCCATGCAAGCCATCTTTGTGCGCGTCTCAATCGAAGCCGAAGCCTGGTGCGGCGTAAGGATCACGTTCGAGCGCCGCAGGCCCGGATGGACGAACGGCTCGCTTTCATACACGTCCAGCGCGGCGCCCGCAATCCGTCCCGATTCCAGCGCAGCCACCAGCGCGGCCTCATCCACCACCGGCCCGCGCGAAGCGTTGATCAGAAAAGCGGTGCGCTTCATCTTGCCGAACTCGGCGACGGAGATCAGGCCGCGCGTCTCGGGCATTAGCGGAACATGAAGGGTGAGGAAATCCGCCTGGGCGAGCACCTGGTCGCGCTCGAGGAATTCGACGTTCAATTCCTTCTCGATTTCTGCGGGGGCGCGGACGGCGTCGTTATAGATGAGGCGCATCTTGAAGCCCTGCGCGCGGTGCGCCACCGCGCGGCCGATGCGACCCAGTCCCAGGATGCCGAGCGTCTTGCCCCAGATATCGGCGCCGCAGAGCTGGTCGAGGTCCCATCCTTTCCACGTGCCGGAGCGCGCCAACTGGTCGCCCTCGAGCAGGCGGCGCCCGACAGCCATCACCAGGAGCCACGCGAAGTCTGCGGTGGTCTCGTCGAGCACCCCCGGGGTGTTGGTCACCACCACGTTGCGGCGCGTGCACGCGGCCACGTCCACGTTGTCGAAGCCGACCGCCACGTTGGCGACGATGCGCAGCTTCGGTCCAATGGCAAGCAGCTCTTCATTGATTTTTTCGGTGAGCAGGCAGATCAGCGCCTCTTTATCCACCACGCGTTTCAGCACCTCGCTGCGCGGCGGGCGCTCCGTGCCCTTCCAGTATTCGACCTCGAAGTGTTCCTCCAGAAGCTTGCGCGCGGGTTCAAAGAGCGGATGGGTGCAATAGATCTTGGATTTGCTCATCAGAAGCCTCGGCTGGAGATTGCGAACTCCGGAGAGTAGCATAGAAGCAGCGGCCTGGCACCTGAGTCGCGCTGCAAACCGACCTGGCGGGAGGCGAAGTCCGGCTGCGTTGACTCCGCCAAACGCGGCGACTATAGTGGCCGGAGAAATCGCATTCGGGCCACATGAACAAAGAAATCATCGGCGCGCTCAAGCAAATCCTGGGCGAAGACGCCGTGCTCTGGAGACCCGAGGACCTGCTGCTCTATGAATATGACGGCTCGGTTGAACTGGCCCGGCCCGATGGCGTTGTCTTTCCGCGCTCGACGCGCGACGTCGTCGAGATCGTCCGGGCGGCGAACCGCTACGGCGTGCCGCTAGTGGGTCGCGGAGCGGGCACCGGGCTTTCCGGCGGTGCGCTGGCACCGCAGGGCGGCATCGTGCTGGTCTTTTCGAGGATGAACCGCATCCTCGAGGTGGACTACGAAAACCAGCGCGCCGTGGTCCAGCCCGGCGTGGTGAACTGGGAGCTGACGCGCGCCGTCGAGCACGCGGGCCTCTACTTCGCGCCCGACCCGTCGAGCCAGAAGGCCTGCACGATCGGCGGCAACGTCGCCGAGAACGCCGGCGGCCCGCACACGCTGGCCTACGGCGTGACCTCGCACCACGTGACCGGGCTCGAACTGGTGCTGCCTGACGGCGACGTCATCCGCGTGGGCGGGAAAACCTTCGAGCCAACGGGCTACGACCTGACCAGGCTTCTGGTCGGCTCCGAGGGCACGCTTGCGATCGTGACCGAGATTACCGTCAGACTCTTGCCACAGCCGGAGGCAGTGAAGACGCTGCTGGCGGTTTACGACGCGGTGGACGATGCCACCGAAACCGTGGTCGAGATCACCGCGCGAGGGATCACGCCAGCGGCGTGCGAGATGCTCGACGGCTGGACCCTGCGCGTCGTGGAGGACTACATCCACGCCGGCTTTCCGACCGATAGCGTGGCGGTGCTGCTGATCGAGGTCGAAGGCCTGCGCGAAGCCGTGGAAGCACAGGCGGAAGAGATCTCCGAGGTCTGCCGGCTGCACCGCGCACGCGAACTGCGGGTCGCGCGCGACGCCCGCGAGCGCGACCTGCTTTGGAAAGGCCGCAAGAACGCCTTCGGCGCCATCGGACGCGTCTCCCCGAGCTACTACGTCCAGGACGGCGTGATCCCGCGGACCAAACTCTCGGTCACGTTGCAGCGCATCACCGAAATCGGCCAAAAGTTCGGCTTTCAGATCGGCAATATCTTCCACGCCGGCGACGGTAACCTGCATCCCATCATCCTGTTCGACCAGCGCAACCAGGCGGAGTTCGAGCGCGCCGCAGCCGCGGCGAGCGCGATCATGAGGCTCTGCGTCGAAATGGGCGGCGCGCTCACCGGCGAACACGGCATCGGCATGGAGAAAAACGAAATGATGCCGCTGCTGTTCAGCGAGGCCGACCTCGATTTGATGAAGCGCGTACACAGCGCATTCAACCCGGCGGGCCGGCTCAACCCGGGCAAGCTTTTCCCCTCCGGCAAGGGCTGCGGCGAGATTCGCGCGCGGCCCCTGCCCGTTGCCGCCTCCAGCCAGGCATGAACGCGCCCACAACAGCCTTGACGCGCCTGGAGGGCATTGTCGGCCCCGGGCACTTGGTCACTCAATCCGCCGAGCTCGCGGGCTACGAAGTGGACGGCTTGCGACCTGCCGCTGCGGTGGTGCCCGGCTCTCCGGACGAAGTGGCCGGGGTGGTGTGTTTCTCCGCGTCCGAAAAGCTGGCGGTGATTCCGGTCGGCGGGCGCAGCAAGCTGTGCATCGGCGCTCCGCCGCAGCGCTACGACGTGGCCATTGACCTGACGCGCCTGAACCGTGTCCTCGCCTACGACCCCGGCGACCTCACCCTCGGCGTCGAAGCCGGCATCCGCTTCCGCGACCTGGACGGAGTGCTCGCCGCCAAGCGGCAATTCTTGCCGCTGGCGCCGGCGTTTGCCGACGACGCCACCATCGGCGGCATCCTGGCCGCCAATTCCAGTACGCCGCTGCGCCACGCCTATGGCCCCGCGCGGGACTACGTCCTGGGGATGGAATTCGTGACCGGCGAGGGCACGCGGGCCAAGAGCGGCGGGCACGTGGTGAAAAACGTCACGGGGTACGACCTGCACAAACTGATGATCGGCGCGCTCGGAACGCTTGGCGTCGTCACCCGCGTCAATTTCCGAACCTTTCCACTTCCTCGTACGCAGACCACATTTGTCGCGGCGTACGCGCGGCGGGAAAATGCACTGGGGCTTTGCCGAACCATCGCGAAGTCGCCTTTGCAGCCGCGCCTGGTGGAGGTGCTCGATCCGCAGGCCGTGCGGATTCTCAGCGAGAGCGAGGGGGGCGCTGAGCAACCGCGGTTGCCCGCCGGGCAGTGGTTGGTTGTGGTGACCGCTGCGGGCGAAGAGCGCGTGGTCGAGCGCCACGCCGCGGATCTCGCGCGCATGGCTCAGGCGACACACGCGGCCGGGTTTGCGGCGCTGACCGACAATGAGAACAAGTCTCTGCTCGGTCGTATCCGCGAATTCCCCAAACATGTGCTCGGCTTCTCACCTGCGGCGACCATTTTCCGCATCAGTGTCCTGCCGACGCAGATGCCCGCGTTGCTCGAGCGGGCGCAGCAGGTCACCGATCGCAACCAGATCGCCGCGGCGGCGCTGGTGCGCGCTTCGGGCCTCGTTTTCCTGGCACTGGCCCCGCCGGCGCTCGACGACTCTACGCTCGCGCGACTCGCGCAAACGGCGACCGAACTGATCCACGCCAGCTCGAGCTCCGACATCGGCGGGCGGCCAATAATCGAGTGGTGTCCGACAGAGCTGAAGCGCCAGGTAAACGTCTGGGGCCCAGCGCGCGACGACCTTGCGCTCATGCAACGCGTGAAAAAGGCTTTCGACCCGCAGGGCGTCCTCGCTCCCGGCCGCTTCCTGGGAGGCATCTGAAGCCATGGCGGAAGCGGCACCTGTAACTTCGCAACCGGCGCGCGCGAGCGGGTTCACGGGTGCCGATAAGCCCGCCTACGAAGACTACGCCCGATGCATCCACTGCGGGCTCTGCCTGAACCATTGCCCGACCTATCGGCTGTGGGGGCTTGAGGCCGATTCGCCGCGCGGGCGCATCCGCCAGATGCTGCTGGTTGACCAGGGGCAACTCGCGCTGGGCTCCTCGTTCGTGCGGCACATTGACCACTGCCTCGATTGCCGCGCGTGCGAGACCGCGTGCCCCTCGGGCGTCGAATACGGGAAGCTCGTGGAAGCGGCGCGAGCGCAGATCGAACAGAACTACCGGCGTCCATTCTTCTCACGGCTGATTCGAAACCTCGTTTTCCGAAGCCTGCTGCCGCATCCGCGCCGCATCATGGCGGCGGCACGTCTCTTGCGCTTCTACCAGCGCTCGGGGCTGCAAAGCCTGGCGCGAGGGTCGGGCCTGCTGCACCTCGCGGGCCTCGCGCAGCGCGAGCGGCTGTTGCCAAAGATTGACGACCAGTTCTTCTTCTCGCGCCTGGGGCAAACCTTTCCGGTGGAGGGCCAGCGCCGCGCGCGAGTGGCGCTGTTTGCCGGCTGCGTCGCGCAGGTGAGCTTTTCAGCGATGAACGAGGCCACCATCCGCGTGCTGACCGCCAACGGGTGCGAGGTGGTAGTGCCGCAGGGACAACTGTGCTGCGGCGCGCTCGCCGCTCATGCTGGCTTTCGCGACGTTGCCCGGCAACTTGCTCGCCGCAATTTGGATATCTTCCTGGGCGGAGACTTCGAAGCAGTGGTGACGAACGCGGCCGGCTGCGGCTCAACTCTGAAGGAATACGAGATGCTCTTGCCCGCGGGCGACCCGGCCCACGAGCAGGCGCGCGCGTTTCGCCTGCGCGTGCGCGATGTAACCGAGTTCCTCGACGAGCTCGGGCTCGGCGCCCCGTTCAACCCCGTGCCGTTGCGCGTCACCTATCAGGACTCCTGCCACCTGCTCCACGGGCAGAAGATCCGCGAGGCGCCGCGCAAGCTGATCCGCGCCGTGCCGGGAGTCGAGCTGGTGGAAATGCCGCTCGCCGACCACTGCTGCGGCTCGGCCGGGATCTATAACGTGACCCAGACGGATGCTTCCCTGGCGCTGCTCGAGGAAAAGATGGCGCACGCGCGCTCGACCGGCGCGCAGGCCATCGTCACCGCCAACCCTGGCTGCATCCTGCAACTGCGCGCCGGAGCCGCCATCCACAGCACGGGGCAGGAGGTGCTGCACGTGGTCGAGCTCCTGGCCCGCGCCCTTCCTGGCTGAATACTTCTTCGGCGGGGACGTCGCAGCGCTCCCCGGCGCAAAACGTGTGCGTCTGCCCGTCCATCGTGAGCGTCATCTCACCTTCCAGGATGATGTGAGCGGTTTCGGTGGGGTGCGTGTGCTCGGGGTAGAGCGTGTGCGGGGGGTCCTGCCAGACATACATGTGAGAAAAACCTTCCTCACGTAGCTGCTTTTCAAGTGCCTTGTCATCCATATAAAAGGCCGCGCTGCCCTACCGAGTCTCGGCCGGCTCGAACATCTTCGCGGCAACGCGTGTCACCAGCCGGCGCGGCGCCAGGCGCTGTCCGTGCGCGCCCAGATAGTTGCCAAGGCCGGTAATGACGTAGCTTTTCCCGCGCGCGAGCGCCCGCAGACCCACCTCCGCGACTTTCTCCGCCGATTCCTGCCGGCCCCTGGTGCGGTCGGGCTGGCCAGCCACCTGGTGAAACTCACTCACGGTGGACCCTGGGCAGAGCGCGCACACACGGACGCCGAAGCGGCGCACCTCTTCGGCGAGCGCTTCGGCGAACAGCAGGTCAAACGCCTTGGTGGCTGCGTAGGTGGCAATGTACGGCACGCCTTGGAAGGCGGCGGTGGAGGCCACGATCAGGATGTCGCCGCGGCGCCGCTCAATCATCGCCGGCAAGTAGAGATGCGTGAGGTGGAGGACCGCGGCGATGTTCACCTGCACCATTTCGAGCTGGCGGGCGAGGTCCATCTTGAAGAATTCGCCGTACGCGCCGAAGCCGGCATTGTTCACCAGGAACTCCACGGGGATGCCTTTCTCCCGGGTAAAGGCAAAGAGTTCATCAGGAGCTCCGGGACGGGCGAGATCGGCGGCAAAGAGTTCGACCTCGACGCCCTGCTTGCTGCGGAGCTCGCCGGCAAGCTGCTCGAGCCGCTCGCGCCGGCGCGCGGTCAACACGAGGTTTGCCCCGCGCGCGGCCAGCCGCCCGGCCAGCGCGCGGCCGATGCCGGCGCTCGCTCCGGTGACCAGAGCCCACTTGCCCTGCCAGGTATTCATCGCGCCCTCTTGGTTGACTCGCCGCCTATTGTAGCCTTTCTCTCGCGCGGCAGAGACCCAATGCCTCGGCGGCCGAAGTGCCCGCACAACTGTGCTACGATTCGCGGGTAGAATGGAACTGAAAAGCGTAAACATGGAGATTCCTGAAGGCGCCAACCTGATCCTGGGGCAGTCGCACTTCATCAAGACCGCGGAAGACCTCTACGAGGCGCTGGTCAACACTGTCCCGGGAGCCAAGTTCGCCATTGCCTTTAACGAGGCTTCCGGGCCGTGCCTGGTGCGCGTGGAGGCCAACGACGACGAATTGCGCCGCGCCGCCATCGCCAACGCCCAGGCGATCGGCGCGGGGCACGTGTTTGTGGTCCTGCTGCGCCAGGCCTATCCCATTAACGTGCTCGGACGCATCCAGTCGAGTTTCGAAGTCTGCTCCATCTTTTGCGCCACAGCGAATCCGGTCGAGGTGGTGGTGGCTGAAACTGCCCAGGGCCGCGGCGTGCTGGGCGTGATTGATGGATCGCCGCCGAAGGGCGTCGAAGGGCCCGAGGACGCGAAGCACCGCAAGGAGTTTCTCCGCAAGATCGGCTACAAGCTTTAAGGGTTGGAGGAAATCCAGGGGAGCCGAACCGGGGTGGCTTGCCATCCGGAGCCTCAGGCGGAGGATGGCGGAGAGGGTGGGATTCGAACCCACGAGCCCAGTTTTGCCAGGCTACCCGCTTTCGAGGCGGGCTCTTTCAACCGCTCAGACACCTCTCCGCGCCGCGCAGTGTAGGAGGAGAGTAACAAAGGCAACGCGAAGCGACAAGCGAACAAGCTAGCGCCGCGCCGCAAAAAACGCCTGGAGAACAGCGGTGGCTTCCTCGGCTAGCACTCCGGGGGTTACTTCGACGCGATGGTTGAGCGCAGGGTGTTCGAATACCGCAAGGCACGAGCGCACCGCGCCACCCTTGGGATCGTCGCAGCCATAGATGAGGCGAGTGATGCGCGCCTGGACGATGGCTCCGGCGCACATGCTGCATGGCTCGATGGTGACGTAGAGACTCGCGCCACCCAGGCGATGATTGCCCAACTCCTTTGCCGCCGCGCGCAACGCCACGATTTCGGCGTGCGCAGTGGGATCGCAATCGGCGAGGGTGCGATTCCGCCCGCGCGCCACAACGCGGTTGTCCATTAGAAGAACCGCGCCGACGGGCACCTCGCCCTCGCGCGCGGCCGCGCGCGCTTCTTCGAGCGCGAGCCGCATGTATTCCATGTGGTTCGCCCGCACAGTGGGAGAATAGCACGGAGCAATGGGGCAGGGAGGCAAACAGGCCGGGAAGCAGGGAATGGAGCTACGTGGTTGGCGCGGGAGGTACCAGGTATTCCACGGCCACGACGTCGCGCAGTGTGTCTTCGTGACGCGCGTGCTGTTCGTGCTGGCCGACTTCGCGCCAGCTAGTCGAGCGGCATAGCCGCAGGCTGTCGCGGTTCTCAGCCAGCACCCAGCCAAGCAGCTTGCGATAGCCCAGGTTCTGCGCCTCTTTTTGGATGGTCTTCATCAGTTGCCGGCCCACGCCGTAGTTGCGGAACGACCGCTGGACGTATAGCGTCACTTCGCCGATTCCATCGAGCCCGTGCCGCGGGTCGTGCGGCTGGATGGTGATCCATCCCAGCGCCCAGCCGCGGAGTTCGGCCACCAGGATGGGGTGCTTGGGGTCCTGTGCCGCCGCGGCAATCAACAGCTTCTGCTCTTCCACGCTGCGCGGCTCGGTCTCAAACGTTTCGAGGCGATCCTGGACTCCCTCGTTGAAAATCTCGCGGAGTGCAGGCGCGTCCTCCTCGCGGGCAGGACGTATTGTCAGGCGCGGGCCGGTTTCCGGAGTAGCCATCAGCGGGGATTCTATCATCGCCGGCGAGGCTTGGTGTAGCCAGTGTCCCGGGTCGCCTTGACAATTTCTGCGAGCGGCCACACACTAGCAGTGTATGAGAGAACTGCTGCAGCGCATTTTCCAGTTGGACCTGCTGAAAGGTCTTGTGGTCACCTTTCGCTATCAGAATCCCAAGAGGATTTATACCGAGCAGTACCCGCTCGAGCGGCCCATGGTGGCCGAGCGCTATCGCGGCGCGCCGCGGCTGAACAAGAACCCAGAAACCGGCGAGACGCTGTGTATCGCCTGCAACCTGTGCGCGCTGGCCTGCCCGGAAAACCTGATCGTCGTCGGCTGGGAGCGCGACGAGGCCACCCGCCGCAAGGTCCTGACCACGTTCACCTACGACACCTCGCGCTGCATGTTCTGCGGCCTGTGCGAAGACGCCTGCCCGACCGATTGTCTGGAGCTGACGCAGGACTTCGAAATGGCCCATTACAGCCGCGAGGGTGCGATCTGGGACCGCCACCGGCTCGAAGAGGGTCCGACGCCCGCGCGCTATACCCGATAGCCCCTTCCTGGTTCCGCGGCCTGGCGAGCAACTCCGCGCGTTCGATGCTTGCGCCCAAGCTTTCGACTGCGGTATAAGTGCGCCGTCTTCATGCGACGCGCCCCGACGGCCTTCCGAGATGGAACTCCGTAAAGATCCCATCACTCGCAGTTGGGTGGCGCTGGGCGGCCCCGACGAGGTGCCACCGACCGGCGATGGATGTCCGCTGTGCCCGGGTCACGAGGCCGAAACCCCCACCTTGCTGGCGCTGCCGCCGCAGGGCCCCTGGGAAGTGCGCGTCTTTCCTCATTACAACCCGCTGTATCGCATCGAGGGAGACCCCGGACGAGAAGCCGACGGCATCTACGACCGCATGCGGCCTGTGGGCGCGCACGAAGTCATCGTGGAGATGCCCGAGCACACCCGGCGCCTCTCCCAGTTGAGCGACGAACAGATCGAGCGCGTGCTGGCCGCGTACGCCATGCGCATCGTGGATCTGAAGCGCGACGCGCGCTTCAAGTACGTCGCGGTGTTCAAGAACTCCGGCGCGTTGGCGGGAGAGGACTGGCCGCATTCGCATTCGCAGCTCACCGCCACCACGTTTGTCCCGCGGCGGATTCTCTACGAGCTACGCGCTTCGCGCGCGTGGTATCTGGAGAAGGAGCGCTGTGTCTTCTGCGACATCGTGCGGCAGGAAGAACGCCAGAGCCGACGCATCGTGGATACGCAGGGCGACTACGTGGCTCTGTGTCCCTACGCCTCCCGCGTGCCGTACGAGCTCTGGCTGCTCAAGCGCAAACACAATCATCTGTTCGAGCAGCCCCGGCCCGGCTCGAACCGCCGCCACCTCGCCGCGCTCCTCGGGCGCGTGCTCCGCAGGCTGGAGAAAACCGCTGAGGCGTATCACTTGGTGGTGCATACGGCGCCCAACACCATCGGCGCCAAGAGCGAGTTGAGCGACTACTGGACCACCCTCGCGGACGACTACCACTGGCACATCGAGATCCTGCCCATCATCCCCATGCGCAGCAAGTCGTACGGCATCAAGGAAGTTTATTTCAACAGCGTGCTGCCCGAGGATGCCGCCGAGCGGCTGCGCCGGACGGATCCGACCGCATGATTCCGGGACAGCGCGGCGGAATCGTCTTCAAACTTGTGGTGCTGCTCGCGCTGCTCGCGATCCTCGCGCTGGTGTATTTGCTGCGGCACCCGCTGCTGCGCGCCGCGGGCGAGTTCTGGGTGGTTGACGAAGCGCCACAAACGGCGGATGCCATCCTCCTGCTCAGCGACGACAACTTCGATGCCGACCGCGCCGCGCGGGCCGCAGAGCTTTACCACAACGGCTGGGCGCCGCGCATCGTTGCCAGCGGGCGCATGCTCCGGCGCTATGCGGGCCTGGCGGAGCTGATGCAGCACGATCTGGTGGAGCGCGGCGTGCCGGCGGAGGCGGTGGTGCGGTTCTCACAGAGGGCCGACAACACCCGCGAAGAGGCAGAAGCCTTGCGCCCGCTTGTGGTTGAGCGCGGCTGGCGGCGCATCCTGGTGGTGACCTCGAACTATCACACCCGCCGCGCGCGGTACATCTTCGGGCGCGTCTTCCCTCCGGAGGTGGAGGCGCGCGTGGTCGCCGCCCGGGACTCCGGCTACGACCCGAAGCGCTGGTGGGAGTCCCGCCTGGGGAAGAAGCTCTTGCTGCGCGAAATGCTGGGCTTCTGCTGGGCGATGTGGGAGTTGCGGCATGCTGAGACCTCTCCGGCCAGGACACCTGCGCACGTGCCGGCGCCCGCCCATCCCTAGGGGGCTCTGCTCCGACCCCAGCACGGGTTCGCCGCACGGCGAACCCGATTCCGGTTTACACGCTCAGCGGCTTATACTATATTCGCCGGCCAGCCGGCGTCTCCGAGCTGTCCTGCTGGCTTTTGCCAGCCTCTCAGGCTCCGGAACATCGGGCGAGGAGGTTTCCATGTGGCGCAAGCAGGATGAGCCCAAGCCATCCCCCTCCGTTCCGGATCTCGCAATGCCCCCGTCGGTTTCGCCCGCGAGCCCTGAATTGCCGCCGCGGGAGTCGCGGCCGGCGACCGGGAACGTAACAGAAGCCGTCTCCATCAAAGGCGAGCTCACCGGCCGCGATGACCTATATTATATATTGACGGAGAAGTGCAGGGGAGCATCCGCCTCACCGACGGCAACGTGACCATCGGTCCGAAGGGCCGGGTTACCGCTGAGATCGAGGCGCGCGAGATCATCATCCGGGGGAAAGTGAGCGGGAAGCTGCGCGGGCGCGAGCGCGTGCAGATTTTGCGCACCGGAGAGGCGTCCGGCGACATTGTGACGCGTTGCATCGCCATCGAAGAGGGCGCCGTTTTCCGCGGCACGATTGACGTGGTTCGCGGAGAGGAGGCGCGTCCGGGGCGCTCGGCCGGGAAAGCGAGCGGCACCGAGCACGTGCGACCCATATCGGTCCACGCCAAGGAGGGTCAGCCGTAGTCCATGGGCCTGTTCAGCAAACTGCGCGTGACTCACGACCGCCCGATGGAAACCCTGGCTGCCAGCGGCAGGGCGACCTCACCAGCGAGCCGCTCGGAGCACGCGCATGCTCCGCGGGGCGGGCGACCTTCGAACGGTCTCAAGGACTTCCTCTGGCACCTCGACGGGATCGCGCATGGCAGCCTGCTGGACCTCGGGCCGGTTTGGCAGTCCACGGTCAGTTTCTTCATCGAGCGCGGCTTCAAGGTGTACACGGAAGACTTGCTGGGAGCCTGGAAGGAATTTCAGCGCGCCGAGGAGGAGCGCTTGCGGGCACTCCCGCCGGGCGAGGAACCCGGTGAGATCTCGCCCGCTGCACGGGCCCAGCGTTTCCTCGAAGGCAGCCTCCAATATCCCGCTGAGACGTTCGACGCCATGCTGGCCTGGGATCTTCTCGACCATCTCGAAAATGAGCTGGCGACTCGAGTGGTAGCCCGCCTTGCGGAACTCCTCAAGGAGGACGGCGTGATTCTGGCGCTGTTTCACAGCCGCAAGCCGGAGGGATTTCACCGCTATCGCGTGCTCGATGCCCAGAGCCTCGAATTGCTTCCCGCGCCCGGGCCGTTTCCGGTGCAGCGAATCTACCAGAACCGCGACATCCTGAATCTGTTTGGCCGCTTTCGCTCCTCCAAGACCTTCATCGGTCGCGACCAGCTCCGCGAAGGCCTCTTTATCAAGTAGCCGTCCGTTTTCGTCGCGTGAGTGGAGCCTGGGCGCCCGTGAGGGCTCGGCTTCACCCAGGTTTTTCTCTCGAAAGTGGATGAGGGTAGAAAGGATCCGAAGTCAGAAGCTACGGAGGAGCGATGATTCCACCGGGCTTAGAAGTGTTGTACGCTTGAGCGCACCGCTCTTGCGGTGCGAGGCGCGCGCAACGCCTTCGCGGCGGTGTGACGCCCATGAGCAAATGGACGACTCGGGGAGCTGCCAGGTTCCCCGAGTCGCTTTTCAGAGGTCAAACGCCTGGCCCCCTGGCGATTCGTCTGCTTACTGTGCAGGGCCGTTTAGCCGCCGAACCTCCACGACCACATCCAGCGAATGACCTCCCGCTGGTAGGCAATCACGTCGGACTGCCAAAGAATCGCCCAGAGCATCAAGCTCATGACCAGGGAGCAAAGCCCTAGGGCCACAGCCATCTGGGATTCACTGGCGGGGACCGTGAGGCGGCGGAGCAGCCACATTGTCTTCTGTCCTCCTGGCTAGCGCACCCGCGGACTCCGCCAAGCCGTGCCTGCCGGAGTCCGTGCCCAAGTTTGAGCGCCGGGGGACAACCTTAATAGCGCTGCGGGGTGGCAAAACGCAATCCCCGTGCCAGAAGATTGTACACCGCTAAAAATCCAAGCCCTTCAATATCAATTGGTTACAGCTTCAACGGGGAGGAGCCGTCTAAGGAAAAGCACACTGAAGGCAATGTTTGTCCGAGTTTAGCCATACGCTTTCCGATCTGTCGTTGCGGATCGCGCGCTCAAGATCCTCAATACCGCTTCGTTCCAGCCAGCGGGGCCCGCGGCCGTGCCGCGGATGACGTGCGGCAGCCGGGAGAGCACCTCTGGAGCGAAGCTGCCGTCAGGCTGCGGGAGCAACACGGCTTGGTTCACCACCGCGAGGAGGGCGAGATCGTTCGCGCCATCGCCCAGCCCTACGGTGCGCCGCCGGCCGTGCTCCGCCCTGCGGTACAGCGCAATCAGGTATCGCGCGGCGCGGCCTTTGTCGCTGCCAGCGAGAAGGTGCCAGAACCTTCCCCCCCGCATGACTTCCATCCCGCGCCGCCGGGCCGCCTGCACGAACGTTTGCACCGTTTGTTCGCTCGCGCCGGCGAAGAAAAAAGGCTCGTCGAAGTCGCGCTGGCGCGCGAGCGCGGCCTGCCGCAAGTCCAGGCCCGTATTCTGTGCGATTTCGCGCGCGCTCATCTGGTGGAAGCCGACGACGCTTGTGCCAGCCTCCGCGGCAATCTCTGCGAGTGCTGCGACGATCTCCGTGTAGGGCCGACCCAGCGTCACGCAGTGATAACGGCCCATTCGCTGCGCCCCTTCGATGTGCAGGTTGAAGTAGCCATGAGGAATGAAGATTCCGCCGCCGTTTTCGGTGATGAAGGGATGCACGTGACCCAGCTTCCGTCGGAGGACTTCCAGCTCGGCGCGGGTCTTGCTGGTGACCAGAACGAGCGGCACGCGTCGGCGCTCGATCTCGCGAAGGGCCCCTTCCGCGGCCGACCAGGAATAGGTGTGGTGGTCGAGCAGCGTGCCGTCCAGGTCGGTAAAAATCAGGTGTCGCGCGGGCAACACGGCTAGAGATGGCGGAAGGCCTCTTCCTCCTCCGGTGTCCGGGGCTTCACCTTGTCGCGCAACCATTCCCGGGCGAGGTCCCGCGCGCCCAGGCCGAAGGCGATAGCCCCGGCCATCACGATCCCGGCAAAGAAGATCGCGAAGGTCACCAGCAGCGCCGTCCGTCCGATGCGCAGCTGTTCGAGCGCGACCACCACCGCCAGGCTCATCACCAGCACGCGCACGCCCCCGGCCAGCAGCCGTGCTCCAGCCCACTGCGCGTTCACCGCGGCCAGCAGGGTGCTGCGCGCCAGAAACTTGCTCACCACCACGCCGAGGAGCAGCACCAGCACGGCGGTCACCAGGGAGGGCACGTAGGCGACGAACTGCGCCACCATCTCCTGGGTGAGCCGCGTGTTGGCCGCGCTCAGCGCGAACAGCACGATCAGCAACCAGAGGATGCTCACGACCACGCGCGCGCCGAAGTCCGCCGGCGAGCGAAAAATGCGTGTGCGCTCGAGCGTGCCGGCCAGCCCCGTTTGCGCCACCATGCGGTCGAAGTGAACCGCGACCAGCAGCCAATACGCGATCCGACGTACCACCCAGGCCACCACGACGCCAACCAACAAGATCACCAGCACGGTCACCACCGCGGGCGCCACCCGTCCGAGTTGCTCGGCGAGCCGATGGAAGGGCTCGACGAAGGCTCGATCAAACAGACTTTGCATGGGTCTTCTCCTTTCCGGCTTCCGCAGCCCAGCGCTCAATCAGATACGATTTCTCTGCCTCAAAGGCACTGCAGAGACGCTCGATACGCTGTTCCACTTCCGCCGCCGTGCTCTCGCGCACTTCGATCACGAACGACGCCGTGCGGCCGAGATACAGGGGCACGAGCGACTGCAGCAGGTGCTCGCGGTCGAGAGCGCGGTGCTCCCAAGCCGCGGCGAATTCGTAAATCACATGTACCCATAGCCCGTCGGGGATGTGAAAACTCTCGTGCGGCTGCCGCGCGCAATCCCCCAGCCCCACCAGCGTCTCCGGCGTGAGGATGGACTCGTAGATCTCGCGCAGGTCACTCACGCCCTGGCCATACGCTTTGATCATGCGCTCGAGGTTGATGCTGATCGGCTCTACGCCCACCTCGAAGGGGAAGCCGAACATCGGCACCGGCTCCGAGGCCTGCACGCCCTGCCAGACAGTCTTGTAGGTCTCCATCAGCACGAAGACGGAGCCCACCACCTGCCTGAACATGGTGCTCAGGTCGGCGCCGGGATCCTTGGCGTTGTGCAGCTTGGCGCCGAGATAGGACTGGCCCACGCGGAAGCCCTCAGCGATGGCCGTCACCGTCATCCAGATGTCCACGCCGAAGCGCGCCACGTCGGTTTCCCAGACTTCCTTTTCGAGGTAGCGCGCCGCCAGCCGGCCCGAGAGGCCAAAATCACCGCCAATCGGTTGGCGGACGCGCTTACCGAACAGCGCGCGCGTCATGGGATAAATGATTGAGTTGGTGATGGTGCCGTCGTATTTGTGCCGCAGGTAGTAGGGCGCGATGAAGTCGAATTCGCGCTCGAGGATGGGCCCGGCGAGCAGCTCGATCCACTGCGGCGTGATGCTGCGGAGGTCCGCGTCCACCACCACGCAGGCTTTCGCCTTGCATTGCCGGGCCAGTGCAAAGATGGTCCGGAAAGCGCTACCCTTGCCCGGAACTCCGTGATAGGGCGTGCTGATGCGCTGGACGGGATGGACGGGGTGCGAGACAAGCAGCAGCGAATCCGTGTCTAGCTCGACGCCCAGCGCCGCTTCGCTCGTCCCATCTTTGGAGCCGCCGTCGGAATTGACGACGATGGCCTTGCGATCAGGGAAATATTTCTCCAAACCTGCCGAGACCGCCCGCACCACGTGGCCGATAGTCGGTGCATTGTTGTAGCTGGGGATGCCCACAACGATGTCGGCCTCGCCGATTTCCCCGAGGCGCGCGAGCAGTTCGCTGGGCAGGAAGTTGTCCACCCTGGCCTACCTCGACCGTGCCGCTGGGGCTTCGGTCCTAGCCGCGGCTGGCCACCAGCGACTCGGCTTTCTTCGGGGCGAACTCGGCATTGTCCGCCTCCACCGCCTCGCGCAGCGCGCCCAGGAAACCCGGAAGCGCCGAGCTGACCCGCGCCCAGTTGGGAATCGGCGGGGTGCCCAGGGGGTCGGCAAAGAACTCATCGGTCGCCAGCTTCAGCGCGCGGGCAAACGTCTCCACTGCCGTTTCCTCTTCGTGGCGGTCGAAGATCAGTCCGTTGATCATCGCATCGGCGTGGTAGCGGGTGAGAGTGTCCTCGGCGGTGCGCACGAAGCGCGTCAGCAAGGCTTGCATTTTGCCGACATCAAAGCTGATGCCTTCGGCTGAGAGAATCCGGAACAACGCCTTGGCGATATCCGAGGCCATCTTCATCAGGCCCTTGGAGGGGTCGGAAGGCGAAAGCTCCTGGTGCTTGTGCTCGTAGTTGTCGGCGATATCCACCTGGCAAACGCGCTTTTTCGAGCAGTTGCGGTAAACCTCCGCCAGCACGCCGATCTCGAGGCCCCAGTCCGAAGGGATGCGAATTACCCGCGCCAGGTCCGTTTGCATGGCAAACTCTCCCGCCAGCGGGTAACGGAAGCTATCCAGGTAGCGCAGGAGGGGCAAGTAACCGAACAGCGACTCGAGCGCGCGCACCAGCGGGGAGACCAACAGACGCGTCACGCGCCCGTGCATGCGGTCGCTCACCCGCGCGTAATACGCCTTGCAGAATTCAAAGTTGATGTTTGGGTTCACCACCGGGTAGCACAGCCGCGCCAGCATCTCGCGGTTGTAGTTGACGATGTCGCAGTCATGCAACGCGATCACGTCAGCCTGGTGGCTGGCAAGCACGTAGCCGTAAGCCATCCAGCACGAGCGGCCCTTGCCGTCCGGGCCGATGCGCAGTCCGTTTTCCTCGAGCGTGCGGTAGAGCCCCTGCACCCGGGGGCCGTCGTTCCAGATGATGCGCACCTCGCCGGGCAGCGCCGCCAGGCGCTCATGCGCCGCGCGGAACTGCACGGCCGTAGTGCGCGCCATGGTGACCACAAACTGCCGGATGTAGCGCACCTGGCTGAGCTGCTGCAGGATGCTGCCCATCGCCGGCTTCTCGAATTCCGCATAGAGCGCGGGCAGCACCAGCGCAATCGGCTGCTCTTGCACGAAGCGCTCCAGTTGCTGCTCGAGAATCTCGACTTTGTGCTCCCCGAGGCGGTGGAGCGTAGTCACAACGCCAGTCTGAAAGAAGTCGGCCATGGTCCCTCCGGGTCTCTTCTCGGCTGCGTGGCGCACTGCGATCCGAATGAACTCATCTTCGGACCGGACACACTAACACAAGGGGCCCCCGAAGAGGCCCCTTCCGGACACATTATACCCCATCTGCCCTCTGCTAGTGAGTTGCGCTCGCTCCCGGGCGTGGCTCCGAGAATTTCCCAGCCTGGCCCCGTCAACCGCTTCCGACTAGCTCCCTGCAGTGGTCTGGTTCGCTTTCGGAATGCTCAGATAACCCACCACCTTGTTTTTGCCCACCTGGTTGATTACCAGCTCCAGGGGCTGTCTGGCTCCCTTGGTGTAGAAGAAGATCGGCTCGTTCACCGTGCGGTTCCTCTTCTCGACGCGCAAATCGTCCACCACCAGTGCGAGCGTGAATTGGTTCTTCTTCGGGCTCACGCCGCGCAACTCGACGGTGACATTGCCCACCTTCTGCGGTGCGTGCCGGCTCTGGATGGTGAATTCGATGTAGTCGCGCTCGCCCAGCCGGCGGAGCTGTTCGATCTGCTCGTGGTTACGAGCGATTAACGTCCCCATCTCGCTCTTGGCCATTTGCAGGTTCTGTTTTGTGGTATCGAGATCGGTGCGTACCCCGCTGACTTCGCCGCTGACGGCCTTCACCTCTTCCGAGCTGGCCTTGGTGGCCAGCTCGCCCTTAACGGCGGTGTCCATGGCCGCCAATTGCTGGGCGTTCTCCTCACGGATCTGCGCCGCTTCTTGCCGAGCCTTCTTCAGCTCGCCCTGGGTGAGCCGCAGATGCTTGGTCACCACGCCCAGGTCGCTTTGCAGCTCCCCGTTCGTCTTTTCGGTTTCTGCCAGGCGCTGTTGCAACGCGCCTAGATCATGCGTGAAGCCTTCTCTCGTCGTCTTGATCTCAGTCGTCAGAGCCTGCTGGGTATCGTGGGCGCGCCCCGAAGCGCTCCATCCGATGCCCAGTCCCGCCACGGCCACGATGCCCAGCAGGATCGCGACCGGTATAAGCCATGTTGGTGTTCCTTCAGCCACGCGTTCGTCTGTCATAGTTCCCCCTTTTGAAGTCCGGAAGCTTCGCCCTGTGTTTGCACACTCTGGGCCAAACGATCATCGTCTCCCTAACTCATTGCAAACAAAATTGTTAGAGTGGTGGGCGGCTCGTATCCGGGAGCCTCCCATGGTACTAGACCTAGCAAAGTTTACTTGCTGCACGCGCTTTCGCCGCGGGCTGTGGAAAATAAATTGAGAACGCGGAGCAGCGGCGACCAAATCCAGGCAGGGCGAGATGGAGAAAGCGAACCTACGGGTTCAGAATGCCACGCTGGCGCAACTCATCGAGCAATTGCTCGGCACTTTGAAAGCGGATGGTCTGCATTCCGGCGCGGCGCCCGGCTTCGACGCACTCCTCGGCGTCATCAATGTACAGGGCCTGGCCGGCGCCCACGCCGGCCTCCGCGATGGTTTGGCGGTAGATGGCGGCGTCGGGCTTGCTGACGCCAGCGACGCAGGAATAAATGCGCGCGTGGAAGTGGCGCGGAAAGCGGAAGTTAGCTTCGAGATGCGCCACGTGGATGGGGTCGGTATTGGAGAGCAGCAGCAGGCGGTAGCGGCCGGACAATTCTGCGAACAGATCTTCGCTCAGGATGGTTTTGGAGTCGAGCGCTGCGTTCCAGGCCGAGCAGAATTGCTCGAAGGTGAGCGAGAAAGCGAAGCGGCGCGCGAGGTGCCGGTGCCATTCGCGCGACGCGAGCCGGCCTTCCTGAAAATCGCGCAGGCGAGGGTCGGAGGCGATCGCGGACCAGACCTGGTCAGCGAGCGGGCGGGCGCTGGCGCCCAGCAGGGTGAGCGCCCGGGCGACGTCCACGCGCACAATCACCCGGCCGATGTCAAAGATCAACGCGCGGGGCGCAGGCGCGACGAGCTTCACCACGGCTAATGTTGCTCGGGTTGGGCGTTCGGGAGGGAAGAGGCGCGCTTGCGGGATTTCTGGCTTCTCCCGCGCAGCGCTCCGATGATCCCCGGGAGGAGCGACAAGAAGACAACCACAGCGATTACCCAGTGGATGCGCTGCTGGATGTTGGGCACCACCGAGCCCAGGAAGTAGCCGGTGAGTACCATGCTGTTCACCCAGAAAAAGCCGCCGAAGATGTCGTAAGCGAGATAGCGGGCGTACTTCATCTCCGCCGCGCCGGCCACCGGCGGACAAAACGTCCGCACGATGGGTACAAAGCGCGCCAGGATGACGGTCTTGCCGCCGTAAGCTTCGTAGAAATGGTGTGCGCGCTCGAGGTGACGCTTCTTGAAAACCAGGGAGTCTTCGCGATGGTAGAGCGCCTGGCCGGCTCTGCGGCCGACCCAGTAGCCTAGCTGGTCGCCGACAATCGCGCACAGCGAAGCCAGAACGAGCAGCGTGGTCAGGCGCGAATGACCCGCGGCTGCAAAAACGCCTGCGGTCACCAGCAACGAATCCCCGGGCAGGAAAAAACCGACAAAGAGCCCCGTCTCAATAAAAACAATCCCACAGACAAGAGACGTGCCGCCCCACTCGATGAGTCCCTGGACGTTATAAAGGAGGTGAAAGAGATCTTTGAGGGATTGCAGCATTCATCCTCGTCGGCTGGATTTGCGGCCCTGGCCTTTGCCGGCCCCAGCGTTCCAACTCCATACGGTAACAGAAAACCGCGCGCTTCTTGCAGCATTCTTGCCGGTGCAGCCGCAAGGAAGTCACTGCGGCACGTGACGCGGCGAGGCAGGCTATCCGGGGAGTGACGTCTCTCGCCCAGTGCTATCGTTGATGCGTGGGGTCTTCTCGAGGCTTTCGGAAGCAGCGTCGTCCAGGCGGAGCAAGCGCTTCAGGCGGGGCAGCGCGGCACGCGTTGCGGCGGCCCCGGCGGCCATGGCTTCATCGGCGCGGTGGAATTGGTCCCACTCGATGTCCTGGACCTCGGGCTCGACGAGGACATCGGCAAGACTTTCCCACGACGCGTTCTGGTATTTCTGCGCGGCGCAAATCGCCCGGTTGACAATCTGGAAAAGATTGGTCGGCGCGGAGCCATCCCATTTGTTGAAGCCGACCGAAACGCCGACCACGCAACGTGCGCCGAGTTCTCCTGCCGCTTCCGTGGGCACCGGAGCCACGAGCCCGCCGTCGGCCAGGCACCGCCCACCCACGTGCACCGGCTCAAACAATCCAGGGAACGCACAACTGGCGCGGATGGCGTCCACCAAATCGCCGCGCGTGAAGACGACCGGCTCGCCCGTACCTAAGTCCGTTGCGACGACTGCCGCCGGGATCCGTAGCTCCTCAAATGTCAGCGCGTTGAAGCAGCGCCGCACCAGATCGCCCATGCGGTCGTTGGTGGCCAGGCCCAGACGCGAGAGCCGCCAGCGGCCGAAGTCGCGGAAGTGGATGTTGCGGCAGACCGCGGCGATCCGCGCCAGCGGGACTCCGCTGGCGTAGGCCACACCCAAGATGCTACCCACGCTGGTGCCGGCGATGCAGGCGATGGGGATGCCGTTCTGTTCAAGCACTTGCAGAACGCCCAGGTGTGCAAACCCGCGTGCAAACCCGCCGCCCAGGGCCAGCCCTATCCCCTCGGGAGGAATCGCGCTCTCCGGTTTCGGGCCGCGACGCGCTCTTTCCGTTAGCGTTCCGACCCCGGTGCGGTAGAGCCTGCTCATTCGCCGAGGATGACATTGGGCTTTGTGGGCCGCAATGAAACCACAGCACCACGACTGCGGTACCAAAGTACCTTCGGCAGCGCAATCCAATTTGTCCTCAATCGAATAACAGTACCTTTTACCTACCAGACTAGAGCTTCAGTACCATTGGGCCCCGCTGCTTTCCCCCTCAGAATCGCTGCGAGGCGAAAAATCGCCAGGAAGGGATTCACCGATATGCGAGGCGCTTACTCAGTCTGGCTGGGCCAGCCCGTCGTGTTGCAGGTCAGCGCTGGAGATCTACGCGTCCCACTGCGCGGCGTGGTCATTGGCGAGTCGGACGATGTGGTGCGCTTCCGCATCGGCGAGGCCTGGGAGGTGGATATCTACAAGGCCATGATCCTGGCGGTCGAAGAAGACAACTGGGCCAACATTATTACCTAGCGAGGTAAGTGAGAACGCGGGTCGCGACCCGCGCAAGAGTTCTATCCGGCCCTGCCTCTGTCTCAACCCCCCGGCCCCGGGTTTTCATCCCCCTGACAAACCCGGGGCCTTCCTTTTTCCGGCCCCTGCCGCTCTGCCACCTGACATTTCGTTTGACACCCCGCCGGGTGTGAACACACTATGCCTCCAAATCCAGAGCGGGGCAGGTGTTCCTGCCTTCGTTTTGGACCGAGGGGACCCAGGGGCCCCTCTCCGCCCGAGGGTCTCGCGCGCTGATGCGACTAACCTTTCTCGACTGGTCCGCGATCGCCGGCTACCTGCTCATCACCCTGCTGCTGGGCCTGTATTTCCGCCGCCGCTCCGGCCGCAGCACCGAAGATTATTTCGTCTCCGGGCGCCAGGTGACCTGGTGGCTGGCTGGCACCTCGATGGTGGCCACGACGTTTGCCGCCGATACGCCGCTGGCCGTCGCGGGCTTGGTGTACACGCAGGGCATTGCCGGCAACTGGCTCTGGTGGAGCTTTCTTCCCTCCGGGATGATGACCGTGTTTCTGTTCGCGCGGCTCTGGCGCCGTTCGGGCTTGCTCACCGACGTGCAGTTCGCCGAGATGCGCTATGCCGGCGGCCCCGCGGCGTTCCTGCGCGGCTTCCGCGCGGTGTATCTCGGCCTGCTGATGAACTGCCTGATCCTCGGCTGGGTGACCAAGGCCATGACCAGCATTGTGGGCACTGCGCTCGGCACCAGCGACGCCGCCAGCCTGGCCATCTGCATTTTCTTCCTGATGCCGTTCACGGGCTTCTACGTTTCGCTGGGCGGGCTGTGGGGAGTGCTGTGGACCGACCTGTTCCAGTTCGTGCTGAAGATGGGCATCGTCATCGCCGTGGCGTATTACGGCGTGATGGCCGCCGGAGGAATGCAGTCTATGCTCGGCAAGCTCGGCGCCATGCGCGCTGCGGCCGGCCCCGGCGCCCCAGCCATCACCGCGATGCTTCCTGATTTTTCGCGCGGCCTCACCGCGGAAGCGCTTTGGACGCTGCCTGTTTTGACCTTCCTGGTGCACCTTTGCGTGCAGTGGTGGGCGTTCTGGTATCCCGGCGCCGAGCCGGGCGGCGGCGGCTACATTGCCCAGCGCATCTTCAGCGCGCGCGATGAGCGCCACGGCTTGCTCTCGGTGCTGTGGTTCAACATTGCGCATTACGCCGTGCGCCCCTGGCCGTGGATCCTCACGGCGCTGGCCGCGGTCGTACTCTATCCGGGCCTTGCGCGGCCGGAGTCGGGCTACATGCTGGTGGCCACGGCGTACATGCCGCCGGCGCTGCGCGGCATTCTGATTGCCGGGTTCATGGCCGCGTTCATGTCCACCGTGGCGACGCAGCTCAACTGGGGTAGCTCGTACCTGATCGCCGATTTTTACCGGCGTTTTCTGCGTCGCGGGGCGAGCGAGGCGCACTACGTCAACGCCTCGCGGCTGGCCACGCTGCTGCTGGTGGTGGCCGCGGCGTACGTCTCGGTGAAGCTGGCTTCGATCAGCTCGGGCTGGCAATTCGTGCTCGAGGTGGGCGCGGGCACCGGCGGCGTGTATCTGCTGCGCTGGTACTGGTGGCGCGTGAACGCGTGGAGCGAGATTTCCGCCATGGCCACGGCGCTGGTGGTTTCGGTTGCGGTGCACGTCTGGGCGCCGTTTTCGGGCAGCGGGCCGCTGGTGTTTGCCAAGAGCACCTTGCTCACCACGGCCGCCACGACGGCTGTGTGGGTTGCCGTGACGCTGCTCACTCCGCCCGAGCCACAGGACGTGCTGCTGCGCTTTTACCGCAAAGTGCGGCCGCACGCGGCTGGCTGGAGGCCGGTCGCCTCGCTCGCACCCGAGGTGCCGCCGACGCGCGACCTCGGCCCGAACCTGCGCGCGTGGCTGTTGGGCTGCGCGATGGTGTACGCCACGCTGTTCGCCATCGGCAAATTCTGCTTCGGACAAATCGCCAGCGGGCTCGCGTTGATGGTCCTGGCGGCTGTCTGCGCCGCCCTGATCTACGCCCACATTGCGCGGCGCGTCGCGCCGTCGGCGGACTGACATGGGTGCGGCTACTTCCGCCCGCCACCAGATGTCGCGGCCAGCTCCATAGAGCCAGCACTGTCGCCCTTTCTATTTCTTGACGGGGCGTCCGTTCTCCGGAAGCGGAGCGCGACCCGGTTCCCAATCCGGCGAGTCAAAGAGGCCCTTCCTCCGGGCTTTCGTCCGAGTCCGGTGGGGAAGTCTTTGGTTCCGAAACACCCAAAGAAAAACCGGCGCCGAGTATTTCCGCCCAAACTGATCGAAAACCGTCAAGATTGCCGGCATTAGGTTTTCAGGCCAAGTGCAATCCGGGATCGGCTCAAACCCGATACCCAGCAGAAGTCCTTGCAATGATTGTCCCCGGGAAAGCGTGCGTCGCACATCCGCGCAGTGGTTGATCACTTGACTCCTTTCAAACTCCAAGTTGCTACCAGGGAACCGGTAGGTGTTCCACTGGGCCCCCATCTCAACAGGATCCTCGAGGAAGTGTGCAACCTGGTTGCACAGAGCCCGAGAGCTGCCCAAGGAGGAGTTCAAGCGGGAGGTAGAGCGGCATCTGACAGGCCAGGAAACCGAGCCGTGGGAGATCATCTACTTCAAGCTGTACAAGAGCCAGCTGCCGGTGATCGAGCAGGCCCTTGAGACAGCGGCCCAGATGCTGGGCAGCGACAAGTCCCGGGGCTACTGCCTGGAGATGATCTGTGCCGACTTTCTGGCAGGAGCCAGCCTGGAGGGTGAGAACCCTGAGGGACTGCTGTTCTCGCTCGGTCGGGTATACCAACTTCTGCCGCGCTCGCAGAAACAGAAATTTCTGAGCCAAGTCAGGGAAGCTTCATGACCGGCTTGCGCTCGAAGCGACCGCGCCTGCGTCTGGACCCAAAGGCCTATCGAAGACTGCATCATCAAGTGTTGGCGCGGCACGGGTGGCGCTGCCAGAACTGCGGATCTTTGACTGATCTGCAGGTGCACCATCTCCACCCGCGGGGTCTGCTCGGGAACGACGCCGAACAAAATCTGATCACTCTGTGCGTTGAGTGTCACCAAAGGATTCACAAGAGGAATGACAGGGCCCTGCTAAAGTGAAGAAGACTCAACAGCCACGTTAGGATCGCTAAGATGTGCTACGCTTGGATTCGAGGGAGGACGCAACGGGCGCAAGCCAAGGGTGATGAAGGTTAAGCCGAGCTCGCGCCGGCCGAATTCCTGCGTCTCGCTGCAACCGCTTTCGCTCAGGGATGGCTGGGCTGTGACGGGTTGCGCCTTCCTGTGCTAAACTTCAGTGCATCGCGCGCCCGTAGCTCAGCTGGATAGAGCGTCTGGCTACGAACCAGAAGGTCGGGAGTTCGAATCTCTCCGGGCGCGCCATCTCTTTCGATCCGCTTTGATCTAAATGAATTAGAAAAACTGCCGTTCACCGGGACCTGCTGCGAAGCGAGCGGTTCCAACTCTGAAGAGTGCTGCTTTGTATCCCCTTTTGATTTACAGATGCTCGGGCTAAATCACTTCTGAACCCTTGCCTCGTTTGTCGCATCTGTAGTTGGAGGTACGCACTTACTGTACGGAGGACGCTTGGGGGGAAAGATACCGAGAGGCAAGGCCGCACTCGTCATCAGCGGAGCGCGCGGGATCGGCACACGCGGTGGCTTGCGCCCAAAAACTTGAAACCGAACTCAACCCTAACGACTCTGAAAGAGAACGGAGGAAAAATTATCATGCGAGCGGCCGTTGTTCCAGCGGTAGGTAAAAAGTGGCAGTTACAGGAGATTCCCAAACCCAGCCCGGGCCCAAACCAAGTCCTCATCAAGGTTCATGCCAGTGGGCTCTGTTACTCCGACGTTCACATCACGGATGGCCATATTCCCGCGCAGTTTCCACGGACCCTTGGGCACGAGCCGGTGGGTGAAATCGTTGAAATCGGCCAAGGCGTGAGAACGCGGAAGGTCGGCGACCGTGTTGGAGTGCCCTGGGTGCAAGCTTCCTGCGGACGATGCGAGTGGTGTCTCCGCGGCAAACCCATGTTTTGCGGGGAGCTAATCGGCACAGGCGTCGGAATACCGGGCGGTCATGCCGAATACATGGTTGCTTATGCGGACGCAACCGCGCCGCTCCCCGAGCGACTTTCGTATGAGCAGGCCGCACCTATTTTCTGCGCGGGGTACACAGTCTGGAGCGGCCTGCGTTGGTCCGATCCTCAGCCACACGAAAGAATCGCTGTTGTCGGAATTGGTGGACTGGGCCACTTGGCTCTACAATACGCCAAGGCGGCAGGCTTCGAGACTATTGCCATCTCTCGCTCACCCGATAAGGACAAAATGATCCGCGAGCTCGGCGCCGACGAGATTGTGCGCGATGGTCAGGGGCTGGCGAAGGCAGGCGGAGCGGACATCGTATTGGGGACCAGTAATTCCATTGACGCCATGTCCGACACTATCCAGGGACTTCGCCCGGACGGTCGCCTAGTACTGATGGGTTTCGAAGCGAAGCCGCTAACTGTCCATCCGGCTGACCTGATCATGCGCCGGATTCGTGTAATCGGCAGCCAGCAGAACGGTCCGGCATATCTCTACGAGGCCCTCGACTATGCAGCGAAGGGAAAAGTCAAGGTTATCGCCGAGACCTACCCGCTGAATGAAGTCGGTAGGGCGTACGATCGAGTGGCTGAAGGCAAAGTTCGGTTTCGCGCAGTGGTTACAAACTGAAAGGATCCGTGAAACAACTGGCGGACCAGTGCCTGGGGGCGAATTTCCTCCGGCCCGTTATCTCTACCCAACTCCGATGCAGATGAGCATTTCTGAAATCGTGGCGCTCGCCCGGTGGTGCTCACCGGAATTGCAACATAGGCCTAGAGGGTAACAATCGATGCCAAAGCCTGCCCTGATGACTGTGGATGACGATGCTGAGGTGCTGCGAGCGGTGGAGCGTGATTTGCGGCATCGATACGCCGAGCGCTATCGAGTGTTGCGCGCCGGCTCCGGAGCGACCGCGCTCGAGGCGCTGCGTGGGCTAAAAAAACGAAACGATCCGGTGGGGCTGCTTCTGGTTGACCAGCGCATGCCGGAAATGACCGGCGTGGAATTTCTGGGCCATTCCATGGAGATTTATCCCGACTCCAAGCGCGTCCTGCTTACAGCGTACGCGGATACCGACGCGGCGATTCGCGCAATCAACGAGGCCAAAATCCATCATTACCTTTTGAAGCCCTGGGACCCCCCGGCGGAGCACCTCTACCCGGTGCTCGACGACCTCCTGGAGGATTGGCACGCGGCGTTCCGACCGCCCTTCGAGGGCGTCCGCGTACTCGGCCATCGGTGGTCGCCGGGCTCTTACACGGTTCGAGACTTCCTGGCGCGCAACCAGGTGCCTTACCGATGGTTCGATGTTGAGACCGCGGACAAAGACGCTGAGGTGCGCCATCTCGCCAAGGCGGTTGGAGCCGAAGTTTCCCATTTACCGATGGTGATTTTTCCGGATGGATCATCACTGGCGGCCCCGGGCGCAACCCAGTTAGCAGAAAGACTTGGTCTGCGCGTACGGGCCGACCTGGCGTTTTATGATTTGGTGATCGTTGGCGGCGGTCCTGCTGGCCTGGCGGCGGCCGTCTATGGGGCCTCGGAAGGGTTGAAGACGGTGATGATCGAACGCGAAGCACCGGGAGGCCAGGCGGGGATGAGCTCCCGCATCGAAAACTATCTGGGCTTTCCCTCCGGCTTGAGCGGCGGCGACCTTGCGCGACGGGCTGTGGCGCAGGCGAGGCGCTTCGGCGTCGAAATCCTCTCGCCCCAGGAAGCCCGGGCCGTTCGCGTAGAAGGCCCATCGCGGATGGTGAAGCTCGCAGACGGAAGCGAACTTGGTTGCAAAGTGGCGCTGCTTGCGACAGGCGTCTCCTACCGAAAGCTGGAGGTGGCCGGTGCGGAACGCCTGCAAGGCCGTGGCGTTTACTACGGCTCGGCGATGACAGAGGCGATGGCATGCACGAATGAAGACGTTTACATCATCGGCGGCGCGAACTCTGCCGGCCAGGCAGCGATGTACTTCTCCAAGTACGCGCGCCGGGTAGTGATGCTGGTTCGCGGTGACTCTCTCTCCGCCTCGATGTCACAGTACCTGATCGATCAGATCCAGCACACGTCGAACATCCATGTGGAAACCCAATCCCGCGTTGTGGAGGTCCATGGAGATGAACGGCTGGAAGCGCTCTCTATTCATTGCGCGAAGAGCGGCGAAACCAACAAAGTGCCGGCCACCTCGGTCTTCGCTTTCATTGGCGCGGCGCCCTTCACGGAATGGCTCGCGGGGGTTGTCGAGCGCGACGAGCGCGGATTTATCCTTACCGGCAATGATCTGATGCGCGACGGGAAGCGCCCCCTCGGATGGCCACTGGACCGCGATCCATATTTGCCGGAGACCAGCGTCCCGGGAATTTTCGCCGCGGGCGACGTTCGCCACGGTTCGGTGAAGCGTGTTGCTTCCGGAGTAGGCGAAGGCTCAATCGCGGTGCAGTTCATTCATCAGTATCTCAGCGGGGTGTGAACATGGCAGAAAACGCACCCGGCGACCGAATCGCAGCGTTGGTTAACGACCTGCTCAAGATCGCGGTTTTTTCAGATCTCACAGCAGATCAACTCGCCTGGCTGGCGGGAAGGTTTGAAGAAGTCCGCTTGGCGCCCGGCGAGATCTTTGTTCGCTCGGGTGATCCGGCGGTGTGGCTTGCGGTAATCTTGGAGGGCGAGATTCGATTGCAGCGCGAGGGCGATCCGGACGGGCCCATTTTCTCCGCCGCCGCAGGCCAGGTCACCGGCTATCTCCCCTACTCGCGACTGACACACTTTGCTGGCACTGGCCGTGCCGTGCTTCCCACGCGATTGGTGCGCCTACACAAAGACAATTTTCCCGAGATGCTGCAACGCATTCCTGAAATGGGCCAACGCCTGGTGGCCATTATGGCGGACCGCATCCGCGAGACCACTAGGATCGAGACGCAGCGCGACAAGCTGATGGCGCTGGGAAAGCTGTCTGCCGGTCTGGCACATGAGCTGAACAATCCGGCCGCCGCCGCCCAGCGGGCCACAGCGAGCTTGCGCGAGGCGCTGGAGACTGTTCGCGACGCCAGCATCAGGCTAGCCCGCCACGCTCTTTCCTCCGAACAGCGCGAATTTATTCTCCGCTTCGAGCGCGAGGCCCAGCAATATACGGCCCCGACTCCCGCTGATCCGCTGGCTCAAAGCGACCGCGAGGAGCGGATCACCACCTGGTTGGAAGGGCGTCAGGTTCCGGACTCTTGGAAGCTTGCCCCAGTCCTTGCCGACGTAGGTGTAGAAGTGCCTAAGTTAGAAGACTTGGCTGCCGAGGTGGGAGACAAGGTATTGAGCGACGCGCTCATCCGCATCGCTTCGCTGCTCACCATTGGCAGACTGATTGGGGAGATCGAGAACAGCACCAAGCGCATTTCAGATTTGGTCCGAGCCATAAAGGAATACTCGTATATGGACCAGGCGCCACTTCAGGAGGTCGACATACACCACGGAATCGAAAGCACCCTTACGATTCTGGGGCACCGGATGAAACAAGGCGTGACCGTCATCAAGGACTACGATCCCAACCTGCCGCGTGTTTGCGCGTACGGAGGCGAGCTGAACCAGATCTGGACTAACTTGATCGACAACGCCATTGACGCCATGAATGGTAAGGGCGAACTGCGGATTCGCTCCAAACTGAATTTGGACCGTATCATGGTCGAGATCGGCGACAACGGGCCGGGCATTCCGCCGGAAATTCAGGCGCGAATCTTCGATCCATTTTTCACTACCAAAGGTGTTGGGCAGGGAACCGGTTTGGGGCTCGATACCGCATGCCGCATTGCGCGTAAGCACCACGGCGACATTCGGGTAGTGTCAAAGCCCGGTGACACCCGATTCCAAGTGGACTTGCCGATCAAGCAGCCGAAAACCCAGTCATCGCCGGAATAGAGGGAGGGCGTGATGCAGGCGTTAGGCGTCTTGTTCACACCTTAACCAAATACACGATGTGTCTCCAAACACCGCCGGCTGCGACGAGTGCCTGAAGACGGGTGACTCGTGGGTCCAGCTGCGGCTCTGCAAGACCTGTGGTCATGTCGGCTGTTGCGACTCCTCTGAGAACAAACACGCCACAAAGCACTTCCGAAAGACCAATCATCCCATTATTCGATCGATCGAGCCGGGCGAGGACTGGGGATGGTGTTACGTCGACGAGGTCACGATTGAGCCTTGCTCTTGAGGTTCACAACTCAATGCCGCGATGCGCCAGTCCCAAAGCAGGGTTTCTTCGGGGCCAAAGTGGGCGAGTGAAGACCTATGCGCATCGAAAGCATGGCGACGATTCAGAAGATCCTGTTCCCGGTAGACTTCTCGGTTTCCTGCGTGGCCATGGCTGCCTTTCTTTTGTGAGACTCAGATTATGGGGATGTGAATTCGATCCGCATGTTCCGCCGTTGAAGGTAACGAGCGCTCATGATAAATGCTGTCTTCGGAGCTGTCATAAAAATGTCATACAAATGCCGACAAAATCCTGCAAATTGCGAGAAGAACGCGAAAGCGGAAAGGGCAAGCAGCTTGCACCGGTTTGCTGCAACTTGTTGGTTTTTCTCGTTTGGCGTCGGTCCCGGCAAGATCTAGTGAATTTGGACCCCCGGCTACGAACCAGAAGGTCGGGAGTTCGAATCTCTCCAGGCGCGCCATTCATCCTCTTTAGCCCCATCGTGTTAGGCGACGTTTACATGAGAGATTCCTCCGCGGACTTGGGTCCATTGGGTCCAACCCATCCACGCTTTCTTCCCGAGGACTAGCTTCACCACACCGACAATGTTGATGATCGACTTGCGGCTCAGCTTGTACCGCTTGATGAGGTCGCCGTTTGGTTTCCGCATCTCGAATGCAGTTCTCTTCAGGTCGGCCACGAACTCCTGGACAGCCGTCTCGTCATCGGCGTCAAGAGGCAGTGAACCGAACCGGGGCATCGGCCCAAAACCAACATGCTATCATCCCACTCACCCATGATGAGCGCACGGAGCGACGTAGTCGGCAGTCTGCTTCGCCCGCAGGAATTGCTCGCTGCACAGAAGCAACTCGCTGAGGGTCTGATCACGCCAGTAGGGTTCAAAAAGATAGAAGACAAGGCGGTAGATCAAGCCATCGCACTCCAAGAGGAAGCCGGGCTGGAAGTCATCACGGACGGCGAGATGCGCCGGCCATCGTTTCAGAGCCAGATGACGGCAGCAGTCGAAGGTTTTGGCCAGCATACGCTGGAGGCGTTTTTGTGGGGCAAGTGGCGTGGAGGCCCACAGGTAGGAGATTGGAATCTCCCGCGTCCTTCAAACCTGGGTGTGGTAGGCAAGCTCCGGCGGCGGCGCCACCTATCGGCAGAGGAGTTTACCTATCTGCGCGCACGCACCCGCCGCATCGCCAAGATCACTTTACCTAGCCCCAGCCTCTGGGTGAATTTTTGGTCGCGCGACCGCTCAGGTCACGTCTATCCAACACTTGAGTCCTACTTAGCTGATGTGGTCGAAATCCTCCGCGAGGAAGTTGAAGAACTCGTGCGTCTAGGCGCAACCTACATCCAAATTGACGGGCCGCACTACGGACTGCTCCTTGATCCCCACACGCGCATCTTTTATGAGGAGCAGGCGGGAGGTGTCGAGTGGTGGCTCGAACACGCCATCGAACTCGACAACACGGTCATGAGCGCGGCGCCCGGTGTGACGTTCGGATTTCACCTGTGCCGTGGCAACCAGGGCGGCCGGTGGCTCGCCGAAGGCAGCTATGAGCCGATCGCGCCTGTGCTTTTCCGAAAGATTAAAGCGCAGCGGCTACTGCTGGAATACGATGATCCGCGCTCGGGTTCCTTTGAGCCGCTGAGGCATGTACCCGAGGATAAAGTGGTGGTGCTCGGTCTGGTGACGACGAAGACCTCACGATTGGAAACCTTTGCGGAGCTCCTCGAGCGGATTGGGGAAGCAAGCCGGTACGTGCCCCTTGACCGATTGGCACTCAGCCCACAGTGCGGCTTCGCTTCGTCGATCATTGGCAACCGCATCTCAGTGGAAGACCAAAAACACAAGCTCCGGCTCGTCGTGGCCACCGCTCGGAGTGTCTGGGCTGACTTCACTCCAGCGGTTCAACCGTGACCCGAATCCTCTTCGGATGCGGTTTCGGCAGTTCGTACTTATCGACGTACACCGTGCTCACTACGGGCCGCCGGCCTTCTGCCTCTTCGGGATACCTCACGGTGTTCTTGGTTTCCTTGTCCAATTTAAACGTCCCTGTAAACGGTTCCCCTCTTGTCATGTTCATCTCTCACTGCGATAAGATTTTTCCGCCACTGGCTTCCCCAATTGGCAGTGACGAGCAGACAAAACCACCTCGCGGATCGCTTCAACTACAAGATCCGGCTGGTCTAGCTGGATCCAATGACCACTGCCTGATGCAAAGACGTGCTTCGCCCGAGAGGAAAGACGCATCGCCGTCTTCTGTTCGATCAGCCGATCTGAGCTGGAGCTGCTTGCCGAAAGCACCACAAGGGGTATATCTCCATGGCCACCGCCTGCGGCAACCTGCCTTGCACTTTGGGGAAGAGACTCGACTTGGCTCGCCATCGCCTCGTATGGCTTGGGCCGAGACCAGAAAGCCCGCATGACCGGGAGGAGCTCTCTAGGCAGCTTCTTTAAGGAGGCGATCCAATCACTGCGCGCCCTTGCCTTCAAGACACCAGAGCCGAGCAGAAAAAAATAGAAGCGCATAAAGCCCAGCCGTGCAAACATGGCGGTACGGCGGGCGAGCCTTACTCCGGCTTTAACTCCTCTCTCTTGCTCCGGCTTCATCTGCAACCACTCGCCCGAGTAAATTGAATCAACCAGTACCATCCCGACCATTTCCTGCGGGTACTTGCTGGCGTACAGGCGCACCGTGAACCCACCAAAAGAATGACCGACTAGAACATACGGTGGTTGGATCTTGGCGTTTTTGAGCAGGACATGTAGTTCTTCGACGATCTGCAAGCTCGTGCGGGGAGTGGGACCCCTGTCGCTCCAACCGAGCCCCGCACGGTCATAGCTGCAAACGCGCGTGAACTCAGCTAACTTGGACTGCACAAACGTCCAACTAAGACATGAGCCGGGAAGCCCAAAATCCATCACCACAGTTGGACTTCCCTCGCCAGTGCAATAGACATGGAGGCGATGGCCGCCTACGTCGACCATTTGACCGGGCGGTGGAAATCTCCACGTGTCCCTGGCGCTGCCAATCGCCTGATAGACCACCCCGGCGAGCAGAAGGAACGCAACAACCATGGAGACCCCACCCAGCAGTCCTACGAGCAATCCCATGGCCCGTCCTTTCGCATGGAACGTTGCCAATCTAGCTCAAAACTCGCCCAAATCCGAGACCCACTCCTCATGCAAAATTCGAGACCTCGCCAGGCAGAATCCCAGTCAGGTGACGGCGAATGCTTTCGGCCGTGGCCCAGCGGCGACGTTGAGCCGATGTTCACGATCGCCCCGCCGCCGCGGCAGCGCATCGCTTCGATTGCATCGAGCGTCCCGTACATTGTTCCGAGCAGGTTGGCTTGCATGGTCTCGAACCAGTGGCTCAATAGCTCCGGGTAGTAAGGGCCAGCGTTGTTAGCGCTGGGAAGCTTGGCCCGAGGCAACTCTGGCGGTGAATTCCGCCGACTTGCCGCGAGGAACAGTCAGCGAACTCCAATTCGATCCGCCAAAATGCTTCGCAAGATAGACGATCTGCCCCACGTGATAAGAATAATGCGCGATCTGCCGGTTGATGGCCTGCATCACCGAGTGGGATTCGGTGCGGATATAAACCGCACGGTTGAGATCCGCGTCCCTTAACAGTGCCTGCGCGTCAAAGACGTGTTTCCAACCCGCTTCCCACAGCGCCATCAACTCCGCTCGCGCTTTCGGGGGTGATTCGAATTCTGCGTCGCGGTTCCGGTCGGGCTTTTCACCATCAGTAGTAAGGAAATCGGTCCAGCGTGAGCGCATGTTCCCCGCGAGGTGTTTGACGATAATCGCGATTGAATTCGAGTCTGCGTCCAAAGTGGCAAAGAGAGCTTCGTCTGGAGCTTGCTCCATCGCGCGCTCCCCCAGTCTCTTGTAGTATCGGAGGAGGTCAATCGCGTCTCTGAGATAGGAGGTAGTGAACTGGTGAGCCATGCTGGAATTTTGCCGCGTCACAGGCGGGAAAACAAGATGCAGCAGGAAGAGAAACAAAGGTGCCTAGAACCTATTGCAAAACCCTCCGTAGGATGATCATGAAGCAGGCGATATGAAAGAACCCCCGGTAGATGGTGAGCGAGCGGTCGTAGCGCACGACCAGGCGCCGGAAATTGCCCAGCCAGCCAATGGTGCGCTCGACGATCCAGCGCCTCTTGTACCGCCGCAATGCGCGGTCGGGCTGGTGGTGCCGCTTGCGGGCAGCCTCTCCATGCTCGCCGTATATATTCTGAGCTCGCGATCGGCGGCCGGTGAGTGGGCGCGTGCCAGCGAGTCCGGATCTTGAAGAACAGGAGAAACGCATGCTTCTCGCTTCAGCAGCAGGGATAACCCACCGAACTTTGGCGCCTGTGGATATAGCCATCATCGCAATCTATTTCTTGATTGTCTTCGCCATTGGCTTCCACTTCTCACGGAAGGAACGGACTTCAGAGGATTACTTTCTGGCCAGTCGGAAAGTCGGTTGGTTCGCCATCGGAGCTTCTCTCTTCGTCTCGAACATATCGACCGAACACTTCATTGGCCTGGCGGGTTCCGGTGCGACTTCGGGGCTCGCCGTGGGGCATTTCGAGTGGCTGGCTTGCTTGATCCTGCTGATCCTCGGATGGGTTTTCGTGCCGTTCTACCTGCGCTCCAATGTTTTCACCATGCCCGAATTCCTCGAGCGTCGGTTCAATCGCAATTGCAGCATCTATCTGGCCAGCATTTCTATCCTGGCTTACATCTTTACAAAGATTTCGGTACATCTATACGCGGCTGCGGTGGTCCTAGAGCGCGTGGTCGGTTGGAGTCCGCTCACGGCAGCGATCATCCTCGTGGTCGCAACAGGGATCTACACGATCGCGGGCGGGCTGGCCGCGGTGATCTACACCGACCTCGTGCAGACGCTCATCCTCATTGCGGGCGCGGTGGTTCTTACCTGGATCGGCCTGGATCGAGTCGGGGGCTTTGCCGGATTACGTGCGGCCTTGCCACCGGACTACTTTCACATGATCAAGCCTATCAACGATGCAGAGTTCCCTTGGACGGGTATCTTCTTCGGCGCTCCGATTCTGGGCATCTGGTACTGGTGCACGGACCAGGTGATCGTGCAGCGCGTTCTGTCCGCCCGGGATGAAGGACATGCCAAGGCGGGCACGATTTTTGCCGGCTTTCTCAAGATCCTTCCCGTGTTCATCCTTGTCCTGCCCGGGCTGATTGCCTATGCGCTGTATCCCGCGCTCTTCCAGGTAGTGAACGGCCGAGTCACAAATGGAGATATTGCCTATCCCACGCTGATCGTAAATCTTTTGCCGACCGGCCTTGTGGGACTAATGATTGCAGCACTGCTGGCAGCCTTGATGGGGGCAATGAGTTCCGTATTCAACTCTGCGTCTACGCTGGTCACGTTCGACTTCTACAAAAAGCTGCGCCCGAGCGCCAACGAGCTCCAACTCGTTACGTTTGGCCGTGCTGCGACCGGGGTCATGGTTGTGCTCGGAATTCTCTGGGTTCCGTTCATCAAACTGCTTAGCGCGCAGCTCTACATCTACTTGCAAAGCGTACAGGCGTACATCAGTCCGCCCATCGCCGTGTGCTTCATCCTGGGGATTCTCTGGCCGCGCCTGAACGGAGCGGGTGCCATCACCTCGCTTCTCGTGGGCTTCGTGCTGGGCGCCATGCGGTTTCTCTTCGAAGTCTGGGATAAAAGCCGCCACTTCGGCGCGCCCGCGATTCGCTGGCTCGTAGACATCAACTTCCTTCACTATGCGATTCTGATGTTTGTTATCTGCGCCGGAGTCTTAGTGGTCGTCAGCCTGCTGGGCCCTGCGCCGGCAAGGGCAAAGCTCGCTGGCCTCACGTTTGCGACCGTGAGGGAGAAGGTCGATACGGTAAGTTTGCCCGCGCGCACGCTGGCTCGGGAGACAAGACTCGAGCATCGCATGAACCTTCTGCTCACGGGATTATTGCTGGCTACCGTGATCGGCCTATGGATTTATTTCCGGTAGGGCTGAGTATCGATTCCCCATGGTCGCCATTCACACCCTGAAGCCAAACGTCAGCCAGGCAGAGGCAATTGAGGCTCTCGGAACCCGCGGAATTGCCGGACTGCTGGGGCGTGTTCGCAGTGGCCCATTGTCCTCGGTTGCAGATGTCTACGTACCCTTTCGCCTGTATGACATCCACATCTCGAATGGGGGAGAGCGCCAAACGCGCTGGCTAGCTCTGGACGCAGTCAGCGGGACGCTCGATCCTTACGAGTTTGAGCGCATCCCTGACTCTTCAGAGCTGATGCAGATCGAGACACGCAATCGGTTGGAGCCCGTGCTCGAGGAAATTCAGACACGCCACCTGCTGGCCGATAAGCTCCGGCGGTTAATCTTCCAGGGGGGCTTCTTCCGCATCCGCGATTTGCAGATTCACCTGGAGCCGGCGCCGCTCGACCTCCACGTCCCGTACTGGATTGGATTTTACGGGGCGGGCGAATCCGTTCGCTTGCGCGTGCTCGACGCAGTGCGCGGCCGCTTTGAAGGCGGAAAGGTCCTCGCACTTTTCGAAACTTGGCTGGGAAGTTCGGCCAGGCTTTCGCCTTTTGGCGGAGAGCAGGTATTTCTGGATCGGAAGGATTGCTTAGGCTAACCCGCCAGCGTAGCATTTGGTCGGAAGGCGTCTAGACTCAGAAAAAATGCCCTTGAATCCGGCATCCGCGCTGCAATCAATCGCCCTGCACAAGAGCCCCAGGCTCAGAGATTCTTATCGAATTGGCGTTGTCTTGCTTTTTTCGGTGCTGGCCGCCGCTTTCCTCTTCGGTCAAGGCGGCGAGGACAGCTTTCGCAAGCAGCGCGAAGAGATGGTGCGGAAGCAGATTGCCGAGTCGCGCTGGGGCGGAGCAGAAGCCGTGCTCGATGCGCGTGTGCTCCAAGCGTTTCGGGATGTACCCCGGCACCGCTTTGTGCCCGCCGCGCTGGCGCCCCACGCCTACGAAGACCGCCCGCTCCCGATCGGCTATGGCCAGACCATTTCGCAGCCCTACATCGTCGCCAAGATGACCGAGCTCTGTGACCCGAAGAAAGACGGCCGTGCGCTGGAAATCGGCACCGGTTCGGGTTACCAAGCCGCCGTACTGTCTAAGCTGGTGCCTGAAGTCTACACCATCGAGATCATCGAGCCGCTGGGTGTGGCGGCGCGCGAGCGCCTGGCTGAGCTCGCTTACAGGAATGTTGACGTGCGCATCGGGGACGGCTACTACGGCTGGCCGGAGAAGGCGCCGTTTGACTGCATTGTGGTGACGGCCGCGGCGAACCACGTCCCGCCGCCGCTGGTCGAACAGCTCAAGCCCGGCGGGCGAATGGTAATCCCCATCGGCAACCCTTTCCAGATTCAGACGCTCGTGCTGGTGAGCAAGGGCACCAAAGGTCCGCGTGACATCCGAGTACAGAACATCATGCCGGTGGCGTTTGTCCCTCTGGTCGGCGGGCCGAGCAAGAAGTAAGACGACAACTTGAAGAACGGACTGCGTTGACAGGTAGGCCTCTGATGAGCCGCTGCGTTGATCTGCTTTCGCGCGTGGCTAGATTTCTCCCCGCATGAGGCGCCGGGAAGCAGCGCTTTTTCTGGTATCGGCCGCCGTGCTGGCCGATGAAGTCGTGCTGGTGCGCGCCTTTTCCATTGGCCTATGGCATCACTTCGCCTACATGGTGATTTCCATCGCGCTGCTTGGATTTGGCGCGAGCGGCACGTTGCTGGCAGTGCTGGCGCGAGGGAAAACGCGGTTCGGTACCGGATACGCCACGCCTTTAGGTAGTGCGGGCTGGCTCGCGGCATCTGCTGTGCTGTTTGCCCTGACGCTGCCAGTCTCGTTCGCGCTTGCGCAGAAGATACCTTTCGACCCGTTTCTCATCGTCTGGGACCGCCAGCAGTTGCTCTACCTGGGTTGCTACTACCTCGTGCTATTTGTGCCGTTCTTCGCAGCGGCCACCGTGATTGGCCTCGCGCTGATCACCGAATCGGAGGAAAGTCCTCGGCTTTATTTCTATAACCTTGTCGGTTCGGCAGCGGGCGCGGCGCTGGCCGTGGCGCTGTTGGAGATCGCCCCGGTCGAGCACACCGTGCTAGCTGTGGCCGGGCTGGCCCAGGGCGCTGCAGTGTTCGCTCTGCTCGATGTGGCGGCGCTGCCGGCAGCGCCCCGCACCCGGCGACTCGCCGCGGTCTCCGTGTTGGCGATAGCGGCGCTGACGCTCTACTACGCAGGCCACCCACCCGGGGTGCGGCTCTCGCAGTACAAGGGGCTGAGCTACGCGCTGAACCTTTCTGGAGCGCGCCTGCTGGCCACGCGTTCAAGCGCGATTAGTCGCGTGGACGTTGTCGCGAGCCCTGCCATTCGCCACGCGCCGGGGCTTTCGCTGGTCACGCCGCCAGAGGCGGCGATACCGCCGCAGCTTGGGCTCTTCGTAGATGCGGAGACCTCCGGAGCCGTCACCGCGTTCGATGGCGACACGGGCAAGCTCGCCTACCTCGACTGGATGACCACGGCGGCGCCCCATTTCGCGCGGGCAGATTCGCCCCGCGTTTGTGTCTTGGGAGCGGGCGGTGGTGCGGGTGTCCTTCTGGCGCTGCGCCACGGGGCGCGGCAGGTGGATGCAGTCGAACTGGACGCCAACGTGGTAAGGCTGCTTCGCGAAACATTCCGCGACTTTAGCGGTGCGCTCTACGACCGGTCTGGTGTGCGCGTCCATCTCGCTGAAGCGCGCGCTTTCGTGGAGGCTAAACCCAGACAATGGGACGTGATTGACATTTCGCTGGTGGACTCGTTTGCCGCCGCGGCCGTCGGCTTAGGCGCCGTCAGCGAGAGCTACCTGTACACGCAGGAGGCCTTCGAGACGTACTTGCGGCACCTGCGCCCCGGAGGCCTCTTAGCGGTGACGCGCTGGGTGCGCATGCCGCCCCGCGACGAATTGAAGGTGCTCGCGACGGCCATCGCCGCGCTAGAACGCATGGGCCTGCGCCCCGCAGAACGCCTGGTGCTGGTGCGCAGTTGGGCCACCGCGACGCTTTTGGTGAAGCGGGAGCCGTTCACCACCGCGGAATTGACAGCGCTGCGCCACTGGGCCGAGGAGCGTTTGTTCGACACGGCTTACTTCCCGGGCATTGCGCCGGGCGAGGGGAATCGCTTCAACGTTTTCGCGCGCGATTCTTACGCCGAAGCCGCCGACGCTTTGTTGGCCGGGGGAGCACGCCGCGAGGAGTTCTTCCATGACTACGCGTTTTTCGTGCGGCCAGCGACCGACGATCGCCCGTACTTTTTTCATTTCTTCCGCTGGCGCGCCCTGCCGATGATGCTCAGCACTGTCGGTTTAGCCTGGATCCCATTTGTCGAGTGGGGCTATCTAATTTTGGTGGCAACGCTGATCCAGGCAGCGCTGCTCGGCGGCTTGTTTATTGTCTTGCCGCTGGTTCTGTTGCGGCGCCGTGCGCCTCCGGCTGAGGCCATGCCTGCGCGTCCGCCGTCAGGCTGGGGCGCACGGCTGCTGGTTCTCGTCTACTTTCTGGCACTGGGGATTGGTTACTTGTTCGTGGAGATGGCGCTGATCCAACGGTTGGTATTCTTTTTGGCCAACCCTGTCTACGCGGTGGCCGTCGTCCTGGCCGGGCTCCTGCTTGTGTCGGGTTTGGGCAGCGGATGGGCCGCCCGGTGGCTGCGGGGCGGAAACTCAGCGACGCGGCTTGCGTGCTTGGCCGCGCTTGCGGTGGCGGCCATCGCCATGGTGTACGCGTTTGGGTTGCGCGCAGCGCTTATGCCGTTGCTCGGCTGGCCGCTCGCCGCGCGCGTGGGCGTCGCCTTCGTCGTGATGCTGCCACTGGCGGCCATGGGCATGCCCTTTCCGCTGGCGCTGCGCTACCTCGGCCGCGCCCATCGAGAGCTTCTGCCCTGGGCTTGGGCGGTCAACGGCTGCGCTTCGGTGGTGGCTACTTCGCTCGCAACCTTGCTGGCGTTGGGAGTTGGGCTCGCTACTGTGCTGGTTGCCGCGGTGGCGTGCTATGTGGCTGCAGCGCTCGTAGCGCTCCAGTGGGAACCTCTTCCGGACGCGTGATCACGGACGCGCTGAGATAGGTGCATACCTCTGAGTACCAGAGAACAGACCCACTGAACTGCGGTGCGATCCTCGCGATGCTTCGCTATGACGTGAACAATCGGAAGCACAGGATCTACGGACGCACACAACTTCTCGATCGACAGTCCGCGAAAAAGCGTGATAACAAGACTTGGTCCACCTCCGGTGCTGACCAGCAGATGGCATTGGCCTGATGAGGCATTTGTGGTTGTCTATGAGGCAAGCCCACGCGACACGAACGGCCGTGGGAGCTAGTCCACCAGGGTGCGACGCGTGCCCAGGCCATGCGCCGGGCACGGTACTGGAAGACTGGGGGGCCGGGAACATCTGCGTCGACTATTAAACGGCGGCAATAAGTAGCTCAGCTGGATAGAGTCCGCCGCGGCGGAAACCAGAAGGTCGGGCCTGCGCGCCGTGGCGAAAGTTCTCCGCCCCGGGATTTGCTCGGAGTTTCGCGCTGCTTGCGCCTGCCCTGAGCTTGGCCGAAGGGTCCCGACGACCTTGGTCGGGAAGCCCGACGCCCGCCGCGGCGGGTCGGGGGGCGCGCTTTTTGCGTCCCGGATGCATCTGCGGGCGCGCCAGTTAAGCAGATTGCCCTTCCCTGGTCCAATCGAGTCGAGAGCGCCATTGATGATCTGCTAGCCTTCTGAACACACACCCCCCCGCGGCCAGGGGTGCGGTCGTCAACTCCTGCCCGTCGGATAACAAGCAACAGTTCCTTGTGCGGGCGTGCCCCAGGGCGCCCTTTGGCCACAGTAGTTTGAAACTGCGCGCTTCGCTATTTGCCGCGTGGCTTTGTGCTTTTCCTAAAAGTACACAAAGTACCATTGCTCCGGTTTAGGCCCTCTCGGGACAATCTCCAGAGCGCAGGACCACCCTGCCAGGAGATCTCGGACGATGGCACCGCCAACCAAGGACGCGATTGAGCTCACGACAGACAGGGCTAAGCCTCTGGCCTCGCAACCCAGCCTTCCAGCGTCCCCGACTCCGCGCAACGGCGCAGTCTCCATGGAGATTCCTGTGCGGATTTGCGGGTCACGAGTGATCACGCTTGCTAATGGCATCACCGAACACAGCGGATTCTTCTCCGAGGACACGGAAACGCTGATTGTGTTCCCGCAGTGCGGCGTGGTGAGGGTCGCTTCGAACGTGGCGCCAGGTGATGTACTGAGCCTGACGAATCTGAAGACTGGCCAAGAGGTAGTTTGCCGGGTGGTCAGAGTAAAGTCCTCTGCGAATGCAAAATCGTGCGCCGAGATTGAGTTCACTCGGCCCGCGCATAGATTCTGGGGCATTGATTTTCCTGGGGACATGCTGAAACCCTCAGGCCCGCCCCATGCCACCGCGCCGGCGGCCGAACCGAACGTCAAACGGGAGCCCGCCGTGCCGCTTTCTCCGGTTCCAGCGGCTGCTCCCATCAGCGTAGGTAAGGCCCCGGTCGCAGCGCCGCCCTCTTCGAAAGCTACCTCGGCCGAAAGTCTTCGGTCTGTGGAGATCAAACCCACAATTGTGCCGCTCATTCCCGCGGCCATCGTCGAAACGAAGGACGGGAAGCAAACGCTCGAATCGGCTTCTTCCGCCCTTGCAGCCACTCCTGTCAGCGAGAGCAGCGCGCCAGTCGCTGGTCCCGAAGCGTTGCAACTCGCAGGCGAGCGGGTTCTCCCCCTAACGATTGTCGAGCCCAAAGGGAAAGAGCAGCCGGTTGAGGCGGGTTCTTCTGCGGCCTTGGCGAGTCCCGTGAGCGCGGACAAAGCGCCCCCCACGGCTCCTCCCTCTTGGGAGGATGTCCCCGGTGTCAGCTTTCCATGGGTCGCGTCGCCTTCCCCGGTTCGGCCGGTTACCCTGCCTGCGACACCCGGACCAAGAGAGAGAGAGCAGGTGGTCGAATTGGCTTCTTCTGTTGGGGAGTGCACCGCGCCGCTTGCACCTCCGCTCTCCTTCGATGAGTTCACTGCAACCCTGCGTGCTGCTCTGGACCGGCAAGACGCTGTGGAGCGGGCCGTGCGCACCCGTCGAGTGCGCCGGTCGTGGATGCCTGCTGTTTATGTTTCGCTCGTGGTCCTGGTTGCAGTGGCTGGGATTGGTTATTACCAACATTTTTCCCGGAGCGTACCCGAGACGCCTGCAAGCTCGGCTCCCATCGCTATAGAAGGACCCCCGCAAACCACACCCAACTCATCAGGGACACAGGTTCAGCCTAACCTGTATTCCGCCGCCCCACTCGGTGCTCAAGGCCAGCACTCGATATCCACAACTACTCCTGCCAGCGTGCCAGCGGAGCGCGCGACTCAGCGCCCGCTCGCTCGCAACTCGAGTGCTGGCAAACTGACCCTCCGCGGCGCAAAGCCCCCAAAGGTGGCCGTACCCGGGGAAAACACACCTCCGCCCGTCGTAGCTGAGGCTCCCGGCGGTATGTCCGCTAATCAGGCAAGTAGCGTCCTAGGGGCGATCGTTCCCCAAGTTTCGCGCGGCGGGCCCATGCTGACTCCGCTACCCCCCAAGGCGCATTCCCCGGCATCGGTGGTGGGGGGGCGCGTTCAACCGCCGCGGTTGTTGTCTTCAGTCCTGCCTGTCTATCCCGCAACAGCAAAGCAGGCCAGGGTGGAGGGCGATGTTGCCATCCAGGCGGATATTGACGCGGGCGGAAACGTCGCGCACATGAAGGTGGTCTCCGGCCCTCTGCCCTTGCGAGAGGCAGCCACGAATGCGCTGCGTCGGTGGAAATACAAACCCTCGCGACTCAATGACATCCCTGTGCCCGTGCAACTGCAGGTAGTCATAAAGTTTCGGCTGAAGTAGGCTCGACCCCGTCCACTGCTCAGGTGGCGATCATCAAGAAGGATCTCACCGAGCGCAGTGGGCCAGAGAGCGAGCCTTTCCTTTCACCCGCCATCCAAATCAGCGAATTCCATCTTTCCGGCTCACCCGACACCTGGGAAGGTAGAATGATTCGGCACGCCCGCGGAAAGCTCAGGGCCGGGAGAGCCGATGAAACAAGGGACAGGCATCAGCGCTTCTCTGGGCGCGATGGTGAGTTTACTGGCGGCGCTGGTATGTTGCTTGCCGCTCGGCTTCGCGGGGGCAATCGGAGCCGCGGGTGCGAGCGCTTTCATACAGGGTTTGCAACCCTGGCTTCTGGGGCTCTCGGTCGCGCTGCTGGGTCTCGGATTCTGGCAGCAACACGGGGCGAAGCAATGTGCGGTGAAGGGAAGGGCTCTTGGACGGGTGTTGCTCTGGGCCGCCGTCGTAGTCGTCGCGGGAATGATTCTTTTCCCGCAAGGGATCGCTGGATTCATAGCTGACCGACTCTCCGGACCATCGAAGTGAAAAATAGGGCGCTGATTCTTGGTGTGTTCGCGGTCGCGGTGGTTTTGGTCGCAGTGTACTTTTGGGGGCCTTCGGCCACTCCCCCGACGCAGGAGCCGCTCTCTACCCTGTCAGGAGGGAACTTCAATGAGTTCACCGCTGCCTTTGACACAGCGTCAGACGCTCCTCGTCTGGTCTTGCTTCTATCTCCCACTTGACCCGGGTGTCTGCGGGGGGCCTCCGCAATCGAACGGCTTCTTGAAAGCTATTCGGACCCGAAGCTCCGCGTGCTGGTGGTTTGGGAGCCGATACTTGCGTCCGACTGGGGATCGCCGAGCAGGAGCACATTGGGGCGAATCCCGGACCGTCGAGCGAGACAGTTCTGGGACCCGGAACACCGCGTTTCGCACGAACTGAGCCGGGTGGCGAGCGCAAAGCCGGGACATCCGGAGCCGGATTGCTGCCTGAGGAAGGGATTCTTTTGGGATGACGCAATCCTCTACGCGCCGCACTCGCAATGGAAGGACGCGCCGGCACCCGTGTTTTGGAATGGCCCTGTCGCCCCGGTGATCCCGGGCCTTGAAAAGGCCTTGCATGGTTTGCAATGACGGGCCACCGCCCGCAGACAATTCACCATCCCAGGACTGATCCTTTACCGGCATCAGCACTTTAGTTCTGCCGCGACCCCGAGGACCATCTAGCTGATTCTGCTTGCTCTCCCCGCTTCGGCTGGGAATACTTAATCCGTGCCTGGTGGCCGCAATCAGTCCGTGGAAACTCCCTTGAGACCGCTTCGCCGCGCCGCGATTGTCCTGGCACTCATCGCGACCCTGCTCGCGGTGGGGACGCTGGGGTTCCGCCTGATCGAGCACTGGCCGTGGTTTCAATGCCTGTATTGCACTCTGATGACGGTTTCCACGATTGGGGGAGAACCGGTCAACCAGCTCTCGCACGCGGGCCAAGTCTTCAACATCGTTCTGATTTTCCTCGGCCTCGGCGTGGTGGGCTTCGCCATTGGGACGTTCACTCGCGCGGTGATAGAATTCGAGCTCGGCGCTTTTTTCGGGCGCCGCCGCATGGAGAAGAGCCTTTCCAGCCTGCGCGACCACTTCATTATCTGCGGAGCCGGCCGCGTGGGGCGCCGCTTGGCCGTCGAAGTGGCCGCGCGAAACCTTCCTCTGCTCATCATCGAAAGCGATCCCGTCCGAGCCCAGTGGGCCCAGCAGCAAAACTTTCCGGTGATTATCGGTGATGCCAGCAACGAGGCGGTTCTGCGCCATGCGCGCATCGAGTTCGCCCGGGGACTCGCCAGCGCGGTCACCTCCGATGCGCAGAACGTTTATATCGTCCTGACGGCGCGGGGCATGGCGCCGAATCTGGCGATCGTCGCGCGGGCCAGCGAAGAAGATGCGGAAGCGAAACTGCTCCGCGCGGGAGCTACAACCGTTATTTCACCTTACAGCTACGCGGGGCAACGCATGGCGCGTGTCCTGACGCGCCCGAACGTGCAGCGCTTCATTGATCTGGCCTTGTCTTCGCTCAACGACGGCGGCCTGGATCTCCAGATCGAAGAAGTGCAGGTGGCCGATGACTCCCGGCTCTCAGGCGCGTGCCTGGGCGAAGCCGACATCCGCAAGCGCCTGGGGATCATTATTCTCGCCATTCGCCGCAAGGGCGGGCGGCTGGATTTCAACCCGGGACCTGACGACACCATCTCTTCGGGAGACTACCTCATCGCTATGGGAGATTCCCAAAAGCTGAAAGAGCTGGAAGGCTTGGCGGGCATCAAGTGACCGCGTAAACAGGAATTGGGCTCAGACCGACTCGCTCTGGGTCGGCGCCAGCTCCGGAATCGGCGGCCATAAGCAGCTCAGCCGGATACCCAGCAGCCGAGCTTGCGGATGCTGTTCACCGGCGCAGTTCTCAATCGCCGGCCTTGACCTCAGGGTAGAGCCGCTCGAACTCAGGATCCCCTTGCAGGAGGACCAGTTCGGGGTCGCGGCGCGCCCAGTCTGCGTCCTTGAAGCCGGCATTCCACGATTTGGAGAGCGCTTCCAACGCCTCTGTTTTCTTGTTCAACATGCAGAAGGTGCAGGCGATGTTGTAGAGAACCGTGGCCTCGGTGGGGCGAAGGGCCAAGGCGAGGTTCGCTTCGCGGACGGCGTCATCCACTCGACCCATAGTTGCGTAGTTTACTGCGAGCAGAGTGCGTGCGCGGGCATCTTCGGGAACCCGCTTCAGGTGGTCTTCGAACGCCTGAATAGCGCGCAGACGCAGATTGCGGAGCGCCTCCTCCTTTCCGAGAGCACCGAGGGCGTTGCTGATCGGCACGTAGACATTGTAGTCGCCGCCGCTGGCCTCCAGGGCGTCTTCTGCAATGTTGGCCAGCTCCTGATATCGCCCGGAGGCAAACAAGGCACGACCCATCAGGTAGTGGGCACCCTCGCAATCGCGCTTTCGTTGAATGGCCTGTTGAACACATCGGATCGCGTCGTCGTATTGTTGGCTGGCATAGAGAATCCACGCCTGCGCGACCAGCACCTCGGGCTGGTCCGGCTGCAGGGCCACAGCCCGTTGAGAAGCGGCCATGGCACGGCCAATCCACGAGGTCTCGCGCAGATAGTGGTAGTAGTTTTGCGCGCAGACGTTGGCGATGGCGGCGAAGCCCAGCGCGAACTTGGGGTCCTGCGTGACGGCGTTCTCGAACATCTGCAGCGCGAACTCCAAGTCCTGGCGCGTTAGACGGCGCGCATAGCTTTTGCCGCGAAGGTAAAGATCGTATGCTTGGAGGTCTTCGGTCGGCTTGGCGGAGATCGCTGCCTGCTCCTGCGGCGTGAGCGTGATCCGCAAAGCCTCGGCGATCCTGCGCGCGATCTCGTCCTGAACCTCGAAGACGTCCTTCATCTCGCGGTCGTAACGCTCCGACCACAGCGGGAAATCGGTCCGGGTGTCAACCAACTGCGCGTTGATCCGCAGGCGGCTCCCTGCGCGGCGAAGGCTGCCCCCGAGAACAAAGGCCGCATTGAGTTGCTGGCCGATCTGTGCCGGCGTCACCTGCTTATCACGGTAAGCGAGAACGGTGGGGCGCGAAAAAATATTCAAGCCCTTGATCTTGGAAAGTTCAGTGATGATGTCTTCGGTCATGCCGTCGCGGAAGTACTCGTCTTCTTTCGCGCCGCTCAGGTTCTCAAAGTAGAGCACGGCCACCGACTTCTGTGCCGGCGCGGCAGTGGTCGCGGCCTGCCCCGAATCAATCCCCCTCTTCAGCCGGTACAAATCGGTGTGCAAGCTCGCGGCGGTCTGATAGCGCGCCGCGCGGTCTTTCTCCAGCAGCTTGTTAATGACCCGGTCGAGTTCGCCTGGGAGATGCGGATTCAGCCGTGCCGGCGAGGTGGGCGTGCGGTTCAGGATTGCTTCGAAGATGACCGCCGAGGTGCTGCCCGAGAAAGCCTGCCGGCCGGTGGCCATTTCGTACAGCACCACACCGAGAGAGAACAGATCGGTACGCGCGTCCACCTCTTCTCCTCGCGCCTGCTCCGGCGACATATAGGCCACCGTGCCCACGGCCGCGCCGGAGCTCGTCAGATGCTCGGAGAGGGTTGCCACAGTGCCTGAACCTGAAACGCCCACCGCTTCACCCACCCGCTGCCTTTGCGGTGCGAGCTTGGCCAGCCCGAAGTCCAGAATCTTGGCTTGGCCGCGGTAGGTGATGAACAGGTTCGCTGGCTTGATGTCCCGGTGAATGATCCCGCGCGTGTGGGCAGCGTCGAGCGCGTCGGCAATTTGAATCCCAAACTCCAGGACTCGCTCGGTCTCCATTGGCTTGCCACTGATGCGGTGCTTCACCGTGTGGCCCTCCAGATACTCCATGGCGATGAAGGGCTGGGCGTTGTGCTCGTCAATGTCGTGAATCGTGCAGATGTTAGGATGGTTCAGGGCCGAGGCGGCGCGAGCTTCGCGTTGGAATCTCTCTAGCGCTTGGCGATCCTTGGCCATCTCTTCGGACAGAAATTTCAGAGCCACTGCACGGCCCAGCTTGGTGTCTTCGGCCTTGTACACGACACCCATCCCACCGCCACCAAGCTTCTCTAGGATGCGATAGTGAGAGACTCTCTGGCCAATCATGAGGAAGGAACCCAACCGACGGCGGCCATCTTATGCCGCGCCACACGGCAAGTCAACGCGCCACCAGCCCGCGCCGAAATCACCCCTATTGGCGCAGACAGGCAGTATGGCTCTCTAGGCTTGCTGCTCAGACTGGATGACCGACGCCGAAAGGGCTCCGGGATGGTTTCGGCACATCGGCCTTATACGCGGAGAAGCCATTGCGCCGAGAGAAAAGAATTGAATTGTGGGAGTTCAGCTACAATCCTGCTGGCAGCAAAAGTGAACTGGCCGTACTTACTTGCTGAGGCAGGAAGAGAGAAAGGCGGAGAAAACAGCGCGGGCGTCTCCCTCGGTATATGACGCGGGGAAACGTGACGGCCGCGCCAGCAGTTGATCGCGCAGCAGGCCTTCAAATGCACCCATCAGTCCGGAACGCAGCGCCTGCGGGTGGATCCCGGGCAGAAGCTCACCCTTTGCGGCCATCTCCTTCAGGACGCCGTCCAGCATCTTGACGAAGTCCAGAAACCCGGGGACCAGCACCACCATTTGCCCGTCGCCGCGGATGCGGCGCCCCTCAAGCAGGAACACGGTACGCAACTCCGCGTCCTTCTCTAGAAAGCTGAGCACCATGTCCACCATGATTTTCAGCCTCTCCCGCGGCGAAGAAACCTTTTCTGTGGCCAGGCGGATGGCCGGGTTGATTTGCTCCCAGGCGTGCTCGAAGACGGCTTCGAGAAGACCCTGCTTGTCGGTGAAGTGCTTGATGATCTGGGACTGACTGGTTCCGGCGAGCCGGCAGATGGCCGCCGTGGTGGTGGATTCGTAGCCGCGCTCGGCGAACAGCGCTTTGGCGGCCTCGCGCATGCGCTCACGGCTTGAAGCCAAGGACGCAGTTCGCTGCACGCGGATGATTCGCCCTCGGTCGCTCTGCAACGACCCTCCTCGCTCGTTATAATACCACTGCCCCAGCCAAGTCTAATCCACTGCCAGGGTCACAGAACGCATTCGCCGCTTCCCTGGCGGCTGCCAGCAAGCCCGTCCCCCTAAAAGAGTTCTTGACAAGCTCTGATAGTCCTGAGACTATCTGCGGTGCTTTCGGTACTATGCATAGAGGTGGTAAGACGACTAGATTCTCCACAGATCGCGCTCGTGCTCTTGCCAAACGGAGGGACGCCATGATTTCCCTGATTCGCCGTTGGGCTCCGGTCACTTTCCTCGGGTTGCTCATCTGTGCGTTGGTGCGCGCCGCAACTCCTTCCAGCGGAACGCTGGGCCCAACGAACGGGGCGGTCATCGAATGGGACTTCGCCCCCGTGGGCCCCGGAGTTTCCTCGGGGGGTACGGTCGAGTCGCTTTGCGCACCGGTCTATTGCGACGGGTTCGAGCTCACCATCGTACTTCCTCAGCCGGACGCGGATTTCTACACGGGCCACATCGCGAAGCTCACGATCACGTATACATGGACGAGCGCGCTTGCCACCGACCTGGACCTTTTCGTCTTTGCGCCCGATGGGACCGAGAGCGGACCTGGAACGCCGGACAATACCAGCACGGGCCCCGGCATCGAGGTCCTCACCGTGAGCAATCCATCCTCGGGCATCTTCAGGGTCGAGTCCCACGTCGGGATCACACCCGCACCGACGCCAGCTCACGCCAAAGCGGTCCTCACGTACCAAACTGTGGCGATCCCGCCGCCGTCCGTGCTCGGGGCGCGTGCTCCACACTTTGCGGACGCCTCGCCGCCCATCGGTTACCAGACCAAGGACGTGCTCGGCCGCCAGAACGCCGGAGAACCGTCGCTCGGCCTCGACTGGATCCGAAACGCCGCGATGTACATGGCGGGCTCGCAGATCTCGCGGGTCACCCTCAACGATATCCTGTCGCCTCCGACGGCGAGCTGGCAGGACGTCACGCCCCTGCAGCAAGCGATCGTGAGCGAGGACTCGATCCTGTTCACGGATCGCTCCACGGCGCGGACGATCGCCAGCGAACTCTTGGTCGTCGGATCCAACAACGGCTTCAGTGACAATGCTGGCACAACTTGGAGCCCAGGGACTTTCCCGGTGCCGCACGCCCCGGATCACCAGACCGTCGGCGGCGGCCCCTACGCGAGCCCTGTGCCTCTGACGGCGGGCCTCACGGGCTACCCGAACGCCATCTATTATTGCTCGCAGGACATCCTTCAACCTGGGGGTGCGTTGTGCGGTCGCAGCGACACCGGAGGCCTGACTTTCAACCCCAGCGTGCGCGTCTTGGGCGCCGGCACACCCTGCGGGGCGATTCATGGCCACGTCAAGGTGGGGCCCGAGGGCCACGTTTACTTACCGCAGAACAACTGCACACGGCCAGACGGCATGCAAGGCCAGGGCATGGCGGTGAGCGCCGACAACGGCCTGACTTGGACATACTCCGTCCTGCCGGACAGTGCAGCCAAGCCCGTCAACGCCGGCACCGATCCGTCGGTGGGCGTCGGCTCGCTGGGGACCGTCTACTACGGTTACGAGGACGGGAGCGGCCATCCCAAGATCGCCGTGAGCCATGACTCCGGCCAAACCTGGTCCGCCTCGTTCGACGCGGGAGCGAGCCTCGGCATCCAGAACAGCAAGTTCCCCATGGTGGTCGCGGGCAGCGACAACCGCGCCGCCTTGGGCTTCCTCGGCACCACGAGCGCAGGGAACGACCAGTCTTCGACGTTCGCCGGCGTGTGGTACCTCTATGTCTCGTACACTTTCGACGGCGGTCAGCATTGGACAACAATCAGCGCGACGCCCGGCGATCCGGTCCAGCGCGGCTGCATCTGGAACGGGGGCGGAAACAACGCCTGCCGGAACCTGCTCGACTTCAACGACATCGGGATCGACCAGCTCGGACGCGTGCTCGCCGCCTACACGGACGGTTGCGCGAACATCAATTTCAGCTACAGCAGTCTGGTCGGCGGCATCGAGGGCGCGGTCCATGGACCGTCGCAGTGCGACACCAATCCCAACTCATACGCCGATACCGACAAGGTAAGCCTCGCCGCTCTAGCGCGGCAGAGCTGCGGCCAGGGCCTTTTCTCGAGCACCGACCCCGGGTTCACGAATTGGTGCCCGCCCCCGCGCGTCGTCTCCACCAGCCCTGCCGCCGGCGCCACGGGCGTGCTCACCTCGAGCGGCGTCGGCGCGAGCTTCGACGAGCTCGTCGATCAGGCCTGGATCCAGGTCGTCGACAGCCAAGGTCACGCCGTCAAGGGGACCTCGACCTGCCTCGCGCCGTGTGCGAGCGTTCTCTTCATCCCTTCTCCGAGGTTGCGCAAAGGGGTGACGTACACCGCTTCGGTCTCTGCATCGAACGTCAACGGGACAGCTACGCGCACCTGGAGCTTCACGACCGCGAACTAACCCGCTCGTGCGGACGCTGCCAGCAACACCCGTTGCCCAGTCCCAAGGAGACGGGAAGCCGACTTTTCAGGGCCTCACACTAGACGCCCGATTCATCTGCCGCCGCTTTTCCGGTATTCCACTAGCACGCAGGAAACGTCAGCCAGCATTGCGGGATGAATCTCTACCGCCATTCTCCCACTCTGCACCACGGGGTCGCCGCTTACGATGCTCCTGGCTTCTTCAGCCGATACAGCATTGAGGACGACAATTCCCCGGATGCGGTCGTTATCGAGGAAGGGCCCGGCCAACACGTACTTGCCGGCTTCCGCTTGTGATCGGATGTAGGCGAGATGCTGCTGCATCAGCCGATCGAGTTCTTCCTTCGGCGGAGTCCGAGCCCACCCTTCCCCTTTCACCAAAAAGCCAAAAAAGTACTGCTTCATGCCTGTGGGAATGTTGGCGTTCTGTTGAGGCTGAGACGGCGTTTGCGCCGCAAGTGCGCCTGCGAGCAGCAATACCAGTGCCAAGAGGGCCGCTTTCATCGAATTCATCGATCGCTCCTTTCGACTGTTCATTACTTGAATCCTCCTTCGTTTGTGTTGAGGTTGGTCCAGCCCCAATAGATTGGCCTGCCCAAGAGCTTGATCGGGCTACTGTTCGGTCGCCAGGATGTAGAGCGCGAGTATTAGAGCCCTCCCTCGGGGCGTGACCCCGGTTGCTTTCAAGCAGCTAGACCAAGATTCTTAACGCACGGCCAGTCTGTACTGCTGCGTTGGCGGCGGGACAATGCCGTTCATCCGCAGGTACTCGACGAGCTGGCCGTAGTGGTCGGCGATGTGCCACACGGCGGCGACGGCAATCCCCAGCCGCGTGTTTGGCCCGGCGTAGGGGCCCTCGACCCGGTCCAAAGCGTTTTGCGGGTTGATGGTGGCCAGAACCCGGTTGCCGTAGTCGAACGAATCGCGGAGGTACTTTAGCAGCTCGGCCTTGGTCTTGGCCTTCGCGGGCCCACCCTTCTCGCAGTGTTCCGGCGGAGTCTTGCCTTCAATCTCATTGAAAAATCCGAAATTGGCGCACGCAATGTGCTTGACCTGCTCGGCGAATGAGCGCACGCCTTCAAAGTTCCCCGCGGTGGGGATGAACGAATATTTGGCTTCGGGCATCGCCTCAGCGACGGAGAGGAACTGCCCCTCGGTCCAGCTAAGCGCGCCGCCCACGCTGTCGGCGAGGTTTTTGGGGATGTGGTCCTGTTGGGCGGAGGCGTGGACGGCCAATACCGTCAGGCAAAGGCAAGCGGCAAGAGTTGTGAGCTTCAAAGTGTCCTCCTGGAAACGCGCCGCAAAAGGATACGCGAGAGTGTCTGGAGATGAAAGCCGATTGCTAAGAAGCGACGGGTTCGCGGAAGGGCTGTTCACGATTGGAATCGACTAACCGGGGCTGAGAGGTGGACCTTTCCGAGGTGCCGGATCCAGAAGCACTTCGATAGTGCACTGCAAAGAGACGACAAGGCGCACCCGCACGCCTGAGGCGGGCCTGGAGTGCAACAGGTCGGTTTCCGCGGCAGAGTCTTCGCGCAAATGACGAAAAGCCGGAGCGCATTGCCGCGCTCCGGCTTTTCGTCAGAGTGATATCGCGATGTTTAGAAGTTGAACTTCAAGCCAGACTGCATTTGCCGCGCGTTGTAAAGCGTATTGCCGGTGCTTTGCCCGGAGCGGCAGCAAATTCCTTCTTACCCCGGTGGAGGGAGGGCCGCGACAGGAAATCCCCTGGCTGAAACCCGAAGAGAGGGTGATTCGCTTTACTCCGGACGGCCGATCGGTTCTCACCTTTCATCCCATCGAGGTTCCCACGCGCGTCGAACGCGTGGACCTGGCCACGGGACGCCGGCAGCTCGTGAAGGAACTTAGTCCGCCCGAGCGAGCCGGAGTGCAGGGGATTGGCTCGGTCTTCATCGCGGAGGACGAAAAATCTTAGGCGTATTCCTCCCGCAGAAGCCTTTCCGAGCTTTACCTGGTGGTGGGCGCGCGCTGACGCTCGCCGCGGGCACAGAGCTCTCTTTCTGCCATTCAGGCTCAGGCGGCGGGAGGATTTGCGGAGTCTGCGCCGGAGGAATTCCTGAAGCGGGATGTGGCTCCCAAATTGAACGCTTTTCCTTGTGTTGCAGCTTGAACCGCGCTGGCAACTTGCACTGGCAGAAAGGCTTGCTGGGGCAGGGTTCTCGCACAATCTGGTCTCTCGTTTGCTACGGAGGGCGCGGGTGCGCTTCGAATGACGATCTACACTATTCGACGAGCGAGGGGGAAGGGGCTTGCTCATCGGCTGGCGCAGATCGTTCCCACCTGCCTCTGAGAGGGAAGCTAGGATGGATGACCCCACGCCCCGGCAAAAAAAGCCGGGAAACGAAGTGCACTCTTCGGGGCTCCCGGTCCCAAACGGGAGCCCCGCTCTTTTCTAGAGCCGACAGCCCGAGTCATTCCCGCCTCAGTCCACCCGCCGCAACACGGGAATCTGCGCCTGCCTCAGCACGTGCTCCACCTCGGTGTCCTTCAGGCGCGAGGCGTCGTACTCGAACGTGATCTGTTTCTTTCCCTCGTCCACGCGGAAGCGCCGGAGCCCGTAGGTGTTGGCGAATTCTCCCAGGGCGCGGAGTTGCTCAAGTTGCAAGGGTGATTGTAACTCGTAGGTCATCTCCAAAAGCGTCATGGCTTGCATTATAGCAGCGTCCCGGCCGTTGCATTGCCCCCTGCCAGAACGCCGGTTCGCGTTGACCCGCTGAATCATCTAATATGCGCGATGATGGCGCACGAAAGCGAAGCCCCGCCGAAACACACCGGCGCGCTTCCGGTGATTGGATCCAAGCGCGCGAGGGACCCGGTCTGCGGGATGCAGGTGGACCCCGAGCGCGCCGCTGGCTCCTACCAGCACGCCGGGCAGACGTATTACTTCTGCAGCCTGCATTGCATGGAGCGATTCCGCGCGGAGCCAGAAAAATATCTGGCTCAGGCCTCTGTTCCGCTCGCGCAGATTGCGTCTTCGCGCACCGCTGCGAGCCCACTGGCAGAAACAGCGGTCGAGTACACCTGCCCCATGCATCCTGAAGTTCGGCAGAGGCCTGGCTCGCCGCAGCAAGCGCCGGGCGCGTGTCCGGAGTGCGGCATAGCGCTTGAACCGGCTGGCATCGGCGCGGCCGCCGCCAGAACCCAATACGTCTGCCCCATGCACCCGGAAGTGGTGCGCGACGCGCCGGGGGCCTGCCCGATCTGCGGCATGGCGCTCGAACCCCGCACGGTGGCCATCGAGGAAGAACCCAATCCCGAACTGGCTTCCATGACCCGGCGGTTCTGGACGAGTCTAGTTCTTAGCGCTCCGATCCTGGTTCTGGCTATGGCGGAGATTCTGCCCGGGCAGCCCTTGCCGGGGGTTTCCATGCGGGCGCGGACCTGGATCGAGTTTGCTCTCTCGACTCCGGTGGTGCTCTGGGGCGGCTGGCCGTTCTTTGAGCGCGGCTGGGCGTCGCTTGTGAATCGTCGCCTGAACATGTTCACGCTGATCGCCATCGGCACGGGCGTGGCGTACGCGTACAGCGTGGTGGCGACACTGTTTCCCGGCATTTTCCCCGCTTCCTTTCGCGGGCCGCACGGCGATGTAGCCGTCTATTTCGAAGCCGCGGCGGTGATTACCGCCCTGGTGCTCTTTGGGCAAGTGCTGGAGCTGCGCGCGCGCAGCCAAACGCGCAGCGCGATTCGCGCCTTGCTGGGCCTCCAGCCCAAGACCGCGCGCCTGCTCCGCGACGATGGCACAGAGCAGGACGTGCCGCTCGAGCAGGTCCGCCACGGCGACCGCCTGCGTGTACGCCCCGGCGAGAAGTTGCCGGTGGATGGCGTAGTGCTCGAAGGCGCGAGTGCAGTGGACGAATCCATGGTCACCGGCGAGCCCATCCCGGTTGAGAAGAAGCCCGGCGATCGCGTGACCGGCAGCACGGTGAACGCCACCGGCAGCTTCGTGATGCGCGCGGAGCGGGTGGGCAGCGAAACGCTGCTCGCGCAGATCGTGCGCATGGTATCGGAGGCGCAGCGCAGCCGCGCGCCCATCCAGCGCCTGGCCGACGTGGTCTCGTCGTATTTTGTTCCCGGGGTGGTGCTGGCGGCCGTGGTGACGTTCCTGGTCTGGGCGCTGGTTGGGCCCGAGCCGCGCCTGGCCTACGCCCTGGTGAATGCAGTGGCGGTGCTCATTATTGCGTGTCCCTGCGCGCTGGGTCTGGCCACGCCGATCTCCATCATGGTGGGTACGGGCCGGGGAGCGCGCGCCGGTGTGCTGATCAAGAACGCCGAGGCGCTGGAAACTCTCGAAAAAGTGGACACGCTGGTCGTGGACAAGACCGGCACGCTCACCGAGGGCAAGCCGCGCGTGATGACCGTTATTGCGCTGCCTGATGCCAACCTCGGTGAGGCGGAATTGCTGCGCCTGGCGGCGTCGCTCGAACGCAAGAGCGAGCACCCGCTGGCAGCGGCCATCCTCGCCGCGGCGAGCGAGAAGGGACTTCCGCTTGCCGACGCGGCAGACTTCCGCTCGCTGACCGGGAAGGGAGTGACTGGGCGCATCGCCGGCCGCGAGATTGCACTTGGCAACCAGGCGCTGCTCTCCCAACTCGGCCTCGAGCTCGGCGCGGCCGCCGAGCAAGCGGAGTCCCTGCGCCGCGACGGCCAGACGGTCGTTTTCCTAGCCGCAGACAGGCGCCTGGCTGGCCTCGTCGGCGTCGCCGACCCCGTCAAGGAATCCACCTACGAAGCCATCCGGATGTTGCACCGCGACGGAGTCCGCGTCGTCATGCTCACCGGCGACAGCCGGACGACAGCCGAGGCAGTGGCGCGGAAGCTGGGGATTGACGAAGTCGAGGCGGAAGTGCTCCCGGCGAAGAAAAGCGAAGTCGTCAAGCGTTTGCAGGGCCAAGGCCGTGTGGTGGCCATGGCCGGCGACGGCATCAACGACGCTCCGGCGCTGGCCGCCGCGCAGGTGGGCATCGCCATGGGCACGGGCACCGACGTGGCCATGGAGAGCGCCGGGATCACGCTGGTGAAGGGCGACCTGCGCGGCATCGCGCGCGCCCGCCGCCTGAGCCGCAAGACCATGCGCAACATCCGCCAGAACCTCTTTTTTGCGTTTTTCTATAACGCGCTGGGCGTGCCGCTGGCCGCCGGAGTGCTCTATCCCGCGTTTGGCCTCCTGCTCAACCCCATGATTGCCAGCGCGGCCATGAGCTTCAGTTCGGTGTCAGTGATTTCCAACGCGCTCCGCCTGCGCAAGGCCGCGCTGTAGCGGGAATAGCAGGGAATCCCGCTGCGGCCCCGCACCGGCTTGCGGACCGGAACGCCTGTCCTACCACGAGACCTTCCGCCCCGGCTGGCGTCTAACGGAAGGGCCGGTTCCCTGGCACGCGCGAGGCTGAGGTCGGACTTCGCGGGATTCGCCCAAACGCTCCCCGGGGGAGAGCTTGACGGGCGGGGAACAAATCGCCGGGTTGGCCTCGTATATCTCCTTAGAACGCAACCTCAGCGGGGAGACGGGGGCGGGGCATGGCCAATAGCGGCAAGAACGGCCGCAAGCGGCGGCGGCGTTTCATCATCGGCGGGATCATCCTGGTGGTGCTGATCGGCATCGGGATCGGCGTCACCGCCGCCCTGCGCCCCAACCATCAGATTGACCCTTCGAAGATTGCTACGGTGGAGCGCGGCGACATTGCCCGCTCGGTGGTGGCCACGGGCAAGATCCAACCCCTGGCTACGGTCGAAGAGAAATCCAAGGCCAGCGGCATCGTCAAGCAGATCTACGTGGACTACGGCGACCGGGTGAAGGCGGGCCAGATTCTGGTCGAGCTGGATAAGGAGCAACTCCAGGCCAACGTCCGCGAGGCGCAGGCCACGCTGCAGGCCGCTGAGGCTGCCGAGGAAGCCGGCAAAGCCACCTACGAGCGCGACCTGGTGGACGCCGAAGGCCCTGATGTTCCCTTCCTGAAAACCAGTATGGAGCGCGCAGATCAACTCCACAAAGACGGTCTGATCGCGCAGTCCGTCTTGGAGGACGCCCAGAAGGCCTATCAGATGGCGCTGAACAAGCAGATGTCCGCGCTACGCAACACCACTGTCGCGCGCGCTGAATGGTCCCGGGCGAAGGCCCAGGTGGCGCAGGCGAAAGCCGCGCTCGAGCGCGCTGAAGAGGACTTGCGCAACTCGACGATCACCAGCCCGATTGACGGCCTGGTGCTTTCACGTGACGTTCAGGTGGGCGACGCGGTCAGCTCGATTCTGGTGCTGGGCTCGCAGGCCACCCTGGTGATGACCCTGGGCGACGTCAGCGACGTCTATGTGCTGGGCAAGGTGGACGAGGCAGATATCGGCAAGGTCTATCTGGGCCAGCCGGCGCGCATTGTGGTCGAGTCGTTCAAGGATAAGAAGTACGGAGGCAAGGTCACCAAGATCTCGCCCCTGGGCAAGGAAAAAGACAACGTCACCACGTTCGAGGTGCGCGTCTCCATTCACAATCCTTCGGGCGAGCTCAAGGCCAGTATGAGCGCCAACGCCGAAATCATTCTGGAAGAGAAAAAAGATGTGCTGCTGGTTCCCGAATCGGCTGTCATCTACGACAAGGACCGCAACACCTCCGTCGAGGTGCCTGACCCCAGAGGGGAAAAAGGTCGGCGCAAAACGGCCGTGAAGCTCGGCATCTCCAACGGCGTCAAGACCGAGCTGATTTCGGGGCTCAACGACAAAGACAAAGTCATCCTGCAATAAATCGCTTTGCCGGGGCGCGCCCGCCGGCGCCCTTGAAGACGATTCGCTTCAGAGGGGCACGCTCGATGGTGCTGCGCGATCTGCTGGCAGACACGCTGCGCACGCTCTGGGCGCACAAGCTGCGCACCTTCCTGACGATGTTCGGCATCGCCTGGGGGATCATTTCCATCACTCTGATGGTGGCTGCGGGCGAAGGCCTGCGCGTGGGCCAGGAAAAGGTGGCCAACAATTTTGGCAAGGACGTCATGATCGTCTTTGCTGGCCGCACCAGCCTACAGGCAGGCGGCGCGCGCGCCGGACGGTTGATCCGGTGGGAGGACACCGACCACCTGTTTGTGAAGGAGGAGGCGCCGGCCTGCCAATATGTCCTGCCAGAACTCGGCCGCAGGCTCTCCGTGCGGAGCCTGTACAACAGCGGCACCCTGGTGGTGGCCGGCTCCCTTCCTCCCTTCGCCTCGGTTCGCAGCATCCTCGTTGCAGAGGGTCGTTTCTACACCGGGGAAGACCAAGCCCTGGGTCGCCGGGTCGCCTTCCTAGGTACCGACGCGAAGAAGCAGCTCTTCAGTACCCGCGCAGCTGTGGGGCAGACCATCCATATCGGCGGGCTGCCCTATACGGTCATCGGACTGATGCAGCAAAAAGACCAGGACTCCAGCTACGACGGGTTTGACGTACAAAAGATATTTATTCCCTTCAGCGCAATGCAGCGCGATTTTCCGCTCCAGCCTCCGAACACTCCGCACAACATAAACCGGTTGTTAGTGACGCCAAAATCCCTGCCGGAACACGAAGACTGCAAGTGGCAGGTGCGCCGTGCCCTGGCCCGCATTCACGACTTCGATCCCCGCGATAAAGAGGCATGCGGCTTTTGGGATACGGTCGAAGAAGCCGAAGCCTTCCGAAAAATGACCGACGGGATGAAGTACTTTCTGGGGGGCGTGGGCCTAACCACTCTGCTGCTGGGAGCGATCGGAGTGATGAACGTGATGCTGGTGGCCGTGCGCGAGCGCACCCGCGAGATCGGCGTGCGCAAGGCGGTTGGGGCCACGCGCCGCGCCATCGTCGGGCAGTTCTTTGTCGAGACCCTGATCGTGGTGTTCCTGAGCGGGGGAGCAGGTCTGGGCATTGCCTACGGCTTCTGTGCCCTGGTGAACCTGCTGCCAATGCCGGATTACTTCGCGGGGCTACTGCCTACGTGGCAGTCAGGACTGTTTGCATTTGCTCTGCTCAGTACGGTTGCCATACTTTCGGCACTTTATCCCGCCAGCCGAGCCGCTGCCGTGGATCCGATTGAAGCACTGCGGTATGAACCTGGCAGTTGAGTGCAGGGCGTCGGGCATCGGGCCGTTCTGATTCCGCCCGAAAGGGAAGGGAATGTTTCAGGAAATACTTCGGCAGGCCTGGGACGCGTTGCGGCGCAATCCGTTGCGCAGCTTCCTCAGCATGCTCGGCATCATGTGGGGCATTGTGGCAGTCACTGTCCTGATCGCCTACGGCAGCAGCTTTCGTTTCATCCTCGTGCATGGCTTCGAAGCTTTCGGCAAGAGCGCGGTCATCTGCTGGCCTGGGCAAACCAGCGAGCAGGCTGGGGGCGAGCGTGCCGGCAAACGCATTGTTTTCGAAAAAGAAGATCTCGCTCTTGTTCGGCAGGAAGCCACGCTGATCAAACAGGCCAGTCTGGAGACGGTGCGGTGGTTCGCCATCACCTACGGGGAGCGGTTGGCCGACACCGCCATCCGCGGTGTCTATCCCGAATACGGGGAGATCCGGAACGAGGTCCCCAGCGAGGGTCGCTGGATGAGCGCGGAGGATTTCGTCGAGCGGCGTCGCGTGGCGTTTCTCGGCGGTCGCCTCCGCGAAAAACTCTTCAGCGGCCGTCCGGCCGTTGGCGAAACAGTCCGGATCATGGGCGTTCGGTTCACAGTCATTGGAGTGATGGATCGCAAGCTGCAGCTCAGCAACTACTTCACCAGCGATGACGAGTCCGCCTTCATCCCCTACACTGCGGCGGGCGACCTGTGGAACGCACGTTACGCCAGCGTGCTCGTTTTCGCTCCCGTTGCTCCGCAGTTCGAGCGTCAAGCCATGCGCCAGGTGCTCGCGGCCGTAGCCCAGCGCCAGCGCTTCTCGCCGACGGACGAGCGAGCGATCATCATGTTCGGTCGCCAGCAGTTCCGTCCCGTCATCGATAGCATTACCATTGGGCTTCAAATCCTGCTGTTGTTTATCGGTGCGCTTACCTTGGGCATCGGCGGCGTCGGCGTGATGAATATCATGCTTGTCTCGGTCGACGAGCGCATCCGCGAGATCGGCCTGCGCCGTGCCCTGGGCGCGCGCCGCTGGCAGATTCAGGCGCAGTTCCTGGCCGAGGCGCTGGTGATCACGCTCGCCGGCGGAGTCATCGGCGTGGTACTGGCCCATGCGATCGCAGCTGCCGTCGGCCAGCTGCCGCTGCTCGGGCCGCTGTTCGAGGATACCTCTGGCAAGGGCGACGTCACCCTGCATATTTCCTTTGGCACTGTGGGGCTTTCCACCGCCATTCTGGTCATTGTGGGCGTGGTCAGCGGGCTAGTCCCCGCTGTGCGCGCCTCCCGCCTGGATCCGGTCGAAGCACTTCGTTACGAATAGGCGCGCGGCCGCCCACCTCCCACCCGATCACTTGCCAGTACGAAGCAGCGTTTCGACGTAGCTGGCCAGGTCAGGGCTGTCCCAGTTCTGTGGGCCGATGATTTTTCGCGCGATGCGGCCGTCGCGATCGACGATGTAGGTCTCCGGGTACATGAACGTTCCGTAGCGCGAAGAGATCTTTTTGGAAGGGTCTCGATAGGTGGGGAAGCGGACCTGCTGGTCCTGCAGGAATTTTTCGTACGCGGCGGCGTCCTCGTCCACGCTGATGCCCAGCACCATGCCGCCCTGGGTCGCGATCTGCTGATGCAGCCGGCTGAGCGAAGCCATCTCCGCGACGCAGGGTGGGCACCAGGTGGCCCAGAAGTTGAGCACGACGACGCGGCCGCGCAGGTCCGCCAGGCGTGCGGGGTTTCCATTCCACTCGAAGGAAAAATCCGGCGCTTTGCTGCCGGCGATGCTGGGCTCGCCCTGGCGATAGCTGGGCGAAGCAAAGATCAACACCACCGCCGCAGCAGCCGCCAGAACCAGTCCGCCGAGTAGTTTCTTCTTCAACGGGGCTGCTCCCCATCCTATAATAGCCTGGCTCTCTGATTCCGCGCGAGCCGATTTGCTGCTCCGACTTCCCGATGAACCTGACCGCTACTGTTTCTGCCATCGTCCCGGCCCGCAACGAAGAGGCGACCATTGCCAGCGCGGTGGATTCACTCGCCGCCCAGACCGAAATCGCCGAAATCATTGTTGTGAATGACCAATCTACCGACAGCACCGCCGCGGTCTTGGACGAGTTGGCCGCGCGAGTGGGGAAGCTGCGCGTGTTGGGAACCCGTGAGGTGCCCGGTGGCTGGGTGGGGAAGAACTACGCCGCCTGGCTCGGCGCGGCACAGGCCACGCGCGACTGGCTGCTATTCACCGACGCGGACGCGGTGCACTTGCCGGGCTCGACGGCTCGCGCGCTGGCCGACGCGGCCGCATCCGGCGCGGCTCTGGTTTCGTATTCGCCGGAGCAGGAGACGCGCGCCTGGTGGGAGCGCGCCATGATTCCGTTCGTCTACGCGCGCCTCGCGCAACACTTCTCCTTTGCGGATGTGAGCGACCCCGGCTCACCCGCGGCTGCCGCTAACGGACAATACCTGCTGATCCGTCGCGACGCTTATGAGGCCATTGGCGGCCACCGCAGCGTTGCCGGCGAAGTGTTGGAGGACGTGGCCCTGGCGCGTCGCGCCAAGCAAGCCGGCTACAGGCTCCATTTCGCGCCGGGGCAGGGGATCGCGCGGGTGCGCATGTACCGCTCGTTTGCGCAAATGTGGGAGGGCTGGACGAAGAATCTCTATCCCCTGCTGGGCAGCCGGCCCGGCGCGGTGGTGCGAGAGCTGCTTTCCGTTGTGCCGTGGATTCCGGTGGCATTGCTCCTGCTCGGGCGGGTGCACCAAGCCCTGCCCGCGCTGGGCGTCCTGCTCCTGGCGCGACGCCACGCGGCGTACGCCGCAGTCCTGCGCCGGAATCATTTTCCGCTCTCGCGCATCGTATATTATGCTCCCGCGGTGATTCTGTATTCCTCAGCGCTCGTGGTCTCGGGGCGGCGCTATGCTCGCGGCACGGTGGTCTGGAAAGGTCGCCAGTACCCGGTGGGGACGCCCAGCAGATAAGCCATGATCTACCTCACGCGCAAAATCGAATTCTCCGCCGCACACCTCTACCACAACTCCGCCTTCTCGGCGGAGGAGAACCGGCGGATCTTCGGCAAGTGCAATAACCCGCACGGGCATGGCCACAACTACGTTCTCGAGGTCACCGTCGCGGGCGCGCCGGACCCTACGACCGGGATGGTGCTCGACCTGAAAGAACTGAAGGAGATTCTGCAGCGCGAGATCATTGACCGCATGGACCACCGCTTCCTGAACTACGAGGTGCCCGAGCTCGCCGGACAGATCCCCACCTGCGAGAATATCGCCGCGACCATCTGGAAATTGCTCGAGCCCAGGATTACGCGGGGCCGGCTCCATCGCGTGCGGCTGTACGAGACACCCGACCTGTTCGTGGACTGCTACGGGGACGGAGACGCGCGGTGACGCTGCACCTCACCCGGCGGTATTCACTTTCCGCTTCGCACCGGCTGCACAGCCCGCGCCTTGGCGAAGAAGAGAACCAGCGCACTTACGGCAAGTGCAACAACCCCTACGGCCACGGGCACAACTACGTGGTCGAGGTCAGCGTTTCGGGCCCGGCGGACCCGGCCACCGGCATGGTGGCGCACCTGGGAGAGCTCGACGCGTTCGTCGCGCGCGAAGTGCTCGAGACGTTTGACCACAAATACCTGAACGAAGATGTCGCCGCGTTCTGCGAGCGCGTGCCCACCACGGAAAACCTCTGCATCGAGATCTACAATCGTCTGCGGGCCTTTCCCGGCGCGCGCCTCGAACGCGTGCGCCTGGAGGAGACTAGCCTGAACAGCTTTGAATATGCCGGAGAATCCGACAGGAGAGCCTCATGAGCAAGCGTGCCGAAGACCTGCTGATCACCGAGACCCCGACCGAGTCCATCGCCGACATGGTGCGGCGCATGCTGCGCATGATCGGGGAAGATCCTAGCCGCGAGGGCCTGCGCAAAACGCCCGAGCGCTTTGAGAAAGCCTTGCGCTACCTCACCAGCGGCTATCACCAGGACCCGGAAAGGATCCTGAATGGAGCGATGTTCAGCGTCTGCTACGACGAGATGGTGGTGGTGAAAGACATCGAGGTGTTCAGCCTGTGCGAACATCACCTGCTGCCGTTTTTCGGCCAGTGCCACGTGGGCTACATTCCCAGCAAGAAAGTGATCGGGCTCAGCAAGATCGCGCGGCTCGTGAACATGTACGCGCGGCGCCTGCAAATCCAGGAGCGGCTCACCAGCCAGATTGCCGAGGCCATTCAGGAGAAGATCAGCCCCGAGGGCGTGGGAGTAATCGTCGAGGCGCGCCACCTGTGCATGGTGATGCGCGGAGTGGAAAAGCAGCATTCCCAGGCCGTCACCAGCGCCATGCTCGGCGTCTTCCGCGAAAACAAGCAGACGCGCGACGAGTTTCTTGCGCTGATTCGTCCGCGCCGCCCCTAGTCCCATTCCATCTGTGAAATCAACTTCATGGGGCAAGACAATGGTCATTGCCTAGCGCCGAAGGCCTTTGGTGCCGACCACCGCGAATAGGTCGAACCAGTTGGAACGGCACCTAGCCGCCCGTGCTTTGCCCAGGCCTGCGGGGCCGGGCCACAATTCCTTTACACTCGGCCCGGGGCTGTGATAGGATTTTCAGGTCGAAGAGAAGACGAATAGCGGTGCACAGGGCGCGAGTGGGGGTGGCGACTTGAGCGAAGCAAAGGCGGGGTTGATCGAACAGTATCGCATCCATACCAAAGACACGGGCTCACCCGAAGTGCAAATCGCGTTATTGAGCGAGCGGATCAACTACCTGACCACACACCTCAGGTCCCACGTAAAGGATCACGCCTCGCGGCGCGGGTTGATCATGATGGTCAACAAGCGCCGCCGGCTCCTGGACTACCTCAACCGCCGCGACCCGGATCGGTATCGCGAGATTGTTGAGCGACTCAGCTTGCGCAAGTAGCTTCGGAGCCTTCCGGGCTCCCCGGCACGCAATCGAAGGCAGTGCCCTCCTGCGGAATCGCCAGAGAGTCGGGCGACCGTATGGCCTTCGGGCCCGGTCTCTTTTTTTGTGACCTCATCGCACTCCTCGCCCCGCCGCCTTCGTCCTCTTCCACGCGAGATTTGGAGTCCTCGCCGCACAATCAAACTGCTTCCCGACTCCTGAGCCCCGAGTACCGGGGCCGGGACGCGAATGCGAAAGGAATCGAAATCATGTCGCAGCAAGCACCGCAGCAAGTAAGCGTCGAAGTGGGCGGACGAACGCTCACGCTCGAAACCGGCAAAGTGGCGCGCCAGGCCAATGGCGCCGTGGTCGCGCGGTATGGTGATACCGTCGTGCTCGTCACCGCCTGCATGGATCGCAACGCCACGGAAAAAGATTTTCTTCCCCTCACGGTGGACTACCGTGAATACACCTATTCGGCGGGGAAAATCCCCGGCGGGTTCTTCAAGCGCGAAGGCCGCCCCTCCGAAAGAGAAATCCTCACCTCGCGGCTGATTGACCGGCCGCTGCGCCCGCTGTTCCCGGAGGGCTGGCGCAACGAAACGCAGATCGTCGCCATGGTTCTCTCCGCCGACAGCGAAAACGATCCGGACGTTATCGCCGTCACCGCCGCCTCGGCCGCGGCGTATTGTTCTGACCTGCCGTTCGACAAGCCCATCGCCGCGGTCCGCGTGGGGCTGCTGAACGGGCAACTTGTCGCCAACCCCACCGTGGCCGACCAGAAGACCAGCCTGCTCAACATCGTCGTAACCGGCAGCGAAGAGGCCATTGTCATGGTGGAGGCCGGGGCGCTGGAGGTCTCCGAAGACGCCGTGGCCGACGCGCTCGAATTCGGCCACCAGCAGGTGCGCAAAATCATCGCGGCGATCCGCGAGCTGCACGCCAGGCTGAATCCCGCGAAGGTGGTCGTGCCGCCGGTCGAGTTCGACGAAGCCCTCTATAAACAGGTCGAGCAGCAATACGGCGAGCGCCTGCACGATGCGCTGGACACCGCGAAGTATCCGAAGAAGGAGAGCTACCAGCGCGTGGAGGCGCTCATGCAGGAGCTCCTCGCCACGATTTCCGAAGAGGACGAGGAGCGCCGCAAGCTCGCCGAGCGCGCCTTCGAGCGGCTCCGTGAGCGCTACTTCCGCGACGACATCCTGATCCGCCATCGCCGGCCCGACAGCCGCGCGTTCGACCAGATCCGCCCCATCACCTGTGAGGTCGGCCTGCTGCCGCGCGTGCACGGTTCGGCAATGTTCACCCGCGGCGAGACGCAGGCGCTGGCCACGCTCACGCTCGGCACCAAGGAGGACATGCAGCGGCTGGACCTGCTCTTCGAGGAGGAGGCTTTCAAGCGCTTCATGCTGCATTACAACTTCCCGCCGTTTTCGGTCGGCGAGGTGAAGTTCCTCCGCGGGCCGGGCCGGCGCGAGATCGGCCACGGCGCGCTGGCCGAACGCTCGCTGGTGAACCTGCTTCCGCCGGAAACCGACTTCCCCTACGCCATGCGCCTGGTCTCGGACATCCTGGAATCGAACGGGTCGTCCTCCATGGCCACGGTCTGCGGCGGCTCGCTCGCGCTGATGGATGCCGGCGTGCCCCTGCGCTCGGCTTGCGCCGGAATCGCCATGGGCCTGGTGGTGGAAGGCGATAAATACGCCATCCTCACCGACATCGCCGGCGCCGAAGACCACTACGGCGATATGGACTTCAAGGTCGCCGGGACGCGCGCCGGAATCACCGCGCTCCAGATGGACATCAAGGTGAGCGGGATCAGCATCGCCATGGTGCGCGAGGCGCTCGAGCACGCCCGCAAGGCCCGCTTGGCGATCCTCGACACGATGGACCAAACGCTCGGCCAGCCGCGCCCGGCGATTTCCGTCTACGCCCCGCGCCTGTTTGCCCTGACCATCCCCACCGACAAGATCCGCGACCTCATCGGCCCCGGCGGGAAGAAGATCCGTTCGATCATTGACGCCACCGGCGTCAAGATTGACGTCATGGACGACGGCAAGGTACACGTCTTCGCCACCAACGGCACCTCCGCCGATGCCGCCCTGCAGATGATCCGCGAAATCACCGCCACCGCCGAGATCGGCAAGACCTACCTCGGGAAAGTCGTGCGCCTGGCCGAGTTCGGCGCCTTTGTCGAGATCTTCCCCGGCACCGACGGCCTTCTGCATATCAGTGAGATCGCCGAGCACCGCATCCGCGACGTCCGCGACGAGCTCAAGCTCGGCGACCAGGTCCTAGTCAAAGTCCTCTCCATCGAAGGGAACAAAATCCGGCTCTCCCGCAAGGCGTTGCTCCGCGAGCAGCGCGAAAAGCAGCGCCGCGAAGCCGGCCCGCAACCTGCCTAGCCTTCCACGCGAACAAAAACGGGGCGACCCTTTCGGGTCGCCCCTGCCCTAAGTTTTCGCCTAGAACACAATCTTCAAGGAGAACTGAATCACGCGGTTGGGCTCGCCCACAGCGATGACGGTGGCGGAGCTCGGCAGCGAGGACGTGACGCAGCAGGTCCGCCCGAAGGCCGAGCTGGTGACGATCGGCGATCCATCGGTCGAGGTGCGAGGGTTCTCGAAGTTGGGGTGGTTGAAGACGTTGAAAAACTCGGCACGGAACTGGAACTTGACCCGCTCGGTAACAGGGAAGACCTTGAGGACGCCCATGTCGAAGTTCCAGAAGGCGTTCGGTTGATAGAAGGCGTTCCGTCCGGTATTGCCGGGCGAACCAGGCGGCGGAATGCAGAAGAAGCTCTGCGTCCCGACCACCTGACGGCAGAGGAAGTTGGGATCGCTCGGATTGGTGATCAGCTTGAGGACGTTCCAAACGACCGGCCCGGAGATGCCGGGGACGAACTGCAGGTTGGGCTCGGGCTTGGGACCGCGGACGTCGGCGCGGCTGGCGTGGCCTCCGTCGAAAGTGCATCCCTGGCATCCACTGCCGGGGAAGCCACTGGCCGCGACGCTGAACGGCTCGCCGCTCTGGTAGTCGTAAACGCCGGTCCACTGCCACCCGCCAAGGATCTGGTTGAGGAAGCCCGGCCAACTGCCACCCAGGCGATGGCCGCGGCCTAGCGGAATCTCCCAAACGATGTTGCTGGTCAGGACGTGGCGGTTGTCAAAATCGGATGGGCCGCGATCCAGCCGGTAGTTGCGGACGTCCAGCGGGCTGCGCGAGAAACTGCTCCCGCTCAAGGCGCCGCCGGTGGCGGCCCCCACCGGATCGACCGAGAGGTCATCAATGGACTTGCCGTAGGTGTAGCTGAGCCCGAAAGTGAGGCCCCGCTCGAAGCGGCGGCGCAACTGGACGAAGCCGGCGTGATAGTAGGAGTCGCCGCCCGAGTCAAAGAAGAAGACCTGCGTGAACTGCGGGTCAGGCCGGAAATAATTGGCAGGGAACCCATTGGCCGCGATATTGACTAGCGAGTCGATGCGGTTGGCAAGCCCGCCGACGCTGCCGTTGCGGAGAATAACGCGAGACGTGCCGTTCAGGACGGAGGCGCCTGCCATCTGGAGCAGCAGCGTGGGCGTCTGGCCCGTTACGCCTGCGGGACAACCGGTCCCGTCCGGGTTGCAGCCCTGCAGGGAGTTCTGGCGGGCGATGTTGAAGTCCGCCAGGAATTCTGGCTTGATGTCCACCTGGTTGATGTCGTAAGCGCGGTAGAGATGCGTACCGCGCTTGCCGACATAGCCGACCTGGGCCACGAAGCTCAACGGCAGCTCGCGCTGGACGGTGAGGGTCCATTCATGCACGGCGGGGTTCCTGAGGTCGGGGTCGAACGCGCCGACGCTCGGAGCGGTGCCCTGCAACTGATTGGGCTGAGACAGGGCCGCGCTGGGTTTGCTGCTGGGAAGGGGCATGGTGATGGGGAAACCGCCGGCAATTCGGTTGTTGGTCCCCGTGGGCGCCGTGCAACCGGCGGTGAGGCTGGAGACCGCTCCGCTGGAATTGATGTTGGCGTTGCAGAACTGCAGGAAACCTGGCAACTTGCCGGCGATGGCCGTCACCTGGAAGGTAGAGATCGTATCGAACAGCAGGCCGTAGCCGACGCGGATCGCCGTCTTCTGGTCGGGTGACCAGGCGATGCCGACTCGTGGAGCAAGGGCGCGGCCATTGATCCGATCAAACCAGCCGTCGTTCTTGACGAAGGTCACGTTTCCGCTGGTGAAAGGCGCGTTCGGCGTGTGGGTGAGCGGCCCAGCGTCGTAGGGCGGCGGGTTCAGCTCCCACCGCAGCCCCAGGTTCAGGGTCACGTTCGGGCGCAGCTTCCACTCGTCTTGCGCGTAAAAATCGAACTGATGCGCGCGCGTGTGGACGACGGCAAGCCTCCCGGACACGAAGCTGTCGGAGCCGAAATCACCGATGAACGACTGCCGAATTTGAGCGGGAATGCCCGCCAGCTCGACGATGGTTTGCTGAAGCGTGTTGCGGTCGCCGGAATCCATCCCACTCGGAAGGGGGAAACCGCTGGTGCGAATGCTCCGATTGAAACCGATGAGAGGTGACATAACGCCGCTGCCGAAGAAGCCGCGGCCGTCGTTGTGATAGTAAAGCCGGATGTTGGTGCCGAAGCGGAAGGTGTGCGCCCCCTTGCTCCACGCCACGTTATCCACGATCTGCGGCACGGTAATAAACCGCGCGGTGTGACCCGAGAGGCAGTACGGAGGGTCGACGTTCAAGAACGAACCAAACACGCAATCATCCGCCCAGGGGAACACCTTCGTGAAGTCCGGAAAGTCCGGGTTCGACTCGCCGAAGGTGAACAGGAAACGGAAGCGGTTAAACCCGGCTGTGAGTTCGTTCACCAGGCTGGGGGAGAAGGCGTGGCGATAGCTGACCGCCAGGTTCCTGCCGTTGCGCAGCACCTCGCCGAGCGGGGGGAAGTTCGGGAAAACTTCCGGACGCGAGTTCAGGAAGTCGCCCTCCAGCGTGTCGAAGCTGTTCTGGAGGTAACGGACAAAGATGTTGTTGTTGTCGTTGAAGCGATGATCCACGCGGACCATCCAGTGAGGGCCGGCGAACTTGGAGGGCGGGTTCCAGTTGAAGCCGGCGATGTTCAGGCCGTCGCCGTAGTTGAAGAAGTTCGGCGACGGGATCTTGTTGATCAGGCCCAGCACCGCGCTATCTCCCCCGATGCCGGCGGGGTCATTGGCGAACATGTTGTAGGTGTCCACGCAGTTCGCAGTGACGGAGCCGCCACAAACCGGAACAGGCCGCTACGGGTCTGCGGCGTGTACACGGCGGGAATAGAGCCTTGACAGCATCCCACCCCCGTGGCAGAAACCGGCTCCGTCTGCAAAATCCGGTTGCCCTGGTAGCTGCCAAACCAGAAAGTCTTGTCCTTCTTGATAGGCCCGCCTATGTCGAAGCCCCACTGGTTCAGCTTCAAGTCGGGCTTGGGCAGAGGCGGAGTGGAGCTATTGCTGAACCACTCGTTGGCGTTGTAGGCCGTGTTCCGGTTGAAGTAATACACGTCGCCGTGGATATTGTTGGTGCCTGATTTCGTGGCGATGCTCACGTTGGCGCCGCTGTTGCGTCCCAGTTCCGCGGTGGGATTCAGCGTCACGACACGGTACTCCTGCACGTTGTCGGGATTGAGGCGCTGGATGTTGGACTGCGGGTTGGGCACGGTGGACTCGTTGGCGTCAATCCCGTCAATGGTGACGTTGTGCGCGCGGTCGCGCGAGCCGAACACGTGCGTTCCCGAACCCGCACCCCCATTGGTGCGCTGCACGACGCCTGGCTCGAGCGTGATGAGGTTCAGCGGGTTGCGGCCATTGAGCGGCAGGTCCACGACTTCGCGATGCGTGACGAGGTCGCTGATTGTGGCGTTGGTGGTCTCGACCCTCGCATAGCTCGATTCCACCTGCACCACCTCGCTCATCTGGCCGAGCTCGAGCTGCGCGTTGACGACCAGCGGCTGGCCCACCGTGAGCACGTTGTGCACGCCGCTAAAGGTTCGGAAGCCGGACTGCGTCACGGTGACGGTATACGAGCCGGGTGGCAGAGAGCTGATGGCGTACTCGCCCGCCGACGTGGTGTTCGTCTCATAAGTGACGCCGGTGGCTTCGTTCTTGGCCACTACCTTCGCGCCGGCAACCACCAGGCCCTGCTTGTCCGTAACCGTGCCGGTGATGTTCGAAGTGGAGACCTGTGCCGCGGACACGCTCGTAACCAGCAACACTCCCACGAACGCAAGCGCAATCGCTTGCACTATCTTGGCAGTTTTCATCGTTCCCCCCCGAGTGAAGGGTCCGGCAGGCTCTGGGCACTGGCGAGAATGAAGGACTCTTCTAGGATGAAGGCCCTGGGTGTCCACTCGAGCCAGACCACCCTTCACCCCACACTTGGCTGGTGGATACCAAAACCTGATGGCCGTGTCAAGCAGGAGAGTTTGAGTGCAGGGAGAGCCACCGTTCTGGGCCCTTTGGCTGCGGCGCGCAGCCCGCGTAGACTTCCACGCAAACAAAAAAGGGGCGACCCTTTCGGGTCGCCCCGGTAAACCGCGCTAAATAGGGTTGCGGTTTAGAAGCTGTACTTCACTGAGACCTGCATTTTGCGCGGGTTGCTGGAGAGGGAGAGGCCGACTGCGTTCAGCACGGCCGGATTGAGATTACCGAAGGCCGGGCTGGTGATGAGGTTCGACGCCATCTGGTCGTACTCTTCCGAGTTGGTCACGTTTTGGATTTCCAGGCGAGTCTCCAACGATTGCCGCTCCGTGATTCGCGTCTTCTTGCCGATGGTTAGGTTCATGGTCTTGTAGCCCGCTAGACGGAAAGCGTTGCGGCCCACGTTGCTGAAGGTGCCGGGCGCCGGCCTACTGAACTTCGCAATGATGTCCGGGGTGACATAGCTCATGGTACCGATTGTCGGATCGAAGTGCAGTTGCAAGAGGTCTGCCGAACAACTCGTGCAGTTGGCCGGCGTCCGCACGACCTGGCTGATTGTGTTTGATAGAGCGTAGATGGTTGTCGGGCGGCCCGACTCGATGATGCCCAAGCCTCCCAGCTCCCAACCACCCAGGATGCGCTCGACCACGCCGTTCCAATTGGCGCCGAACCTGCGCCCGTGGCCGAAGGGCAACTCATACACCCAGAACGCCAGGAAGACGTGGGTGCGGTCGAAGTCCGACGGAGCGTAGTTCAGCTTGCGATTGCGCAGGTCGAATGGAGTGCTGGAGGCGCTGAAGGGCGACGAGTTGCGCCCAACACGGCTGAAGGTCGGATCGAAAGAGCGTGTATCCAGCGATTTCGACCAAGTATACGCCGCCTGGAAGGTCAGGCCACGCCTGAAGTTGTGTCGCACCACGGTCTGCAGGGCGTGGTAGGTGGAGAAGTCATTGCTGTCGAGCACGTTCATGGCGCCGCTGAACTGCGGATACGCCAAGAAGAAGAAAGGGCTCAGACCGTCAACTACCACCAGCGGCACGCCTCCCTGCGTGCGTTGCGCGATGGCGTAGGCCACCTCGGCAACCGAGCCCCGGTTGAACGCCGCATTGTACGGCGAACCGGACGTGGCCAGCCACTGCGAGCCAGTCAGGCTGGCTGGCTTGCGGCTGTCGTTGGCCAGCAACTGGTCGATCAACGTACTGTCGCCACCGGTCTGGACAATCTTGAAGGCATCGAGGAAGCCGTTGTTGAAGATCTGCACCTGGTTGGCATCATTGGCGCCGTACAAGTGAACCCCGCGGTGACCGAGATAGTCCATCTCCAGAACAGTATCGCGCGCGATTTGCCGCTGGATGCCGAAGCTCCACTCATACACCTGCGAGGGCCGCCAGTTGGGGTCCACCACAGTGATCGCTGCCCTGCTGAAAGAAGGTGGTTGGCGGAACTGTAACGGGGTAACTCCCGCCGGGGCGGTGACCGTCGGAATTCCGTCACGCACGCGCCCGCCGGCCTGCCCGAACGCAGTGTTGACGGCCTGGAGGGTCAAGCCTGGGAACCCCTGGAAGATGCCGGACGACAGCGAGAAGGTGTTAATGCGGTCGCTGGCGATGCGGAAGTTGGTTCGGAAGGATGTTTTCCCATCCTTCCAAGGATCCCACGCTAGCCCGATGGACGGCTGAAAGTTCGCGATCTTGTCGCCATAGAGCTCACCCGGGACCCAGGTGATCGTGTTCGATGGCGGCTGTCCGAAGCCGATCGGCTGGTTGGGATGGAGCATTTGCTGCAAGTTGGTCACCCGCGGCGAGAGGCGAATCTCCCAGCGCAGGCCCAGGTCCACGACCAAGTTCGGTTTCAACCTCCACGTGTCCTGGCCATAGAAGTCGTATTCCGGCAGGCGGAAGTCGGCGTGCAGGAACGTCCCCGGCGGAGAGTACTGCTGATCGTTCAGGGCCACGAGGCCCTGGTCAATACTGCCTACGCGGCCAAGCAAGTCGTTGATGGTGCCCTGAAGAGTGGGCAGGTCAAACGTGCTATTGATGTTGCTCGGCAGGTTGAAGGCCTTCGGATCGACATTGTTCACGCTGGGTTCGAAATTCACGATCGGCTCGGCGCCAAAATTGCCGATGCTCCAGCGCGAATCGATGTGCCGGGCATAACGGAAGTTGATGCCCCATCTGAAGGTGTGTGCGCCGCGGGCATAGCTCAGATTGTCCACTAACTGGTAGGTGGTCAACGCGCGGGCGTTGAAGCCGAAGTCACCCGCCGGAAGGGCGATGCCCGTGTTGAACACGAACGGCGGGTCCTTGGCGAAGTTGGGGTCGCCGTTCGCGAACGAGAACTTAAACCGGTTCATGCCCGCCACGAACTCGTTCGTCATCGTGTTGGTGGGGCTCCAGCGCCAGTTGACGGCTAGATTGCGCGGGGAGCGCTTCGTATCCACGGCGTCAGGCGCACCAGGGAACGGCGGAGAGCCGCAGTTGACGGTGTCTCCCAGCGTGTTCTGGTGGCCGTGAGCCCAGCGCACAAACACGCTATTCCGGTCGTTGAAGACGTGATCGACCTTGATTACCCAGTCAGTCTGCTTTTCGATTTCCGGGGCCTGAAAGTCAAACGCCGCGATGTTCAGGCCATCGGCCGACGTTGAAGTTGCAGTGAAGTCGTTAGGCAGCGGAATCCCACTGATGTCGGCTTGGATCGTCGGGTCGAGACCGGCCTTGGCCGGATCGTTGGCCGCGATGTCATAGGTCGCCACATTGACGCCCGGCGCCACGTTGCCGGAAGAATCCACCGATGCTCCAGGCGTGCCTGCCGGACGGTTGCGGCAAGGCGTTCCACAATTCCCACCCGTGACGTAACGGAAGAGGCCCTTCCGGGCGCTGGCGGTCAGGACCTGGCTGGAGACCTTGACAGTCCTGAGCGTGCGCAGCACCTGAAGATTGGTGAAAAAGAATGTTTTGTCCTTCTGGATTGGCCCCCCAAGGCTGAATCCAGGAATCTTCTGCACGAACTGCTGCCGCGGCAGCGGCGTGCTCGATGACTTGTTGACCGGATCATTCGCTAGCAGACCAGGGGTCTGGTAGAAAAAGAACCCATTGCCATGGAACTGGTTCGTCCCCGACCGGGTCACCATGGTGACTTCCGCCCCGCTGTTGCGACCGTACTCGGCGGTGAAGTTGCTGGTCAGGACCCGGAATTCCGAGATGGAATCGGGATTAGTCCGCAAGGGCGAGAAGTTCGATCCTCCAGCGCTGGTTTCGTTGATGTCGATGCCGTCCAGCGTGTAGTTCCAGGCGCGGTCGCGTGAGCCGTTGACGCTCACACCCCCACCGGACACGTTCGCGCCCTGCTGGTTGTAGCCACCCGCATCGATGACGCCGGGCACCACCTCGACGAACTGCAACGGGTTGCGACCGCGGGTGCCGACGATAGGCAGCGTCGTGACCGCGATCTGGTCCACCAACGTCCCGACATTGCCAGAAGTGCTCGTCTGAACGACTTCAGCGCCCTCCTTCACCTCCACCACTTCTGCCACAGCGCCGACGTCCAGCGTGGCGTTGACCGTGGATGGCGCACCGATCGTGACGATGACGCCGGTTGACGTAACCGTCTTGAAGCCCTTTATGGTGACCACCACCTTGTAACTGCCCGGCTGGACACCGTCAAAGGTGTACGCGCCGGTCGAAGTGGTTGTCGTTGTAAAGGAAACGTTCGTGGCTTCATTGATTAGATTGACCGTGGCCCCTGGGACAACGGCACCGGTCCTATCCTGCACGACTCCGGTCACGCGCGAGGTAACTTGCGCGAAGCTGACGCTCGTAACCAGCAACACTCCCACGAACGCAAGCGCAATCGCTTGCACTATCTTGGCAGTTTTCATCGTTCCCCCCAAGCGAAGGGTCCGGCAGGCTCTGGGCACTGGCGAGAATGAAGGACTCTTCTAGGATGAAGGCCCTGGGTGTCCACTCGAGCCAGACCACCCTTCACCCCACACCTGGCTGGTGGATACCAAAACCTGATGGCCGTGTCAAGCAGGAGAGTTTGAGTACAGGGAGAACCACGATTCTGGGCCCTTTGGCTGCGCTCAGGGTAAGCGGCGCCTGCCGCTGGCGAACGCAGCGAAGAATCTCAGCGCTGAGGTGCTTCGGCCCCGACCAAGTCGGGCCCGAAGCATAATATGAATATGAATAAGAGGCTATTTCACTCGTTGGATACGCGCCCCGACAGCGGCGAGCTTTTCTTCGATGCGCTCGTAGCCGCGGTCAATGTGGTAGACGCGGTCAACAATGGTCTCGCCCCGCGCCACCAGCCCGGCCAGCACCAGCGAGGCGCTGGCACGCAAATCCGAGGCAATCACGCCGGTGCCGCCGAGCGGCGTGGGCCCGCGCACAATCGCCTGGTGGCCTTCGACGGCGATGTTGGCGCCCATGCGCACCATTTCGCTGGCGTGCAGGAAGCGGTTCTCGAAGATGGTTTCGGCGATGAGCGAAGCGCCACGAGCCTGCGTGGCCAGGGCCATATACTGCGCCTGCATGTCGGTGGCGAAGCCGGGATACTCCTCGGTGGTGATGTCGGCGGCCACGAGCTTTCCGGTGCCACGCACGCGGAGCCGGTCGGCGCCCTCGCACCGGATCTCCACGTCGGTTTCGCCGAGCTTGTCAATCACGGCGGCCAGGTGCTGCGGCGCGCAGCCCGCCAGCTCCAGTTCTCCTCCGGTAATGGCGCCGGCCACCAGGAACGTACCCGTTTCGATGCGGTCGGGGATAATCGCGTGCGTGGCTCCACGGAGCGAGCTCACCCCGCGGATGCGCAGCGTGGCCGTGCCAACTCCCTCGATCTGCGCGCCCATTTTCCTGAGCAGCTCGGCTAGGTCGATCACTTCCGGCTCGCGCGCGGCGTTTTCGATCAGCGTTTCGCCTTCGGCGAGCGCTGCGGCCATCATCACGTTTTCGGTGCCCGTAACGGTAATCTTTTCGAAGACGACGTGGCCGCCGCGCAGCCGGCGGTTCCCCGGAGTGCGCGCCGCGACGTAGCCGTGCTCGGTGGAAATCTCCGCGCCCATCTTCTCGAGCGCGCGCAAGTGCAAATCAATGGGACGCGCGCCGATGGCGCAGCCTCCCGGCAGCGAGACCCGCGCGTAGCCCAGCCGCCCCAGCAGCGGCCCGAGCAGCAGAATCGAGGCGCGCATCGTGCGCACCAGCTCGTAGGGCGCCTCGGCGCCGGAGATTCGTTCGGCCTCGATGGTCAGGTCGGTCGGCGGCACGTCGGGCGTCACCACGCGTGCGTCCACGTGCGCCAGCAGCCTTCCCATGGTGATGATGTCGCGCACCCGGGGGATATTTTTCAGGTGCAACGGCTCGCTGGTCAGCAGCGCAGCGGCCATTGCGGGTAGCGCCGAGTTCTTGGCGCCGCTGATGCGGACCGTGCCTTCGAGCCTGCGACCGCCTTCGATCAGGAACTTATCCATCTTGGTTCCGTTGCCAGAATGTTCTAGGGGCGCGGCCCAGCAAGCTCCTACGCAAGTGCCTTGCGCAGATTGCCCCACGCCTGCCGCAGCCGCCGCCGCGCTTCGGCGGCGCTCGCGCCTTTCTTCATCATCACCAACGCCACGCGCAAATCGTGTCCCGCCTGACCCAGCGCCCGTTGCGCCTCTGCGACACTGGCGCCGGTGGCTTGGATCAAAATTCGTAGCCCGCGTTCCCGCAACTTCCGGTTGGTGAGCGCGACGTCAATCATCCAGTTGTCATAGACGCGGCCCAGCCGGACCATCGCCGCTGTACTGAGCATGTTGAGCACCAGTTTCTGCGCGGTGCCGGCCTTCATGCGCGTCGAGCCGGCAATCACCTCCGGACCGACCTGCGGTGCGATGAGGATGCGTGCGACGCGGGCAAGCGGCGAGCGGCGATTCGAGGTCACGCCCACGGTCACGGCACCGCGCCGGCGAGCATAAGCCATCGCGCCCAGCACATAGGGTGTCGAACCGCTGGCGGTCAATCCCACGACGACGTCATTTGGGGCGACGCGCCTCGCGGCCAGGTCGCGGGCGCCCTGCGCGCGGGAATCTTCCGCGCCTTCGACGGCGCCGGTCAGCGCCCGCCGCCCGCCGGCGATCACCGCCTGCACCAGTCGCGGGGCGACGCCAAAGGTCGGCGGGCATTCGGCGGCGTCAAGCGTAGCCAGCCTGCCGCTGGTGCCCGCACCGATGTAGATCAGCCGCCCGCCGCGCCGGAGCGCGCGGGCGATGGCCTCCACCGCACGCGCAATGCCCGGCAGCTCGCGCGCTACCGCGCGCGCCACACGCGCGTCCTCGCGGTGAATGACGCGCAGGATTTCGCGCGTGGACTTGCGGTCCAGCCCGCGCGAGCGCGGGTTTCTCTGCTCGGTTGTTGTGGATCTTGCCCGGGAAGCTTTCACCACCCGCGATTATAACTGTGGAGGGCGGGCCGCAGCGTCACGGAAGCGAAGTTGCCAACACGGTTGGGCGCGCCCGCGGGCGGCGGCCTCGCTCATCGGACCGCCTGGCGTTCGGGTACAAGCCCCAACGCTTCGATCACCGCGTCGTGCACGGCCGGGCGCACCTGCTGGATCTTCTCATTCTCGCGCGTGGGATAGACGCGGTTGGTGAGCAAAACGACGAACAGGTCTTTTCCCGGATCCATCCAGATGGAGGTGCCGGTGAAGCCTGTATGGCCGTAGCTTTGCGCGGAGAAGTAGTGCCCGCTCGCTGAATTCGCGGTGGGAACCGTCCAGCCGAGCGTGCGCGTGCCCCCCCCGATGGTCTGCTGCGCGGTGAACTGCTCGAGGATGCTTCTGCGCAGAATGCGTTGATGCGCGTAGATGCCTCCATTGAGCATCATCTGGCAAAACGCGGCGAGGTCGGCGGCGGTCGCGAACAAGCCGGCATGACCTGCCACGCCGCCCATCACCCAGGCGTTCTCGTCGTGCACTTCGCCCTGGATCAGCCGCTTGCGGAACGCCGCGTCGTTTTCCGTCGGGGCGATACGCGCGCGGAGGGATTTGGGCGGGTTGTACATCGAGGCAGTCATCCCCAGCGGCGCGAGAATCCGCTCGCGCGCCAGCGTGTCGAGCCCTTGGCCCGTCATGCGCTCAACAATTTCGCCGAGCAGAATGAACCCCAGGTCCGAGTAAGCTGCCTGCGTGCCGGGCTCGAAGGTGAGCGGCTCGGCGAAAATCCTATGCAAGAGCTCGCGTTTGTTCCGGGCCGTCTCGAAATATGGCTTGTGCGTGGCCAAACCGGAAGTGTGCGTCAGCAGGTTGCGCACCGTCACTTCGCGGCGCCATTCCGGCGTCGGCCCGGAGGCCCATTCGGGGAGATAGCCTGCGACCGGCGCGTCCAACTGCACCTGGCCGGCGGCCACCAGCAGGGCGATGAGCGTCGTGGTCACCACAGGTTTGGACAGCGAGGCCGCGTCGTAGATGGTGTCCGTCTGCACGGCCGGAGAATTTGCGTCGTAGGTATACCGGCCGAACGCGTGCACGGTCAACTCGCCGTGGTGGCCCACGGCCAGCACGCCGCCGGGAAAGGTGTGATCGGCGACCGCGCGGTCCAGAACGTCGAAAGCGGGCTTCAGCCGCGCTTCGGCGGTGGCCGCTGCCGGGCGCAGCTTCATTGGGTTGGCCGCGACCGAAATCCCGTCGCCGAGTTTCGCGATTCCCGGCACGCTCACCGGCAGCCGCCCGCCGATGGCCACCTGGCCGAAGAGTGCTCTGGCAGCAGCGCGCTGCGCCACGTCCACGTTGCTGAACACGGCCAGCCACGTCGGAGCGGCAGGGAAACGCTCGATCAAGTACGGGTTGCCGAAGCAGGCCACCACGACGGGCTTGCTGGTGGCGAGCAACTGGTTGACGAGCGCAGCCTGCTCGTCCGGCAGGCCGACGGTGCCCTTGCGGTCCGCCACGCGCACAAAAAGCGCGGCAATGGCCACGTCGTAGCTTTCCGGGGGCGGCAGCTTCACCGTTTCGACCCGCACGAAGCGCGTATCGGTGCGCGCCACCTGGAGCGAGTCCACCCGCCAGTGGACTTCCCGCTCGAAATCTTCGCCCGGATAAGGGTCCGGATCGCCGGCGATGGCCACCAGCAATGCGCGCGTGGGCCGCGTGGCGTCGAACGGGAGCAGGTGGGGCGTATCGCGCAGCAGCGTCACGCCGCGGTCGGCGATGTCCTGCGCCTGGCGGAGGAATTCCGGCCGGCCAAACTTCTCGCTCAATGCGTCGAGATTCACCAGCCGGTTTTTTTGCAGGCCGAGCTTGGCTTTGGCCCGCAGGATGCGCGTCACCGCTTCGTCAATGCGCGAGATCGGCAGGCGCCCCGAGTTGGCCGCGTCCTTGAGGGCCGCGAGCGCGGCGTCCGGCGCCGGTGGCACCAGTAGCACGTCCGCGCCGGCCTGGATCGAGCGCACCGCGACCTCGTAGGGCGGGTAGCGCACGGTGACGCCGCCCATATCCAGCGCGTCGGTGACCACCAGGCCGTCAAAGCTGAGCTTGCGGCGCAGCAGCTCGGTGAGGATTTGGGGCGAAAGTGTCGCCGGCACTTCCGGGTTGGACTCGATGGCCGGCACCGCCAGGTGGCCGGTCATGATACTGCTGACGCCCGCGGCGATGGCCGCGCGGAAGGGAACCAGCTCGACTTTTTCGAGCCGCGCTCGATCGCCGTGCACCACAGGCAGATCGAGGTGCGAATCCATGCTGGTGTCGCCGTGGCCGGGGAAATGTTTCGCCGTGGCCAGCGCGCCGTTTTCTTCCACGCCGCGCACAAACGCGGCGACGAACTCCGCCACGCGCTGCGGGTCCTCGCCAAATGAGCGCGTATTGATGATGGGGTTGTCCGGATTGATGTTGACGTCGGCAACCGGCGCGAACACCCACTGGACTCCCACCGCGCGCGCTTCAAGCGCCGTAATCCGGCCCATGGTGTAGGCATCTTGAGGCGACCCGGTGGCTGCCACGCTCATCGCCTGCGGAAACGACGTGCCCTCGTCGAGCCGCATGGCCGTGCCGCGCTCGAAATCCGCCGCCACCAGCAGCGGAACCTTCGCGTGGTTCTGGAGCTCGTTCGCCAGCACGGCGGTTGGGTACACCTGGCTGCGCTCAATCCCCAGAGGCGAGCCATGGGTCTGCACCACAAAGCCCCCGACGTGATTTTTTTCTACTTCCCGCAGTAGTTCCTTATATTCAAAGCTCTCGGTCGAGAGGAATCCGCCGAAGTAGTACACCACCAGCAGTTGCCCGAGCTTCTCGTCGAGCGTCATCTTTTTCAGCGTTTGCTGGACCCACTTCTCGGCTTCAGCGGATGCTTTCTTGGGGGCGGGTGTGGCTTTCACGCGGGGATTCTTTTCGGTGCGGCCCGTCTGTGCCATCAATAGGAGCGCGGTCAGCAGGAGAAGCCAACGGTTAGCCATCACGATCGAGTGCGGCTCCCGAAGTTGACGCCTGCATGCCGCGGCTGTATATAGCACACGGCCTGCTGCCAGACAACCAATCCGCCCAAACGACAAGCATAACCACAGATGAACACTGATTCGAGGAAAACAAGAAACAAGATCAGTCTGGCGCTAAAGCCTCTCACGTGTGCGCTGATCGCTCTTTGTCTGCTGTGCCTTCCCGCTTCTCTCGGTGCACAGAAGCCGGCTCCCAAGGCGGCCACAAGCCGGGAGGTGCCCGGCCTTAGTGCGGCCCTGGACCAAATCGTTGAGAAGGCCATCGCCAACGATGAAATCCCCGGCGCTGTGCTGCTGATCAGCCACCAGGGACGCGTGATCCATCGGCGTGCCTACGGCTCTCGCGCCGTGCTGCCCAGGCGCAAGGCGATGACGGCGGACACCGTCTTCGACCTTGCCTCGCTCACCAAAGTCTTCGCCACCACTTCGGCGGTGATGAAGCTGGTCGAACAGGGCAAGGTCCGCCTGAATGATTCGGTGGCGCGGTATATTCCCGAATTCGCCGCAAGCAAAGCGGAAGGCAAGGACCAGGTCACACTCCGCCACCTGCTGACGCATACCTCGGGCCTTGCGCCGATGCCGCGCGGCATTCGAGAACCCGTGGCAGGCGAGGGGTCGGGCACCGAGGCCGTCCTTCAGGCGATCTACGCGGACACGCTGGTCTCGCCGCCCGGCGCGCGCTTTCTCTACAGCGACACCGGCTTCATCCTTCTCGGCGAACTGGTGCGGCGGTTGAGCGGAGTCCCGCTCGACCAATTCGTCGCGCGGGAAATCTTCGCGCCGCTGGGCATGCGTGAGACGCGCTTCCGCCCGCCGGCTGCATGGCTCCCGCGCATCGCGCCGACCGAAGAAATCGACCTGCCCGAGGGAGCCAAAGCCGGCTCAGGCCGGGGCCGTGTCCTGCGCGGCGTGGTGCACGACCCGCGCGCGCGCCTGATGGGGGGCGTCGCCGGCCATGCCGGGCTGTTCTCCACGGCGGACGACCTCGCCCGGTTCTGCCGCATGCTGCTGGCGGAGGGTCGCATGCCCGGCGCGGCAGGCGGGCGCATCTTCGCTGCCGCTACCGTCGAGAAGATGACCGCGCCGCAGACGCCGCCGTGGAGCCCCACGCTGCGCGGCCTCGGCTGGGACATTGATTCCGCCTATTCCGCCCCGCGCGGCGAGCTCTTCCCGCTGGGTTCCTACGGCCATACGGGCTTCACCGGCACCACGGTGTGGGTGGACCCGTCGAGCCAGACCTTCATCCTCCTGCTGACCAACAGCGTCCATCCTTACGTGCGACGCCCCATCTCGAGCCTGCGCTCGCGAGTTTCGACAGTGGTCGCGGCGGCGCTGAATGTCCCCGCAAATCGGAGCGAACGCGCCGAACGGATCTCGCCGCTCGAGCGCAGCATTGGCGCGGCGGAGCGCCCCTACGATCTTGCGGGCATCATCGCGCGCGGCGACCACACCCAGACCGGCATTGATGTGCTCGAGGAGGAGCACTTCGCTCCGTTGCGCGGCAAGCACGTCGGGTTGATCACCAACCAGACCGGCCTCGACCGCCAAGGCCGCGGCACGATTGACGTTCTGGCCCATGCCGAAGGCGTCAAGCTGGTGGCGCTGTTCAGCCCCGAGCACGGCATCGCCAGTCGCTTCGAAGACAAGGTCGCGTCGTCCACTGACCCAACCACGGGCCTGCCCATCTATAGCCTCTACGGCGATACGCTCAGGCCCACCGAGCAGATGCTGAACGGCGTGGATGCGCTGGTCTTCGATATCCAGGATGCCGGTGTGCGCTTTTACACCTACATCACCACCATGGCCTATGCCATGGAAGAAGCGGCCAAGCGCAAGATCGCTTTCTACGTGCTCGACCGGCCCGACCTGCTCGGCGGGGAGGCCATCGAGGGGCCCATGCTCGACCGCGACCGGCTGAACTTTGTCGGCTATTTTCCCATGCCCGTGCGGATGGGAATGACGCTGGGCGAGATGGCGCAGATGTTTAATGCTGAAAACAAAATCGGCTGCGAGCTGCACGTCATTGCTATGAAGGGTTGGCGCCGCAGCGATTGGTTTGAGGCCACCGGCCTCGTGTGGGTCGCTCCTTCGCCCAACCTCCGCTCGCTCAATGCGGCCGTGCTGTACCCCGGCATCGAAATCCTGCAAGACGCTGGCGTTTCTGTCGGCCGCGGCACGGACACGCCTTTCGAACTATTCGGCGCGCCATGGATCCGCGCCGCCGAGCTGGCCGGCTATCTCAACGGCCGGTTTGTTCCCGGCGTGCACTTTGTGCCCACGCGCTTCACGCCGCGCGCGGGACTCTACAAGGACCAGCTCTGCCAGGGCATCGCGCTCGTGATCACCGACCGCGCCTCGCTCCACTCGATGCGGATGGGCCTTGAAATCGTCGCGGCGCTGGCAAAGCTGTACCCGGAGAATTTCAAGCTCGACAAGACCATCACCCTGCTCGGCTCCACGGCCACGCTCGAGCGGTTGAAGCGCGGCGATGCCCCCACGGTCATTGTGGCCGACTGGTCTGAAGAATTGGAAGCCTTCCGAACGATGCGGGCCAAGTACTTGCTCTATCCTTGAATCGGTGCCACCGGATACGTTCTGCACCCGCAATCATTCTGCCCCTCGGTTGGGTGCGCCACCCGCCCGAGAACTACCAGGCTGACCAACGCGGCAATCGTCCACATGAAAGCGTGGGCCACATCCACCACAAACATCGCTGCGGGAGTCAAAGGCGCGGCGCGGACAACAATTAGTGCGAAGGCACCCGCAATTGCCCTAAACACTGCCCGATCTGCCCAGAAGGGGGACCTATACGCGATTGAAACAGCGATGAAAATCACGAACACAAAGAAGAGAATGTCAATGAGATCGTCTCGGTGCCGAACACCCCTGGTGATCGAAGTCCACGACCACACACTTTCAATCACGCAGAAGAGCAAAACCCAAGGGAGAACTCTTCGATTACTCAGGACGGGTGGGGCGGGTGGCCAGCCCTTTCTCTTCGCCTTGCTCATGGCGCAGCACTGACACACGGGAAGAATACCACTGTTGGACTTCACCGCGAGGTGATAGAAGGGCCAGGGGCGGGTGCGCCATCCTCGCCGCGGCGAGGGTGGGGATTCTCTCCTTGCTCAGGAGGTTTTCTCGCGCCAGCGGCGGTAAAACACCAGGCCGAAGAGAATCACCGCGAGCCCGATGGATGACCGCACCGGCCGCAGGAGCCACAGGTTGACCGTCAACGCCAATGCGCCGATGACAAACAGCGCCGGGACCCACGGATAACCCGGAGTGCGGTACGCCTGGCCGAGGTTGGGCTCGGTGCGGCGCAGACGGAACAGAGCAAGCGTGGCCAGGCCGTAGAAGATCCAGCCCGCAAAGATGAACAGCGAGGTCAGTTCCTCGAACGTGCCCGTCAGCGCCATCAGGCTGGCCAGGACCCCTTGAAAGACCAGCGCACCGCCGGGCGTGCGGAATCTCGGGTGGATGCTCGCGGCCACGCGAAAGAAGATGCCGTCGCGCGCCATGGCGTAAGGCACGCGCGCCCCGCTGAGCAGCGAGGAATTGAGCGAGCCCAGCGCGGAAATGACCATCGCCAGCGTGATCCATTGCGCCGCGCTGCGCCCGGCGAACTTTTCCACCACGTCTGAGGCCACGTGCTCGGAGCCCGCCACCGCGGCAAACGGCAACACGTAGTGGCATACGGCGCTGAATAAGAGATAGACCCCGCCCACGAACACGACTCCGCCCACCAGCGCTCGCGGGATGTTGCGCTGGGGGTTCTGCACTTCAGAGCCGACCAGGTTCACGTCTTCCCAGCCGTCATAGGCCCACAGCGCCGCGGCCATCGCTGCCAGAAAGCCGCCGAACGTGCCTAGGCCTAGCGTCGCCGGGAACAGCGGCTGGAAATGCGAGCCGCCGCGCGACAGCGCAAAGCCCAGGACGACGACCGCCAGCACCGCGGCAATCTTAGTGAACGTCAGCGCCACTTGCACCTGCCCGCCCAGGCGCACACCGAGATAGTTGATGAACGTGATCAGCGCGATCGCGACCACGGCCAGCGGCTGCGCCCAGGTGAACACGAAGTCGTAGGGTTTGCCCACGAACGGCAGGGAAAGGTGCCAGGCGAATATGGGCGCAGCCACCGCCGGAACCAGGAAGCCCCAGAAGCGCAGCAGACCCGCGGCAATCGCGGCCGCCGAAGCGGGTCGCCCGACGATCGAGTGCATCCAGCCGAACAGAAATCCCCACACCGGCCCGAAGCCGCGCCGCAGGTACGCGTACTCGCCCCCGGCTTCGGGGATGGCGGCGCCTAATTCGGCGTAGGAGAGCGCGCCGAACAGCGAAAGCACGCCGCCCACGAACCACGCGGCAAAGACAACCAGCACCGAGCCACCCTCGCTGGCCATTTCGGCGGGCTTCAGGAAGATTCCCGTGCCGATCATCGTGCCGACGACAATGGCCATCGCCGCCCACGGGCCCAGACCGCGCACCAGCTCGAGTGGTTTGCCGTTCATGGTGTTCCCATAGGAAGCGGTTGGGCCGGGCTGGGTTGCGTGTCCGGGCCCAACAGGCTGCTGAGCGATCCGACCAGGTAGGTTGCCGCGGTGCCCACCAGCACGTACCAGGTGAAGGCCACTTGCGTGAACAGGAACACCGCCAGAATCGCTGCGAGACCTGTGATCATCCCGACCAGCGCACCGCGAGCCGTTGCCCGCCGGTTCAGCGTGCCCAGCAGAAACAAGCCGAGCAGGCAGCCGAAGGGCAGTGAGATCACCGTCAGGCCCGCTTCCAGCACTGGTCCCCACTTCACCATGCCGAAGATCAGCAGGACCACACCCCAGACCAGCGTCATCCGCCGCGAGAGCCGCAGGAATTTCGCCTCGTCGGCGGCCTTGCCGCGCACGCGGTAAAAATCAATCACGCTCGAGGCCGCGAGCGAGTTCAGCGACCCGCTGGCATTCGACATAGCCACCGCGAAGATCGCGGCGATCACCAGTCCCGCCAGGCCCGGGGGCATCTCGCGCACCACAAACGTCGGGAAGATGCGGTCGGCCCTTTCGCCAGCGGCCAGCAGCGGGGTGTGCTGCTGAAAGACGTACAGCATCACGCCGATCAGCAGAAACAGCGTGAACTGCACGAGGATGATGACGCCGCTCACCAGCAGCGCCATCTTGCTGTCGCGCTCCGAGCGCGCCGCCAGCAGACGCTGCACGATGGTTTGATCGGTGCCGTGGCTGGCCATGGTGAGGAACGTTCCTCCCAGCAGGCCGGACCAGAAGGTGTACTTCTGCGTCAGGCTGAAGGCGAAGTCGAACACCCGGAGCTTGCCGCCGGCCGCGGCCGCGACTTGCGTCACTTCCACCCAGCCGCCCGGAATCCTGTGCAGGAGCAAGAAGAATGCCACGACGGAACCCGAGAAGTAGATCATGAGTTGAGCCACGTCGGTCCAGATCACCGCCTTCATGCCGCCTTCAAACGTGTACAGCAGCGTGAGCACGATGACCAGGAACACCGCAGGGCGCTCTGCCGTGCCGAACACTACGCTCACCACCAGCGCAATCGCCGCAACGCGCACTCCTTCGCCAAGCGCGCGAGTCACCAGGAAGATCGAGGCGGCCACCGACTTCATCCACTGCCCGAATCGCTTTTCGATGAGTTGGTAGGCCGTGTAGAATTCCCCGCGGAAGTAGTGTGGGATAAAAATGATCGTAATCACCACGCGGCCCGTCAGGTAGCCGAGCACGAGTTGCAGGAATTCCATGTTGCCAGCAAACGCCAACGCGGGTGTGCCGATGATCGTCAGCGTGGAAGTCTCCGTGGCCACAATCGAGAACGACAGCGCCCACCACGGCGCCGAGCGGCCGCCCAGGAAATAGTCGCGAATATTCTGCTGGCCCTTGCGGAAGCGGATGCCGAACAGCGTGATGCCGAGGAGGTAGACCACCACGATGGCGAAGTCCAGAGGGCTCAGTTGCATCACGCCTCGATCAGAAGAATCGCGCGATAATAGTGGCCGCTTCCCGCTGGCGTCAAGCGCGCCCGGAACATGAGCTATTACCTCGGCTTCGATGGCGGCGGCACCAAGACCGAATGCGTCGTGCTCGACGCCTCGGGCCGCACGCTGACGCAGGGCGTCGCTGGCGCGTCGAATCCGCTGCGTGTCGGGTTTGACCAGGCCTTCGACGCACTGAGCACCGCGGCCGCAGCCGCCCTGGGCCAGGCAAAGCTCGAGCGCGGCAAGGTCCGCGCTGTCTGCGCCGGCCTGGCGGGCGCAGGACGCCCCAGCGTCGCCGAGGCTATCCTGTCTTTCCTGAAGAAAATGTTTCCGAATTCGTTCGCGCAGGTCGCCACTGATTTCGAGGTGGCGCTCGAAGCGGCCGCCGGCTCCGGGCCGGGGGTGGTGCTCATCGCCGGCACGGGCTCTTCGGCGTTCGGGCGCAACGCCGCCGGTGAAGTCGCGCGCGCCGGCGGATACGGCCCGTGGATCGGCGACGAAGGCAGCGCATTCGACATCGGGCGGCGCGCAGTGGCGGCAGTGGCTCGCGCCCGCGACTTCGCCGGGCCGGCCACGCGGCTGGCAGGGACGATTCCCCCGGCGCTGGGATGTCCCACCTGGGATGAGCTCATCGAGCGCATTGCCAGCAGTCCCGATGACGTCTTCCCGCGCGTCTTCCCGCTGGTGGTGGAGGCGGCGGAGGCGCGGGATACCGCCGCGCGCGAGATCCTGTTCACCGCGGCGGTCGAGCTAGCGAGCCTCGCCCGGACGGTCATCCGCCGGCTCAACCTGCAGGAGCAGGAGTTTGTGCTGGCGAAGTCGGGAGGCGTGTTCGGCCACGGCGGACTGCTGGACGCGATGCTCGATTCGATTCTCGCGCGGGCGGCGCCGCGCGCAAAGATTGGGATGCTCGAAACTTCACCCGCCGTCGGCGCGGCGCGATTGGCCCAGCGCCTGACGGGGCTTTCTGCCCCAGGCACGCCACAACATGGTGCAGAAGGCTAATCCCGACGCGGATCGCGCGCGGGCAGCAACCGGCGAAGAGATCTCGGTTCTACTTCACGACGCGCGGGAAGAAGTCCTCACCGCCTTGCTCGAAAGCCCGCACCTTGATGAGACTCACCTCTGCCTGCTGCTCGAGCGCAAGGACCTTCCCGGCACGCTGTTGGAAGGGATCGCATCGCGAAAAGAATGGATGGCGAGCTACCGCGTCAAGCGCCGCGTGGTGTTCCACTTGCATACGCCGCGCCTGCTGGCGCTGCGACTTGCCCGCCAGCTCTACCTGATGGACCTGGTACAACTCAGTTTGCAGCCGGGGCTGCCGGTGGAGCTGAAGCGCCTGGCCGAGGAATTGATCCTCGCGCGGCTGCCACAATTGCCGCTCGGGCAGAAGACCACGCTGGCGCGGCGCGGCTCGGCCCGCGTGGCCGGTGGGCTGTTGGTGGAAGGCCACCCGCAGATAGTGCGCGTGGCGCTCGACAACGGCTTCCTCACCGAGGCGCAGGTGCTCAGGGCACTGGCCCAGGAAAAACTTCCCGCCCCGGTGGTATCCGCGATCGCGAATCACCCGAAGTGGTCCCATGTTTACAACGTGCGCGTGGCCCTGGTGCGCCATCCGCTGGCGCCGCCGGGTCGCGTGCTGGCGTTCTTGCCGGAGCTGACCCTGCGCGATCTCCAGGAGTTGCGCACCCTGGGTACGGTTTCCGCGAACTTGCGCCAGTATATCCGCCAGGAGATCGCGCGCCGCTCCGGTGGCAAGGATCTCGCCCCGCGAGGCAAGCTCTGATTGCTTCCTCGTGCGGCGCTGCCATACTTGCCTGCTATCCTGAGTCCGCCGCTGGCCCTGCTTCCCCGGAGCGAAGCCGAAGGGAGCCCGCCGTGGCGGGCGTACGGCGGCGGACGAAGGATCTCTCCGTCAGGGCAGCCGGAGCCACCCAGGGATTTGCAATTTGTCCGGCAGTCATGGAAAATGTCCGCCTACGACGGTGTTCGAAAAGCAGTCTTTCGGCTTTTTCCATCACTCGCGCAGCAAGGAGGCTTCCGTGAAGCGTTCCCTGATCGTTCAACTGATGACGTGCCTGGTGGCAGTGGCGTTTGTGGTCGCCGCTCGAACTGCCCGGGAAAAAGACGTAACGAAGGCGCCGGCGCAGAAAGGTGAGTCGGTGCAGTGGCCCGAGATCAAACAGTATGAGGCTATGAAGATTCCGGCCGACAATCCTATGACGGCGGCCAAGGTCGAGCTTGGCAAACAGCTGTATTACGATGTCAGGCTCAGCGGAGACGGCTCGCGCTCCTGCTATTCCTGTCACCTGAAGGAGCATGGCTTGACGGATGGCAAGCCAAAGGCCATTGGCGCTTACAACGTGGCGCTCCCGCGCTCCAGCCCCACGCTCTGGAACATCGGCTATCACTCCGAGTTCTACTGGGACGGTCGCAGCAAGTCCCTCGAGGCGCAGGCGAAGGCCGCCTGGTCCGGCGGTAACATGGGCGCCTCTGGCAAAGACGGGCACCCGAGCATGGATGACATTTGCGCCAAGCTGAACAAGATTGCGGGCTACCAAAAGCAGTTCCAGGCTGTGTTCGGCCAGGATGCCACGCCTGACAACGCGGTGAAGGCCATCGCCGCCTTCGAGCGCACCATCGTCAGTACTAACTCCCAGTGGATTCGATTCCGCGGGGGCAATACAAAAGCCCTCAGCAAGCCGGCGCAGCGCGGCTACAAAATCTTCACCGAAAAGACGCATTGCAACAACTGTCACGACGGCATTCTGCTGACCGACCAGCAGTTCCACAACATCGGCATCGGCATGAAAGATGCGAATCCAGACCTCGGCCGCTACAACGCGACCAAGAACGAGCCGGACAAGGGGGCCTTCAAGACGCCCACCCTGCTCGACATCAGCAAGTCGGCGCCGTACTTCCACAATGGCAGCGCCGCGACGCTGGAAGAGGCAGCGGATACGATGCTGGGCGGTGGGATCGACAACCCGTATCTCGACCGTAAGAACCTGAAGGCCTACAAGCTGACCAAGCAGGAGCGCTCGGATCTGCTGGCATTCCTGCGCTCGCTCACCGTCGAGTACACGATCAAGGAGCCGACCCTGCCGCAGTAGGCGAATGGATCGCGAGCGGCGCAGCACTCGGACTGCGGCAGTCGACGCCAGCGAAGAAGGCCGAAGCTCTGGCCAGCGACAAGAGGATGTGACGAGCGCCGGAATCTACTGGCCGATGGAAACAGGCGCCGGTCAGCGCCGCAGCGCTTCCGGAACGGGCGTGCCCAGCATGCGGAGGTAGGTCATCAACTGGGCCCGATGATGGATCTCGTGCTCGTTGATGCCGAGCAGGATCACTCCGATCTTGCGGCGGAAGCCCAGGTCCTCGCGGACGCGTTCCTCCTCCCAGCGCTCGAACGGGAACTGCTTCACTGCGTCGAGCGTTTCCCGGTGCACGCGTTCGAGGTTGGCAAGCGCCTCTTCGAGCGTGCCCTGTTTGCCGAGCACCGCGCGCAGGCCCTTCGGGATGCGCGTCTCGTAATAGGCGAAGTTGCCTTCAAGCGCCACGCGCCGCACGCCTTCCTCGGATACCCACAGGTGTTGGAGCATTTCCCCCACGGTGAGCGCGTCCTTCTCCGGCCGCCAGTCGAGATACTCCGGACGAACCATCCCCGTCACCTGGCGCGTGCGCCCGCGGATCACTTCCTTCTGTTTGAGGAAGAATTCCTTCAAGTCCATCGCCCGCATTATACGCCCATCGGAGCGAAGGCATCGCCACTCCTGCTTGCCATGGGCGGCCCTTTGGCCTCGTCGCGCAGCCCGGTGAGGGCCTTCCTTGACACCACTATTGCGGCCGCATAGCATCGCCCGTCGGGGAGGAGTGACTCGTGGTGCTCGCGCCGCCGCTCCAGCTTGAGTGCGAGGTGCGTCGCGTCGAGCCCGGGCGAGCGATGGGCGTTGCGTTTGTCGTGCCGGACGAAGCGAGGCGCGCGCAACTGGCCGCGTTGCTCCAGGCCCTGGCGAAGAAATGACGCGTTGCCTTGATTGCGGCGCCGAGCGCGCCTCCGACCAGTGTCCCGTGTGCGGGCTGACCTCGGCCGCGGCGGAAGTCATGTTCCGGCGGCGCCTGCTGCACCGCACCGCGTGGTTCCTGCTGGGCGCCGTGGCTTTTCTTCCGGCCAGCCAGCTCTATCCGCCGCTCGAACTCGACGCCATTCTCATCTTCGTGGGAGTCCTGTTTTTCCTGGCGCTGGGGCTGGCCGTGTGGATCGAGCGCCGGGCGCGGCGCCATGCTGAAGTCGAGGCGCTCAAGCGCATCTATTATGGGTTTGTGCCGGTGCCCTGGCTGCTCGCCGCGTTGCTGTTTGCCAACGGCAGATTCGATACCGCGCCGCCTACGACGCAGGTGGCCTCGGTGGTGGGGAAGTTCAGAATGCGCGGTGTGCTGCCCAACAGCCGCCTGGTGGTCACTTCCTGGCGCACCGGGCAGCGGTTTGAGCGCGTGCCGGTGGACCGCGACGACTTCGAGCGCTTCCGCCGCGGCGATGCCGTCGTGGTCCAGGTGCACGACGGCCTGGTGGGCATCCCCTGGGTGTACGCTGTCTATCGGCGCTGAGCGTGCTGCGCTAGAGCCCGCCGTAGGTCTGGCGTCGCACGAACTCACCCGAGCCGGCGCGCCCCACGAACTTGCCGTTGTCAATCACCGTGCGCCCGCGAGAAAGCACCGTTTTCGGCACGCCCTTCACCCGGATGCCCTCGAACATGGAATAGTCCACGCGCATGTGGTGCCTCTTCGCGCTGATCACTTGCTCCTCGTTTGGGTCGAATAGGACCAGGTCGGCATCGGAGCCCACTGCGATGGTGCCTTTGCGCGGGTAGAGTCCGAAGAGCTTTGCCGGCGCGGTGGAAACGAGTTGCACGAAGCGGTTCGGCGAAAACCGCTTCCCGTGCACCCCGCCGGTGTAGATCAGACTCAGGCGATGCTCGATTCCGGGACCGCCGTTGGGGATTTTGGTGAAGTCGTCCTTGCCGAGCTCTTTCTGCTCCTTGTAGCAGAACGGGCAGTGGTCGGTGGAGACCACTTGAAGCGTGTCTTTCGCCAGGCCTTGCCAGAGTTTTTCCTGGTGCCATTTTTCCCGCAGCGGCGGCGTGAAAACGTATTTGGCGCCTTCGAAGCCGGGCACGTCGAAATTCTCGATGGAAAGGAAAAGATACTGCGGGCAGGTTTCGGCGTATGCCGGCAGGCCGCGGTCGCGTGCCTCGCGGACTTTTTCGAGGGCCTCGTTGCACGAGAGGTGGACAATGTACACGGGCGCGCCGGCCATCTCCGCCAGCGCAATCGCGCGCGCGGTGGCCTCGGCTTCGGCGGTCGTGGGTCGCGTCAGCGCGTGGTATTTCGGCGCGCGCTTGCCCTCGGCCAGCGCCCGGCGGACGATCACGTCAATCGCGCCGCCGTTTTCCGCGTGCATGCAGATCAGGCCGCCGTATTTCGCTGCCTGCGACATTGCGCGGAAGATGGTCGCGTCGTCGAGCATGAATACGCCCGGATAAGCCATGAACAGCTTGAAGCTCGAAACGCCTTCGCGCACCAGTTGCCCCATCTCCTCCATCTGCGCGTCGCCGAGGTCGGTGATGATGCAGTGGAACGCGTAGTCGGTTGCCGCCTTGCCCTCGGCCTTCTTCATCCATCCTTCGAAGGCCTGCCGGAGCGTCTGGCCCTTGTACTGGATGGCGAAATCAATCAGCGTGGTGGTGCCGCCAAAGGCCGCGGCAATGGTGCCCGTCTGAAAGTCATCGGAACTCGTGGTGCCGCCGAAGGGCATATCCAGGTGCGTATGGACGTCGATGCCTCCGGGCATTACCATGCGTCCCGCGGCGTCGAGCACCTGGCCGGCGTTTTCCGCCGGCAACGACTGCATGATGGCGGTGATTTTGCCTTCGGTGATGCCAATGTCGCTCGCGTACGTGTCGGTGGCGGTGACAATCGTGCCGTTCTGGATAATCGTGTCAAATCGCATGGGGCCCTCCGGCGCATCTTAGGCCACGACGTAAACCCGAGGCAAGCCCGCCCGTCGAATCTCGTTGCCTGTTCTCCTCTGCGTCCTCCATGCCCCTCCGTGTTCTCTGTGTTACGTTCTTTGTTCGGTCTCACGAAAACGGTTGACCTCGCTCCGGCGCCGTAGTGTTAGAATGGCGGAATTGAAGAGGTCTGAGGCCCGGTGGGGAATCCGGCCCACCGGGTTGCGCTTTTCTGGGGGAACTCCGCGCGATTGTTGCGGGCAGCAGTTTCCCCCGCGGGCGCGCTGGACTGGGTGCGGTTCGCCAGGTAGGTGAGGAGCCAGGATGACCCTTCTGAACGCTGCTCCGAAGCTTCCCGCTGAGCAGTACGAGAAGAACTTCGCGGATATCACTCCGCCGATGACGCGCCGCCAGGCGCTCATCGAGGCCGAGCGATGTCTGTATTGCTTCGACGCACCGTGCACCGTGGCTTGCCCCACGCACATCGACGTTCCTGCCTTCATCAAGAAGATCATGACCGGCAACCTGCGCGGTTCGGCGCGGGTGATCCTCGAAGCGAACATTCTCGGCGAGAGTTGCGGGCGCGTTTGCCCCACCGAAGTGCTCTGCGAAGGCGCCTGCGTCATGCACGAGAAGGGCGAGAAGCCCATCGAGATCGGCCGCCTGCAGCGCTATGCAGTGGACCACGTCCTCGACAACGGCATTCAACTCTTCCGCGCCGGCGCGCCCAACGACAAGCGCGTGGCGTGTGTCGGCTCGGGGCCCGCGTCGCTTGCCTGCGCGGCAGAGCTTGCCAAGTGGGGCTATGCGGTCACGCTCTTCGACAGAAACAAGCTGGCTGGCGGGCTCAACACCTACGGCATCGCCGGGTACAAGACTCGCGCCGCCGATTCGCTGCGCGAAGTCGAACTGGTGCGGCAGCTCGGCGTCACCATCCGCCAGGGTGTCGAAGTCGGCCGCGACATCACCTTTGCGGAACTCGAAAAGCAGTTCGACGCCGTCTTCCTCGGCGTGGGCCTGGGCGAAACCTGGGAGCTCAATCTCCCCGGCGAGGACTTGCGCGGCGTCTACGGCGCGATGGAATTCATCGAGCAGACCAAGATCAAGTCGTTCCCCGAGATTGAAGTCGGCCGGCGGGTGGCCTGCATCGGCGCCGGGAACACTGCGATTGACGTGGTCACGGCCGCGCGACGCCTGGGTGCCGAAACGGTTTATCTGGTCTATCGCCGCAGCGAGCAGGAGATGCCTGCGTTCAAATACGAATACGCGCTGGCGAAGAACGACGGCGTGGTTTTTCTCTGGCAGACGCAGCCCGTGCGCGTGCTGGGCCGGGACGCCAAGGCCGCAGGCCTGGAGTGCGTGCGCACGCGCCTAGGCGAGCCCGATGCCAAAGGGCGCCGCGCGCCCGTGGTCATCCCCGGCAGCGAGTTCACACTCGAGGTGGACATGGTCGTGCGCGCGGTCGGGCAGAGGCCGGTGACCGAATTCCTGCGGGCTGTGCCCGGCATCGAGTTGCGCAAGGACGGCACTGTTGCGGTGAGCGAGCGTCACCAGACGGGCAATGCGAAATACTTTGCCGGGGGCGACTGCACCAACGGCGGCAAGGAAGTCGTGGACGGCGTCGCCGAAGGCATGGGCGCCGCCCGCGGCCTGGATGCCTGGCTCGGCTCGCCCCGCGCCAAGATTTGAAATCACAGATGGACACAGATGAAGACCGATAGAGAGAAAGAAGTCGCCAGAAACCACACTGGTAGTTCCAAAAGGGTTTTGCTTTTGAGAGGTGAGCTATGGCCGACCTGCGCGTGAAGTTTTGCGGCCTGGAGTCGCCCAACCCATTCTGGCTGGCCTCGGGTCCGCCGGCGAACACCGCCGGGCAGGTGATGCGCGCGTTTGACGCGGGCTGGGGCGGCGCGGTCTGGAAGACGATCGGTGAGCCCATCGTGAACACGACCTCGCGCTACGGCGGCATTGACCTGAACGGCGTGAAGGTCATGGGCTTCAACAATATCGAGTTGATTAGCGACCGCCCGATCGAAGACAACCTCCGCGAGATCTCCGAAGTCAAGAAGCGCTACCCGAAGCACCTGGTGATCGCGTCGCTGATGGTGGAATCGAAGCGCGAATCCTGGCACCAGATGGTGCGCCGCGCCGAAGACGCCGGCTCGGACGCGCTGGAGCTCAATTTCGGCTGCCCGCACGGCATGAGCGAGCGCGGCATGGGCTCCGCCGTCGGCCAGGTGCCCGAGTACACCGAGATGATCACGTCCTGGGTGAAGGAGGCGGCCCGGACCCCGGTGATCGTCAAGCTCACGCCTAACGTCACCGACATCACGCGCATCGCCGCGGCTGCCCAAAAAGGCGGCGCCGACGCTGTCAGCCTGATCAATACCATCAACTCGCTGATGGGCGTGGATCTGGACACGTTTGCGCCGCACCCGACCGTCGCCGGCAAGTCTTCGCACGGCGGCTACTGCGGCCCGGCGGTCAAACCTGTGGCGTTGCATCTGGTGTCGGCCGTGGCCAAGAAGGTGCGCATCCCCATCAGCGGGATCGGTGGCGTCGGCTACTGGAACGACGCTGCCGAGCACATCGCGCTCGGCGCCACCACCGTGCAGGTCTGCACCGCCGTGATGCACTACGGCTTCCGCATCGTCGAGGACATGATTGACGGCCTCTCGCAGTATATGGACGATCACGGCTTCCGCTCGGTGGAAGACTTCCGCGGGCGCGCCGTGCCCAACGTCGCGGACTGGGGCGACCTCGACCTGAATTACAAGATCATCGCCGAAATCCATCCGGAGCTCTGCATCGGCTGCCAACTCTGCTACGTGGCTTGCGAGGACGGCGCGCACCAGTGCATCGCGCCGCATTCGGCGGCGGGCAACGGCAAGACCAACGTCAACGGCAAGGGTGTCCACGTGCCGCGCATCATCGAGGAGGAGTGTGTCGGCTGCAATCTCTGCGCCCTGGTCTGCCCGGTCGAAAACTGCATCACGATGAAAGAGGTCGAGACCGGCCTCCCACCTATGACCTGGAACGACCGCGTGCGCCAGCAGGCCGCCGGCGGAGTTTACCCCGATGCTGCTATCGGGGCCCCACCCACTCCCAGCGGCGACTAGCGCGCAATCGCGTAGCGCCGGACTCTGGCCGCGCCCTGCCGCCCGTTCCTGGCACGCACAATCCGCGTTAGGCTTAATACCTTTTTGGATGGGTTTCGTGCGTTTCGAATGAGTTTGGGTGGGCGGTGTCAAGGTCTCGCTAGGCAAACAAAGTCCACTAGAAACCGGGAAAATGGAAGGAGAGCAGATGATGAGACTGGAGCCGATCGAGAAGCCCAAGGGGCTCCTGATGCGCATCGCCTACTGGATGACGCGACGGCAGCTCGGCAAGGTGATGACCCCGATGAAGGTGCTGTACCCGCGCATGCCAGGGGTGCTGAGACTTTCCTACGAGATCCAGAAGTTTGAGACGAAGGGGATCCGGCTCGAGCCGGAGCTCCATCTCATGGTGGTGACGCTCGCCGCGAAGATCAACGGGTGTGGCTTCTGCGTGGACCTCGCCCGGGCGATGGCGATGCGCGAGCACCTTAGGATGGAGAAGTTCAACGCGCTCTCGGAATACCGGACGAGCCCGCTCTTCTCCGATCGGGAGCGCGCGGCGCTGGCCTACGTGGAGGAAGCCACGCGTCACAAGCGCGTCTCCGACGCCACGTTCGAGGCGCTACGCAAGCACTTCAGCGAGTGGGAGATCGTCGAGATCACATGGCTGAACGCGGTGGAGAACTACTACAACCTGATCAACCTGCCGCTCGAGATCGAATCGGACGGCTTTTGCGCGATCGCCCAGGCGCGGACGCCCTGACACGCGAATCGGGACGCGCCGCGGATGCGCGTTAATAACCTTGCGGACTGAATCCCCCTTGCGCATCCCCCTTACAACCCGCGGCCACTATCCCGAGTGCACGGTTGCGCGCGTGGTGACCGCATGAAGCAAATACCCTATCGGAAACAACGTAAAGCCAAGGAGAGCGCTGCAGAGATCGACATAATGACCAACGCTATCTTCGAGCCCCCAATGCATCCAAGGAAAGAGTTGAAGTGCTTCGCAGATATGAGTGAAGACAACCAGCACCAGACTTCCTGCGCCGAGTACCTGTAGGAAAGCGGACGCCGTCCTTCCTCTGGTGAACAAAACCGCCGAACCAGAGAACAGCATGACCACCGGCACCAACGCGACCAGTGCCTTAAGCAGTGTGACGTTCATAGCACTTCCTCTCTCTTCACCTTGAAAGCTTAATTTCCGCTCGTTCCCATAAAAAACATCCCTTTTAGATAGCATAGCACCGCATATTTGGTGTCGAACCATGCCCCGGCTGCCGTGGGCCGTGTGTCACAGATTTTGGCAACTATGGCAGTCACCTCGGAGGTTGGGCTGACGAAACCGAAGCTACCTCTGGCCTTTGATGTATACTTCCATTCCTTTTAAGCGTCCAAAATGGTAATCCTCGTTTAAACCAGCGCCAGTCGTGTCGTGGGAGGATGCCATGAGAAGAATCAATTGAATGGACCTGCCAGGCCATCGCGGAGTTCTGCGCCCATGAAGCGCATTGTGGTGCTGGGCGCGGGCTTCGGCGGCCTTCAGGCAGCGATTGAGCTCGACCGAATCTTTCGCCACGACCCCGATAAAGAAATCCTTCTCGTCAGCGACCAGAATTTCTTCCTCTTTACGCCGCTGCTGCCGGAGATTGCCTCGAGTTACATCAACCCACGCCACATCGTGCAGGCGGTGCGCGATATCCGCGGCCGGCGCCGCTTCCGCTTTCGGCGGGACGCCGTCCGCTCGATAGACCCGGACCGGCGCCGCGTCGAGCTGGCCTCGGGCGCGCTCGCGTACGACTCCCTGGTGGTGGCGCTGGGCAGCCGCACGGATTATTTCGGCGTGCCCGGCGGGCGCGAATACACCTGGGACTTCAAGTCACTCGAGGATGCCGTAGTTCTGCGCGAGCGCATCCTGGACCTCTGCGAGCACGCCGACCACACCGAGGACGCGGCCGCGCGCCAGCGCATGCTGACGTTTGTAGTCGTGGGTGGCGGCTACACGGGCGTGGAGCTGGTCTGCGAGCTGTACGATTTTCTGTTTCGCTATGTGGCCGGGCGCTATCGCGGCATCTCCGCGGGCGAAATCCAGCTCATCATCCTCGAGGCCACGCAGGAAGTGTTGCGTGGTGTCCATCCTAAGCTGGTCGCGCGCGTCCAGAAGCGCCTGCGCGTGGAAGGCATCGACGTGCGCCTGGGCGCGCGGGTGACGCGGTGCTTTCCTGATGGCGTCGAGGTCAGCAGCAGCGGGATCATTTCCGCCGACACGGTGATCTGGACCGCCGGGGTGCGCGCGCATGAGCTGGTAGAGGCCTTGCCCGGGCCGCACGACCGCATCGGCCGGGCCATCGTGAACGAGCACTTGCAGCTTGCTTCCTATCCTGAGGTCTTCATCGTCGGCGACTCCGCGGCCGCCATCACCGCCCCGGGTGCGCCGCGCGTCGCGCCGGTGGCCATTGCGCAGGGGCGCCTGGCCGCGCGCAACCTGGCGGCCCTGGAGCGAGGCGAAGCGCTCGAAAGCTACCGCTACGTTTCGCAAGGCATGCTGGTCTCGTTGGGAATGAACCACGCGGTAGTGAACGTCGCGGGCATCAAGTTCAGCGGCTATTTCGCGTGGCTCTTCTGGAATGCGGTGCACCTGTTCAAGCTGGTGGGGCTGAAGAAGCAGTTGCAGGTCGCGGTGGATTGGTCGCTCGCGACGCTTTTCCCGCGCGACGCCTCGATTGTGCGCCGCCCGCGCCGGTGCAAGCTGTGCGGAACGCGGGAGTCATGAGCAGGATGAGAATCTTCGAGACTGAGGGTTGTCCCTAGACTGCCCCCCTAATTCGCTGCCTCAGCGGCTGGCTGGCGCGCGGCCATCAGTGCGTAGTAGGCGAGAAAACTCACCGCAAAGCCCACAAACCAGGCGTAATTGTAGAGCACGCGCAGCGGTGGGTACGCGAGTCCGATGAACGCAACACCCGCGCCGGCCACGAGCGCCGCGACCCCGTTCCAGTTGACCCCGCCCGAAAACTCGTAGAAGCCCCCGCGCTGGTAGAGATCTTCGACCAGAATGATTTTCTTGCGCAGCACAAAGTAATCGCAGATCAGCACCCCGGCGATCGGCCCGAGAAAGCCCGAATAGCCCACCAGCCAGCCGAAGATGTAGTTGCTGTAGTTGGCCAGCAGGTTCCAGGGCTGAAAGACGACAATGCTCAGCACGCAGGTGATGAGCCCGCCGGTGCGGAAGCTGATGCGCCGCGGGTAGAGGTTCGAGAAATCGTTGGCCGGGGAAACCACGTTGGCGGCGATGTTGACGTTCAGCGTGGCGAGCAGCAGCGCGATCATCGCGATGACCACGGCCACAGGATTCCCCAGCCGGCTTAGGACAGCCACCGGGTCCCACAGCGCTTCGCCGAAGATGATCACGGTCGCCGAGGTTACCGCGATGCCGATGAACGAGTAAAACGTCATCGTGGCGGGCAGGCCCAGCGCCTGGCCCAGCATCTGCGCGCGCTGGCTGCGCGCGTAACGCGTGAAATCGGGGATATTCAGGGCCACGGTGGCCCAGAACCCCACCACGCCGGTGAGCGAGGGGATGAAGAACCGGAAGAACTCGCCGAAGGAGGTGAACTTCGAAGGCGCCGCGAGCATCGGGCCGAAGCCGCCGGCGCGGCTCCGCGCCCAGAGCAGCAGCGCCAGGCCGATCAGCAGCAAAAAGGGTGCCGTGACGCCCTGGAGGAAGCGGATGGTCTTGATCCCGCGCGCGATCACCAACACGTGCAGCAACCAGAAAGAAACGAAGCACACCGCCACGCCCCAGGCAAAATTCTTCCAGCCGGGCACGAGCGCGATGATCATGGCGTTGATGGCCTCGCCGCCGATCCAGGTCTGGATGCCGAACCAGCCGCAGGCCACCAGCGCCCGCAGGATCGCCGGCAAGTTGGCGCCCAGCACGCCGAAGGAGGCGCGCGCGAAAACGGGGAAGGGAATCCCGTAGCGCGCACCGGCATGCGCGTTGAGCAGCATGGGGATCAGCACCAGCACGTTGCCCAGAAAGACGGTGAAGATGGCCTGCTTCCAGTTCATCCCACCGGCGATCATGCCGCTCGCCAGCATGTACGTGGGGATGTTCACGCTCATGGCGATCCACAGCGCGGCGTAGTTGTAGGTGCCCCAACTGCGGCGCTCGGCGGGGACCGGGGCGAGGTCTTTGTTGTAGAGGAAGCTGGTGCGGATGGTCTCGGCGTCGAGGCCGACCTGGCGCGGTTCGTTTGCGGCAGCCATTCCAGCGGATGCTACCAGCGAAACGCGAAAAGCGAAACGCGAAACTCGTTGGGAAAGAAACTCACCGCAGGGAACGCAGAGGGAGCAGAGAAGACAAAGAGCAAAGAGCGACTGATGATTGGCTCAGTCAGCGGCATTCCTCATCTCTGTTCATCTGTGTTTATCTGTGGTTCCCAATCTCTGTGCCTCTGTATCCTGGCGGCTTCTTCAGTACAGCCCCCGGAGATTGACCTGGATTGGCACCTGCACTTCAAGCACGCGGCCTTCAGCGGCCAGCCGTGCGCGGATTCGCCGGGCGCGGCCAGCGTCGCGCACCACCCAGTCGGCTGTGGGGAGGGGTTTGGAGGGCTTGTCTGCCTCGTGCCAGAGGAGTTCTTTGTCTTTGCGTTCGACCTTGGTGGGGTCGAGCTCGAAGATCTCGTGTTCCTTGACGTCGAGCATCAGGAAGCGCTGGCCGAGCGTGACCAGCAGCAGGTGATCCTTCTTCTCCGCCCGATAGACGTTCCAGATTTTTGCCGGCCGCTCGTCAATCTTCAGCACCGCGTTCTCGAGCGGCTTCCAGACCACCTTATCTGCCGCCAGGGCACTCGTCGCCAGTGCCAGGATCAGTAGCAGCGTCGGCAAGGCTCTGTGAACCACGGCCCGGCTCACGCCGCCTCCTTCGTGCGCGGAGCTCAGTAAATGGTGGATTCGCGCTTCCGGCCGGTGTAGTCAATGTAAACGGTCTTCAGCTCGGTATAGAAATCAATGGCCACGCGACCCATCTCGCGGACGCCGATGCCGGTGGCCTTCATCCCCCCGAAGGGAAGCTGCGCTTCGCCGCCCACGGTCGGCGAGTTGATGTGCGTGATGCCCGTCTCGATGCGGTCAATGAACTCGAAAATCTTCGCCGCGTCGTTGGTATAGATCGAGCTGGAAAGGCCGTAGCGCACGGAATTGGCCACGCGCAAGGCCTCGTCGAAATCGCGCACGCGGATCACGGAGAGCACCGGACCGAAGATCTCGTCCTGCGCGATGCGGCTGTTCGCCGCGACATGGTCGAAGATGGTCGGCGCAACGAAGTAGCCGCGGGCATGCTCCGCCCCGGTCAGCCGGTCGCCTCCGAGCAGCAGCTTGGCTTCCTGTTTGCCGATTTTGATGTATTTCAGGTCGGTCTTCAGTTGCGCCTCGTCCACCGCGGGGCCCATGTCCACGCTGGGCTCGAGGCCGTTGCCGACCTTGAATTTCCGCGCGCGCTCGACCAGCATCCTGACGAACTTATCGGCCACTTCTTCTTCCACCACCACGCGGCTGGTCGCGGTGCAGCGTTGCCCGGTCGAGGCAAACGCACCGAATGTCGCCGATTCCACCGCCAGCGGCAAATCACCGTCGGCCAGGATGACTAGCGGATTTTTACCGCCCATTTCGCACTGGCACTTTTTCATTTTTCGCGCGCCCTGCGCGTAGAGTTCGCTGCCGACTTCGTTCGACCCGGTGAACGACACCGCGCGCACATCCGGATGCTGCAAAAGCTCGTCGCCCACCTCGCTGCCCGAGCCCACCACCATGTTCAGCACGCCGGCCGGCACGCCGGCCTGCTCGAAGATCTCCACGACTTTCGCGCCGGTGAAGGGAGTCAGCGTGGCGGGCTTGAAGACGACCGTGTTGCCGGCAATCAGCGCCGGGGAGATTTTCCAAACGGGAATCGAGACCGGGAAATTCCACGGCGTGATGGCGGCGACCACGCCTAGCGGCTGCTTGAGCGTATAGGCGAAATTCTTAGGCAGCTCCGAGGGCACTGTCTCCCCGCCGATGCGCCGCGACTCGCCGGCCATGAATTCCAGGATGTTGATGGACTTCTGCACCTCGCCGATGGAGTCTTTGAACGTCTTGCCCTCTTCGCGCGTCAGGATGCGCGCCAGCTCTTTCTTCTGTTGTTCCATGAGCAGAGCCGCTTTGGCGATCACGCGCCCCCGCAGCGGGGCGGGCGTCTCGCGCCAGGCGGGAAACGCAGCCCGGGCCGCGGCGATGGCCTCGCGGGTTTCCTCGCGCGTAGATTGCGGCGCCAGGCCGATCACTTCCTCGAGATTGGCCGGGTTGCGTCGCTCGACCGTGCGCGTCGAGCGCGATTCCACCCAGCGCCCGTAGATGAAATTCTGGCAGATTTGACCCGTGGTCGTTGCAGTAGCCATCATGCCGTCCTATCCTCCCGGCCCCGGGCCTCCAGCCGACGCCAGCGGGACGCGGGCTTCGAGAATTCGAAAGTAATGGAGAAATGGTGAAGCCAGCCGCGCCAAAGGTCAAGAAGCTTGTGCCGTGTGGCGCCGGCCTCGGCCGGCTTTGGGGAGAACCGCCGGGCGCGTTCGTTGATGCGGGGTAGCCCTGCGGCGCGGCCTACGCTAGACTGTGAGCCGTCCGTCGAAGCCGTTCGTTGGTTCGGGGTGGTCCTGGCAGCGGGCATCCCCAGCCCGCATGTTCAACTTCTTAGTTGAGGGAGGAACCTATGACGAGGCCATCGAGATCGCTGCTCACATTCACGCTCATTGTCGTAGCGCTGATCCTGCAAGGCTGTCCGCAGGGGACAACCATCGCCGACATCAATGCCGACCCGGGCCGCTTCCGGGATAAAGAAGTGACCATCACCGGAAACGTCGTAACCTCGTTTGGCGCGCTGGGCGAAGGCGGCTACGAGGTGGACGACGGAACCGGCCGGATCGCGGTTGTCACCACGCAGGGCGTGCCGGGCCAGGGCGCCCGCGTGCGCGTGACCGGCCGCGTCAGCTCGGGCATCACGTTCGCGGGGCGCAGCTTCGGGACGTACATCCGCGAGACCAATCGCAAAACCCTATCGCGGCGCTGAGGGTTAAGGGCTCAAGTAGGGGCGCCGCTGCGACTGCCTGCCGATGCGCCCCACCTAGCCTTCAGGTTTAGCTGCGCAAGATGTGATCCCGGCCAACCAGGAGCGCCGGCGCCGGACTTGCCTCAAAGCAAGCCAACCTAGGATTGCAAGGCCCTGGGAACGATCTCGCGTGGCTTCTACAGTTTCACTTCGGAAAACGATTTGTCGAGCAAACCGATGGCTTGGTCCACATCGGCCTTGGAGATATTGAGCGGCGGCGAGAGGCGAATGCAGTTGGCGTAGAGACCGCCCTTGCCGATGAGCAGGCCGTTGTCGCGGGCGCGTTCCATCAACTGTGCGGTCTGGTCGGGCGCGGGCTCTTTGGTCTCGCGGTCTTTCACTAGCTCGAGCGCCTGCATCATGCCCATTCCGCGGACGTCGCCGATGAGGGGATATTTCTCCTTCAGACCCTCGAGTTTCAGTCGGAAGTAAGTTCCCACCGTGTGCGCGTTGTCGAGGAGCTTTTCTTCTTCGATCACCTCGATGGTGGCGCGCGCGGCGACCGCAGTCACCGGGTTGCCGCCAAAGGTGGAAATCGTCAGGCCCTGAAAGGAGTCGGCGATCTCGGAGGTGGTGATGGTCGCGCCGACCGGCACGCCGTTGGCCATGCTCTTCGCGCAGGTCATGATGTCCGGCGTCACTTCCCATTGCTCGATGCCGAACCATTTCTTCCCCGTGCGTCCGAAGCCGGTCTGCACCTCGTCGGAAATGAAGAGGCCTCCGTATTTCTTCACGGTTTTGAAGACGATCTTGAAGTATTCGGGCGGCGGCGTGATGAACCCGCCGACGCCCTGAATGGGTTCGGCGATGAATGCGGCGATGTGGCCGCTGGTGCCGGTCTGGATCAGGTTCTCGACGTCGTTGGCGCAGGCCACGCCGCAGTCGGGATACTTCAAGCCCAGCGGGCAGCGGTAGCAGTAGGGGTTGATGGCGTGGGCGATGCCCACGCTGATCACGGCGGCCTTGCGCCAGGGCGCCTGCCCGGTGGCGGCCTTGGCGAGCTGCGAGCTGCCCGCGTAGGCGTGCCGCAGCGCGACCACGTCGAAGCTGCCGGTGGCCATGCGCGCGACGAGCATGGCCGCTTCGTTCGCCTCTGTGCCGGAGTTGGTGAAGAAGCTTTTCTGCAGTTTCCCCGGCGTGATCTGCGCCAGCTTCTCCGCCAGCGCGACGATGGCTTCGTTGGGATAAAGCGTCGAGGTGTGCTGCAGCCGGTCCACCTGCGCCTTGATCTTGCTCGTGACCTTCGGGTTAGCGTGGCCCACGGCAATGGTCACGATGCCACCGAAGAAGTCCAGGTACTTCCGGCCCTCCAGGTCCCAGATGTATTGCATCTGCCCCCGGTCGGCCACCAGCGGCCGCTGGTAGAAGTTGGTCACCGCTGGCCAGAGATATTCCTTGTGCTTGCGCACCACCTCTTCGCTGCGGCTGGCGCTGGGTTTCGGCTGCGTCGTCATGGGAGCGAATCCTTTTGGAACCACAGATGAACACAGATCAACGCGGATAGAAGAGAGAAAAAAGCACGGAGAAACAAGGTTTCGTTGAGCGCGTTTTGGCCTCTCTCCCTTATCTCTTTTTCCTAACTGTGTTCATCCGTGTTTATCGGTGGTTGCGGCGTCTTTCAATTGGCCGCCTGGGCGGTGCCCGCGGCCTGCGTGCGGGTGATTTCGCCGTAGGTCTCCGGGCGCCGGTCGCGGAAAAACTGCCAGGTGGTGCGCACTTGGTGGATTTCCTCCAGGTTCAGGTCGGCGACCAGCAACTCGTCTTTATCGCGACTGGCCTGCGAGACGATCTGGCCGCGCGGGTTGCAGAAGTAGCTCTTGCCGTAGAACTCGCCGATCTTCCACGGGGGCTCGTAACCGACGCGATTGATCGCGGCGATGAAGTAGCCGTTGGCTACCGCGTGCGCCGGCTGCTCGAGCTCCCAGAGGTATTCGGAGAGACCGGCGACGGTCGCGGAGGGGTTGTAAACAATCTCCGCGCCGTTCAGCCCGAGGACCCGGGCCCCCTCGGGAAAGTGGCGGTCGTAGCAGATATAGACGCCCACGCGCGCGTAACGCGTCTCAAACACCGGATAGCCGGCGTTGCCCGGGGTGAAATAAAACTTCTCCCAAAAGCCGGGGTAGCAGTGCGGGATGTGGTGCTTGCGGTATTTGCCCAGGTAGCGCCCGTCGGCGTCCACAACCGCGGCGGTGTTGTAGTACACGCCGGTCATCTCCACCTCGTACACCGGCACAACCAGCACCATGCGGTAGCGCTTCGCCAGCTTCTGCATGCGCGCGAGCGTCGGGCCGCCAGGCACCCGCTCGGTCAGATCGTACCAGCGCGCGTGCTGCTCGGCGCAGAAGTATGGACCGTAGAACAGCTCCTGCAGCCCCAGGACCTGCACCTTGCGCTTGGCCGCCGCGGCGATCAACTTTTCGTGCTTCGCGATCATTTTCTGTTTGATCTGCGCCAGCGAATACTTCTCCGACGACCATTCGCAGTGAGCCTGGATCAAACCGCAGCGCACGACGCGGGGCATGGCACACCTCCCGAGGCAAATCAGCGCAAGTGTACTCTGCGTCCCGGCGCCCGACAAGGGCAAGGCTTGCGCGGCTTGAGGCTTGCGCCTGTATAATCCCGCCGGTTGATTATGCGCTCGCTGTTGCACTGCATCGTTCGCGCTGTGGGGCGACTTTTTCCCGCCTGCGTCACGCAGGCGCAGGCGGTCGCGTTCAATATGTTCCTGGCATTTTTCCCGCTGCTGCTGCTCGGGCTGGGCGTGCTCAACAAAACGGTGTGGCTCCAGGCAAGCGCGCACCAGATCGTGCGGCGGTTGCACTTGATTCTTCCCCCGGGGAGCCAGTCGGTGGTTTTGGGCTTCCTCGGACGGCAGGCCACGCATCCCTGGCGCTGGACGTTGTTCGGGCTGATTGGCATGCTGCTCGCCGGGGCGCACGTGATGAAACTGATGATGGACGGATTCCGAATGGTCTACCGCGACGCGGAGCAGGGAGGCTTCTGGAGCCGTCACACGCGCGCAATGCTGCTGCTCTGCGCGACCCTCCTGCCGTGGCTCGTGACAGCGGTTCTGATGGTGTTCGCCAAGCAGCTGCGCGGCTGGTTGATCCCTCATTACGGGCTTTCGTCCGTTTTCCGCTTGTTTTGGAGCGTGGCGCTTTCTGGCGTGGCGCTGGTGATTGCTGTGCTCGTCCTGGCGGTGGTGTACCGCGTCGGGTGCGACGGGACGCGCGACTGGAGGGAAGTGCTGCCGGGCGCGGTGCTGGCCACGCTGCTGTGGTGGGCGGCGAACGCTGCCTTCGGGTTTTACGTGCGGCACATGCGCTATAGCGTGGTGTACGGCGAATTGGCCGCGGCCATCGGTCTGCTGCTGTGGATGCAATTGACGGCCATGATCGTCTTCTTCGGCGCGGCGTTCAATGCTGAGCTTGGCGCCCGCGCTTCCACCGATGCCGGGGCCAGCGCGTCGCGAAGCGTTTGAGGTGCCGCTTCGGCCGGCGCGGATGTGGGCTGCTGCTGACACGCCTCCTTGCGAGGAGTAAACTAGGGTGTGTCTTTGAGCGGGAGGGCGCGATGAGCGAAATTCGCGTGGAATGCTACGCCGGCTATCGGCCCGACCAGCGGCCGCTGCGCTTTACCCTGCGCGGGCGGGTGTTTGAGGTCGAGCTGGTCGAAGATCAGTGGTACGCCCCCGCGGCCGTCTATTTCCGCGTGCGCGCCGACGACGGCAACTTCTACGTCCTGCGCCACGACGAGGTTCAGGATGCCTGGACGCTCGACGCCTTCCGAGCGGCGCGGGCGAGCGTGCCAGCCATGCCGGCCGGGAGCGAGGGATGAAAGAAGACCGGCGGCGCTACGACCGCATCCTCATCCCGGAAGATAAGCTGCTTTCTTGCGAAGGCGTCAGCCGGCCGCTCAGGGGCAAGATTTCCGTTCTCGGCACCGGCGGAATGTACATCCGGACGACCGACGCCTATCCGGCGGGCACGGAGCTGGAACTCCGTATCCGCAACGATGCGGAGACGCTCGAAACCCCTTGCGTGGTGCGCGACGTCGCGCCGGGCGGGCTGGGCGTCGAGTTCACCTGGGTGCGCGGCCCGGTCGAGGAAAGGCTGAAGAAGTTGATGGCGCGGATTAAGCCTTGACCCGCGGCCCGAGCCACAACTCCAATCAACTTCGTTGACCTTCAGGGAGAAGACCTCGTGAAACCCACCGTTGGCTTTATAGGTTTGGGCATCATCGGCCTGCCCATGGCCGAACGCCTTCAGGAGCAGGGCCTGCCGCTGGTCGTATGGAACCGCAAGGCGGAAAAGGCCGAGACGCTGGTCCGCCGTGGGGCAGCGCGCGCCGGGACGCCGCGCGAGCTAGCCACTCGCGCAGAGATTGTCATCACCATGGTGACCGACGGCCCGGCGCTCGAGGCCGTCACGTTCGGCCCCGACGGGTTGGCCGGCGCGCTCGCGCCAGGCAAAGTCCATTGCGACATGAGCACGATTGACCCGGGCACCTCGCGCCGCCTGGCTGAGCACTACGCTGGGCGGGGCGTGCACTTTCTCCACGCCCCGGTGCTGGGCAGCAAGCGTGCTGCGGAAACCGGCGCGTTGATGATCTTCGCAGGCGGCCCGAGAGAAGGCTTCGAAAAATGCACGCCGGTGTTCGCCGCGCTCGGCCAGAAGAGCTGGCACTGGCCTTCGGCAGCGACCGCGACCTGCGTGAAGCTTGCCTGCAACCTGCTTATCGGCGGGATGATGGAAGCCTTCGCCGAATCGCTTGTCTTCGCGGCCAAGGCGGGCGTCGCGCCCGGCACGATGCTAGAAATCGTTGGCGGCTCGGCGCTGGGTTCGCCGATGTACAACGCGAAGGGCGAAACAATCGCCCAGCGAAACTTCACGCCTAACTTTTACCTGCGCAACATGCTGAAGGACCTGAACCTCGTCCTCGATACCGGCAAGCAGTTGGGGGTGGAGTTGCCCGGAACGCGCGCCGTGCGCGCTGCTTACGCCGCGGCGGCTGAGCAGGGCCTGGCCGAGCAGGATTATTCCGCCATCTTCCAGTGGCTCGAGCAGCAAGCCGCCGCGCGCGCCGCCGCAAAGTGAGCCTACTGGGGGGCGATCTAGTTTTGCCCAATTCGCGTCTGACCTTGCGGTTCGGTAGCCAGGGATAGCAGAAGAGGGGCTAGCGGAAAGATTCGGCGGCCAAGTTGCGCAGGACAAACCAACAGTTGGCCGGGCGCTCGGCGAGCCGCCGCATGAAGTACGGACACCACTCGGTGCCGAAGGGCACATAGATGCGCAGCGGGTGGCCCTGGTCGCGCAACTGCTGCTGCAAGTCGCGCCGCACGCCATAAATCATCTGGAATTCGTAGCGGTCGGAAGCAAACCCGCGCTGGCGCAATTGCTCACGCGCGTAGTCGAGCATCTTGGGGTCGTGCGTGGCGATGGCGGGGAAGAAGCGGCCATTTGCCGCGGGAGCGAGCAGCCGGTCAAGCAGGCGGCAATAATTGGCGTCCACGTCACGCTTCTTCTGATAAGCCAGGTTGGGCGGCTCGCGGTAGGCGCCTTTGACCAACCGGATTTTGGGCTCGAGCGGTGCCAGGCGCTCGACGTCCTTTTCGCTGCGATAGAGGTAGGCCTGGATGGCCAGGCCGACGTTCGCGTACCGCTGCCGCGTGGCCTCGAAGATATCGAGCGTGGCGTCGGTGTGGGCTGTGCCTTCCATATCCATTTCAATTGTGCGGCCCAGGCTGTCGGCGGCGGCAGCGATGTCGGCGGCGAGTTTCTGGCAGAGGTCGCGGTCGAGGTCGAGGCCGAGCTGCGTGAGCTTGATCGAGACGTTGCCGTTGAGGCCCTTTGCGTGGAGCTCGCGCACCATCCGGATGTAGCTCTCCCGCGCGCGCTCGGCCGCCTCGACGGTGGTGACGTTTTCGCCCAGGTGGTTCAGGCTGACGCAGCGGCCGCCGCGGCCCAGTTCGGCGCTGGCGGCGAGCGCCTCGTCGAGTGTCTCGCCGGCGATGAAGCGTCGCGCGAAGCCGTAGCGCATCCCGCGCCGGGCGATGGCGTTGGTGACTCCCTTTTTTGTCGAAAGCCAGAAGATGAAATCGCGAATCAGCATGTCCCACGGCGGAATTCTTCCGCTGCCGTGATCTCTTATACGGCACGTGCCAGGTCACTCGCAACTTTTTCACTCTGGCGGTGTTAACATCTTTCGTTAGCGTTCGTGCAGGCAGAGGACGGGTTGCCAACCCATTCGCGCGCGCGGCAGGCGCAACCAAAAGGGGGAGAGATGGCCAAGAGACTCAGCCCCTGGGATGGAACAGCACGACGTCGGCACGGCACCCTGGCCAGCATCCTGGCAGCATTGGCGCTGGCTTCGCTGACGCTCGCGGCACCGTACCTCTCTGCCGGCAGAGACAAGAAAGACAAGAAGAACAAATCAGCGCAGGCCAGCAAGTCTCTCAAGGGCCTGCCGGTCACCGAGCTCGGCGACGATGAAGCCATTCTCCACGCCCTCAATCGGCTGGGATTCGGCCCGCGGCCCGGCGATATGGAGCGCGTCCGCCAGATGGGCCTGGAGAAATGGATCGAGCAGCAGCTCAACCCCGATTCGATTGACGATTCGGCTCTCCAGGCGCGGCTGGAGCGCTATCCAACGCTCGCCATGTCTGCCTCGCAGCTCCTCGATGAATTTCCCCAGCCGAACCAGGCGGCCAAGAAGGCTGGGCTGACCCCGGAGGAATACCGGAAGCAGCTCCAGGAAATGGCGCGCGAGCGCGAGGAGCGACACAAGCAGCGCGAAGCGGCCCAGGCGGCTGACGCTAACCGCATGCAGGATCCTGACAAGCCCGCGATGACGCCGGACAACAACGGCCAGCCCGCCAGGCTCGGCGGCAAGCGGCAAGGCTTCGGCGGCGATCCGAACAATCCGCCGATGCGCCTCGAAGAGGTTCGCACGCCGCAGCGGATCATCGCTGAGCTCTCCATGGCCAAGGTGACCCGCGCCGTCTACAGCGAACGCCAGCTCTACGAAGAAATGGTGGATTTCTGGTTCAACCACTTCAACGTGTTTGCCGGCAAGGGCGCGGACCGCTGGCTGCTCACTTCCTACGAGCGCGACGTTATCCGCCCGCACGCCCTGGGCAAGTTCCGCGACCTGCTCTACGCCACGGCCCAGAGCCCCGCGATGCTGTTTTACCTCGACAACTGGCAGAGCGCCGACCCGCGCGCCTTTGAGCGTATGCAGCGCGAACTCGCCGAACGCCGCCAGCGCTTCTACGGCCTCTACGGCATGCGCGACCCGATGGCGATGGGCCGCTGGCCGAACGGCCGGCTGGGCCGGCGCTTCCCGCCAAACCCCGGGCAAGGCCAGGGGCAGCCGCCTAAGCAGAAGCGCCAGCGCGGGCTGAACGAGAACTACGCTCGCGAATTGATGGAGCTGCACACGCTGGGTGTGGACGGCGGCTATACGCAGCAGGACGTCATTGCAGTGGCCAAGTGCTTCACCGGCTGGACGCTCAATGCGCCGCGGCGCGATCCTGACTTCCACTTTGACAGCCGCGTCCACGACCCCGATCCCAAAATCGTGCTCGGCCACAAAATCCATGCCGGCGGGATGAAGGACGGCGAGGAAGTGCTCGACATCCTCGCGCGGCACCCCAGCACGGCGAAATTCATCTCCACCAAGCTCGCGCGGCACTTTGTTTCCGATAATCCGCCGCGGGAGCTGGTGGACCGCATGGCCAAGACGTTTCTCGAGACCGACGGTGACATCAAAGCCGTGCTGCACACGATGATCTATTCGCCGGAGTTCTGGTCCCGCCAGGCCTACCGCGCCAAGATCAAGACCCCATTCGAGCTGGTGGCCTCGACGGCCCGCGCGCTGGGCACCGACGTGGACGTGCCCATGCCACTGGTGATGTGGACAGCGCGCATCGGCGAGCCGCTCTACCTGTGCCAGCCGCCTACCGGCTACTCCGACAAGGCGGAGACCTGGGTGAACACCGGCGCGCTGCTCAACCGCTTGAATTTCGCGCTGGCGCTCGCGGGCAACCGCATGCGCGGCGCGCGCGTGGACATGGCCGGGCTGCTCGGCCAGGAGGCGGCGGCCGACCCGAAGGCGGCGCTCGAACGCGCCATCCAGGTCCTGCTTGCCAACCAGACTTCGCCACAGACTCGCACGACGCTCGAGAAACAGTTGCGCGATCCGCAGGTCGTGCAGGCCAGGCTCGATGACCCGGTGAAGCAGGTGGACCTCGGCGTGATTGCCGGGCTGGTGCTGGGCGCGCCGGAGTTTCAGCGGAGGTAGGTGCTTTTTTGAGGTTTCTGCCCAAGGGCAGAACAGGCTGCCGGGCCAGGGTTAAACGGGCATCGAAGGAAGAAGGGAAGGAGCAACGACCATGAAAGTCACGCGGCGGGTTTTTCTGAAGAGCGGTGGCGTGGCCATGCTGGGGCTGAGCGCGCTGCCGACGTTTTTGCAACGCGCGGTGGCCGCCACGCCGATGCCCAACCGCAAAAAGCTGGTGGTGCTGTTCCAGCGCGGCGCGGCCGACGGGCTGAACACCGTCGTGCCGTTCGCCGAGCAGAACTATTACCGCCTGCGGCCCACCATCGCCATCCCGGAGCCGCGACGCGGCGGCGAGGCGGCGGCCATTGATCTCGACGGCTTCTTCGGCCTGCACCCGAGCCTCGCGCCACTCGAGCCGCTGTTCAAGAAGGAGCAGCACCTCGCCATCGTGCACGCCGCCGGCTCGCCCGATACCACCCGCTCGCATTTCGACGCGCAGGACTTTATGGAGTCTGGCACGCCGGGCGTAAAGTCCACCGAAGACGGCTGGCTGAACCGCGCGCTCCAGGAGCAGCCCGACCCGGGCAAGTCGCCCTTCCGCGCCGTGGCCATGGGGCCTAGCCTCCCGCGCACGCTGCGCGGTGCCACGCCGGCCGTGGCTCTGCCCGACGTGCGCCAGTTCCAGGTGATTGCGCAGTCGCCGATGGTGGAGGGCGGCTTCGAAGCGCTCTATGCGCAAACGGTGGACAATGCGCTGCGCGGCACCGGCACGGAAACCTTCGAAGCCATTGACATGCTCCGCAAGGCCAACCCGAGCCGCTTCCAGCCCGAAAACGGCGCCGACTATCCTCGCAGCCGCTTCGGCCAGAGTCTTTTGCAGATCGCTCAGTTGATGAAAGCCGATATCGGCCTCGAGGTCTGCTTCCTCGATAGCGGCGGCTGGGACCACCACGTCAACGAAGGCGGAGTGCAGGGCCAGCTCTCCAACCTGCTGCGCGACCTCAGCCAGGGGCTGGCCGCGTTCTACCGCGACCTGGGCAACCGCATGGAGAACGTCGTGGTCGTCACCATGTCCGAGTTCGGCCGCACCGCGCACGAGAACGGCAACGGCGGCACCGACCACGGCCATGCCAACTGCATGTTTGTGATGGGCGGGCCGGTCAAGGGCGGCAAGGTGTACGGGCGCTGGCCGGGCCTCGGGCCGGGACAGCTCAACGAGGGGCGCGACCTCGCTCTTACCACTGACTTCCGCTCCGTGCTGGGCGAGATCATCGAGCGCCACTTGGGGAGCAAGGAGCTGCGTACCGTGTTCCCCAGCTTCGACAACGAACTGCGGAAGTTCCCCGGCCTGTTGCGCGCCTAGCGATTTCGCAAAGAAGCGAGCGACCAAACAAAACGGGGCGGGCTTGAAAGCCCGCCCCGTTTTATTTCGACCGTCTGCGTCACGTGGACTGTTGCCCTTCTCTTCCTGCTCAGACGGCTTTCGAGTGCGGGAGCTTGCTCCCGCTGGCTGCAAGCGGCGGCAAGCCGCACTCCCGAATCTGCATCATAGGAACAGCGGCGCCATCACCAGCGTGATGGTGCTGAGCAGCTTGATCAGTACGTGCAGCGACGGCCCAGCGGTGTCCTTGAAGGGATCGCCCACGGTATCGCCGACCACGGCGGCCTTGTGTGCGTCGGAGCGCTTGCCGCCGAGCTGTCCGGTCTCGATGAATTTCTTGGCGTTGTCCCAGGCGCCGCCGCCGTTGTTCATCAGCGTGGCGAGCAGGATGCCGGTGATCGTGCCGACCATCAAAACCGCGGCCACCGACTCGGCGCCGATCGTGGTGTCCTGCGGCGTGGCAAAGTACTTGAAGACGAACCCGACCGTGACGGGCACGCCCACCACCAGCAGACCCGGCACGACCATGGCCTTGAGCGCGCCAATGGTGACGATGTCCACGCAGCGGCCGTAGTCCGGTTTCGAGGTGCCTTCCATGATGCCCGGGTTCTCGCGGAACTGCCGCCGCACTTCCTCGATGACGTAGTAGGCAGCGCGGCCCACCGCCTTGATGGCGAACGCGCTGAACAGGAACACCAGCGCCGCGCCAATCAGCGCGGCGATGAACACCTGCACCTTGCCGATATCCACGCGGGTGAAGTGGTAGGTCAGGTCACCCGTCTTCTGTTGTACCAGCGTGGTGACTTCGTCGAGGTAGGCGGAGAAGAGCAGGAACGCCGCCAGCGCCGCCGAGCCGATGGCGTAGCCCTTGGTGAGCGCCTTGGTGGTGTTGCCCACCGAGTCCAGCCGGTCGGTGCGCTTGCGCACTTCTTCGGGCTGGCCGGACATCTCGATGATCCCGCCGGCGTTGTCGGTGATGGGTCCGAACGTATCCATCGCCAGGATGTAGGCGGCGGTCGAAAGCATGCCCATGGTGGCGATGGCGGTGCCGTAGAGCCCCGCGCCCACCACATCCGGCATGCCGTGCTTCCCGCAGTAGTAAGAGCCGAGAATGGCGGCGGAAATGGCGAGCACCGGCAGGGCCGTGCATTCCATGGCCACGGCGAGGCCGGTGATGATGTTGGTGGCCGCGCCGGTGATCGAAGCCTGGGCGATGGATTGCACCGGGCGGTAGCGGTATTCGGTGTAGTACTGCGTGATCCAGACGAAGACGAAGCTGGTGACAATGCCGATGACGCCCGCGGCGAAAAACCACAGGTTGTCCTTTAGCAGATAGCGCACCGCTACGTAGAAACCCGCCACGGCCAGCAGCGTCGTGACCAGATAGCCGCGGTTGAGCGCCGCCATTGGGTCCTCCGACTCGTTCTTCAGCCGGACGGTCCACACGCCAACGATCGAGGCGATCAGCCCGAAGGCGCGGGCGACCAGCGGGAAGAAGATTCCGAGCACGCCGAACTTGCCGAACAAGGCCACGCCGAGGATCATCGCGCCGATGTTCTCCGCGGCGGTAGATTCGAACAGGTCCGCGCCGCGCCCGGCGCAGTCGCCCACGTTGTCGCCGACTAGGTCGGCGATCACCGCGGGGTTGCGCGGGTCATCCTCGGGGATGCCGGCCTCGACCTTGCCGACCAGGTCCGCGCCGACGTCGGCGGCTTTGGTATAGATGCCGCCGCCCAACTGCGCAAACAGCGCGACGAAGCTCGCCCCAAAGGCAAAGCCTACAATCTGGTAGGGAATCGTCTGCGGCTCATGCAACCCGCCAAACAACAGGAACAGCCCGCCTACTCCCAGTAGCGACATCGCCACCACCGACAGCCCGGTCACCGCGCCCCCGCGAAGCGCCAGTTGCATGGCCCGGTTCAGGTTGGTGCGCGCCGCGCTCGCCGCGCGCAGGTTCGCACGGATGGAGACAAACATTCCCGAAAAGCCAGCGATGCCCGAGCAGATGGCCCCGACGATGAACGACACCACCGTCTTCCAGGCCAGATCCATCCCCTTATGGGAGTAATAGAAGAAGAACAGGAGCGCAGCCAGCGCCAGGCTCATCCAACCGATGGTTGTGAATTGCCGCTTCAGGAAGGCTTCCGCGCCCTCCTTGATGGCGGCTGCAATCTCCTGCATGCCCTTGCTGCCCGTATCGGCGGCGAGGACCTGGCGGCCCAGGATCACAGCCATCAGCAGCGAGCCCACGCTGACCAGCATGAAAAACCAAACCCATCCTTCGGCTGACATACTTCCTCCGCGTTGACAATCCGTTTAGGAAACCTGTAAGGCGTGACGCAACAGATAGGCAAACGCATTTTTATACAGGCATTTCCTCCTGCGGTCAACAATCCACTGCGTGCGCGGACGGCCTGTTGTAGCGGCAGCTTCACGCCGCCACCAAACCGTTTTTTTCGTCCTTACAAGAGGCCGAATGCGGGATAAACCTGCCGCGACAATCTCCCTCCTGTTTAGGCCGCTACAAGCTTCTCTGCTAGAATGAGCGCTTTTGGACGCGCGCGGATTCTTCGCCGATGAACCTCGAAAAGCTTCCTCCCTGGCTGCGGGCGGCCGTGACCTCGACCGGTGGCCTGGGACTCTTCCTGGTAGCCTTCCTCGATTCCTCGGTGCTCACTTTTCCGGTGATCAACGACTTGCTGGTGATCCAGCTCTCCATCCTGAACCCGGTGCGCATGCCCTACTACGCGCTGATGGCCACGCTGGGCTCGGTGGCCGGCTGCATTCTGCTCTTTTTCATTGCGCGCAAGGGTGGGGAGTTGATGTTCCGCAAACACGCTGGGGCGCGCGCGGCGCTGATTCACGCGTGGGTCGTCCGCAACGGCTTCCTGAGCGTATTGATTGCTGCGATGCTGCCCCCCCCGACGCCATTCAAGGCCTTCGTGATCGCCGCCGGAGTCTTCCGGGTGCCGCTGCGGACGTTCACTCTGGCGGTGCTGCTCGCCCGTCTGCTGCGCTATTTTGGCGAGGGCTTTCTCGCCGTGCGCTACGGCTCCGAGGCCATTCGCTATCTGGTCGAGAGGAAGCTTCAGTTCAGCCTGATCGTTGTGGCGGTGATCCTCGCGGGCTACTTCATCCTGCACCTGGTCTTACGCCGCGCGCACGGGAAGGCGTAGGCGGCCGCCTTTCCCTGCTACCGGTAGTGAAGTTCCTCGCTGACCACCTGAAACAGCCGGTTCAATTCGATGGCGGCAACAAACCCGCTGCCGCCGGAGAGAAGCGATACGAACCGCAGATCGCGCAGTTCCACGTGGTAGCCGTCCGCGGTTTTCTCCACATGGGCTCTGGGGAAGCGCGCAAACTGGAGAAACTCCCGGGCGACCTCGCTCTTCCGGGCTGCATCGAGGGCGGGCGAGGGCTCGGGCTTGAAGAGCGTGCGGCTGAGGTCGGGGTCGAAGATGCTGCCGGGAGCGAACGACACCTCCAGTTGCTGGAGCGCGTTGTCGGTCTCGACCACGCCCGACCAGGTGAGCGGCGAGACGCCGGTCGGGAATGCGCCGACAGCCAGCGGCGCTTCGCCATGATAAACACGCGAGCGAAGCATCTCCAGCGCGCGGTCGTGCAGTGTCCAGCGCCCGCCTATGTAAAGGACCAGCAGCGCCAGCGCGACGATGGCTCCCCGCTGCGCGCCGCGCTTCTTCGGCCGCGCCCCGATTTCTTCGCTGATCAGGCGAAACAACCCCGGCAGCAGCAGCCCGAGCAGCAGCAGGACCAGCACCCAGGGGTCAATGGAATGGACCAGGTCCCAGGCGTACCAACTGTGGCGGAATGGCCACAGGAGTTTCACCCCGTAGCTGTTGGTGAGGTCCATCAGCAGGTGCGCGCCTGCGCCGGCGCTGCAGACCGCCAGTGCGGGAAGGAGCCGCACGGGGGAGGCGGGATGCTTCCGACCCAACCACCAGAAGATGCCGGCCGTTGCGAGCGCAATGGCTACCGTGCCGGCCAGCGAATGGGTCACAGTGCGGTGGCCGTGGAGGAACGCGCGCGCTCCGCCGGCGAGGCTCAGCCAATCGAGATCCGCCGCCAGCCCCGTTACGAGCAGCATCGGCGTGGCCAGACGCGTGGCTCGGTTGAGCCCGGCGCGGCCCAGCGCCAGCGAAGTCAAGGCGTGGGTGACTGGTTCCATCGGAAGAACGTAGAACGCCAAGCTCAAAAAATCGAAAATAGAGAGCCGACTGTTTTCAACTTTTAACTGTCAACTGTTGACTTCTCTCCCCGGCACCACCAGCGTCAACGCATCGGGCAAGATGCTGAATTCCATCGGCAAGTGTCCCGCCGGCTCGCCGTCCACCTGCGCGTAAATCTTTCGGTCGTCGAGCGGCTCACAGCACAACGACGTTGCTTTCCAGAAATGGATGTCGCGCATCCGCCGCAGCCGCCCCAGCCATACCACCGGGAGATAGCTCAGGTAGTGCAGGGCGCTGCGCGCGGTGTAGGCCGCCAGCTCGAACTCGTTCTTGAAGAGGTCAGCCTCGGTGGTGATACGGAACGGCCCGCCGTAGTGTTTCGTGCGACCCACCACCACCAGCGTGGCCTCCAGCGCGCGACCCGCGGCCGTGACGCGAAACGTCGGGAAATCGTAGCAGAAGACTTGCCGCAGGCCCTCAAGCCAGTATGCTAGTATCCCCGCACGCAGCTTGAGCGCCGGATCAAGCGAGTACACCAGCACGCCGTCGCTGCCCGCCCCGGCGACGCACAGAAAATATCGCCGCGTTTCGCGCCCCGGCAGCGGCGTGGCCAGGCCCAGCGCAATGCGTCGCAGCGTGCCGTGGGCAATCCATCGCGCCGCCGCGGGAATGTCCCACGGGATGCCGAGCTCCTTTGCCAGCACGTTGGCGGTCCCCGCAGGCAGCACGGCCAGGGGCACCTGGCTCCCGGCAAGGCCGTTGACGGCTTCGTTCACCGTGCCGTCGCCGCCGCAGACGATCACGAGTTGCTGTGCCTGCTCGACTGCTTGCCGCGCAAGGGCGGTGGCAGCGCCCGTGCCCGTGGTCTCTTGCAATTCGGCTTCGATGCCCGCGCCGGCAAGGATTTCCCGTGCGGCATCAAGCTGCTGCGCGCGCCGCCCGCGGCGCCGCCCGGCGAGCGGGTTGTGGATGATGACCGCGTTGCGGATTCCGCTCAGCATTTCGGCGCAGCGCGTAGCAGCCGATGGCGAAGCGCATTGTATAATACTCGGCCGTCTCGATTGCCGCTTCCTCCGAGGACTCTCATGCCTGCAAGCACGGCGGTGGCCGAAAAAATCGAGCACTTGCGCAAGAAGATCCGCCACCACGAGTACCGCTACCACGTGCTCGACCAGCCGCAAATCTCCGATGCTGCCTTCGACCGGCTGGTGAATCGGCTCAAGAAACTCGAGGCCGAACATCCTGGGCTGGTGACGCCCGATTCGCCGACGCAGCGCGTGGGCGGCAGCCCGCGGGAGGGCTTTCAGACCGTCCGCCACAAACGCGCGATGCTGAGCCTGGACAACGCGTTTTCCTATGAAGAGCTGGCCGAGTTCGATCGGCGCGTGCGCCAGCTGGCCGGGCGCGAGCGCGTGGACTACGTCGCCGAGCACAAATTCGATGGCCTGAGCATTTCGCTCCAGTACGAAGATGGAATCCTGCGACGCGGAGTCACGCGCGGCGACGGCACCACCGGCGAAGACGTCACGCCCAACGTCAAGACGATCCGCTCGATCCCTCTCCGCGTGGACCCCGCGATGTTGAAGAAGCTCGGCCAGCCTGCTACGTTCGAAGTCCGCGGCGAAATCATCATGGACCACAAGGCGTTCGAAGAGCTCAACCGCCAGCAGGAGGAGCAGAGCGGCAAGCGCTTCGCCAACCCGCGCAGCGCGGCCGCGGGCGCGGTGCGCGTGCTGGACCCGGCGATCACGGCGTCGCGCCGGCTCGACTTCTGCGCCTACTACCTCCTGGTCGAAGGGCGCATGCCGGTGAAGCGCCAGTCAGACGCCCTCGAGGCCCTGACGAAGCTGCGGTTCAAGGTTTCGCCCGACTGGGAGCTGTGCCGCTCGTTCGACGAGGTGAAGAGGTATTGCGACGCCTGGGAGAAGAAGCGCGAGAAGCTGCCATATGAGATTGACGGCATCGTCATCAAGGTGAACGAAGTCGCGCTCCAGGACGAGCTGGGCCACACCGCCAAGGCGCCGCGCTGGGCCATCGCCTACAAGTATCCGGCGCGGCAGGAAACCACCGTCGTAAAAGACATCCTCGTGCAGGTGGGCCGCACCGGCGCGCTGACGCCGGTGGCCGTACTCGAGCCGGTGCAGGTGGGCGGCGTGACCGTTAGCCGCTCGACCCTGCACAACATGGACGAGATCCAGCGGCTGGGGCTGCGCATCGGCGATACCGTCCTGATCGAACGCGCCGGCGAAGTGATCCCGCACGTCGTCAAGGTGGTCAAGGAAGGCCAGGAGCGCCGGGCGTTCCACATCCCCACGAGGTGCCCCGAATGCGGCAGCCGCATCCACAAGGCCGAGGGCGAAGTTGCCTACCGCTGCGTCAACGCCGCCTGCCCGGCCAAGCGCAAGGAGTCGCTGCTGCACTTCGCCGGGCGGCATGCCATGAATATTGATGGCCTGGGCGAGAAAATCGTGGACCAACTTGTGGACAAGGGCCTGGTGAAGGATGTCGCCGATCTCTACAAGCTCGAGCTCGATTCGCTCGCCGGGCTTGAGCGCATGGCCGAGAAATCGGCGCAGAACCTGCTCAAGGAGATCGAAGCCAGCAAAAAAAGCAGCCTGGCGCGGCTCATCTACGCCCTGGGCATCCGCTTTGTCGGCGAGCGCACGGGTCAATTGCTCGCCGAACACTTCGGCTCGCTCGATCCGCTCGCCGCCGCGTCGCTCGACGAGCTGATGGAAGTCCCCGAAGTCGGCCCCAAGGTGGCCGAAAGCATCGTGGAATTTTTCTCCGAGCCTGCGAACCGCGAGCTGGTCAAAAAACTGCGCCGCGCCGGGTTGAACCTGAGCGAAGAACGCAAGACGCCGCGAGACACGCGCTTGGCGGGCAAGACCTTCGTTTTCACCGGCACACTCGCCCGCCGCACGCGCGAGGAGGCCGCCGAGCTGGTGGTCACCCACGGCGGAAAGGTCTCTTCGTCGGTCAGCAAGCAGACCGACTACGTCGTGGTGGGGACCGACCCCGGCTCGAAATACGATAAGGCCAAATCGCTCGGCGTCACCATCCTCGACGAAGCTGCCTTCGAAAAACTCCTGTCCCTGAAATAGTCCCTTAGCAAGGTGCTGAAAAACGCCTCGGGCGCTGGATCACCGATGCACACAGTACAAACCTGTGCCACAATTTAACAAGCTGCGCACACCAGTAGCACAGGCTTACAGCCTGTGCGAATGTTCTTCAGCACCATGTCAGAGGGTCGCGGCGGAACTTGTCCCGAGCCCGCCACGGCGAGTCAAGGGAGCCGCGACATCCGGGGCCGCGCGGGTTATAATGGGTTCGGCGGGTAGGTCGGGTGATCGCTGGGCCGATGTCTAACGATTATCGGCCTGGAGGAAAGTCCGGACTCCGCAGGGCAGCGCGCCTGGTAACGCCAGGGGGCTGTCCCGAAGCTTCGGGACGGCCACGGAAAGTGCCACAGAGAATAGACCGCCGGTGCGGCACAGGCTTCGGTGATCGGTTGGAGGCAAAACCTCTGGCTGGTCTTCACAGTCTGGCTGCGCAGGGTAAGGGTGAAAAGGTGGGGTAAGAGCCCACCGCTCGGGCGGAGACGCTCGAGGCACGGCAAACCCCGCGTGGAGCAAGGCCAAATAGGAGGGGAGGGCTGGCCCCGCCCGTTCGCGGTGAACCCGAAAGGGTAAACCGTCATGACCCTCGGGTAGGCCGCTTGAGTCTGGTCGCGAGACCCGACCCAGAGGAATGGTCACCCCGGTCGCGTCGCGAAGCGTTCCGACGCTCTTCGTCGGAAAGGCCGCACGCGCCGGACAGAATCCGGCTTACAGACCTGCCCGCCATTAATCTCCCTCTTTTCAATTAGGTCGTTTCGCGTCGCCAACGCGGTGTGCAAGAACTGTGCGAGGTCCTTCCCGGATTTCCAGCCCCTCACCGCTCTCAACGAACCGGCGCGCTCGTTCCCGGAGTTCACGGACGAACGGTGCGTAGTGCTTTTCTACCGTTTCAATTGTGTCGCCCAACAGCCTCGCTACGTCGTAAGCGTTAGCGCCCTTCAGTAGCAGGTCCACCGCAAAGGTATCCCGGAACCGGTGTGGGTGCGCATTGGGAACTTGAGCTCGCTGGCCCAGGGCCAACATCCGCTCGTATAAGCGAGGGCGCGTAAGATGCTTATCCGTCGCCGGGTTGAGCAGCACGCAGTCCTGGGGCTGCGGCAGCCGCCTGTCGCGCTCCGCTTCGAGCGCGAATAGCAATTCCTGGTGGACCGGAACGACCACGCGCTTGCGGCGTTTCTGGGTGAGCCGATGAATCTCGCGTGCCTGCCAGTCGATTTCCTCCCAGCGTAGCCCGACCGCATCCGACCCACGGAATCCGGTCCATCGCAGCAGAAGAAACACCAGAAGGTCTTGGCCTGCCGCTTGGCGCAGACGCCCCAGTTGCTCGCCGGTGAACGGCTGAGCACCCCTTTCGGGGTCATCACCGGGTCTGCCTTCCAGGCGCACTGGGTTTCGTTCAACCATCTCGCATTCAACCGCATGCGCGAAAACTCGGTGCAGGATGGCGGCATCGAGGGGAAGGCTCTTGCCACCCCGCGCATTTCGGCTTTCGCGTAGCTGCTCCATCCGCCATGCCTTGAATCGCTCGACCACCGACCGCGTGACCAGCGCGAGGTCTTGGAGGCTCTGTTCGGCGAGGAATGCGCTGAAGGTCTTGAGCGTTTGCTGGTAGCGCGCCCAAGTGGTCGCGCGGAACTTACCGATGGAGATGCGCTGCTCGGCTTCTGCTGAGAACGAACGCACAAGGTCTGCCCAGGTCGGTGGCGCTGGCGGCGCAGGTTGCTCGGCGTAGCCGGCGAGGGCAGCGAGTCGCTCGAAAGCAGTGCGCGGGAGAAATTGGCGCAATTCCGGCCACAGCTTGGAATCGCTCCCCTCAAGCATTGCCGACTGCACCTGGTCCTTAAGTCTGACGGCGTAGTCGCCGTCCCGCGTTCCGAGCGAAAGCCGAACGTACTGGCCGCAGGCGCGACCTTCCAGTCGATAGATGCGACGGCGTTTTCGCACGCTGAGCATTAGTGCAGCACCCTCATGTGACGGGCTTCGACCCTGCGCACCGTCTCGATGGGCACGAGCTTGTGACCCCGGTGCCCTGGCCGCGCGAAGTCTAACACCTTTTGACCTCGCATGACGTTGTAGACCGACGCGCGCGAGCAGCGCCACCGGGCTGCGAGGTCGTCGAAGCTATAATAGGCTCGCTCGGTTTCCAGCGGCGCGACCGGGTGCCTACACAAGAGGTTAGTAAGCTGAGTTACCTCCTCCGGGGTGAGCAGCCGGCGACCGTCCGCAAGCGGTGCCCCGGGTACGGGTGCTGTATCCGCTGTTCGCGCGACCTGCTTCACCGGCTTGGGTGCTGCGCTCATATGGTTGCTCACGTTAGCCGACCCTTCTTGCTGGTCGGCGACGACGGAGTGCTGACCACGCCGATTTCGCTATTAGCGACGTTCTGGCCGCTCTCCCTCATCTTGAGCGCCCTGCCCATCGGCCAGGGCCTTCTGGGCGCTCTGACCTGCCTTGTGCCGCGACACACCCCGTTTGAATTTCTGGTCTCCGGTGGATTCGCGGCCACAGTAGGGGCATTTGCCGCCGGCGAACCTCGCCCGCTTCGCCCGCATGGCCTCAGCCTTGTCCTCGTTCGTGCAGGCACGGCTGCAAAAGTGGCGCCGGTAGTCCGGGGTGCCGTCCCTCCCCACCAACAGGCGACCGCAACCCTCTCTGTTGCAAGCCCTGGGCACCGCATCCACCCCCTTCAATGCGCTGCCGGACGCTCTGCCTTCGCCTCCTGCTCGGCCGACACCGACTGTGCGCGGGGGCAGCGTTCAACTTCTTGCTCGCACAGGCCCGCTAGATAGGCCTTGAGCTGTGCCTTCTGCTCCTGTGCGCGGCGCAAGCACTCGGCCTCGCTGGGTGGCTCATAGCCGCCGTCAGGCATCGTTTTCAGTCCTCGCGCTTCACTATGGTGAAGCGGCTTATTCCACGGTGCTTCATTGGCTGAACAGAGAACTTTCCCTGTACAGGGGCGGAGCGAAGCGACGCCCCCCACCCGACCAGAAACTGCGACCTGAAGTCGCGGTTCTTCGACTTCCTCGCGCGTTATTGGAAACTTCGCGCACGGCCGGTTTCTAGAAAGGCGCGCTTCCGCGCGGAAAGCGCGCTCGCGCTCGATTTCCTCGCGCTGGCGCAGGTGGACTGCGTTCAGCAAGCGAAGAAACTCCGGGTCCTCGAGCGTCAAGCGGTAGCGGCTGCAGCCGCGCACCACACCGACTCGCTGGCCGCGCTCTGCCTGGAGGGCGTGGAGACCATGCAAACCCCACACCGCACGAGCGATGGACTTCGGGCTGCCCACTCCCGCGTACCGCATCAGGCCTCGGTAGGAAATCTCCGTTAGCCCCGTCTCTTCGTCTCGGAACGCGAGCAGGACCGGGAGGATTTTCTTCTGGGTCGTCGTGAACTGCGCCCACATGCCAGAGCGCGCCAGCAGCTCGAGCTCTGAGCCGCTCGTGCCAAACCTGTAATTTTGCGGCCATCTGGAGCGCGGTCCGACCGGGCTGCCGCGCTTCGCGGAAGGGACGGGGAAGCGTTCGCAAATCCAATACACGGCCGAAGGAAAGTCGCAGCCCAGAACCTCCATCACCAGGTCGATGTTCGAGATGGCGCCGATGCTGTGGCAGCCGCCAAAGCATCTCACGCGGTTCTTCTTAACGTGGAACCGTACTGACGGGTCCGCGTCCCCATTTCGGTGCCTTTCTGGCCACCAGCAGCGCGCGCGATGACGCCGCACCTCAATCCCCAGTTCGGCCGCTACATCCTCGATGCCTACCTTCGTCTTGATGAACCCCAGGTCAGCCCGCTCGGGTACGGCGGCTGAAACTGACGGGGCAGCCGAAGCCGTTCGCACCTCGCTCACGTCCGTTCCTCCGTGAGGTGTGGGACTTGCAACTGCTTCGGCCGCGCCGCAAGACGCGGGAGTAGCTTGGGCCGCTGCGGCACACCGTTAGGTCCCCGCATAGCTGGGAGCTTTGGGCGGCTGCTGGGGCTTGACTCCGCAGAATCGTGTGGTATAGTGCGCTTGCTTTCCACCCGAGTTTTCCTTTTCCCCTGGCGCGCGCAGAACGCGCCGGGGTGTCCCCTATCGGACCACCGCGATGCACTAACGGGAACTTCCGTGCAGCTAGACCTCCGCCTGCGGGGTTTCTGCGCTGGATAGCACAGCTTCAATCTGCGCGGCCCGCTTATGAAGCGCGTGCAACAGCACTTTGCGGACGGCGTCTTCCTCGTCCGCGCCCAGCTTGGCTTGGCCGTTTTCGCACAAACCCAGTAGCATGCGACTGACGCCGCTTCTCGCCGATAGCTGGAATTGCGTCAGTCCAGCCAGGTTACGGAGCGACCTTAGTTCTTTCATTCGGTGTGCAGCTCCTCAGTAAAATCGCCGCGCGAGGCGATTCTGCCAAATCCAGCAACAATCTCGTATCCCTCATGAAGGGCTGCGCAAAAGTGCTGTGTTTATGTGGACTTAGATAGGCTCACCTTTCAGTCGTGACTCGAAAGGGGAGGGCGAAAGGGGAAGAAAAGCGTACAATGCTTGCGCAAAAAGTGGGCTGGTTCGTGCGCAAGGCTGAGTCGCGCAGGAGTCTTGCGAATCTGGGGGCCATCTTGAAGAACCGAACCCCGTCCCGCAAGGGCACGCGGGGCGGCAAGAAGGAGCCCAAAGGTCGGTTTCCAGCCAGAGAGGCCGCCCCCGAGTTCGAAGCGCCGAGTGGGCCTATTATCGAGGGGTATCACTCTGGTCGTCGCGCCCTGTCCCTGTGGCTCCGACCTCCCCAATCCCAAATCGACGAATATTTCCGTCCCTACTACACGCGAGTCCTTTCTGGTGAACTGGAGGCCCTCCTGGAGTTTTATGAACTCCGCAGCCATCAGTTGTCGCCCGCTTTCTTCGAATGCGTGGGCCTACTGGCCACATCGCCGTATGCCTACGAGAGAGAGATTGTGGAGAGCATCCTGGGGATTGGCAGCCGGGGAGGCCCGCACCAGACGACCCCCGCCAAATGGGAACTGGCCCACCATTGGATGCGTCGGCTTCATCCCCCCGCTCGAGAAGCAAAGCAATGGATTAAACAGCAGCGCAGACTGGCCGGTAGGAAGGGCGGGCCTAATTTAACTCGCGAACAGCTCTGGCAAAAGTATCTGCGGGAAAAGGTCGGCCAGGAAAAACTGAATCAGATTCCTGGGTTGCTAACGGAGTTCGGCGTTGACTGGGCAGCAGCATCCGAACAAGAACCTCGGCGGCACTTCCGGCAACTAAGACACCCCTACAGGAAAATGGCCATCGCAAGCCGTCGACGTAAACTGCTAGCTCCAGATGCCTGGCCTTCCGCACGCGAAGAACGGATGATTACCAAGGGAATGACCGCCAAAGAACTTCGCGAGAAACGTCGAAGTATTGGTCGTTTTATCTGCCAGACTTACTTGAGTCTTGGTGTAATCCCGCGGTCGCTCTTTTTCGAGCTCACACAATCTCAACCGAATGTCCCCCCGTCGTTTGCTGTTCGTCGGCTCGCCGCCAAACTCGCAGGCATCTCCGAATCTGCTTTGAGCCGACGACTGGATTCTAGGCGGTAGAGGTAGAAGTCGTCGCGGCTTCTGGGTTGGTTATTTCAGGCCGACCGCCGCCACTTCCTGCGCGTGCCGCCGGGCTTGGGCACCGTGCGCACGGCCATCGCCTAAACCTTCGGGGTGGATGAGACGAGTACCTTCCGGTGCTTGCTTGCTTAACAGGTCAAGGAAGCGCAGGTGGTCCGAAAAAGCATGTCAGGTCCCCCAAAACCCCTTGACGGCGCCGCCCCGCGCCGGATAATTGCGCGCAGGAACTCTTGTAGCGGCGCTACACGCTCAAGCACGGCTATTTCGCGTGGTCGGCCGCCTGTGAAGTTGCTGTCCCACCGACCTTTTGGGGGTTGCGGGTTAAGGTCACGGAGGCACAACGATGTCACAGGCCCCGCAGACCGAAAAGACCCCGCCGCTACAACGGCAGATGGGGGAAGAAGCAAGCCGGAATCAACCGTCCAGCGGCGAAAAGACCGCCCTGTCCCTGCATCCCTCGACCGACAGAACCCTGCGCCGTCGGGAACGCAGATTCCGGAAACGTGGCTTCTCCGAAAGCACAAAGGCCTTCCAAGTGTACACGTCCCAGGACTGGGACAGCCTCCGCGCGCAGTTCTTCGACTCCCGCACGGACGGCGGAGAATGCACTTACAAGAGCCTGCGCGCCTTTGTTAACGCCAAGTTCCTCGACAGTTACAGCCGGCGTGTGGCCTACTGCGCCGTCGGCAGCAAGCCCACGGGCATGGTCCCGTGGCGCGGCGATTGGGCAGCGGAGCGCAGGTTCGAGCAGACACGCGGCCACGCGCGGCTCCAGGTGCTCGCCGAGAGGTTGGGGCGCGAGGTAGAGACCACGGCTACGGCCGGGCCGCTGTCGGAGCCGTTCGTGGACATGTTCGGACGGGCCATCAATTGGCTTGACCAGCTGCATGACGCGACGAGCAATATGTTGGTCTTGGAGGACCAGCCGCTGGCCGCCCAGGCCGCCCGCCTGAAGTTGTTCCTGGAGGCGCACGAGCGGGTCATGACGCTGATGGAGCGCGCGGCGAACTGCGTGCTCAACCTGCGCGGCGGCAAAGAACTTTTGGTCTACCAAATGGTGGCCAGGTTCCAGCGCTCCGGCCAGGAACCGAGCTCCGACGAGACACGCCTGCACGAAATCATGGCCAAGGTCGCGCACATCGCCATCGAAAGGTGTCGGGCCTACAACCTCCCGCTGCCCGAGCCGCTCAAGGAAGCGCTGACCGAAGACGAACGCAAGGAACTCGGCTTCGGCCCGGACGGGCGGCCCAATGAGACGGACGGGGCCAAGTGAGCGGGTTCTGGCGGCTTCCCGGCGACCTGCGCCAGCTCCCGCTAGTCGCCAAGGACATTCTGGAGGAGTTGAAGGCTGTCAGGGCGCTGGTGGGGCCGCCGGCGGCGGTGCGGCTCGTGTTCACCGCCAACTCGGCAGGCATCACGATGCTCGTCCTCGTAGTTGCATCGGGCAGATACGCGCCCCTCACCTTGATGCGCGTGCGTTCAGACCGACTAAATCCGCCCTTACAGGAGGCCCGCTCTCGATACGGCGACTTCGGGGTTGCAGCCCGAACCGGAACCGCCGAAATGGAGCAGGATGATTTTCTGGAGAGTCGGTAGGTAGGTCGCTTCTAGCGCCTGGGCTTGTCCGGGGCGCCGACGATTGCCACCTGCTTGCCCGGAGACGTTTCGTCCACGAACGTAACGCCCTTGTGGATGTGACTCTTCGTGGTCGGAAATGACGCGGTCGTAGGACGCGACCGCCTTTTCGCGCGTGTCCCCGCCGAGGAAATCCCCGGCGCCTTTCTTGAAGCTGACTTGCGAGCCGTAGGCACTGGCGGCCTCCGCGACCTTGTTCTTGAGCCTCGACCCAGGGCTGAGGATGTGTGGCCCTATTGTATCAAGACCGGGCCGCCCGAACCTGCGAAGGGAAGCGGTTGTTGTTTCACGCCACGGGCGAGGACTTCGAGAAGGCGATGAGGGACACACTGGCTGTCGGGCTGCAACCGGATGAGCCGGCCGCGTGAGCCTGGCCCTTCCGGCTTCGTTCTTCGCCTCTCACCTGCGCCCTGGAGGGGCTTGACACAAGGCCGCTTGTGCTATAGGTAAGTGGCTTGAGCATACATGATACAGGAGAAGCTCCGTGCTAAAAAAAGGGGCAAAACCTAGCAAGCGGATGATAGCTTTGCAAGAGGTGCAGAAGGAGTTCCCCTACCTGTCTCCATCAAACCAGCAGAAAATGGCGCAACTCCGTGTGGTTTTGGAAGAGGGGAGGCGGAGCGAGGCAGCCTTGCGCGGGCTCAGCCGATTGACCCCCCATCCTGGGCGAGACATAATTGCGAGCAGCCGCCAGCTTTTGAAAATGTTGGAGGGGTTGCGGAAGGCGGCCTTGCGCGACATCCGCCGATTGACCCTCAACTAGGCTCGGAACATCCACTTTAAAGCGTCTAGCCCCTGTTGCCAAATCACGCTACCTTGCCTCGATTCCATTCGCTCAAACTCGAGTCAGTCCGCTTGACAGGCCAACCTAAATATGCGACATGATGTTGTGCTGTGGACGGCGGCGGACGTGGAACGAGTTCGGAGGGCACTATGGCGGCCACATCGGACAAATCCCGGGCCACGGGGAGTTCCTCGGCGGACCTACCCGAGCCGACGGACTTCGACAATTTGCTGGAGTCGTTGCTAGTACCGAAAGACGGCACCCCGGGTGGACAGGTCATCGACTTGGGCCCGCATCTGCAGCACGGCTTCGTCCTCGGCATCGTCGGCGGCCGCAAGCCGCCCAAGAAGTAGCAGCCCGGCCGGCGCGACACGCCGGCGGTCCGGCCGATAGGAACGACGGCCCCGACTGACGAAGCCAAGGGGAATCATCGGCGTCGGCCCGGTCGAGTGCCGCAAGAGGAAGTGGTCTGCTTTGACAACCCGAGTCATTTCAGCGCCGCGTACTCAGCCTTGGCCTCCCGCAGGACGGGGATGTCAGGGTCGGCGTCTTTCCAGAGGGTGAAGAAATCCTGGTAGGCGGCGCGGGCTTTAGTAGTGTCGCCTGCATCGGCGTAGGCGCGGGCGAGGCCGAGATGCGCCAATGCATGGTAAAGCGAAATCGGGTCAACGCCCGGGTGGTCCAAGATTTTTTGGAATTCGGCCGCGGCCTCTTTTCCCGCCCGCAAGTGCAGGTAGGCTTGGCCGCGGATATAGATGGGAATCAACTCCGCATCCTCCCCCAGCTCGTAGGGAGCGGCTGCGCGCAGCAAATCCACCGCCCGGGTAGGATTGTTCCGGCTGATTTCGCTCGCGGCACGGACGACGGGCACCTGAACGCTGTTGACCGAGGTGTTCAGAGGGAAACGCTTCTCCAATTCACTCGCTGTCGCCTCCGCCCGGGCGGCATCACCCGATAGAGCCAGAGCGAGGGCCGCCTGACTCTTCGCATCCTGCCCGCCTGCCATGGCCAGTGCCGCCATGGCTTGCTCGCGCGCCTGGCGGTAATTACCAAATTTCGCTTCGGTCAGCGCCTCCCATGCCGCCATGGACGCCACACTTTCCTTGAACCCTTGGCGCTGCACGTTCTCTGCGGCACGGCGCAGCAGGTCCCGAGCATTACGTAACTTGCCTAAAGCTGCCGCTGCAGCTGCCTCGGACCATAGCATGTCAGCCTCAGTGGGCTTGTCTCGCGCCCACTCAGCCTCACGCTGCATCGCAGCCGTATCCCCTTGGACGAAAGCGATTTGATAGAGGCACCAGTGAGACTGGAAACTATCCCGATTCCGCGTTAAACCCTGTTTACAAACATCTTTTGCCTCTTCGAGGCGATTCAGACCTAAATACGCTCCGGCGAGGCTCCCATATTCAATTACCAACATGGGGTCTAACCGGAAGGCTTCTTGGGCTGGCTCGATGGCTTGCTCAAATTGTCCCATCGCTTCGTACAGCGACGCCACGGTGCCCTGTGGAATCACGTCTCGGGGGTAGGTGTGTCTCCAGAGCTGATAGGTTTCCATGGCCTTGTCAAGTTCCCCCGTGATGTCGAGGTAGTAGTGTCCCGAGATATAGAACTTTTCCTTCTCACTGGCTCGGTCGCGCAACTCAAAGGCTCGTTTCACGTACCTGGTGCGCAGTTCGCTCTCGCCCATCAGCCCGTAGACGACCCCCAGGTTCGCGTAGGCCAAGGCGAAATTGGGGTCCAGCTCGACCGCGCGCTTGAAGAAAGGGATAGCTTCAGCGCGTAAGCCGCGTTCTCGCTGCTTCCATCCCAACGTGAACGCTTTCAGTGCCTCGAGCGACGGAGTGGTGGCCTGCTCAAGCGGCGTATCGAACTTTGTGACGGTGCTGAGCGATTCGCCCAGCTTGCTGCGCAGCTTCGAGGTCGCCTCACCGAGCGCTTTCAGGACGCGTTCTTTGCCATCCGCTGTTGCCTGCTCCTGCGCCAGGGAATTGCCCGTGCGGCAGCTTATCGCTTTCAGCCCGAGAACATACTGGCTGCCCAGGCTCGCAATCGAGCCGCCGAGGACCGCGGCGCTCCCTGTCCGCTGGCAAATCTCCCGGGCAATTTCGGGCGTGAGCCGCGCATCGGCCGGCTGGCCCATCAGGCGCAGGGTCTGCTGGACGTGCTCCTCGGAGATGAGGCTGAGGAAGGGTGATTGTTCGAGCTGCACCGCAAGGCCCTGCCGCAGCGTGCCCTCAAACACTGCATCGCCCGTCGAGTTCGTGAAGTCGGCGAGGACAATCGTGTCCCTCTCGGTCAGCACGGGTGCGCGATGGAAATAGAAGTACGTCCCCACCCCAAGGGCGGCGACTGCTAGCGAGGCGGGGACAAGCACCTTCCAGCGATTTCCAACCAGCCCACGGACGCCGGGGCCGGTTCTCGCTGCCGCCCTCGTCGCTGCGGGCAACCGCGCCGACTCGGTATCGCGCTTCAGCAGCTGCAGGTCGGCCCGCAGGTCAACAGTCAACTCTTTCGCCGACTGGTAGCGGTTCTCCGGGTCCTTCTCCAAGCACTTCAGAATGATGTCTTCCAGCTTGGGCGGAAGCTCGGGGTTCAGTCGCCCGGGCCACGGAGGAGGCTTGTGCTGGATGTCCGCCGCCAACGCGGTCGGTAGCGTGGCCTCGAACGGGCGGCGGCCCGTAGCCATCTCATAGAGAACAACACCCAAGGCATAGATATCCGCTCGGGCATCTACCTTCTCCCCACGCAACTGCTCCGGGGCCATATACGGCAGCGTGCCCGCCACCCCCTGCGTCTCGGTCAGGCTCTCTGTCAGCGTCGCCTCGCTCACCGGCCGCAACAGCTTGGCCAAGCCGAAGTCCAGCACCTTCGCCTGCCCCCGCTCGACCACGAAGATGTTCGCCGGCTTGATGTCCCGATGGATGATGCCCTTCTTGTGCGCCGCCTCCAGGGCGTCGGCCACCTGCATCCCCCACTCCAGCAGGTGTTTCGTCTCGACCGGCTTCCCGTGGATGCGGTGCTTGAGCGTCTCGCCTTCCAGCAGCTCCATCACTAGGAACTGCCGGCTTTCGTGCTCATCCACGTCGTAAATCGTGCAGATGTGCGGATTGTTCAACGCCGAGGCGGCGCGGGCCTCGCGTTGGAATCTCTCGACCGCATGGCTATCCCGGGAAAGCTCGTCCGGCAGGAATTTGAGGGCCACTTGGCGGCCTAGTCTTGTGTCTTCGGCCTTGTAGACGACGCCCATGCCGCCGCCACCCAGCTTTTCCAGGATGCGATAGTGGGAGATGGTTTGGCCGACCATGGAGAAAGACGCTGCCCCGTTGCTGGGCATGTTAGGCTGCGCCTAACAGCAAGTCAACGCGGCGACGCCCTTGACTCGTTCCTAGAAATATGCTACATGTTGTTGTGTGCCACGCACGCTTTCCACGGGGAAGGTGGCCGAGGCCATCGGCGTCCACCGCCTGACGCTCCAGCGATGGCTGGCGGAGGGCAGGGTGCGCCCCTCCGTTGCGGTCCCCATGAAGGGTCGCACACTTTGGCGTTGGACGAAGGCGGACGTGGGACAAGTTCGGAGATTCAAGAAGGCCAACTACCGCAAGGGTCGGGGTCGCAAAAGGAAAGCCAGAAGATGACGAAAGAGGTCGCGGGTCCAACGAAGGGTCGGGGAACCGGCACTAAGAGGAATCTTGGTCTTACAGCACCCCAGGAGCCGGGCACCCAGGGTCGAATTGTGCGAGTAGCTCTGTATGCGCGAGTCAGTACTATGAGCGGACAGGACCCTGAGATGCAGTTGCGTGAGCTTCGGGAGTACGTCGAGCGTCGCGCCTGGCAGATTTCAGGCGAATACGTCGACCGAGGCATTTCCGGCGCGAAGGATTCCCGTCCCGAACTGAACAGGCTTGTGGCCGACGCCTACCGCAGGCGGTTCGACGCAGTCGTCGTGTGGCGGTTCGACCGACTCGCCCGCTCCGTCTCCCACCTGCTGCGGGCGCTGGAGACGCTCCGGGCCTTGGGGATTGAGTTTGTTTCGCTTTCGGAACAGGTCGATACTTCGACGCCCACCGGCAAAATGGTGTTCACCGTCCTGGGCGCCGTGGCCGAACTGGAGCGCAGCCTGATTGCCGAACGGGTCAAGGCCGGGCTGCGCAACGCCAGGGCGAAGGGCAAGCGGCTGGGCAGGCCCCGGGTGGCCCTAGATGCCGCTAGAATAGCCGCTCTGAGGGCGCAGGGCCGCTCTCTGCGCGACATTGCAGCCGAGCTGGGCTGTTCCTCGGGTCTTGTCCACAAAACCCTTGCGAATAGCCTGCGCTAGGGGGCCTGTTGCTTCACTTGGCCTGTTTCTTTGCGGGCGCGGGCTTTTTGGCTGCTTCCTTTAGCTCGACCTGCAGAAGATGAATCTCGGTAGTGCCCGCGTTTTCCCCAGCGTGCGTTACTGCCTCGTTCCAGCGTGCTGCACCTGCCTTGCTCTCGCGTTCTTCGGTTTTCCCGTCAGGGTAGGTGAACTTAAACTTGGCATCGGTTAGGAAATAGACGATGTTAGCCGGATGCGAATGCATCGCGACTTTCTGTCCGGGTTGCAACTGAACGTCAAACACACGAACGTGGTCATTTTCGAGTAGTACTTTGTGGGTCTCCGCCCCTCCGGCCACTGTCATCACGTCTTGTGCCAGGGCCGTCCCGGCGACAAAGAACAAAGCCACAGTGGCGAACAGAGCTCCTAGAAGCATGCGGCGTGGATTCTTCATGGCTTGTCTCCTATCTTGAGTTTCCGAGGGCAAAAACTGAGGCGGCAGCATACTCGGGCGGCCGCTGGTAGGCAAGTCCTGCCCCTGTTCAAAAAACCTGTCTGCGAGCGGGCCTGCAGGTGCCTGATTCTGTGAGCCTAGCAGAGAGGTCTCTAGCGTTCACAAAACATCCTATTGTTGAAGGGCCACCTAGGGCCGCCAGGAGTAGAATGAAGGCCAATGAAAAACCGTAGCCCCTTCTACGACAAACTTATCGCGCATGTGAACCGCAAGAACTGGTGGCACGTCCCGCCGCAAGACCCGGCTGTCCGGCCAATGTGTGTCTGAACGGCCGGTGCCATTTTCGTTGAAACGTGGAATACTCACCTCTGTGACCCACGGTTATCAGGAGCAGTGGCAAGCCTACCGGGTGCGTAAGAGAAACCTCACACTCCTGCTAGTCGCTCAATTCTTTGGCATCATACCCTTTCTGACGTTAGTCGCCTTCATAGACCGAAAAGTATTTTTGGCGACCTCATTGGTAATGCCCGCCGCGTGGATGTGGGGCCTCTGGTATATCTCGACGGTGTTTCGCCTTCGCATTTTTCCCTGCCCACGATGCGGCAAAAACTTTTTTGGAAATATTCCCGACTGGTCCTTCTTCACTAAGCCCCGTGCCTTTTTTGGTCGAGAATGTGTGAACTGCGGGTTGCGAAAGTTTGCGAACTCCCAGCCCGACGATTCGAAAGAGTGAATCCAAACCGGAAGTTGGTGTCAGTGTTCAGACGGGTCCAGTTTGGTCCTGCAGCTCCGCGGCCCACATTTTAGAATATGGCCGTGGTGGAGAAGACGCTCGCCGAACAGCTTAACGAAATTTTGCAGGCCAGTAAGGAACGGATGAAGGAAAAAGCCGCGCGCTGATGATGACACCACCACAAGCAGCCGCCCAGTTTCTACGCAGATAAGCAAGAGTCATCACAGAAAGCCACAAGGCTACATGGCGGGCGTTGCCCAAATTGTTGCCCAAACTCGCGCCCACCCAGCCCGAATGATGCCTGAAGTGCCGGGCCCAACGCTGAGCGCCGATGGCTTCGTTTCCACGCGCCGTGCGCCGCATCCCCTAACTTGCCCCCCCGGTAATGGGCAACCCCACTGAATCGCTGATAACATCGTCGGCATGGCCTTCTGCGTGGCAACCTGCCCGAAGTGCTCTGAGCGATTCCGGCTGGTCTGGCGGATTGGCAAGAAGAAATTGCCGCCGTCAACCGTCATATGTCTGGCCTGCCCGACGTGCTCTCACAGCTTCGAGCAGGTCGCCGTCCAGCTGGTCGTCTTCGACGCGGGAGCGGAACTGTTCCCGAAGTCGGTTGTCGTCGAGCCCTCGGCCCTAGTGAAAGCATGACGCATACTTGCGGACGACATGCAGGTATTCTCGGGTCACCGCGCCGGGGAGCAGTCACAAGGAATATCAGCTGCTATCTAGCCTTCTCGACGACCTCCGGGGGAAACCGGTTCCACTTGCCCTTCCTCGGAATGACGTGCCGCTCAATCTGAACGAAGTGCATGTCTTCGGGGGACATTTGCGGAGGCGGGTTGATGGGCCGCGATTCTTCTCCCAAGCGATTCAAGAGGTCAACCAAAGCCTTTTGCTCTTCTTTGCTCAACGTCACACTCGGCCTACCGACCTGCTTCCTCCAAGCGGGCAGATGTTTGTCCCATAGTCGCGTCACCAGGAAGGATGTGTCTGCGGGCGGCAAGCCTGCGAAAGCGTGCAAGCCACGGACCTTAACTTCATCTGGCAGAGACGAATAGTGCTGGTCCAGCCGGTCGAGGTCCGCTTTCAGTTCTGGGCCTCTGACGAAGGTCTGGTCCTTGCGGCGGAGCAGAGCAACCATCGAGCCACGAGCAACCCTCGACCACTGCTCGCCCCTCTGTTACCCAAACGAAGCTACCACCCCGCGCGAAGCGCAGCCGATGCCTAATTGCCTGCCGTGTAGTCGCTTCCCTTTGTTGACCGTAGGCCGCTAAGAGCGTATTTTCGGCTGATGAACCGAGAAGACGCCAGAAAGTTTCTGGAAGGATTGAAGGCACATCTGAACGGAAGGATTCCTCCGCCACAGGAGGTCAGGCGGAGGATGCAGGAGATTGCGGCAGATAGAAAACGTTGCAAACCGCAACTCCAAGAAGTGTCGCACGAGGGAAATTTCCTAAACGAGTTCATCCTTCGTCCCATTCATGAGTATCTTATCAGTACTCTTCACCTGTCCCCGGAAGAAGCCTGCAAGTCGTTTCTTGCCGAGTCAGCGGATGCAAAGGAACTCGGGATAGCCTTGAACTCACCGATGAGTGCTGGCGTATATCCTTTCAAAAAGGAATTCAGTGCAGTCAATAGCCTTGTGAAGTCGTGGTGGAACAATTCAAAGGAGCCTCCTGTCCGCCACGCCTGTCCGGACTTCGCGTTGAGTTTCCCTTGCAAGGTAGTCTTTGAAGCCAAGTATTTTAGAAGAGGGAAAATTGATGCGGCTCGGACAGAATTGGTGAGGGGAATATATCAGTGTTTTTATTATCGGGGGCTGCCAAGGGTGCCGCCTTGGGATTACGATTATGCCTGTCTGCTGGCCTACGATGCGTCCGAGAATTGGAGCCTCGCAAAAGCATGGGAGACCGTTGACGCGAGAGTAAAAGAAGCGTGCTGGAATGGGGCGAACATTTTCGTCACAGTTCTTCCAGAAGCCAAGTAGAGACGCACGAGGGAGAGGCGTGCCCCAGCGCACTTGGCGTCATGGTAGAATCCCGCGCCGGAGGTTTCGTGCACGCGGAACTTTGCAAGCCCCTCTTAGGTTCTCGCTGCTTCGATTGCAACTAAGAGCTTTTCTCTCTTTCCAGCAGCAATGACCCATTGGCGTAATCCTCGCTTGTCTCCCCGAAGCTGGCTTATACGCCCGGGCGAAACTCCCAAAATACGCGCCGTCTTCTCTACGCCCTCTTTGTCGATGAAGGCTTCAACCTTGTTTTCCGTAATTCTGCGGCTCTTTTTGGTTTGCTTAGGTTGCTGGTTGGGGTAAAGACTGGCGGTGATTTCCTCTATGGCGGCTGCCTTCATGGAGTCTTTCAAGGCTTTTTTCAAGTCGCCTTTCAATCGGCCACGATTCTTGTTACCCTCGGGTTTGGAAACTGCAATCAGGAGCGCCTCTACATCATGCAGAGTCAGTTTTTCATCGATGATGTAGATTGCCAACCTATCCCAGTTTTTTCCATGCAGGTCGCTCCTGTGGGTGCTTAGTCTTTGCAGCAAGTTGGAAGCTCTTCCGATGTAGTAGAGTTCGCCGTTCTTTTTGTACAGCGCATAGAGGCCGTGCCTTTCATGGTCTTTCAAAAAGTCGGCAAATTTTTCCTTGTTCCCACCTTCTAGGAGAGCCCGGCTAATTTCGGTGAGGTGCTTCCTTACAAGTGGGCTACTATCCGTGTTACCCCTGCGTTTTCTTGTCATAGCCTTCTAGCTTGCGGCAGTTCCGGCCCTTGTGTCATAGGGCACGCCATGTAGCGGGATTCTACCACGTCCCGTTGTCCGTAGCATGGCCGGAAAAATGTCGCTGCCTTGACGTAGCGCGAGCGCCTTTAGTATCGTTGCCGCAATTCGAGGATACTCATATCGCTTGCAGATGAAGGTTGACTATGTATTGCGTAGATTGCGGCTCCTCCGTAGCAGATGGGTCTTCGATGAAAGCGAGCTTTTGGATATCGGCGCACGATTCGATAAGGACGAGGAATGCTACGGTTGGAACAACGAGGCGTACTTCAGCGACCCTCTGTGGCGCAACCCCAATTGGAAACTGCGTCGTGCACGTTACTTAGTAAAGGTGACCATCACTTCGTCAGGGCAGAAATGCGTCGGCGCTTTTCGTCTCGTGAACGATGTGGCCCGCACAGATTTTCGTTTGGAACCGGCGACGGAAAGCGAAAGAGAATTGTGCAGATGAATCCGACGCGAATCCTAGCCTGTGCCGGATGGGAGGCGTGATGGCAATAGCCCGATGGGCAGCAGCCTCAGCTTCTAAGTATTTATTGCGATAAGCCAGAAGGAGTAAAATCGCTTGTCTCGATTGCCGCCGGGGAGGATAGGATGGCAGAGGAAACATCCTTCTACTCAGACGAAAGCGGCGTGAGAGTTACCGACAAGCGAATTATCGTGGGGAATACGACCTACTCGCTGGCGAACATCACGTCCGTGTCCACCTCAGTTGAAAAGCCGAGTCTACGAGGGCCATTCCTTACAACCGTCATTGGTATCGTGTTGCTGCTCTCTGGGCTTGGCAGAAAATCGGCAGGTGCGGCGGTCGTCGGAGTGCTTGCAGTTCTACTTGGAATTGTTTGGTATCGCGGATGCAAACCAATATGGCACCTTCGAATTGCAAGCGCGTCTGGAGAATCAACACCCCTGCAATCCACAAGTCAAGAGTGGATTGGCAACATCTGTCGGGCTATCAACGAAGCAATCATTCACCGTGCATGACGTTGAGGACGGCGAGTTAGCCGATTGAGCAGCAGCCACCACTACCGCGCGAAGCGCAGCGGTTCAGAAGTCAGACGGGGCGACACTGGCCATATATCCGAACGAAGTGAGGATACAGATTAAGTCGCATCTAGCAAGTGCCAAGCCCCCTTGTATTGTCGGAGTCTCCGAAGATAACCGTGCCCGACTCTGCCCTTCTGGTCGTCAGCGTGAAATATTCGCCGCTTGTTGTCCTTCGCTCTTTGCTGTCCGTTTGCCCCAGGGCTGGTCACCCAAGCGGCAAAATCGTCGCGGAGCCACTTGTCAATCACGTGCGTAGGTACGATGTAATAAGTAGGGCTTGCGTGCTCCTCCTCGGGAATATCCACTAAAATGCAAAAATCCTTGTGCTCGGACATCTCTAGGAAGATGTCGCCGTTGCCCTTTGCGTTCCACTGGAAGGCAGCGGAGGCCGAGGTCTTCGTCTTCACTCGAAGGGCTGCAGATTCATCGCCTCGCTTTGCAAGTATGTCGTAGGCGCGATTGTTTCTCGCGGTAAGTGCAGCCGTCCATTCTCGTCGGGTCAACTCCGCAAGCACGAAGAACTCGCCAGCGTTGCCTGCAAAAGCGCTTTTCTTGTCCATCGGCACACATTCTATCACGCGCACCTCCTTTGGGTTATACTCCGTCTCGGAAACCAAGTATCGGTCACCGATAGTAAACTGTTCTACGCAAAAGTACCGAAGAAATCCGTTGGGTCGCAATGCCGATAGAATGTCATGGGTTGAGATTGCGCCACCACAGTGCGGACAACTGATATGGGCGGAGCACGGACTAAGCGGGAGACGCTGACTGGAGAGGGAACGCTTGTCCACGACGGCACAAGGGAAACAATTGCTGTTAACTATTGGCTGGAGATAATACAGGAGTGGTTTGAGCCGCTGCCTGGTCAATATAAACCCGGAATGGAACAAGCGCACGGCCATATCGAACCAGTGCCGGATTGGCTTGACGGTCATATTTTGACCCTCCACCTAAAAGACGGTCGTTGCTTGAAATGCTTTCTGAAAACCTCTAGCGGTGAAATTGTTGTTAGTGGTGATTTCTTTTAGACCACAGTGTGTTCACGGTGCTGCTTTGCGGTGGTGCGAGAACGCGACCAAGTTGGCGGGAAAGGAATGGAAGTACGTCAAGTGCCTCAGAAGGACTATGAGGCGCTACGGCCTAATCGCCTAACAGACCTCGCGGCTCTGCAACCGGCATCTCTGTTCTAGGTTTGAAAGGCACCGAAGGCCCAGCCAGTTTGGAATCGAGTTTGGGCAGGGTGCCCAGAAAAGTTCTTGACCTCTATCTCAGAAGTGGCCCGCGCTCGGTTGTCCGGTTCTCGAATATCCTCTAGGCGTAGAGGGCCTACAGCCTTCACCAGTCTGGCCATTAATCAACCTAACGATTAAATTTGGAACGAGGTGTGGTAGTGTGAAGAACAATCGAAAAGTTTGAAAAGACAAGCGCGCCTGAGTCGGGAGACTCTTCATTATTGTTCATTCAGGTCGCCAGCCTTCTTTTACAAGCTCAGCAATCACTTTGTATGCGACCCATCCGCGACCATATAACCTCAGCGCCTGGTAACGATATTCATCAACCATTCGGTCATAGATTGGGCGAAGTTCCTCTGGAAGGGAGTTCCTTGCTTCCAAGAACTTTGGACTCTGCTTCTGGTTCTCCATGTCTCACTTATGTCACGAACCCGCGCCCTTCCTGGTAGCTGTTCGTCCGTGGTCCCGGTCAAGGCACAAATCCTTCAGGCAAAGAAACGCCGCGATTATACACTCGTCCGTTGAACGTAGGAGTCATTGCGGCCCGGCATCGAGCACGAACTCCGGTTTCGGGTCCCCCCGGCGAAGACGGTACCGGCGCCCTACCCCGAGGCGCCGGAGTTCCAGGTCATGCCGCGGCGCGAAGTCGAAGCATCGTTCAATTATAGTCCTGCGACCACGATTGAGATTGACAGGAATGCTCTCTTAGAATGGTACACGTCGCTCTGCAAGCGGGGCGGCTCCGCCCCGTGGGTGCTCTCGCATGAACCCCGCATTCGAACGGTATGTCGGCATTGACTATTCCGGCGCTCAGACTCCAACGTCCAGTCTTAAAGGCCTGCGCGTTTACGCCGCCGACCGTTTGACCGTCCCACAGGAGGTCGAGCCGCCACCCAGTCCACGTAAATACTGGACTCGCAGGGGCATTGCTGAGTGGCTGGTTGAGCGACTCTCCGCAGGGCCGCCGACTCTCGTCGGCATCGACCACGGTTTTTCATTCCCGCTGCAATACTTCGAACAGCACCGATTGTCGCTCGACTGGCCCACTTTCCTTGACGACTTCCAACGCCACTGGCCGACCGACGAGGACATCTACGTTGATTTTGTCCGCGAAGGGGTCACGGGAAATGCTGATGCCCGGTCAGGCAATCCTCGATGGCGGCGGGTGACCGAACTGCGAGTACGTACCGCCAAGTCCGTATTCCAGTTTGACGTTCAGGGGTCAGTAGCCAAGTCTACGCACGCAGGCATTCCGTGGCTGCTCTACATCCGGCAGCACGCCAAAGACCGCGTCCATTTCTGGCCCTTTGACGGTTGGAGCGTGCCGCCCAATCGCTCGGTGGTCGCTGAGGTCTACCCTGCGCTTTGGAGCAGGACTTTTCCAGGCGCAGAGCGAACGCCGGACCAGCAAGACGCCTTTGCTATCGCCGAATGGTTGCAACGGGCGGACTCTGATGGCAGCCTCGAAGAGTACTTCTGCCCTGAGATTGAACCGCATGAGCGCAAGCAGGCCGAAATTGAGGGTTGGATTCTCGGAGTTTTGTAGCACCCTACGTTCGACACTCTTATCGGCCGGAAGGCCCACCGGAGATTAGCGCCGATTCCCCAGGATGCTTAAACTGGACGGTGAAAGGCCACGGCCGCTCCAATAAGTTCCGTGGCGACCTACTGCGGAGACCAAAAATGCAGACCTGGCAGCGAATCACACGACTCTTCTGGCGCGGCGCCGCCAGCGATGCTGTCGCCGGCCGCACATTCGACCTCATCGCGCAGGGGAGCCACGTCGGATGGGGAATCGCTCGCGCGATTCTGCGTCGTCAACCACAGATACTCCTTGCCCGAATGAAGCAGCTACTTAGCTTCGCCCTTTCGTGGTTTTGGATACCTCCCCTTTCTTGATACGTTCTGCCGCTTCCTGCCAACCGTTTGGAAAATCAATCTTGTATCTACCGGTGGGGTCAAACAACGTGAAGCCGTCAATCTCAGCCAGCCTTCTGTCAGAGAATCCCAGCAGTTGCTTTTCATCATCGGCCTTCTGCCGGGAGAAGTTGTAGTCCGAGAACATGACAGGAAGCTTGATGCTGATGTTGGCCTTTTGCCCTGATGGAATATAGAGGTTTTGTTCCCAAGTCATCCCAGGGACATCACGGTAGCTCATGTCTTGGGCCAAACGCGCCATCAACTTCGCGTCACCCAGAAGTCTATAGTCTCGGTCTGTCTTATTTTCGAGTGAATATCTGAACTCGTAAAGGAGCTTATCGGCTTCGACAGTAAAGAAAACGTTTGTGCACGTTGCCTTGATAGCAGATTGATTCCAGGGCTTTTCGGGTTTTGGTCTCGTGCTGTACCACAAGAACACGCCACCTATCACGCTGAGCGCAAGCGCGAATGCAGCGCCAAAGGCCGCGCTTCTCAATACTACCGTCTTCCAAATGGGCAAGCCGGGAGTTGCCATCTTCGTACCGTATTCTAACCCAAGCAGCACCGTGGCAGCGTCGTAGTGCGGCAGGCCCACGTCTTCGCTGCTCACCCGGTCTCCTTCCGCAGGGCGTGATTGACTTCCTTCCCGACACCGGCGGTCACTTTGCCCGCCCGCCCCCGCCCGAGTGTGCAAGAACTGTGCGGCCAAATCCGACGTAGATGACATAGTTGACGTACCTGACGGATTTCTGGAAATGCCCGAGCCAATGCGTTCAGTAACTTGCGCTCGGGGAGCAATTTGTAAATTCGGGCCGGAGAATCCGGCTTACAGACCTGCCCGCTGATTTTATTGGACTTGCTCATTTTTCCGCTTCGAACCCAGCGGCAAATCAGATGGATGAAGGAAGGGTTGGTCATGGCTTGCTTTCCCGAGCAGGGATATGAAGAGAGGGGCCAGCCCTCGAGGTGGTTCGCTCGGGATATGGGTCGTATCTTGCGGTTGCCATCAATAGGGCAGTACGTGCGATCTTCCAGAGCCTTGAGATGCGACGCAAAAGTCCACTTCATAGACAAAATGCGCTATCAGCTTTTCCACAGGATTGGGGACAAAACGGTGGCCCGCGAGTACCCTAAACTGGAAGGCTACGGGGATGCATCGTTGTCGTTGATTCAGACGCTCGCAGCGCTTTAAGCGGCTGGAAGTCCTCTTAACGTGAGGTCTTCGATCAGGTCATTCAGGGCCTCACGATTCCTTTCCGAAACCGTGGTGAATCCGATGCCCACACCCTTCCGGCGAGGTTCGCGATTGCGGATCTCGCCGTTGGCCTCAAAAGGAAGACGACTGGGGATCCGAATGTGGACGGGGGCGCCGAGGGGCAGGTCCGTGCGGCAGATAAACAATCCGCCGATGCTCAGGTTGTTCGCGGGATTCTCGATCAAAAACGTGTCCCGGCCGATGCCGAGTTCTACCGGCTTGTCGAGCAGCATCCGCGGGAACGTGCGCGTCGAAGAGCCTTCCATGTTTGCACCTCCGCTTGACCGTTTACCGTGAGGCATTAGCGGCTTGCGCATAAATCCCGCCCCGCTGCAAAAGGTCGGCCGTTGCTACATCAATTCTTCAACGAACGAGCGAGCCACCTCGAGAGGCACCCGTGGATCGCGATGGACCAGCGGGCCTTCGTTCAGCACCGGCTCCGCGCCGTGTAAGGTGGGCACGTCGGTCCGCTCGAAGAACTTCCCGATCGGAATCTCCTCGCCCCAGAGCAGCGATTTTTCCATGGCAGCCATCCAGTCGGTGGGATCATACGCGCGGTCGTCCTCGAGCTTCTTCACGCGCGGACGGAACCACTGGTAGGTATTGTCATGGTTATACGTGACGCAAGGGCTGAAGACGTCCAGGAACGAAAAGCCAGGGTGCTTGATTCCTTGCTTGATCAGCTCGGTGAGGTGCTTTTGCTCGCCGCTGAAGCCGCGGGCGACGAAGCTGGCGCCCGCGGCCAGGGCCAGCGAAATCGGGTTCACCGGCGCTTCGATGTTGCCGAAGGGCATGCTTTTCGTCTTCATGCCGATGCGGCTGGTCGGCGACGTCTGGCCGGTGGTGAGCCCATAGATTTGGTTGTCCATGACGATGTAGAGCAGGTCCACGTTGCGGCGCATCGTGTGAACAAAGTGGTTGCCACCGATCCCGAAGCCGTCGCCATCGCCGCCAGTCACCAGCACGGTCAGTGCGTGATTGGCGAGCTTCACTCCGGTGGCCACCGCCAGTGCCCGGCCGTGCAACGTATGCATGCCATAAGTATTCATGTAGCCCGGGAAGTTGGAGGAACAGCCGATTCCGCTGATGGTCACCACATCATGGTTCGAGATCTGCAGCTCGAACAGGGCTTTTTGTACCGCCGCGAGCACTCCAAAATCGCCGCAGCCGGGGCACCAGTCAGGATCGACCTTACCCTTCAAATCGGCCATCGTCAGTTGCTTGGGAGGTTCTAAAGTTGTCGCCATCTTTTTTCCTCTGCCTCAAACCACGATCTCGTGCATCGGAACCGAAAGTTTGGTCTTGCCCGCCAGTTGCTCCTTCACCGCTTCCACGATGTGGTGCGGCATGAAAGGTTCCCCGTCGTATTTGCGGATGTAGCCGTTCGGCACATAGCTGGTTTCGCTGCGCAGGTAACGGGCAAACTGGCCGCTGTAATTGTTCTCAACGATGATCGTGTGCCGCGAGCCCCTCAGAAGCTCGAGAATCGCCTCGCCGTGCAGCGGGACGAGCCAGCGGATCTGGAGCTGATTGGCCGAAATTCCATGGTCGTTGAGGATCTCGCAGGCTTCCTCGATCACTCCTTTTGTCGATCCCCAGCCAATCAAGGTGACGTCGGCGTTGCCCGGGCCACGTAGCGCGGGCGGCGGAACGGCGGCCTCGATCCCGGCCACCTTACGCATGCGCTTCTCCATCATGGCGCGGCGCTTCGTCGGGTTGGTGAACTCGTCGCTGATCAACACGCCGTCTTCGTCATGTTCGTCGGTGGCAACGGTGTGCATGTGCCCGGGCACGCCGGGAATGGCGCGCGGCGATACACCGCTCTCGGTGATCCGGTAGCGCTGGTAAGTCCCGTTGCTGCTGGCTCCGGCGCGTCCCCCGTTGGCCCGGGTGATCATCTCGCCGCGATCGATTGGCGGGTTCAAGTCCAATTCCTTCGGCTCCACACTCAGCCGGCCTTCCGACAGCAATAGATCGCACAGCACGATGCCGGGGCACTGGAAGCGCTCCACAAGGTTGAACATCTCGGGGATCATCCGGAAGCAATCGCCGATGTCAAGCGGGGCGGCGATGACTCGCGGATAATCGCCGAACGCGGCGCCGAGCATCTGCCAAAGGTCGCCCTGCTCGGTCTTGGTGGGTACGCCCGTGGATGGGCCGGCCCGCTGGCAGTCGATCACCACCACCGGGGTTTCGGTCATCGCCGACATGCCGAGCCCCTCGCTCATCAGAGCGAAGCCGCCACCCGACGTGGCACACATCGCGCGCACGCCCGCGTGCGCAGCGCCGATCGCCATATTCACAACTCCGATCTCGTCTTCCACCTGCCGGACCATGATGCCGGCTTTGCGCGCGTGCGCCGCCATCCAGTGCAGAACGCCGGTCGAAGGACTCATTGGGTAAGCGCTGTAGAATTTCACGCCGGCGACCGCGCCGCCCATGGCCATCGCCGTGTTGCCGCTCAGGATCGCGTAGCGATTCTCAGTCATGGGAAGCGGTTTGGCAAAAGGCTTGAAGTTCGCGGTGGCGTAATCATAGCCGGCCCGCGCCACATTGTTGTTTTCCGCAACCGCAGCCTCGCCTTTCTTCTTGAACTGTTCGGTTACGACGTCCGACAGCGCCTGGAAGCCGACGCCCATCATGCTGAGCCCGGCGCCGATCGCGAGCGTGTTCTGGGCGACTTTGTTTCGGCTGATGTCGGCCAGCTTTGAAACCGGAAGCGGGCAGAGCTGTACGCCGTGCGCGGCGGTGCCCGGCTTGATCGTCTCAGCATTATAGATACACGCAGCGCCGTCGCTGAGCAGGCCAAGGTGGCGATTCATGGCGTCCTGGTTCAAAGGAATCAGCAGGTCGATTCGGTCACCCATATTGGTGACTTTTTCCGGACCCGTCCGAATGGTGAGAAAAGTGTGGCCCCCGCGAATGATCGATTGATAAGCGTTGTAGGCATTCAGGTGGAGGCCCCGGCGGCTGAAGATTTTCGCGAAAATGTCACCCGGCGTGGCAACCCCCTGACCGGCCGCGCCTCCGATACCGATGGCAAAGGTCTGCTTCATAGCATCCCTTCCAAGCCAACGCCAGCGGAGAAGGAGGGCTTCAGCCCTCGGATGTGTCGGCGCTTCTCGTTCGGCTCTAGCAGATTGACCCCCCAAGTCCCTTCTTGGCCTTCCGGCCGTGAAAAGTATACACCCGTTTGCTTCCAGCCTGCCCGTTCAAGCCCGGTTTTCCCTGTGGGTCGTCCTAGGGGCTCGGCACCGCGCCCCTGCGGCCCGCAAAAGCCGATGCTGGAGATTCTGCAATCGGTTTCCTGCGGACTTATTGCTGTTGAGCTTGCTTATGCGGAACTCGGCTAACTTCCGAAAATCCTTCCCAGAAGACCGCCAAGAAGAGCACCGAGACCAGAGGCGCAAGGGAAGCGGCGAACCCTACATCGGCCACCCTGGTAGGCGAGCGTGCCTCGGAGCAAGTGTCATTGCTGACCGCGTCTTCGCAAACGGTAGCAAAGACTTTCAGCCTGTGAACTCGGCCAGGATGAGGCGGGCAGGCCGCGGCTACTCGTTTTGGCTTTGCCGCGGGGCGTTGAGTTCGGCGTGCTCGACGGCAGCGTCGAGCACGCCCGCGAGCGCGTGCTGTTGGATTGAGGTCCTCCGGTGCCGCCAGAAACAAGTGTTTTCGTATCCGTCCGGCGGACCCATGTCGACGGGGGAGTCTCACCTTATACCATCTCATTAACTCGTTTACTTCGCTTGTTGTAGCGAGCGTCCCAGCCTATCGTTTTCACGTCTTCCCAGTTAATTTCGTCGAGGTGACTATATGCACAGTCGGGAGAGCATCGCCCTCATCCGGCGCTTCGTCGAGTCGTGTGTGCGAGCTGAGCCGGAAGAGTTCGCCAGCTACTTTACCGAGGATGCGATATGGTGGAATGCCCCTTGGAAACCTGTCAAAGGCCGCCAGGCGATCCGCGAGACGTTGCGCCGCGGAGCGGAGCGCATGGTTGCCTTACCTTGGGAGATACGGCACATTTTGGCTGAGGGCGACATCGTGATGGTGGAGCGGGTGGACAACTTCCTGGTCGGGGATACGCGCGTCAGCGTTCCTTGCATGGGCATCTTCGAGCTGCGCGACGGAAAGATCGCCACCTGGCGTGACTACTGGGATCTGCAACAGTTCGAGCGTCAGTTGGCCGCCACACCGCTTGCGCGGGAGTGACATCAGGCATCCGGGGGGAGCACAGCGCTCACCTGGATCGCACGCTTTCGGCGAATCCAGGCGACGTGCGGACGGACGGGAACGGACCCGGACCGGCTTCAGGGCGCGCCTCAGCAGGTGGTGGCAAGTTGGCGTGTGGCCTTCCATTGGTCGGGAAGCAACTCAGCAAGACGTCCCTGGGGATGGCTGCTGGTCCGTTGGAAAATGTCGCGGAGGTAGGCGAGTCCTTTCCCACTTTCCAGGACGAGGCGGGCAGGCGGGCGGCTACTTGTTTTGGCTTTGCTGCGGGGGGTTGAGTTCGGCGCGCTCGACGGCAGCGTCGAGCACGCCCGCGAGCGCGAGCGCGTGCTGCTGGATGGCGCCGACGTGCGCGGCGAGGGCCATATCCATGGCTAGGACTTCGCGCGCCCAACTGAGCGACCTCCGCGCGGCGGTCGGCTCGTGCACCGTGAGGGGGTTGGTGAGGTCGCTGGTCAGGCGGTCGAGCGACCGGGCGAGCCCGTTCAGGTCCACCATGAGCATCAGGTCGAGCTTGAGAGTCTGCTGGCGGGTAAGTGCCTGGATGTCGTCGCGCGTATTCTCAAGCGCGCGCATCGAGACCTTGTAGGTTGAGCGCAGCGCCTTCTCTTCTAGCGGCTCGGCGCCGAGCGACTGGAGGTGGAACGTCTTCAGACGCCCTTGCCAGGCGACGATGTCCGCGTCCAGCCGCTTCAGGAATTGGTTGAACTCGGTATCGTTCATCAGGCGCAGGCCGGGCGCCTCGGCGGCGGGGCGCAGCCCCACCTGAGCCAGGGCTGGTGTTGCAAATACCAGCGCGAACATCGTCAGCGCAAGTCGGGGGCGCAGTAGCTGTCTCATTTTCTCGCTCGGTCCTTTGCCGCGCCCTAGGAAAGCGCGGCGCTACAGGGGCGAACCACATCTCGCCCACCTCCTCCTTTATATCGGCCTGCACCGAGCGGCGTAACTGCTCTCAGGTACAGGTATTCCTAAGCGCCACTGACCTGTCTGGGCGCACGGCGGCTGGCGAACTGTTCCTTTGCGGGCTCCGCTCCAGAAGACATCTTCGACAGATGTTCCGCAAGACGTTCCAGGGTTTGGTTCCCGCCCTCGATGGCCCCATACTCTCTTATCACTCGATCGTGTTCCGTCCCCGACGGGAAGAGCATGCGCATGGTCACCTTCGTCTTTTCACCTTGCGCCTCAAAGGACCACGTGGCCTCAACATGCACGCCAGGACCGCCCTTTTTGCCCCCGCCATGGGAATAAACGATGCGTTCGGGCTTCACGACCTCGGTAAAGACACTGTTGTTGGGATAGTCGGTGCCGTCGGGGCCGTGCATGATGTGCCGCCAGACACCACCCGGCCTGACGTCCATCTCTTCAATCGTGGTCGTGAAGCCCTTCGGCCCCCACCATTTCACCACGTGCTGGGGATTGGTCCACGCCTCCCACACGAGCTCGCGTGGCGCATCGAAGACGCGTGTGATGACGATCTGGCGCTCGGCGGTATCCTCAGCAGGAGTCCCTTTTCTTTCGGTCATATTTTCCCCATTCTCAGGACCTTCGCCACATAGCCCCCCAAGCGCTCCAGGCTTTGCGTCCAGCCCGCTTCCATCCCCGCAAGATACGGGGCGGCCTTAGCAGTTGTTTTGACCACCCGCGCCTGCAACGTGAGTGTCGTCTTGCCGCCTTGCTCGGCGAAGGTCACGGTGTGCAGCACTTCAAAGAGCGGATTGCTCTCTTCGTCCAACGCAGCGCTGGTAAAGATAAGCCGCTCGGGCTCGACGATCTCTTGATAAACGCCGGTCATCGGATAGAGTGTGCCGTCGGGTCCGCGCATGTGAATGCGGATGGCGCCGCCGGGCCGCACGTCCAATTCGCAGACCGGATTTGTAAATCCCTGCGGACCCCACCACTCGGCCACGTGTCTTGGATCGGTCCACGCCTTGAAGACCAGGCTGCGCGGCGCATCGAAGACGCGTGTGATGACGAGCTCCCGCTCGGACGCCGTCGTCACCGTGAGGGCGGGATTATTTCTTTTTTCGGCCATGTTTCTTCTCCTTTTTTTTCAGCTCGCGCAGATAGTCGTCCAAACGATCGAAGCTTTGCTCCCAGAAATGGCGATAGTGCTCCACCCAGTCGGCGACCTCCCGGAAGGGAACCGCGCTCAACGTGCAGACGTGCCGCCGCCCCTCGCGCCGCTTCTCGACCAGGCGCGCCCGCTCCAGGTACGCGAGGTGCTTGGAGACCGCCTGCTGCGAGATGCGGAAGGGTCCGGCCAGCTCGCCCACGGTCGCCGGTCCGTTGGCAAGTCGCTCCAGGATCGACCTGCGCGTCGGGTCGGCCAGGGCCGCAAGCGTCGTGCCCAAACTATCCACAACCATATGGTTGTATATTTTCGCACCCGAAGTCAAGCGGATTTCCCAGCACCTCACCACTGCTTATCGCGGGCGGCCCAGCAGAAGCTTCTGCGCGTTTACTGCCTGCCACCTTCCGTTCCGATACGCGAACACGTCGGTGAAGGCGGTTTTGAGAACGGCGCCGTCGCGGCTCTCGACCACGACGCCGTTGGCGATGGCCGTGGTGCCGTAGACTCGCACCCGCAGCTCCTCAAAGTGTCTCTCGCCGCCTTGCGGAGCCGGATGCTTGCGCATGAATTCGAGCTGGTCGTCTTTGGTGATCATCCCGACTGGAAGGACGTGAAGGAAATCGTCGGCAAGTATGGACTCAAGTGCGGAGGGATCGTTCTCCACCTTCAGCCAGTCTTGTTCCAACCGCCGCACGTCGAGCTCGGCGTTGGCGGGCACAGTTGACTCACACCCCGGCCGTTGCGTTGGACTCCCTGCTGCCGCACGCACCCCAAGTACAATCAGGAAGAAAAGCTTCTTCACCGACATGCCGGGTCCCCCTTTGCCAAACCTATTGCTCCATTTTCAATCGCCCAAGCGCCTGGCCCCATTCGGGCGGAACCTCGGAGCCTCTCATCTTCCACTGCACGAACTTTGTCTTGCCCATATGGGGCGTCAAAGCCACCATCACCTTTCCGTGAGGCACCTTTCGAACAAACTCGTTGAGCGCCTGTTCTTCTTCCCACACTGATAAGGTCCAGAATTTCGCCGAGAAGATGCGCGCCAAGAGCGAGTACCCCACAAGCCCCCGTGACCCCGCAAGCTGTCGCTGAACCTCGAGCGTGAAGGCAAGAAACTTCGGAACCATCCAAAATCGCTTGAGCGGTAGGTACGAAATGAGCGCAATGTACTCCCGCTCTGGACCGGCCTCGAGAAACGATCGCCACTTTAGTACTGGCATCGGTTCATCCTACGGAGCCGTTTCTTACTCCAGCGGCTCAACCGTAACGCGAATCCGCTTGGGAAAGGGCTTTGGCAGCTCGTACTTGTCCACGTACACTGTCCCCACCACCGGCCGTCGACCCTCCGCTTCCTCGGCGTAACGCACCGTGTTTCTGGTCTCCTTGTCGAACTTGAACGTCCCCGAAAACGCTTCCCCAATCTTCATCTCCACACCTCCAAGACGGCGCTCGCTCCGAGCTACTCCGACGGTACCGCCACCATCAGATCGTCCCAGTGCTTTTCCGTGATCTCCCACCGATGGCGCTCGGCCTTCTGGTGCGCGGCCCAGTCCGGGTAAAGCTTGCGCTCGATGGCTTCAAACCCCGCGCGATCGCCAAGCGCCGCGAAATCGCGGTACGTCAGGATCACCTTGAAATCCCACGCGGGCGCGCCCTGGTGGAGGAACGGCCGGTAGATCTCGATCCGCAGGATATTCCCCTGGCGCTGGCGTTCCTTGAGCACGGGCAGGTGCTGAGTCTGGTAAAGCTCAAACCACTCGTCAACCTTTCCCGGCGCGAGCTTGTAGTAGCCCTCAGCCATAACGCGCGGGTCCGAACTTGCCGGCGGCGCCTGCGCCTCGAGGCCCCACACGAGCGCCAGTATTGCAGCCACTATCAGCCCACCGAGAAAGCTAAAGCGCCTTTTCATACTGCCTCCTAACGACCAGCATCACTATCAAGACTTGCCCCCGGGCCTTGAAACAAATAATGGCTCCGAGAAGTGAACCGCGTGCTTGGGCCGCAGTTGGCGACAGTCTTATCTGGAGAAGGTTGGAACATCACTAGAATTCTCCTCCAAATGCCTCTCGCGGCCGCAGATAAAAGAGCACCGCCGCCACCGCCAATCGTAGCAGCGAGCGCCCCCAGATCATATAGGCGGGATAGAGTGCTCGTATATCCACCGTGTAAAGAGACAGCAGCGGTGTAAAGGCCAGGACGCACAGGCCCGCGATGAGTGCGTCAACGATGGCAACGTTGCGGGCCGGGTCGCGGGAGGCGAAAAACAACAGAAGACTGAGCATGAGAAGGATCCCGCCCATCTCCTTCAACGTAGCCAGCAGTAATATCGAGAGTTCAGACTCGGGCGGGCGAAGAAACAGGCGGACCATCAGCGCCTTGCCACCAAAAATCATCAGCAGACCTACGGCGGCCGTCAGCAGGGAAAAGATAACCAGCACGATTCGCAAAGCACGATAAGGCGGCTTGGGCATCGAATTTGACCTCCCTCGATCGGAAATTTCATCGAGCCTACTGCTGTGTCTCGCATTTGGTCAATCGCCAGAATCCCTTTGTCCCGGGCAGGCTGGCCGCCTGGGGAACGCGGCCTGGGCGCTAGTGCCGCGCGGCGATTTCCCCGGCGAACTTCCACTGCGGCGCGTAATCGCGCGTGAGCGGCTGTTTGGTGAGCATCGCGCGGACCATCTCCACGGGCATGCAGCCGCCCTTGAGGATGGCGTCGTGGAACTCGCGGTTGGTCATGCGGGCGGAGTCCACCAACTCGCGGTGCAGCGCGCGAAATTGCAGCGCGCCGATCATGTAGGCCACCTGGTAGAGCGGCGAGTAGTTGCCCGCAAACGACCGGCGCACTTCCGCGGTGGCGTTGGCGCGTTCGTGGCCGACGCGGTCCACCAGGAAATCAATGCACTCTTGCGGCGTCATCGTTCCCAGGTGGAAGCTCAGCGAAAAGATGATGCGCGCGGCCCGGTGCATCCGCCAGAAAAGCATCCCAATGCGGTCTTCGGGCGACTGCGGGAAGCCCAGGTCCCAGAACAGCATTTCCCAGTAGAGGGCTTCGCCCTCGGTCCAGAACGGCGTGGCGAAGGCGCGCCGCTGCGGGTTGTACCGCTCATTCATGAATCCTTGCAAATGGTGGCCGGGGATGAGCTCGTGGAAGACGGTGGCGCGGGAAAAGTGGATGTTGTTGCCGCGCATGCTCATGAGCTTGTCCTCCTGGTCCATGGTGTCAGTGGGGTAAGAGACCAGGATGACTTCGCCGCCGAGGAAGAACGGGCTTTCTTTCTGGCGCTCGGGGGACATCATCTCCATGCGCCAGATGTCGCGGGCGAGGGGCGGAATGCTGACCAGGTCGTGCTTTTCGACGAATGCGATGGCCTCGCGCGCCAGGTCGCGGATCAGATTGGGCTGCCGGCCCGGTGCGACGTGCTCGGACTTGACGCGCTCGAGCGCCGCCTTCCAGTCATCGCCCAGACCCATCTCGCGCGAGGCTTTGCGCATCTCGACCTCGCACCAGGCGAACTCGCGCTTGGCGATGGCGACCAACTCTTCCGGCGTGTAGGGAATCATCTCGTAAGCCAGATCGGCCAGGAGCGCTTCCCGGCCGATGGGGCGGCCGATAATGGGCTCGTCCTCGCCCTCCTTGATCCCGATCACCTTCTCGCGCAGTACCTTCACGTACGCTTTGAGCGATCCGTCGGCCTTCTTGAACGACGCGGCGGCCCACCAGGTGAACAGCGGGTCGTAATCGTCGTAATACTTGAACCACTGCTCGAGCACCTGCGTCAGCCCAGTCAGCATCTGCGCAGCCTTGTAGGCGGCGACCTTCGACGGCTTGAGCGTGCTTGCTCTCGCGTCGGCTTTTGTGCCCGCCTCGACGGCCTTCCGCGTCTTTTCGATATCATCCGCGAGCCGCGCGAGCGTCCCTGCGGCGGCTTCGCAATCCATCGTCAGCATGTTGCGGCGCGCTTCCTGAAGCTCCATGATGGTTCCGGCAAACGGCATCAGCGGTGCCGTCTCCATCAGGATTTTTTCTTCGCGAGCCAGCAATTCGAGTTCGTACCCGAGCCGATTCTTGAGCAGGAGGTAGTCAATCCGCCCATCCGGGCCCAGCTTGTCGAAGCCAATTGCGGCGAGGCGCGCTTGCCAGGCCGTATAGAACTCCCGCAGTTTGGCGCGGCGCGCGGGCGAGTATTCAACGCCATAGCGGCGGAACAGCGCGGCGCGATCGTCACTATAGCGCTCGACTACGTTCCGCAGCTCGCTCGAACGCTGGGCCGCGAGCGGAGAAAGCTCGGGCACATAGGAAGCCGACGCTGCACTGGAAGCGCTCGCCGGCGGCTTATCCGCCGCAAACGTCCCTTCTGGACCCACCCGCAGCACGCAGGACGCCGCCAGCACGAGCGCGGCGATCACAGGGAGTATCGAGATCCTTCGGTTCATCGCTGAGACCTCCTGTGACGCCCGAGGCCGCAGCGCGGAAGGGCAGCGCAGCTCTCAGGGTGTTGTCGAAGTGCCAAACGACGCCACATCTTACAGGATTCCGGCCCCGCGCTGATATGGGTGAGGCTCGTAGCGGGCCCCGGCGTAACCTGCTGCCGCGTTGACACGTCCAATCGGAAAAGGTTACAAAGTAAGTGGATACTTACATGCAGCGCAGGTCGAACCGCATTCCGGGCTCGGACCGCCGTCAGCAGATCCTTGCCGTGGCGGCGGAGCTGTTTGCCCGGCGCGGCTTCCGCGGCACGACTACCCGGCAGATCGCCGAGCACGCCAGAATCAACGAGGCCATCCTCTTCCGCCACTTCTCGCGGAAGGAGGATCTTTATTGGGCCATCCTGGACTGCAAATGCCGCGGCCGGGGCGGCCGCGAACGGCTCGAAGCGGAACTCCGCGCGCCGGGGGATGACCGGGAAATTTTTGCCGGGATTGCCGAGGGCATCCTGCGCCGCAATACGGAGGACACCACGCTTAGCCGCCTGCTTCTCTTCAGCGCGCTCGAACACCATCGGCTCTCGCATCGTTTCTTCCGCACGCACGTGGCGCGGTATTACGAGGCCCTGGCATTGCATATCCGGCAGCGTATCCGCGCGGGAACGTTTCGTCGGGTGGACCCGCTGCTGGCGGCCCGCGGTTTTCTGGGCATGATCGTGTATCATTTTCTGATCCAGGAGCTGTTCGGCGGGCGACGCTATCAGAAGTTCGATACGCGGCGCGTTTGCCGGACCCTGACGGAGATTTGGCTCGAAGGCATGCGAGCGCGCCATCGGCATTCGCAAACGCCGCCGCGGGTGCTGCGTCGCGGTAACCTGCGGGCTCGCTGGGCATCTATGGGGAAAGAGGGTTGAGGAAGCCCGGCGGGTGGCAGCGCGTCTCCCGCGAAAACTTCCGAATGATTATGAATGCCACATCGAAGTCACATGCCAGGAACTTGACCGAAGCACGAGCAGTTCGCTCGCGCGGCAAACGGCTGGCGCTGGCGGTTTGCATGTTCGGCGTTTTCGCCGCGGCGGGCTGCGCGAAGAGGCAGGACCCGCAGGCAGCACCCGCCGGCCCGCCGCCGGTGCCGGTTCGCGTGGCCACCGTGGAGCAGAAGACCGTTCCGCTCCAGGTTCGCGTCATCGGCAACGTGGAAGCCTATTCCACGGTCTCCATCAAGGCGCAGATCTCCGGCGAACTCTTCCGGGTTCATTTCCGCGAGGGCGACGATGTGCGCAAGGGCCAGTTGTTGTTCAGCATTGATCCGCGGCCCTTCCAGGCCGCGCTGCAGCAGGCCGAAGCCAATCTCGCCCGGGACAAGGCACTTCTGGAAGGCGCCCGCGTCGAGCTGAACCGCTACACCAAGTTGTTCGAAGCAGGCGTCACCGCGCAGGAGCAGTACGATCACTACCGCACCCAGGCGGCTTCGCTCGAAGCCGCCGTCCACGCCGACCAGGCCGCAGTGGAAAGGGCGAAGCTGGACCTGCAGTACTGTTCGATTTATTCGCCGATGGACGGCCGCACAGGCAGCCTGATGGTGCACCCGGGCAATCTGGTGAAGGCCAATGACGTTCCCATCCTCCTGGTCATCAATCAGATCAACCCAATTTACGTGGATTTCGCGCTGCCTGAACATTACCTGGCCGACGTCAAGAGATATATGGCCGCGGGCACACCCAGAGTCCAGGTGAGTATCGCCGGCGTTCCGTCCGCTTCGGCCCAGACTGCAGCTTATGGGGCCGCGGAGGCCACCGCGGCGCAGGCCTTGCTTCCCGAACGGGGCGCAGTCAGCTTCGTTGATAATGCGGTGGACAGTGCCACCGGAACGATCCGTTTGAAGGCCACCTTCGCCAACCAGCAGCGGCGGCTCTGGCCGGGCCAATTCGTCAACGTCGTGCTCACTCTGGCCGAGCAGCCCAACGCCATCATCGTTCCCACGCAGGCGCTGCAGACCGGGCAGAACGGGCAATTCGTGTTCGTGGTCAAGACGGACAATACGGTTGAGTCGCGCCTCGTGGCGGCCGGCCGAGCCGTGGACGGAAACACCATCGTCGAAAAGGGGCTCCAGGCCGGGGAGACCGTGGTCACGGACGGCCAGATCCGGTTGGTTCCCGGCTCCAAGATCGTGGTAGGGAAATAAAATGAGCGGCAAGCACTCGGAACGTGGCGGGGAGCGGCGGCTAAAGCCATGAGCATTCCGGAACTTTTTATCCGGCGGCCCGTGGCCACCGCCCTGGTCATGCTGGCCATCCTGCTGTTTGGCTGGGTTGGCTACCGCGCGCTGCCGGTGAGCGACCTGCCCAACGTGGATTTCCCCACTATCCTGGTGTTTGCCAACCTGCCGGGCGCCAGTCCCGAGACCATGGCGTCCTCGGTGGCCACCCCGCTCGAGCGACAGTTCTCGACCATTGCCGGCCTGGATTCGATGAACTCCACGAACACACTCGGCACCACGCAGATCACCCTCCAGTTCAACCTGAGCCGCAACATTGACGCTGCCGCCCAGGACGTCCAGGCGGCCATCACGCAGGCCGCGGCCCAACTGCCGCAGAACATGCCTTCGCCGCCATCGTTCCGCAAGGTGAATCCGGCCGACCAGCCGATCCTGTATGTCGCCCTGAGCTCCACCACGCTGCCGCTGTCGGACGTGGACGAGTACGCCGAGACGTTCATGGCCCAGCGTATTTCCATGGTGAGCGGCGTGGCGCAGGTGCAGGTCTTTGGTTCGCAGAAGTATGCCGTGCGCGTGCAACTCGATCCGCGCGAGCTGGCCAGCCGGCAGATTGGGATCGACGAGGTGGCCAGCGCCATCGAGCGGGGCAATGTCAACCTGCCCACCGGCACGCTGTGGGGCCGCCAGCAGGCCATCACCGTGCAGGCCAATGGTCAATTGACCAACGCCGCGGCGTACCGGCCGCTCATCATCACCTATCGCAATGGCTCGCCAGTCCGCCTGGACGAGTTGGGCCGGGTGATGGACAGCGTCGAGAACGACAAAATTGCCAGTTGGTACAACGGCACCCGCTCGGTGGTGCTGGCCATTCAACGCCAGCCGGGCACCAACACCGTCGAGGTGGTGGACAACATCAAGGCACTCCTCCCAACCTTCCGCGCGCAGATGCCGCCGTCAGTCCAGTTGAACATTCTCTATGACCGGTCGGTCTCGATCCGCGACTCCGTGCGTGACGTCAAGTCCACTTTGATGTTGACCATCGCCCTGGTCGTGATGGTGATTTTCCTGTTCCTGCGCAACCTCTCTGCCACGATTATCCCCAGCCTGGCGCTGCCGATGTCGATCGTGGGTACGTTTGCGGTGATGTATCTGTTTGGCTATTCGGTCGATAACCTCTCGCTGATGGCACTGACGCTTTCGGTCGGCTTCGTCGTGGATGATGCCATCGTCATGCTCGAAAACATCGTGCGTCACATGGAGCTGGGCGAGGGCGTGCTGGAGGCGGCTTTCAACGGATCGAAGGAGGTCGGCTTCACGATCGTCTCCATGACGCTCTCGCTGGCCGCGGTGTTCATCCCCGTGCTGTTCCTGGGCGGCATCCTCGGCCGGTTGCTGCACGAATTCGCGGTGACGATCGGCGCGGCCATTCTGGTTTCCGGCTTTGTTTCGCTGACCCTGACGCCCATGCTGTGCAGCCGGTTCCTCCGCCCGCCGCACACGGAAAAGCACGGGCCGCTTTTCATGGCGTTTGAGCGCGCGCACGACAAGCTGGTCCACGCCTACGACGTCACGCTGCAAGTTGCCTTGCGCCATCGCGTCACCACGATGGCCTTCTCCGGCTTCTTGCTGGTGGGCACCGTGTACTTGTTCATTCTGATTCCCAAAGGCTTTTTGCCCAGCGAAGATACCGGCTCGATCTTTGTCTTCACCGAAGCGGCGGAAGGGATTTCTTACGAGGCGATGGTGGTGCATCAGCAGCAACTGGCGGCCATCATTCAGAAGGACCCCTATGTGGCCAACTTGATGTCCAGCGTGGGCGGGGGAAGCGCCAGCGTCTCCGGCAACACCAACCAGGGTCGCGTCTTCATCCGGTTGAAGCCCCGCTCCCAGCGGCCCCATGTGGACCAGGTCATCGAAGAGCTGCGGCCGAAGGTGGCCGTGGTGCCCGGCATCCGGGCGTACATGCAGAACCTGCCACCCATCCGCATCGGCGGCCAGCTCACCAAGAGCCTCTACCAGTTCACCCTCCAAAGCCCCGACACCGACGAGCTTTACCGCGCGGCCAAAGATCTAGAAGCCAAGATGAAGGACATCCCCGGGCTGCAGGACGTCACCAGCGACCTGCAAATCAAGAACCCGCAGATCAATGTCCTCATGGATCGGGACAAAGCCTCTGCGCTCGGCGTCACGGCGCAACAGGTGGAGGACGCTCTCTACAGCGCCTACGGCGCGCGGCAGATTTCGACCATCTACGCGCCCAACAATGAGTACCGCGTCATTACGGAGCTCGAACCGCAATACCAGCGGGATCCTTCGGCCGTGCCGCTGCTCTATATCCGATCGAACACGGGCCAGTTGGTGCCGCTCAGCACCGTCGCCAACCTGGCCGCAAACTTCGGGCCGCTCTCGGTGAACCACCTGGGCCAGCTCCCCTCGGTCACGCTCTCGTTCAACCTCAAGCCGGGCGTGGCGCTGGGCGACGCGGTGGACAGCGTCTCCAAGGTTGCCCGCGCCACTCTGCCGCCCACCATCAGCACCAGCTTCCAGGGTGCCGCGCAGGCTTTTGAATCTTCCCTGCGCGGCCTGGGCGTCCTGCTGTTCATGGCCATCCTGGTCATCTACATCGTGCTGGGAATCCTCTACGAGAGCTTCATTCACCCGATCACCATCCTTTCGGGGCTGCCCTCGGCGGGTTTCGGCGCTCTGTTGACGCTGGAGATCTTTCACTGGGCCTCCTTGCGAGGCTGGGTGAGCCCGCAGATGAACATGGAGTTGAACCTCTATGCGTTCGTCGGCGTCATCATGCTGGTTGGCATCGTCAAGAAGAACGCCATCATGATGATCGACTTCGCGCTGGAGGCGCAGCGAACCGCCGGCAAGAGCGCCGCCGAGGCGATCTACCACGGGTGCCTGGTGCGTTTCCGGCCCATCATGATGACCACCATGGCCGCGCTGATGGGCACCCTGCCCATCGCGCTGGGTTTCGGCGCGGGCGCGGAATCGCGCCGGCCGCTCGGGATGGCGGTGGTCGGCGGCCTGCTGTTTTCGCAGTTGGTCACCCTGTACCTGACTCCGGTGTTTTACATCTACATGGATTCCTTCCAGCAGTGGCTGGGTCGCGTTTTTGGCAAGAGGCGCCGCGCGGAGTTCGGCGAGGCGCCGGGTGAGACGCTCCCGGTCGGAGCCATCGGCCCGCACAGCGCGCGGTTGGCCCAGAATCCCGCACCCTTCATTAAGCCGGGCAAGTAGCCGAAGGTTGGAAGAGCCGCGTCTTCAGCGGTCGGTCATTCCGGTCGGTCGAGAAGGTTCGGCGGGGTCCACGAGTTCCTTGCGGTGGCTTTTCACTTCGCGCACGGAGTAGATGGGCTTGTTCTGCGTTTCATAGTAGGTGCGCGCGACCATCTCGCCCAGCAGGCCGAGGGAGAGAAATTGGATGCCGCTGACGACTAACGCGATCCCCAGCAACAGGAGCGGGCCGTGCTGTACCATGATGTCTTCGCTGTACGCAAGTTTCTGGAACAGCAGGATCAGGCTGATCGCCAGTCCCGCGCTCGTGCCCAGCAGGCCGAACAGGCCGAAGAAATGCAGCGGCTTGGTCGAATAGTCCAGCAGGAATTTCACGCTCAACAGGTCGAGCAGCACGCGCGTCGTGCGGCGAAGGCCGTAGTTGGACTTGCCGCTCTTGCGCAGGGTGTTCTTGATAGGCACTTCGGCGACGCGGGCACCGCTCCAGCTCGCCAGCGCGGGGATGAAGCGGTGCAGATCGCCGTAGAGATGGATCTCGGAGAGGATCTCGCGACGGTAGGCCTTGAACGTGGTGCCGAAGTCGTGCAGGTCCAAGCCCGAGAGCCGGGCCATGCACCAGTTGGCTACGTGGCTGGGTAACCTGCGCGTCAGCCAGGCGTCCTTGCGCTCGATCCGCCAGCCGCTCACGATGTCGTAGCCGTCTTTGATTTTTTCGAGGAACACCGGGATTTCTTCCGGGTCGTGCTGGAGATCGCCGTCCATCGAGAGAACCACTTCGCCGCGGGCCAAGTCGAACCCGGCCTTGAGCGCCGCGGTCTGGCCGAAATTGCGCCGCAGCCGCACCAGGTTCACCCGCCGGTCGTGGTTGTAAGTTTCCAGGAGAACCTTGTAGGTATCGTCGCGGCTGCCGTCATCCACAAACACCATCTCGTAGGGCTCGCCCACCGCGTCCATCACTTCGGTAATCTTCATGTAGAGCGGGGGAATGCTCTCCTGCTCGTTGTAGAAGGGCACAACGATGGAATACGCGATTCGCTCTCCGTTGTCTCTCATCGCAGGGCAGTCAAGTCCCGGTAGTCTATCAGTTGGATGCCGAGCGCGGCGACAAGTTTCTGCGTCTCCGGCCCGGCCAGGGCTTCCAGCTCGCGCTCGCGCTCCGCGAGCAGGCGCGTGGACCTCTGCCGGAGCGCGCCGTCGGAGTAGCCCGGATGGCACATCAACTCGCTGGTGTCTTCCGGCAGATTCCAGAGGATGGCCTCGAGCTCCTTCTGGTCCAGAAACCCGGTTTGCGTGATCCCGTAAAAGTACGAGGGCGATTTGACCCCCGCCCTCTGCACCTGTTCGCGGTAGTTGAGCGCCACTGCGGCCAGCATCCGTGCCCCCAGGTATTGGTTCGCCAGTTGCGCGGCCGCGCCGCCATTCCGCCGGAACAGTCGGCTGACGCTCATCGGGCGCTCAACAGCCAGGCGCACGGCGCCGATGCCGGACTCGCGCGCGAGGCGCAGGACGATCGGAAAGATGCCCGGCAGCATGTGCACGTGCTTGTGTCCGTCCAGATGAGTGACCTCAATCCCTGCGGCGCGCACCTTTTCGATTTGCGCCCGAAACTCGCGCTCCAGCTCCACCGGGCGCACTTTGCCGCGGACGATTTTCATCATCAGCCTTCCCGGCCCGCCGGAGAAGCAGCCATACTCGTTCAACAAGCCCGCAACCTGGGAGGGGTTCGAGACGGGCTGGCCTTCGGTGAGGTTCAGATGAACGCCAACGCCAAGCGTGGGTGCCGCCCGCGCCAGCGCCACGCCTGATTCAAAGGCACCGCCGTTCGCCAGCAGCGTGGTGCTGGTGACGATCCCTCGCCGATGCGCCTCGGCGATCCCCCGATTGACGCTCTCCGTCAACCCGAAATCATCCGCGTTCACAATCAGCCGCTTCATCCCTGCGCCCTCACGAGCGGGAAATAGATAGCAGTCCATCGGCGGAAACGTCAATGGCAGCTCCCGGACGCCGCTCGGTGGCGTGCGGCCGGCGCCGCGGGCGCAACCGCGCGCTCTGGCGCGCTGTCGCGATGACCTTTTGCGCACCCCGTACTATTGACGCTATTTGTTTGCGTCTCTAGCATGAGAATCTTAGTCGGACGAAGCTTTGCGCCAGGGTATCGGCGTGGGCCCAGGCTTGGGCGAGGGGCCAGAATGCCGTTACGCGAGGGAGTGGCGACACAGATCAAGTTCAACGAAAAGCGCCGCGGCGTGCGCTTGAACTCGCGCGTCCCGGTGGCACTTGAGTGGGAAGAGAATAGCGGCGCAAGCCTCCGCAAGGAAGCGCACACCCGCGTCGTCGGCCCTTATGGCTGCCTGGTCGTGATGCCGCACGAGCTTGGGGTGGACCGCCGCGTGCGGCTCACCAACTTGGCCAACGGCCAGAGCAATCCCGCGGTCGTGGTCTGGAAAGGGAACCAACGCACGGAGGGCTGGGAGCTCGGCATCGAACTGATCAATCCGGGCATGGAGTTTTGGGGGTTGGAATTATGACGCAGGCCAAGGTGCAGCCCCGGCAAGGTGCGCGGAGTCTTCCCGGCGATGAGCGCCGACGCAGCCAGCGGGTGATCCTCCGCGTGCCGGTCACCCTGTACGTGACCATCGCCAACAAGCCGGTCACGATTCACGCTGTAACCGTCGCCGTGAATGACCACGGCGCCATGTTGCTCTGCTCCCGCACGCTGCCCACGGATACGAAGCTCGAGCTTCAGCACGACCGCACGCGCCAGCAGTTGCCTGGCCGGATCAAGCGGGCTCCACGAGAGTCTCCCGAGGGCTACCTGGTTCCGGTGGAGTTTGACACGCCCACGGCCGGCTTCTGGCACATCTCGTTCCCCCCTCCCGACTGGAGACCTGTCGAAGAGTAGCCATTGTTGAGACGCCGGAGTCGCCCCCGGCGAGGGATTATCCTTTCCGCGCTCGATGTGAAATCCCGCTGGCAAGAAGCATGCCCCCGCCTTAGTTTTCCCTCCGGTTGGGGGTTGTGCAGTGGGGAATCTGTATCGCCTCCGTTTCCGCGGGCCACCTTTTGATAGAATCAAGCATCTCGTCTGTCCAGTCATCCGGTTGCCAAGCATCGGGACGTGAAGGGAGAGTGTTGCTCCGCAGGATCCATTTCCGCCGCATGGGGCAGGCTGCAATTCCAGTCGTAGTGGTCCTGGCGATCGGGGTCTGCACCGGGCCATTCGCCTTCGCGCAAGAAAAACAGACGCAGCAGTCCGAGCGGCCTGCTCAGGAGCAGGAAAAGAAAGACACTGCGCGGCGACGCAGCGAGTGGTTCTACAACCAGCGCGCCTATCCGCTGGGCCGGATTCCGGCCGGCGCAAGGCTCAATGCCCTGCGTCAGCTCGACGAGATGCTGGTGCGGGAAGGGAAGCTCGTCCGCCAGCCGGACGGCACAGTGGCGGCTCCGGCCGCGGTCGAGGGCGCTGCGGCCAGCCCCAGCGCAAACCCGTGGACGCCCCTTGGGCCCCAGCCGACCGGCTCGGGCAATTCCGCCACCGCGGGACGCGTCACGGCGATCGCGGTGGATCCCGCCAATCCCGACATCGTTTATCTGGGCGCGGCGCAAGGAGGCGTCTGGATGAGCACGGACGGCGGCGCGACGTGGACTCCGCTGACCGATGGCCAGGCCTCGCTTGCCATTGGTTCGCTCGCCGTTGACCCGAGCACTTGTAGTGCTGCCGGATGCCAGACCATTTACGCCGGTACCGGGGAAGAGAATTTCGCAGTAGATAGCTATTACGGCGCCGGCGTCCTGAAATCCACTGACGGCGGCAATAATTGGTTGCAGCTTCCCGGGACTGTCACCAATGTCCCGGGCATTACCGCCTTTGCGCCTCTTGTTCCGTTCAGCCCCGGGTTTGCTCCCGGCGGCGGCGCGCGCATTGGCTCTCTGGCTGTGAGCCCGACGAACCCGAACGTCATCCTGGCCGGTGTCCAGATCTTTGTTGTGCTCAACGGAGGCAGTTCTTCGGGAATTTATCGGTCGGCGGACGGCGGGACCTCCTGGGCTCAAGTCAAGGGAGGCGCCGCGGGCATTGAGGTGGTTTTTGATCCCGGCGGCACGATTGCTTATGCAGCACTGGGGACCCTTTTCGGTGCTCCCAACAACGGCGTTTATAAGTCCACCGATGCCGGCCAGACGTGGCAGAAGCTGACCATCACCGGCGCAGACGCGACGAAGTTCGGTCGCATCGAAATCACGCTTGCTCCGTCAAGTCCCGGCACGCTCTACGTGAGCATCGCTGACGCTTCCCAAGAATCCAATACCCTGCTTGGCCTGTTCAAGAGTATGGATGGGGGCACGAGTTGGGCGCAATTGACCAACACGCCCGACTACTGCAGCGAGCAGTGCTGGTTCGACAACGTTATCCGTGTTGATCCCTCCAATCCGAACATCATCTTTGCCGGCGGATCGGCTGCCGCCTTTAACACGGGCGGTTACCTGATCCAGTCCACCAATGGAGGAAGCACGTGGTCGGGAATCGCCGTGGATGCCAGTGGAACCAGGCTGCACGTGGACCAACACGCCCTGGCGTTCTCCAACCCCAACTCGGGCCCCGTCAAGCTTTATGTCGGCAACGATGGCGGCGCTTACCGGACGGACAGTCCCGCCAGTTCTCCTCCCCAGTGGAACAATCTGAACGGGACGCTCAATATCACCCAATTCTATGGGGGTCAGTCCATCCATCCCTCCAGCCAATCCATCGGCTTCGGCGGCACACAGGACAACGGCACGCAGAAATTCAACGGCGGCCCGTCGTGGACCAGAGTCACCTGCGGCGACGGCGGCTGGACGGCGATTGACCCTTTGGTGCCCAGCACCCTGTACGTCGCCTGCGAGGACATTGACATCCGCAAGTCATTCCAGAACGGCGACAAAGGAACTTTTGTGCCCTCCGACAGCGGCATTGACCAGGTCGATCGCAGCGTCTTCATCCCCCCGATTGTGATTGACCCCTTGAATCCGCAGCGGCTCTACTTCGGAACCTTCCGCGTCTATCAAACCACCAACAACGGCGGTTCCTGGACGGCGGTCTCCAACGACCTCACCGGCACGGGAACGGGCGCCAACGGTCCGAGTGTCTCCACGGTCGCTGTGGCCCCTAACAATTCGAATGTTATCTACGCCGGTACGGAGAATGGTCACGTTGCGGTCTGCCAGAGCGCCGGGGCAGCCGCGCCTGGGTGTTGGACAGATATCAGCACGGGCAAAAGCCTGCCGAATCGCACCATCACACAAATTGTCGTGGACCCGAATGACAGTGGCACGGCCTACGCAACTTTTTCCGGGTTCGGCAGTTGCTCGAGTTGCGACAAGCTGGGGCACATCTTCAAGACGATTAACGCCGGCGTCGCCTGGATGTCCGTCAGCGGGAACCTGCCCGATACGCCGGTGAACGACCTTGTGATTGACCCGGACGACTCGACGCACAATACGCTCTTCGTCGCCACCGACATCGGCGTCTTCCAAACCACCGACGGCGGGCTCACTTGGTCGCCGATGTTTCTGGCCTCGCCCGCCGCGGCGGGCTTGCCGCGCGTGGCCGTGTTCTCCCTCAAGCTGCGCGAGGCCTCGCGCACCCTGCGCGCCGCGACGCACGGCCGCGGCATGTGGGACTTCCAGTTGAGCGGCCTTCCGTCTTTTGTTCTCAGCTCGATTTCGCCCACCACGGCTCAAGCAAGCTCCGGGGGCTTCACGCTGACGGTCAACGGCAACGGCTTTACGCAGTTGCCGCTCTCGACCGTGAAGTGGAATGGTGCTGCCCAGCCGACCACGTTTGTCAGCGGGAGCCAGCTCACGGCCACTATTGATTCCAGCTTGGTCAGCTCGGCGAGCACCGCGCAAGTGACGGTGGACCAATCCGGCAGTGGGCCGGTCTCGAACGCGCTCATCTTTACCATTACTGGCTCGGCGCCCATTTTAAATTCGATCAATCCGACCACCGCTCCGGCGAAGTCCCCCGATACTCAGATCACGCTGAACGGAAGTGGCTTTGCCTCCAATGCACAGGTCTTCTGGAACGACTCCCCGAACGGCGTGACCACCAACCCGGGAGGCTCGTCCACACAACTGACCGCGGTGATCTCGAGGAGCCTCCTGGCATTCGGCGGGATCAATACCGTCACGGTCGTCAACCCTCCGCCGGGTGGCGGGCCATCCCAGGGCCAGACGTTTACCGTGACGGCGCTGCCGCCGGTGAACGATAAGTTCCCCGGGACGACCGTCACCCTGAACGGAAGCGACTCGTTCTCGGACACAGTGGACAGCTCCGGTGCGACCACCGATACCGGCGGCATCCCGGATCCCACTCCGCCGGTCTCCTGCTTCACCGACACCACCGGCCTGGTGAACAACGGCAAAGCCAACAGCACCTGGTACCAGTTCACGCCCAGCCGCAGCTCCAGCGTCATCGTCGACACGATTGGCAGCTCGTACGACACGATTCTTTCGGTCTGGACCGGCGCGGGGAACCTGACCATCGTGACCTGCAACGACGATATCAACCCGGGGATCATCCAGCAGTCCAGCGTCACCTTCACGGCTAACGCGGGCACGACTTATTTCTTTATGGTCACGGCGTTCTCGGGCGGAGGCGGGAAGTCTGTGCTGAATGTCAGCGCGACGTCGGCTCCCGACTTCACGCTCAGTGCCAGCCCCACCAGCGCAAATGCCAGCCCGGGCGGGTCGGCCACCTTCACCATTACGGTGAATCCGCAAAACGGCTTTAACAGCGCGGTCACGCTCGCCTGCACGAGCGTTCCGGCCGTGATCACGTGCAGCACCTTCACGCCGCCCTCGGTGACGCCGGGCGTGACACCGAACAACTCCGCCACGGTGACGCTGTCCGCCTCGGCGAACGCGGTGGTTCCGGGCGCGCCCTCGCTCCGGCCGGGCCCGTGGGTGCTCCTGCTGGGTCTTGTCGCATTGACGCTCGCAGCCGCCGCGCTGCTTGCGCGCATGGGGAAGCGGCGCCTGGCAGTGGAATTGCCGCTGGCTTTGCTGTTCCTCCTGCTGCTCTTGAAGCTCGGTGGTTGCGGAGGCGGCGGAGGCGGCGGAGGCGGCGGGGGTGGCGCTGGCCCGCGGACCTATACAGTCACTGTCACCGGAACGTCCGGCTCGCTGCAGCACACCACCACGCTGACCTTGATCGTCCAATAGCGCGACACCCAAGCCTCGTTTCGGAGGGATTCTTCGCCCCGCCTCCGGCGGGACGAGGAATGACGCCAACCGTGAGCAGGCCAGGTGTCAGTCGAACGGCAGGCAGCCCAGGTCCACGTTTCCGCCGGAGAGGATGATGCCGACCTTCCTCTCTTCGGTGGCGAGCTTGCGGCCCACCGCCGGAGCCACCGCCACTGCGGCCGAAGCCTCAATGATCAGCTTCATGCGTTCCCAAACCTGCCGCATCGCGGCAATGATCTCTTCTTCGCTGACGAGCACAATCTGGTCCACATGCTGGCGGAGGATCGCAAACGTTCGCTCGGCAAGCGACGCGCGCAGCCCGTCGGCGATCGTGTCGAAATGCTCCGCCGTCTGGATGCGCCCGGTCGAGAGTGATCGGTAAGCGTCGTCGGCGTTTTTCGGCTCGCAGCCAATCACGCGAATCGCGGGGCGGAGACCTTTGGCCGCGATGGCTGTGCCTGAGAGCAACCCGCCTCCGCTCACCGGCGCCAGAAGAAAATCGAGGTCGGGCACCTGCTCGAGGAACTCGACCGCTGCGGTGGCCTGTCCGGCGATGATGCGGTCGTCGTCGAATGGATGAATCAACACCGCGCCCGTTCTGCGGATGATCTCCGCCGCCGCGGCCTCGCGCGCGGGCAGCGTGGGCTCACAAAAAGTGACCTGCCCGCCGTAGGCCTCGACGGCGCGGCGTTTGACCGCAGGCGCGTTTGACGGCATCACGATCCACGCGCGGATGCCCCTGCGGCTCGCCGCAAGCGCCACCGCTGCGGCATGGTTGCCGGAAGAATGCGTCACCACTCCTCGCGCGGCCTCCTCCGGCGCCAGCGAGAAGATGGCGTTGCTGGCCCCGCGCATCTTGAACGAGCCCGTCTTCTGTAAATTCTCGCACTTGAAATGGAGCCGCGCGCCGGCCAGCGCGTCGAGCGAGGCCGAAGTCACGACCAGCGTGCGGTGGATGTGCGGCGCGATGCGGCGGTGCGCCGCGCGGATCGTTTCCAGGTCCGGGCCCGTGACCTTGGCATCGCGTGCCGGGAATTCACCGCTCATCGTTTCCGGCTTTCGAAAATCTCCGGGAGAGATTTCGCGCGGCATTATGGCATAGTCTCAAGCCGAGATGGTGTCCCGACCGGCTGCGGATCAGGCCCGCCTGTGTCTCGCCGCCTTCCTTCGCTCGCTGGGTGTGGGCATGACCGGCGTCCTGCTGGGGATTTACCTGGGCTCGATCGGCTGGCGCATCGGGCGCGTGGGCCTGTTGGTCACCGTGGGTCTCGCCGGAGGTGCCGCCGGGACGCTGGCCATCAGTCTGTTCGCCGAGCGTTTCGGCCGCCGCCGCACCTTGGTTGCGCTGGGGCTGCTCACAACGCTGGGCGCGGCGGCTCTGGCGGCGACGCGGCGCCCCGCGCTGCTTCTTGTCTGCGCGTTTGTGGGCATGCTCAACGGGCTTGGCAGGGATCGCGGCCCAGCCTACGCCCTCGAGCAAGCTCTGCTGCCGGAGACCACCGCGCCGGAGCGCCGCACCTACGTCCTGGCGTGGTACGGGCTGATTCTGGACGCGGGCCTTGCGCTGGGCAGCCTGCTGGCGGCGCTGCCGGTTGTTCTGCGCGAGCGATGGAGCTGGGAATCCCACGCTGCCTATCAGGCCGCTTGGTTGTTGGCGGCTGCGCTGCCGCTCGCGTCGGTGGCTCTCTACCTCACGCTCTCTTCGCAGGTCGAGGTCGCCCACTATCCAATGGAGAGCGGCGTAGCCCCGCGGCCTCTCACTCCACGCATCACGCAGGAGTCGAAACACCGGATCGCCAAGCTCGCCGCGCTGACGGGCATGGACAGCCTGGGCGGAGGCTTTCTGACCAGCGCGCTGGTCTCCTACTGGTTTTTCCAGCGGTTCGGTGTCGGCGAGGAGTGGCTCGGGCCGCTGTTTTTCGGCGTGCGTCTGGCCAACGCCGCCTCGCACTTGGTGGCGGCGTGGCTGGCGCGCCGCATCGGCTTGATGAACACCATGGTCTTCACGCACATCCCTTCGAGCCTGTTCCTGATCGCCGTGCCATTTGCTCCGAGCCTGGGCTTGGCTGCAGTGCTCTTTCTGGCGCGGGAGGCGCTGGTGGAAATGGACGTGCCCACGCGCCAATCCTTTATCCTGGCGGTGGTGCGGCCGGAGGAGCGCGCCTTCGCCAGCGGCATGACCACGCTGACGCGCAATGTGGCCTATGCCGCTGCCCCGGTCGGCGCTGGCTACGCCATGAGCGGGCTGGCGCTGGCGAGCCCGCTCTTCCTCGGCGCAGGCACGAAGATTGCCTACGACCTGCTGCTCTATTCTTCTTTCCGGCACCTCAAGCCGCCGGAAGAGTCGGCCAGCGGCTGAAGATAGTTCTTGCAATCGCCTCTGCGCCGGGTATCATTGCTTCAACCCTTCCGAACTTGATATCGCGCGACCCCTTCCTACGCGCGTGGAGAAAAGCCATGAACACAACGGAACGTCGCACGGCAACCCGCTTGCTCCTCCGAATCCCCCTGCGATTTCGACCCATCACCAACCCCGCCAGTCCGGAGCAGAGGGCTGAGTCTTTGAACATTTCGCAACGCGGCGTTTACTTCGCCACGGAGTTCACCCCGCAGGCGGGAACTCCGGTCGAGTTGTTGCTGAAAATGCCCAGCGAGCTCACCGGCAAGACGTCAGCCGAGATCCGCTGCACCGCCCGCGTGGTTCACGTCGAGCCCAATAGCTTCGCGGATGGCAGAGCAGGCGTCGGCGTGGAGATCAGCGGTATGGGACGCCAGGGGCCCGAGAGCGCCGGGCAGGGTAGGGTGACGCCCAGGTTTTTCTAGTCGGCAGGTGCTGAGAACGTTCAGCGCTTCACGGGTGGCACGGTGAACGTCGCCTTGGCGGTCGTGGTGTTTTCGAACTGGTCGAAGATGCGCACGGCGATGGTGTGCTCGCCCGGGGCGAGGCCGCGCAGCACCAGATCGTAGCTTTCCTGCGGCGCGTCGGTGAGCTGGCCCACAGGGAAGACGAGCTTCCAGTCGCCGGCATCCACGCTGCACTCGGCGCGGGCGATGGCGCTGTAGGAGTCGCGCGCGTCGAAGCGGACGCGCACTTCGGGGCTGGTCGGCTCGGCGCGCAGGTTCTCGATCGCCGGCGGGGTGTTGTCCACCTCAAACCGGTCGCTCTCGCGCTCGGCGGTGAGCGCGTCTTCGGACGGGTTCGAGGGAGCGTCTGACGCAACCACCTTCAGGTAATAGGCACCATCAGGCATGGTCGTGGTATCCCAGGAGTAGAACTTGTGCTCGACTTTGTCCTTCAACAGCTTCCAGTTCTTCTCGCCTTCTCCGCGGTAATAGATCGCGTAAACCAGCTCGTCGTCGTTCTCATCCCGCGCGCTCCATACCACTGACTGCCAGCCCTTTTGCGCGACCCCCTGCGGAGGCGGCTCGAATCGCTGCGGTGGTTTTTCTTCTCCCTGCGGCTGGACCTGGACGGCGAACGCGCCGGGCTGGCCGGGCAGAGGCGGCGGCATCCGCAACTGCACCGTCTGAAAAGCCGTCGCGCCGGGCGGTGGGCCCGGAATGCTCTGGATGCGCACGCCCGGGTTCTGCAATACAATGGCGTCAAGCGTTGGCGCTACATTCTTTGGCAGGTAGGAAAGGGTCACCCAGGAAATACCGGGTGGCGTGACGGCCGACGCACTTTCTTTCTTCGAGCTGGCAGCACCCGCGGCGCCGGCGCTGCGAAACACCGCCTTCCACTGCACAAATCGCGCCGGGGCAGACTCCATCTTCTGGCCTTTTTCGTTGGTGTAGGGCCCGGCCCACGTACTCCAATTCCTCTCCGGGTTGGAGGTGTTGCCCGAGCGGACATACAACGCAATCTGCGCGTCGCCGGACGTCCCGTTCTCGCCCCACCACTCCAGACGACCCCATTGCGAGAAAATCTTTGCGTCGAACGCTTGCGATTCGAAGCTGCCTTCGGATTCCTCTTCCGGCCCGAGGGTGAAGACTTTTCCGGGGTTGGCCGTGCACAGGTACACCTTGCCGCTCGGCCCCGCCGCGAGGCCGGTCACCTGCGAGGAGGCCGTCTTGGCCAAGTTGGAAAACACGTTGTTGCCCTCGAGTTCGATCACGATGCCGTGGTTGCCGGTGCCCAGCAGGATCCTCCCGGCGGGGGAAAATCCCAGCGCATAGACGAGTTCATCGCGCGAGCTCCACAGCTCTTCCGGAGCTCCATCCGGCGCCACGCGATAGACGGCGCTCGAGACCAGCGGCGGGAAGGGAATAAAGGGCGCCGGCTGCGGGGGGATTCCTCCTGCCGTGGCTGCCGCGATAACCACCTGGGCTGCGGCGGCGGTGGCCGCCGCGGTAACCTGCGGGGTGACGATGGCTGGCTGAGGGAAACTCGGGACGGGGCGCGGCTTTTCTCCCACCGCGGCCGCGTAGGTATTGCCGGCGTGGTCCACCAGCAGCGCGGTGATTTCTTTCTTCGAGGTTTCGTAGAGGACGAAGGCCCGGCGGTCCTTTTGGCTTCCGGGCTTCGGAATCCGCAGAATGAGCCCGTTCGGCTCGGTGCCGGCGAGCAGGTTGCTTTTGCCGTCCAGCGCCAGTGCGCGGATGTGCGCTTCTTCGCTGGCGTAGAAGAGCTGGCCTTGGCCGTCGGGCTTCACCGCAAAAATCTCGCCCTTGTCGCCAGTGGCCACGTACACGGTACCGTCTCTATCCACCGCCAGGTCCCAGATATATTTTGTCTTCGGCTCGAAGAAAGTCTTCTTCTCGCCGGTCGGCGAGATTTTGTACACCTTGCCGTCCGGTGAAGTCCCCACATAGAGGTTGTCCTGCGCATCGAGGGTCAGGGCCTGAGCGGCCATTTCCGTTGATTCGAACACGGTGGTGGCCTTGCCCGTGGCGTCGAAGCGCAGCACCTTGGCGTTGGAGCCGCCCGCGGCGTAAAGGTTCCCCTTCGAATCCACCCGCAGCGCCCACAGGTAAGCGGCGTTGGGGTCGGCGAAGGCCGCGAACTTCGGCGCCAGTACCAGCTTGCCGTCGCTGCGCAGCGCCACGCCTTTGGCCGTGCCTTTTTCGAACTCCTCGTAAGCGGACTGGCGCCAGTGGCGCGTGTGTTCGGCGCCAGCCGGCGCAGCCAGCAGGCTCACCAGCAGCGCGGCCGCCAGCCCCCTCAGCGCATTTCTAGAGTTTCGAAGGCCCTTTGCCATGCCACTCCTCGGATTGGGACCATCCATTTTTGTGCCCAATAATTCGCGGACGGCAGAGCGCACTCACTTGACCGTAACGAACAAGGAATAGGAACCCGCGATCACCTGGTTCATCGGCGCCGACCATTCTCCGGCGGTTGACTCCCGCAACAGCAACGAGCCGCCCGGACTCCGCCGCTGGTCGAGCACGTTGATCTCCGAGAGCGGCGCGTTGGGCATCTCCTTGTCTTCCACCAGCAGCGTCGGCGTCGGCTGGAGCAGCGTCACGTACAAGCGGTTATTGCGCCGCTCGCGGTTGAGCAGCCTGATCAGTTGCTCGAGGCCCGCCAGCCGCTCCGGCGCAAGGGTGAAGAGCCGCGACATCCGGTTGAGCTGGTCGGAATCGCTCACCAGGATGCGCATCTGTGTCCCACGAGCCGCCTGCGGCGGAATGGTGATGGGCACTTCCTGGATGAACGGCGCACCGCGGTAGGGCCGCAACAGCGCCTTGATGGTCACCGTCTCCCCCGGCTGGGCCTCGCTCTTTTCGCTCCAGGCGGTTTCGATGGTCGCCCAGCGGCGTTCGGGCATGCTCTCCAACCGGAGCGTAATCCGCTCGATGCGCGCCGTCTCGTAGGGGTTGGAGAAGATGCGCGTAAAGACATTCTGCACATTGGTTGCCACGAAGACCCCGTCGGGAATAAACAGGTCGGTGGGCGCAAACATATTCTCGAGATTGACGCGCGTGTGCCCGGCGATGTCAATCCCGCCGGTCAGGCGGAACGTGGTGCCCTCGCTGTAGGCCGTGTTTGCCACCAGGCCGTTGAACGTGGCCAGCGCCACCAGCAGCGGCGTGAGCTTGGCGTTCTCGATCAATTCGAAGTGGAACTGCTTCTGCTGTGCCGGCGCGACGATCGTCAAATCCACCGGAATCATCCGCGGCGCGGGACCCAGCCGCCCCATCACCGCCGTCAGCCGGTCTTGCGTGATCGAGCCGATTACGCCGCCCACATTGACAATCTTGGTCGAGGCGAAGTCGGAGGCGAGCGTGGTCAGCACGCGACCTCGCGCCATCGGCATCTCCACCGAGCCAAAGCCGAACAGCGGATGCCCGCACACCAGCACGCGGTCGCCCACCAGAGCCGTCACTGTGCACGCAGCGTGGATCGAGAGATCGCCTTGCACCAGCACCATGCCCACCATGTCGCCGGGCTCGATGCGCGCGTCGTCGGGCTGCGCCGCGGCCGTGCCGCCCTCCGCCGCGACCATCCCGTAAGCCTCCAGTGGCCGGGCAAAGCGGTTGATAGCCGCCGGCTGGAAGCCCGAAAACACCAGGGGCGTCTCGATGGGTGCCAGGTAGGCGTTCCGGCCCAACCCTACCTGCTGTGTCAGCTCCGTCGGAATCGGATACTGCTTGGGTGCTGCAGGCTCTGCGCTGCCAGTCTCTCCCGAGACTCCGGCCCCCTCGGTCGGCGGCGCTCCCGCTCCGCGTGCCGTCTTTGGCGCCTCGGCACCCGACGGAACTTCGAGCATGTTCTCGATCGGCGTTACGCCGGCCAGCGGCTCCTTGGTGAAAATGCCGAATTTGAGCGAAAGCGCTCCGGCCAGCTTCCCCTCGATATACACCGGGCTGCCGCTCATCCCGGCCACCACACCGGTGTGCAGCACCTTCGGCCCCTTAAGCTCCACCAGGATGATGGACTGCTTCGGGCCCAGGAGGTTTGGCATCACGCCGATCACTTCCAAATCGAACCTGTCGATCTGGTCGCCGGCAAAAATCGTGTACGCCACGCCCTTCATGCCGGGCTTCACCTGGTCGAGCGGCAGAATCTCAGGCTTATCGCCGGCCGTCATGCATACCGCCGAAGTGGTGAGGAACACTAGAACAAGGATGGAGCGGACGAGCGACCGAGCGAAGAAGGCTGATTTCAGACGGCTCGAAGCGCGTGAAAGGTATCGGAGGGCGGGCATTTTCTCTCAGGCAACATCATACCTTCGCGTGCGGCCGGAATCAATTGCGACCGGGCACGCACGGGAACAAAACATCCTGCGAGTCGGCGCGCGCAAAGCCAGCAAAAGCCCTTTTCTAAGGGCTTTTTCCTAATGCGCCCAGACTTTCTCCGGCGAGGTTTCAAACGGGTAGACGTGGACCATCCACCCGAAGATCTGCGGAATCCATCGCCCACCGGCAGCGGTGCAGGCTTCCGCCGTTGAAATTGAACCTGCCAGACCGAACTTGGTCCAATCGGCCCGGGCGCCCTGGCCCTTGGGCGGCATGCACAGGTTCACGTGAGCGTGCCAGCGCGCCACGCTCAACGGCACGCGCTGGTTCAACTGGTCCTCGGTGGCGTTCTTGGGTATGGTGTACATAGCGCCGGCCAGCTCGTATCCGTTCGGCGTTTTCTTGTAGAGCAGCGAAGTGGGCCGGGCGGGGTCAAACGCGAAAGCCTCCACGAAGCCGTTCCAGTAGTTAGTAAAGTGGTACTGCGGCTGCCGGACGCGCGGCAGGAAGGGCTGGAAGCCATCCACCAAGGCCACGCGATAATCTTTGTATTTTTCAATCGCGGCACGCAGCGTTTTCACCAGCTCGTCCGCCCGCGCCAGATCCTCGGGCGTCTGCGGGCGCGGCGCGGTGAATTTCATGTGCGCGCTCATGTGATGGTGTCCGGGCGTCATCGAGTTCACCGCTCCCTGCTCGACGTGTTTGTCCGGTTGCGAGGCCGTGTCCATCTGGTGCTCGTGCTGATGTTCCGCCGGCTGCTGCGCCTGCAGCGTGGCGGCCCCGAGGAACGTCAGGGCCAAGCCCGCCGCAACGGCCAGCGTCTTTCGCGCGCTCATGGGACATTCTCTCCTGCACTCTATTCTACGTCTCCGCGGCATGCGGAGTTTCACTGAGCCCTCGGGAATGTTCGACTCTTGCACCGCCTGCTGGGAGCGATCCGGGGTCCGAGAGAATGCCCGTGCTAGAATCCGGCTGTGGCCGACAAGATCATCGCACCCGCGCGCGCCCTCCAGGGCGCGGCCGAAGTGCCCGGCGACAAATCCATCTCGCACCGCTACGCCATCCTGGCGGCGCTGGCAGAAGGCCGGAGCGAGATCCAGCACTTTTCCACCGCCGACGATTGCCACCGCACACTCGGCTGCCTTCGCCACCTGGGCGCGGCCGTCGAAGCGGATGGCGACCGCGTGCGGATCACCGGCGCGGGCCTCGACGGCCTGCGCCGCTCGCGCGGCGCGCTGGATGCGGGCAACTCCGGCACGACCATGCGGCTGCTGGCCGGCGTGCTCTCCGGCCAGCCGTTCGACTCCACTCTGACCGGTGACGATTCGCTGCGTCGCCGCCCGATGCGGCGCGTGATCGAGCCGCTCACCCGCATGGGCGCGCGCATCCGCGCACGCGACGCCGAATTCGCGCCGTTGGAGATCCGCGGAGGAGGCCTCCACTCGATTGACTACACCCTTCCGGTGCCCAGCGCCCAGGTGAAATCGGCGATTCTCCTGGCGGGCCTCTATGCTGAGGGCGCGACGTCGCTCATCGAGCCCTTCCGCACCCGCGACCATACCGAACTGGCGCTGGCTGAATTCGGCGCCCGCATCGAGCGCATGGACCGCAGCATCCGCATCCACGGCCGCGCCGCCAAGCCGCCGCGGCTCGAGCCCCGCCAACTGGTGGTGCCGGGCGACATCTCTTCCGCCGTCTTCTTTCTTGCCGCCGCCGCGCTGCTGCCGGATTCAAACCTGCTGGTGCTCAACGTCGGGCTGAACCCCACGCGCACCGCCGTGCTCGATGTCCTGGCCACGATGGGCGCGCCGATCAGTCTGGTGTCGGTGCACGGCGTCAACGGCGAGTTGGCCGGCGATATCGCCGTGCGCCACGCCCAGCTTGGCGGCGCGGTGATCTCCGGCCAGCTGGTGGCGCAAGTGATTGACGAATTGCCCATGCTCGCGGCACTCGGGCCTTTCACCGAACAAGGCGTGGAGATCCGCGACGCCCAGGAACTGCGGCTGAAGGAAAGCGACCGCGTCGCCGCACTTGCCGAAAACCTGCGACGCATGGGGGCGCAGGTGGAGGAACGACCCGATGGGCTGAAAGTCGCGGGGCGCTCGGCCGGTAAGTTGCACGGGGCGGAGATTGACCCGCGCGGCGACCACCGCATGGCCATGGCTTTCGCCATTGCGGCTCTCGCGGCCGAAGGCGAGAGTGTGATCCACGACGCCAATTGTGCCGGCGTCTCCTATCCCGATTTCTTCACCACGCTGGAGGGTCTGCTGGAAAGATAGCGGTTCTACTCGGCTTTACGCAGGCGAATGGTGCCGTAGCTGGTTTTGAGGTTCATCGTTGGGCCCTTGGCGCCGTGCTTGCCGTCGAGCTTCGAGTTGCCGCGCTCCTCGACCTCCTTGAGCGCCGCATCGTTGAACTCGGAATTCACGTCGCCCTTACGGCACTCGGCGTGCACCTCGAAGCTCGCCAGGGGCGGCAGAAGCAGCTCGATATTTCCCATTTCGTCGCTGATGGCGATGTCCTCGCCCGGTGGTTGGCGGAAGCGCAGCTCGATATTCCCCTCGCGATCTTCGATGGAGACGCGCCCGGTGACGTTGTCGAGCACGATATCGTACTTGCGCGTCACGAGCGAGAGGTTGCCCAGCGCGTCGGAGATCTCCAGCCGGCCCGAGCCTGTCTCGATCCGGCCGGACAACTGGCTCACCGTGAGGTCGGTTCGGTGGGAGACGAACCGCGCGCCCTTGGTCACTTTGGCGATGCGGATGGGGCCGTAGTACTCGCCTTGCACGACGGCCTCGCCCTTGACGTCGGAGACCTCAACCTCGCCGCCGCGGCCGGAGAGTTTGACGTTGCCCCGCGCGCCCACGATGTGGGCGTCGCCGCGCTCAAGTTCCGCGGTGACGTCACCACCAACGTCGCGGATGTTCAGGTCGCCTCGCTGCGCCAGGGCGGTCACGCTCCCGGCCAGGCCGGCCAGTTGCACGCCGCCGTGCGAGCTGCGCGCCGTGATGCTGGCCTGCTTCGGCAGGTGAACTTCGAGGTCCACCCGCACATCACCCCCCTGGTTGTGCGTTTCTACCTCGTACCCACCTGCGTTCTCTGCGATGCCCACCGTCACCTGTTTCGCGCGTCTTTTCGCCTCGGCCTCGTCCGAGGCGTTCACCGTTTTCTTCACCACGACGCGGACTTCGGCAGCGTCCTCGGGTCGCACGGTAATGTCGCCGCGATCGGTGCGAATGGAAATCCGCGCGTCGAGCGGCACGCCCTCGGCCGGCACCTCTTCGCTGAAGGAGTAGGACTGTGCCCAGGGCGGCCAGCGGCCCCCGTGTTCATGCATCCAGTCCCCGAAGCCGATGGCTCCGGCCAGCGCAAGCACTAGGAACACCAGAAGGACTTCGCCGCTGGTGATGGTCCGCGGTGCCGTTTGTCCGGTGCGCCGCGCCGCCAGGTGGTCGTACAACTTGGCCAAGCCCCACACGATCAGTAGGACGGGCCACCAGCGTTCAAGCAGTTGCCAGATCACGAAGCTGCCGCGCAGGTTGTGCCAGAGAAATAGCACGCCCAGCAGGATGAGCAGCAGCCCAATGAAGATCGAGCGCTGACGTGGTCTGCCGTTGGTCATTTCATCTTCATGTTATGGGCCGATGTGCCCTTCGCTCGAAGCCATCGCCTCCGCCAGCTTGATGATGCCGATCACGATGAGCAGCACCGGCCACCAGCGGCCGAAGGAGTATCCCCAGCCCAGGCGCCCCAGCAGGAACAGCGCGCCAATCGTGATCAGCACCGCCGGGACCATCAACCCGCAGATCGTGCAGCGCTGGCACTTGCATTTGGTGCCGTTGGCCATCTTTTTCGGCTTCCTCCTAGGAAGAGCGTCGCAAGCGTTCCCACAGCAACGCCACGCCGATCACGATAAAGATCACCGGCCAGAATTCGCGGATCCAATGCCCCATGGGAAAATGTTTGCCGAGTAAAAACAGCACGCCCAGTGCGATCAGGATGAGGGGCCCAACCGGCATGTCAGTGCGAATGTTTGCTACCGGCAATGGAGGTGGTTGCCCGAGCAGCCTGGCTTTGGCGGTGCGGTAGGCGTCGATCGCCATATAGCAGAGGAAGGCCGTGAGCAGGAGCCCCATCATAGGCTCCAGGGGGTCGCCCAAGTCGCTGGAGAGGGCGCCGACGAAAGCCACGAAGATCATCACGTGGATCAGCGCCTTGGTGTATTCGCCGTTGTATACGGCGCCCAATCCCGGGATGAATCCGAGCACGGCGGCCAGGCCGGGGCTAGGTCCGCCCGCTGTAGGCTGCGGCTTGACCAGCAGGTCTGCTAGGCAGGCCTCGCAGTAGAGGATGCCGTGGACGTCGCGCGCGCACTGGGCGCACAGCGCCTTGCCGCAGTTGCGGCAATATCCGGTGGCATCCACTTCGGTGTGGACGGCGCACTTCATCGCTCGCTCCTTGTCGGCACGGCGTCAAGCACGCAGGCCAGCATGATGAACTCTCTGCCGTACTCGTGGGCTCGGTTAAGCTGGCGCGGCGATTTCGCCGGTGGGCCCTCGGATTGTCCGGGGCCGCGCTTGGGCTCGGGAGCCGGCTGAGGCTCGGCTGCGGGCCGCAGCCGCGACTGGATCTCGTACACCACGCGCAGGTCCGTGATGAACTTCGAGCCGCGCGCGTAAACCAGGTGGGCGCGGCGGTCGGCGGCACGATACACGTTCGCCGGGCTCAGGTCCGCCAGCGTCGGCCTGCGCCATTGGAGACCCAGCGCCTGTGAGAGCACCATGATTGTGACCAGCAGGCTCACCCCGCCGTAGGCGAACCGCGGCTGCCAGACGGGCCGCAGCCAGCCGAGCCACGCGCGCCAGCCCTCCTTCTGCGTCCGCGGCCCGAGCGTCCGGTCCAGAATGTTCGGCACCAGCAGCGGCGGCGCCTCGAGCGGCTCCAGCCCGTGCACGTGGTTCACCAGCCGACCCACATGCTCGGTGAGCCGCGCGCACCGCGCGCAGGAGGCCACGTGCGCCTCAAACTCGCTGCGCTCGCCCGAGTCGAGAAGGCGATCCAGGTATTCGCCTAGCCGTTCTTCAATCTGTTCGCAGGTCCAAGCCATCGTTCACTCCGGACGCACTCCCATCTGCTCGAGCAGCCGCGCCAGCTCGATCCGGCCGCGGTTGATGCGCGACTTCACTGTGCCCTCGGGCACTTGGAGCACGTCCTGAATCTCCTTGTACTCAAGTCCCTGGAGGTCGCGCAGGATGACCGCTTCGCGCAGGTCGGGAGAGATTCTGCCGAGCGCCCGCTGTACCTGCGCGCTTAACTCGCCCATCAGCGCCGCCTGGTCGGGCCGCCGCGCAGCGGTTTCTTTTTGTTCCAGCTTGGGCATGGCGTCGTCGAGCGAATCGGTCATGCGGTCGCGCTTGGTCCGGCGGTAATGGTCAATCAACAGGTTGCGCGTCACGCTGGTCATCCACGTGGCGAAGCCGCCGTGGGCCGAGCGGTAGCTCCCCAGGGTCCGATAAATGCGCAGGAAAACGTCCTGGGTAAGGTCTTCGGCTTCGTGGTGGTTGCCGGTGAAGCGGTAACACAGGTTGTAGATCCTACGTGTGTGCCGCCGCACGAGCCCCTCCCAGGCCGTGCCGTCGCCGCGGAGGCATTGCTGAACCAGTTGAGCATCTGGCTCCAACTCTGCATCAGCCTCGCAACCCGCGGCGCTCCTCGGCCTCTATTAGATAGAACGTACCGTGCTGCCGAAAAGTTCCGCCGTCCCAGCCCTAAAGCCTGTGGATTCGGGCCGCCCGGCATCTTATCTGTCCGCTCCGCCCGGTACAAGCCTGTGCGGCCCAGCACCCCATGGCGTGGCCGTCTGCGCGTCCTTCCTTGACACTCCTGCGGCATGCGTTTACGCTGCCCAAGCGAATGCGCGGCTCGCTCCGCAAACTGCTGGTGGCGGTACTGGCGCTGGTGGTCTTGGGCGCCCTGACGTACCGCTTCCGCAGTCTCATCACGCTCCAGGGTTTCAGTTGGGACCGGCTGTGGCACTCGGTGCAGCAGGCGCGCATGTCGCTGCTGCTGCTCTCGCTCGTCACCATCTACATCTGCTACGCGATTCGCGCGCTCCGCTGGGTGCGTTTCTCGCGCTATTTGGGCAGGCCCACGTTCGTCAATGTATTTACCTCCACGGTGATCGGCTTCGCCACAATCTTTTTGCTGGGCCGCGCTGCCGAGCCGATCCGCCCGTTGCTCATCGCGCGCAAGGACCGCCTTCCGATCTCCGGCACCTTCGGAATCTATGTGCTCGAACGCGTGTTCGATATCGGCAGCAGCGTGGTGATCTTGGTCGTGAGCCTGCTGCTTTTTCCTGGAACGCTCTTCTCCGGTGGGGCGAATTCCGCGTGGGAAGCGCGTGCTCGCGCCGCAGGCTTTATGCTGCTGGCCGGCTTGCTCGCTGCGGTCGTCTTCCTGGTGTACTTCCGCCTGCACGGCGCCGTCGCGCTCGAACGGCGCCTGGCGAGATGGCGCGCGAGCACGGGTTGGAGACGCCGCACCGCCGGAATCTTTGCCGGCTTCAGCGAAGGGCTGCAGGCGATTCAAACGTTTCCTGACCTCATCGCGGCGGCGTTCTATTCGACCGTACACTGGGCGCTGATCGCGATGGTCTATCTCTGGGTGGCGCACAGTTTCGGCGGGGGATTGGCGGCGATTGATTTCCCCGGCGCGATGCTCGTACTGGCATTCACGATGGTCGGCTCGGCGCTTCAGTTGCCCGCGGTGGGCGGAGGCTCGCAGGCCGCCAGCTTCCTTGCCTTCACCGTCATCTTTGGAGTAGAAAGAGAACCCGCTGCCGCCGCGGCAATCGTGCTGTGGCTGATTACGTTTGCCTCCTCGAGCCTGGCGGGTGTGCCGTTGTTGATTCGCGAAGGGTGGTCCATGGGTGAGCTCCGGCGCCTGGCGCGCGCCGAGGCGGAGGCCGAGGCCGCCGGAGCCCACGTCGGCGAGCCCGACGTCGCGGCGAAACCAGGAGAACCTCTGCGGTGAAGTGCCCCTTCTGCTCGTTCGTGGATGATAAGGTGATTGACTCGCGCGAAGGCCGCGCCGGCGACCTGATCCGCCGCCGCCGCGAATGCCTGCGCTGCGGCCGGCGCTTCACCACCTACGAGCGCATTGATGAAATCCCCTACATGGTGATCAAGAAGGACGGCCGGCGGGAGAAATTCGACCGGCAGAAAATCCTCCAGGGGTTGCTGAAGTCGTGCGAGAAGCGACCCGTGGCCACGCCCAAACTCGAGAACCTGGTGGACGAAGTCGAACGCTTCGTCCACGAAGCGCCCGAGCGCGAGCGGTCGAGCACGGAGATCGGCGAGCTGCTGATGTCGCGGCTGAAGAAACTCGACAAGGTCGCCTATGTCCGCTTTGCCTCGGTGTATCTGGATTTCAAAGACGTGCGGGAATTTATGGCCGAGCTGAAGGGTTTGCTGAAGGAACGCTCCCGGAAGTAGGCGGGTACTGCGCTGAAGCGCGCCGCTACAAAGATCTCCTTCTCGTCACTCAGCGGGCACGATCGCTCACGGCTGCCAGACGCCGGCGGCGAACGTCTTCAAGGTGCGGAAGCCGAGCCGCACGTAGAGCTGTACGGCGGGCGCGTTGGCCGACGTCACGGTGAGCGAGAGCGCCGAGAATCTCCGCGCGCGCAATGCCTGGACCGAAACGTCCATCAAGAGCCGGCCGAGCCCGTGTCCCTGGTAGCCCGGCATCACGCAGATCTGCGTGGTGTGGCCGACGCCTGGCGAGACCGCTGAAGTCAACACCACGCCAACCAGTCGGTCACTCCCCGTCGGCCGGAGCACAAACGACGCATCCTCCTGGAACTGCCCGCAGCCCGGCAGCAGGATGACGTTCTTCAAAAACTTCAGCGCGCCGGATTCGCTGCGGTACTGGTTGTTGATTTCGCCATCCACATGGTTGGCGTAGGCCAGTTGAATCAGCCGCGCGCAGGGTTCGAAGAAGCGGTCGTCCCAGCGCTCCAGGCGCAGCCCGATCGAGGGCGCCGGGCCGGCGGGTGGAACGTCGGTGAGCGGGAGCAGCATGAACTGCCGGGTGTAGAGCCGGAAACTCTGCTCGACCAGCACGCTATCCAGCGCGCAGCCGAAGGGCATCAGTTGCGCTTCGATCCGCTCCATCCGCGGGATGGCGCGCAGCGTGGCAAGCATTTCGCCAAGCAGCCTCTGGCTGATGGCGAGTTGCGCATAGCGGGGCGAGACGAACAGCCCGCCCACCAGGCCCTTGTGGTCCTCGAGCACGTAGAAACCGTAGCCCGCCGGCCGGCCGCTTTCCATTGCCACGCAGCCCGAAAGCGAACGCGCGTCCACGAACTTCTTGATTAGCTCGAGCGAGCCGCGGTAGTCCCAGTACAGCTCCTCGCGCCAGTGCCGTGCCTCTTCCTCGAGGAGCGGCTCGAGTTGTCGTGAGTTGATCTGGCGGAGGTCCACAATGGCCATGGCTGGTTGCTCCGGCGGCTCCGAAAACGAGCCAGGGCTTGTTCCCGTGTGCAGGCGGCCGAAGGTCACGCTGCTTATCATAACGCCGGCGCCGCCCCACTTTGCACCTCAAACACACCGCTGCTGCGATACCCTGAAGGGCGCTGGCAACCGTGTTAACATGCGCGCAGTCGAGCGCTGCGGGCGTCCCGCCGGGGCTGCCAGGGCGTGGGCCAATTCGCCCGCGGCTCCTTCGCACCGCATGGCTCTCATCTCCGAGCTCCGCTATCCGACCAAGTGGTATGCCAAGCTCATCACTGCCGTCCTCGCGCTCGTCTTCTTTGCGTTTCTGGCGACGGCGACCGTCTCCGCGTTCCTACTCTACCGCATCGTTTCTCCGGTGCACAGCCGATCGGACATTGATACACAGAGCTTTCCTGGCCATCCCGATGCCGTCACATTCGATGTCCCCGGAGTGGGCAGCCGGCAGGGCTGGTTTTTCCCGGGGCTGAAGACCGCGCCGACCATCATCCTGTGCCACGGCTACGAATCCCACCGCGGCGAACTGCTCACGCTGGTCACCGCCTTACAGGATCACCAGTACAACGTGTTTCTGTTTGATTTTGCCGGGCACGGCTCGAGCCCCGGCTACACCACGCTGGGTTTCCGCGAGGCCCAGGAGTTGCGCGCGGCAGTGGATGCCGTGGCCCGGCGCGGCGACGTAGACCGCACGCGCTTCGGCCTGTGGGGCACCAACCTGGGTGGCTATGTGGCGGCGGCTGTCGCCGCGGCCGACCCGCGCGTCCGAGCGCTTGCGGTAGAGTCGGTGTACGACAACCCGGCTGGCATGCTGCGGCTAGAAGTCGTGCGCTCTGGCCTCGGCGATTTTCCCCTGGTTGAACGATTCGCCGTGCTGGGCTTCACCTGGCTCAACTATCCCTATCGCCGCGAGCCGCCGCTCTCCGCCCGGCTTTCGCGCCTCGCCGGCGTGGACATGCTCTTCATCCAGGCAGGTGACGACCCGGAACTCGCCCGGTCCACCCGTGAGCTGTTCCTGCGCGCGCCCGAGCCGCGCACGCAGGTGATTCTCCCCAAGGGGAACTACGCCGGCATGCTGGATGAGGCGAAGCGCGCCTACGAGAACCTTATCGTCAGCTTCTTCCTGCTCCGGCTGCCACCCTCCGGAGGGCGTGCGCGCTGAGCTTCAGTGCTTCTCGCTTGGAGTGTTAGAATCCGCCGCGTCCAGCACCCGCACCAGCATCGCGCGCGGCGAACTCCGCTCGACCACAGTGAATCGCAGCCCCAGGCGCTCGAGGTCCGCAAGGCCTGCGTTCGTCGTGTAGAGCCACGCCGGGCGCGGCGACTGCGAGTTCCACTCCGGCAGCTCGCGGTGGAAATAAAAATTCAGGCCAAAATGCCAGTCGCGGCGCAGGCCGTGAACGCCCAGGTTTTCGGCCGCTCCCGCCTGTGCTTGCCCGGCTCGCGCAGCCGCACGCGGCGAGAGATACGCATCCAGCTGCGGCAGCACACTTCGGTTGGCCCCTTCAACCAGCGCGGCGGTCAGGACGACTGCCGCCAGCACTGCCAGCCGCCGTCGCCGGAAGACCGCCAGCAGCGCGATAAGAGCTCCTCCTGCGGCCACAATAGCCGTCCAACGGAGGACTCGATGCGGATCGCCGAAACCCGCCTCCGGGGGCAGGCGCCGGAGCCAGTATCCTGCTGACGCCCCCAGCGCGACGAAGGTGGCTCCGATGGCGCCGAGCAGCCAGCGACCGAAGGCGTTTTCCTCCTCGAGGATTCGCGCGGCGCTTCGAGCCATCGGCAGCGCCAGGACGATCACCGAGGGAAGCATATAGCCCGGCAACTTCGATTTCGAAAAGCTGAAAAACAGCACCGGGAAAATGGCCCAGCAGGCGAAGAAGACCCCCGGGGCGCTCGTCCAATCCTTTCCGCGAGTGGTTCGCGCGGCATCGCGTGCGACTCCGACCAGGAGCGTGGTCCACGGCAGCAGGCCCAGCAGCAGGATGGGACCGAAGAACCAGAACGGCTGCTCGTGGCGAAATATCGCGGTCAGGAAGCGCTCCACGTTGTGGGCGAAGAGAAATGTGCGGACGAAATCGGGATTGCGCGCGGCGCAGAGCGCGTACCAGGGCAGCGCGATCAGGCAGAAGGCGAAGAGAGCGACCGGGTGGGCCAGCCGAAGCGCCTCGCGCCAGCGCCGCGTCCCGAGCGCCCACAGGCCCGCGCTCCCCGCGGCGAGCGCAACCGCGGCCGGGCCCTTCGCCAGCGTGGCCGCGCCGAGGAATGCGCCAAACAAGAAGAGCGCGAGGTTGCGCTTCCCGGGCAACAGCTCCCAGATTGCACAACTCGCCGCAACCATCGCTGCAGCGAGCGCGGCGCTGAACAGCATGTCAGGCGTCGCCGCGCGCGCAAAGCCAAAGACGCCAATGCATGTGGGAGCAATCAACAGCACTGCGCCGGCCGTCCGGCCGCCGTAGATACGACGTGCGGCTTCCGCGAGCACCAGCACGGCCAGCGCCGCCGCGAGCGCCGAGGGCAGCCGCGCGGCAAAATCGCTGACCCTGAGCGCGCGAAAGGCGATGGCTGTGGCCCAGTAGTAAAGCACCGGCTTCTCAAACCACGGCTGGCCGTTCAGGCGCGGCGTGACCCAGTCGCCGCTTCTGGCCATCGCGCGCGCCACCGCGGCATAGCGCGGCTCGTCCGGCCCCACCAGGCCCAGCGCGTCGAGATGGCTGAACAGGCAAACGTAAATGACCGCGGCCGCGAGCGGAACAAACCAGAAGGGAATTCGAGCGCCGGATGCTTCGGTTCGCGCACGCGTTGGCGCCTGTGGGCTCAAGGCGGCCTGAGTCTAGCATTCCAGCCAGCAGTCGTCAGCACGTTGCCGTAAGAGCGCGCGCCAAAGCTGCAGCGAAGAGCGTCATCACTTGTCAGCTACTCAACGAAGGCGCTTGTTGTCCGGTGGACTTGGCGTCCAGCGGGAACAAAGACATAATGGCGCGGCATGGTGGAGTGGCTCGAATATGCCGCGGCTTGGCTGGTGCTGAAATCTCTGGGCCTGCTGCCGCGGCCGCTGGCGCGCACAGTCGGCGCATGGATGGTGACGCTGGCGTACTGCTTCCGGCCGCCGCTCCGCCGCGCCGCGCTTTTTAACCTGCGCCTGGCGTTTCCCGAATGGACGGACGCCGAACGCCGCCGCTCCATCCGCCGGCTGGTGCGCCATCTGGGCTGGATGGGGGGCGAGTTCTCTCAGTTCCCAAAATACACGCGCGAGAATATCAAGCAGGTTGTGGTGCTCGATGGCTTTGAAAACTTCGCCGCGGCCAGGCGCCGCGGCAAGGGAGTCTTGTTCCTCACCGGGCACATGGGGGCATGGGAGCTGGCGCCGTTTGCTCACGCCCTCTACGGCCACCCGTTGCATTTCCTGGTCCGGCCGATTGACAACGCCCGCGTAGACGTCCTGGTCAACCGCTATCGCTGCCTTTCAGGCAACCGCCCGGTTGACAAAAATCAATCCGCGCGCGCCATGCTCAGCATTCTTGGAACGGGCGGCACGGTCGGCATCCTCATGGATCAGAACACCACGCGCGAGGAAGGCGTCTTCGTGGACTTCTTCGGCATCCCCGCTTGCACCTCCACCGGCCTGGCGCGGATCGCCCTGCACACCGATGCCGCGGTCGTCCCTGGTTACATTTGTTGGGACGCGACGTTGCGCAAATACCGCTTGCGCTTCGGGCCAGCCGTCCAGCTGGTCCGCACGGGTGACTGGGAAGCGGACGTCCGCGAGAACACCGCGCGCTTCACGCGCGTGATCGAAAACTACGCCCGGTGTTATCCCGACCAGTGGCTGTGGGTACACCGGCGGTGGCATACGCGGCCGCCAGGGGAGAAACCGCTGTACCCGTTTTGAGAGCCGTTCTGAAATTTTCTGTGGAGAGGTCGCCATGACCCGCACTGCACGCGAAATCGCTCAGTACATCGGCGCTGAACTCGAAGGAGACGCAAGTTTGCAGGTCTCCGGGGTGGCCAGTCCGGAGAACGCCGGCGCGCAGGATCTAGTCTACCTGGATTCGCCGCGCCACTTGGACCGCGCCGCGCGCTCCGCTGCTCGCTGCGCGGTGGCCGGCGCGGAGACTCGCCTGCCGGGGAAAACATTGTTGCGCGCGGCCAACCCCAAGCTGGCCTTTGCGAAGGCCGCGGGGTGGCTCGTGCCCGAGCCACCGGTGGCGCAGGGCCTTCACCCGACGGCGATAGTCTCGCCCAGCGCGATGCTTCAGCCCGGCGTGGCTGTGGGCCCGTATGCCGTCATCGAAGATGGCGTCGAGGTGGGCGCGGGCACGCAGATCGGCGCATTCTGCTTCGTGGGCCGCGGGGCGCGCCTCGGGGAGAACTGCCGCCTGCACCCGCGCGTCACGTTGTATGGCGGCGCGCGCCTGGGCCATCGCGTTGTCGTTCACGCGGGCGCGGTGATTGGCTCGGACGGTTTCGGGTACGTCTTCGGTGAGGGCAAGCATTGGAAATTTCCGCAGGTTGGGACGCTGGAAATCGGCGATGACGTCGAAATCGGCGCGAACACGACGATTGACCGCGGGGCGCTCGAGGCCACGCGGATCGGGGCGGGCGTGAAGATGGATAATCTGGTGCAGGTGGCGCACAACGTGCACATCGGCCAGCACACCGTTGTCGCCGCGCAGACGGGCATCTCCGGCTCGAGCGTGGTTGGCAACCACGTGATGCTCGGCGGGCAGGTGGGCGTCGCCGACCATTGTCACATCGAGGACGGCGCCGTTGCCGGCGCGCAGGCTGGCATCCCCACGGGCAAAACGATTCGCGCCGGGCAGACCGTTTGGGGGACGCCGGCGCGGCCACTCGGCAAGTTCAAAGAGCAGTATGCCTGGTTTGCGCGGTTGCCGGAACTGGCCGAGCGCTTGCGCAAGCTGGAGCGCGCGAAGCCAGGAGCGCAAGCCGAGGCGCGCCGAAGGGTTACCCTCGCGCACAGGAAGCCCTCGGCCAAGCCCAAGGCGGAATAGAAAAACCTCTATCTTCTCTGTTGACCGTCGGCTAAATCGCAGACATAATCGTCTGTCTAGGGCTTTTGGGGCTTAGGCTTCCTACTCCGGGGGGCGGATGGAGAAGTTCATCCGCCGGCGCGCGCTCGTTTTTCGGCGTTTCTGGCACTGGGGGCGCAGTCGTTTTTCTAGACCTATTTCAGGGTTGTAGGCAGGCTTCCCCGGTGTGGGGGAGTGAATCCAATACTGTTTAGGCTGAGGAACGCATGGCATCTGGGGCGAAGATAGAGTTTCAGCCGACTCGCGAGCAATCCCTGCGCGAGATTGTATCCACGCTCGACGAGCGCTTGCAGGACGCCATCGAGCGCAGCGTGGACCACCTGCTCTCGCTCCAGGCACAGGACGGCTACTGGGTCGGCGAGCTCGAAGCCGACACCACCCTCGAATCGGACTACATCTTCTACCTGCACGTCCTCGGGAAAGCCGACCCCGAGCGCCTGGCGAAGCTGGCGAATTACATTCGCCGGCGACAACTCCCTGACGGCGGCTGGAGCATTTATCCTAGCGGCCCCTCGGAACTGAACGCCACGGTCAAGGCGTATTTTGCGCTCAAGCTTGCAGGCGACTCCTACGACGCGTCGCCGCTCGCGCGCGCGCGCGAGTGCGTCCACAGGCTCGGAGGGCTCGAGGCAACTAACTCCTACACGCGCTTTTATCTGGCCCTGGTGGCAGCAGTGGGATGGGAGATGGTGCCGGCGGTTCCGCCAGAGCTGCTGCTGCTGCCTAACTGGTTCTCTCTGAACATCTACGAGATGTCGTCGTGGACGCGCGCCATCGTCATCCCGCTGGCCATCCTTTATGCACACAAGCCGCAGTGGTCGCTGCCCCAGTGGGCTCGGGTCGACGAGCTCTTCCGCGACCCCTCGCGTAAGACGGCAGTCTTCGACTGGGACCAGCAACTCTTCACCTGGCGCAACTTCTTCCTAGCCCTCGACCGGACCCTCAAACTCTATGAGCGCCTACCTTGGAAGCCCCTGCGGCAGCGTGCCCTGCGCCAGGCGCGCCAGTGGCTGGTCGAGCATCTCGAGCGCTCCGACGGCTTGGGCGCGATCTATCCGGCCATGATGAACGCCGTCTTCGCCCTGCTCGCGCTCGGCCACCCGCCCGACGACCCGCTGACCGCGCGCGAAATCGGCCACCTGGCGCGCTACGAGATCGAGGAGGACGACACGATCCGACTCCAGCCCTGCACCTCGCCGGTGTGGGATACGGCCATCGCCATGGTCGCGCTCGAGGAGGCGGGACTCCCGCCCGATCATCCCGCACTGGTGCGCGCCGCGCGCTGGCTGCTCGATAAGCAACTCCTCGGCCCCGGCGACTGGCAAGTGAAGAACCGCGACGCCGAGCCCGGCGGGTGGGCCTTCGAGTTCCGCAATGATTTCTATCCCGACGTGGATGACACGGCATTTGTGCTGATGGCCCTGCAACGCGTGGACTATCCCGACCGCGCGCGGCTCGGGCACGCCGCCCGCCGCGGCGTGGCTTGGCTGTTGAGCATGCAGAACCGCGACGGCGGCTGGGGCGCCTTCGACCGCGACAACGATTGCCGGATCCTCACACACGTGCCCTTCGCCGACCACAACGCCATGATCGACCCTTCGACCGCGGACGTAACCGCTCGCGTGCTCGAGTGTCTGGGTCGCTATGGCTGGCCCGCCTCGCATCCGGTCGTCCGCCGTGCCCTGGCCTTCCTGCTGCGCGACCAGACCCCGGACGGCTCCTGGTACGGCCGCTGGGGCGTCAACTACGTTTACGGCACCGGCGGCGTTCTGCGGGCCCTCGAGACCATCGGGCTCACCGCGCGCGAATACTGCCAGCGCGCGGTTGCCTGGCTCCGCGCCGTGCAGAGCCCCGACGGCGGCTTCGGCGAGTCCATCGCTTCCTACTACGACCCGGATCCCAGAGCGAAAGGCAAGAGCACACCTTCGCAGACTGCCTGGGGGTTGATTGGCCTGCTGGCAGCGGTTGAACCGGGCGACCCCGGCGTCGCGCGCGCCGTGGCCCGCCTGATCGCGCAGCAAAATCCCGACGGCTCGTGGGATGAGCAGGAATTCACCGGCACGGGCTTCCCGTGCGTCTTTTACCTGAAGTATCACCTGTACCGAAATTACTTCCCACTTTATGCGCTGGCGCGTTACCGCAACCTCATGCAGGGTGTGCGCGGACCCCGGGGCCTCGAGATTCCGCCGGTCGAGTTCGAGCGCCGCAACGGGAACCGGGAGGGCTGATGAGATTTCCGCTGCAGTTGACCGCGAAACTTACCCGCTACATCGTCGGCAAGCGGCTGCGCGGGGAAAAAACCTTCCCGCTGGTGATGATGCTCGAGCCGCTGCACGCCTGCAACCTCACCTGCACGGGCTGCGGGCGCATCCGCGAATACAAGTCCACGATCAACGAGATGCTCACGGTCGAGCAATGCATTGCCGCGATGGAGGAGTGCGGCGCGCCGGTGGTCTCCATCTGCGGCGGCGAGCCAACCATTTACCCTGAGCTCGGCCGGCTGGTGCGCGAGATCCTCGACCGCGGCCATCACATCTACCTGTGCACGAACGGCATGTTCATCCGCAAACGGCTGCATGAGTTCAAGCCCACGCCGAGCTTTTTCTGGAACGTCCACCTGGACGGGCTCGAGCGCACCCACGACCTGTGCGTCGAGCGCGACGGCGTGTTCCGCGAGGCCATCGAAGGCGTCAGAGCAGCCAAGGCCGCCGGATTCCTGGTCTGCTCGAATACCACCGTCTACAAACAAACCGACCTGAATGAAATCGCCGAGCTGTTTGAGTACCTGCGCGAGTTGGGAGTGGACGGCTACATGCTCTCCCCCGCGTACTCCTATGCCGCGGTGCAGACGAAAGACATTTTCATGTCGCGCGAGGAAGTGCGCGAGAAATTCCGCCTGGCCTGTCAACTCCTTGAGAAATACAACCTGATGACCTCGCCCATCTACCTGGAATATCTGCGCGGCGAGCGCGAGCTGATGTGCACGGCCTGGGGCAACCCCACGTACAACCCGCGCGGCTGGAAGGGACCTTGCTATCTGATCACCGACGCTCACCACGCCAGCTTCAAGGAGTTCATGGAGAACACGCCGTGGGAGAAGTACGGCCGCGGGCGCGACGCGCGCTGCCAGGATTGTATGGTCCATGTCGGCTACGAGCCCTCGGCCGTGCTCGGCGCCCATCGCAAGCTGGGCGACAACTGGAAGATGCTGAAGTGGCAGCTCTCCGGCCGCATGGGTGGTGCCAACGGAGCGAGGAAGGCCACCAACGGAAACGGCCGCAGCCACGGCCGCAATGGAGGTCACCCAGGTGATGCCGGCGGCAGCGACGTGAACTCGTCTGACCTGATTGCTGCCGACGGGAGCCTGCGAGTCCTATGACCACGCTCGTCACAGGAGCCAGTGGATTCCTGGGGAGCCACGTAGCGCGGCAGTTGGTCTCGCGCGGCGACCGCGTCCGCCTGCTGCTGCGGCCGACGAGCCAGCCTCGCGCGATCGAGGGCCTGGCGGTCGAACGAGTCCAGGGCGACCTGCGCGATCCGGCATCGCTGGCGCGCTCGCTCGAGGGCGTGCGCCGCGTGTTCCACGTTGCCGCCGACTACCGCCTCTGGGCGCGCCACCCACAGGAGATCTACGAATCGAACGTCACCGGGACGCGCAACCTGCTCGAGGCCGCGCGCCGTGCCGGGGTCGAGCAATTTGTCTACACCAGCACTGTGGCCACCATCGCCGTGCCGCGTCCCGAGCTGCCCAACGAAGGCACCTCGGCGCGGCTCGAGGAGATGATCGGGCACTACAAGCGTTCGAAATTCTTGGCCGAGCAAGAGGCCCGCCGCGCCGCGGCTGCGGGTTTGCCGGTGATCATCGTCAATCCCACCACGCCGGTGGGGCCCGGAGATTGGAAGCCGACGCCGACCGGCCGTATCATTCTTGATTTCCTGAACGGCCGCATGCCCGCCTACGTGGATACCGGCTTCAATCTTGTCCCGGTGGAAGATGCCGCCGCGGGTCATCTGCTGGCCGCGGAGCGAGGGCGCGCGGGCGAGCGCTACCTCCTGGGCGGGCGCAACATCACGTTCAAAGAGACTCTGGACGTGCTCTCGAGCATTACCGGACGTTCCGCGCCGCGCCTGCGCCTGCCGCACGTGGTGGCGCTTGCGGCCGCGTACGCCGACCACGTGATGTCGCGCGTGCTGGGCCGCGAGCCGCAAATCCCCCTCGAAGGCGTGCGCATCGCGCGTCACAAGATGTTTGTGGATTGCTCCAAGGCGGAACGCGAACTGGGTTTCGTCGCGGGCTCGATGGAGCGGGCGCTCGGGCGCGCGGTGCACTGGTACGAGGAGAACGACTACGTCGTCGGGCGTCGCGCGCACGGGCTGGCCCGCGCCCACGCGGCATAACGCCATGAAGGTTCTGGTCACATTTGCGCTGGAGACGGAATTCGCGCCGTGGCGGCGCCTGCGCAAGTTTCGTCCCGGCAAGTGGGGCGGCAAGCCCGCACACTGGACGGAGATTGCGGGAGCCGAAGTAGGTGTGGTCGTCACCGGCGCAGGCCCGGAGAATGCGGCCAGCGCGGCCTGCTCTGTGATGTGCGGCGATGACATCGACGTTTGCATCTCGGCAGGCCTGGCCGGGGCGCTGCTGCCCGAACATCTTCCGGGCGAGATTCTGGCTGCGCGTAGCATCTGTTCCGAGCGCCTCGGCGTGCCATACAGAAGGGATAGCGCCGAGAGTGACGCGGTGCTTCTCCTTATTGCCGAGGAGTGCGGCGCTAAGGTCGTGGACCGATTCTATACGGCAAGTCACGTCGCGCTGACCGCGGACGAGAAAGGCCGCCTGGGTGCGCTGGCCGACGCGGTGGAGATGGAAAGCTTTGAGGTCCTTACGGAGGCGCCGACTTGGGGAATTCGCGCTGTGGCCATCCGCGCCGTCATTGATGGCGTCGGGGAAGACCTGCCGGTGGACTTTAATCGTGTCTTGACCGAGCAAGGGGATGTCAGTATCCCCCGGATTCTGGGAGAAGTGCTCCGCAGCCCGCAGTCGTTGCCGGCGCTTGTACGTTTTGGGCAACGCAGCCGCCGCGCCGCCGATGCGCTGGCAAAGTTCCTGGATAATTACCTGAGGATTCTGGTCCAGCAATTAAACCAGGTAGAGACACAGTCGCCGGTGGCCGCCACATGAGCCACACGACCGCCCAACTCGAAACCACCTTCGCGGCTGCGCCGGCCACGAAGCGGATGCGCGCCGGCGTGTATCGCGGCGTGGGCCGTGTGGTAGTGGAGCACGTTCCCGTGCCGGAGATTGCCGATGGCGAAGTTCTGATCCGCGTGGCGGCCTGCGGCATCTGCGGTACCGACATCAAAAAAATCCAACATGGCTTTGTCCCGCCGCCGCAAATCTTCGGCCATGAAGTGGCCGGCGCGGTGGTGGCCGTAGGGCGCGGGGTACGCCGCTGGAAATCTGGCGACCGCGTGGTTAGCTTTCACCACATTCCCTGCGGTAGCTGCTATTATTGCCAGCGCAAGCTTTTCTCCCAGTGCCCGGCGTACAAGAAAGTGGGACTCACAGCGGGCTTTGATCCCAATGGTGGCGGCTTTGCCGAGTACGTCCGCGCCATGCCCTGGATTGTCGAGCGCGGCCTGCTGGCCATTCCGCCCGACGTTAGCTTTGAGGAAGCTACTTTCATCGAACCGGTCAATACCTGCGCGAAAGGGGTGCAAAAGGCGCGCATCGCGCCCGGCGAGTCCGTGGTGGTGATGGGTCAGGGGCCCATCGGCCTGCTTTTGATGCTGGTGGCGGGGCTGGCGGGCGCGACGCTCTTCACCAGCGACCCCATCCCCCAGCGGCGCGCGAAAAGCGCCCAACTCGGCGCAGCGGCGGCGCTCGATCCCGCGGCGGGCGATCTGACTCGCGAGATCCGCAGCCGTACGGACGGCCGCGGCGCTGACGCGGTGCTGGTGGCTGTGCCCAGTCCCGCAGCGGTGACCGAAGCGCTGGCTCTGGCGCGGCCCGGCGGGCGCGTGCTGCTGTTTGCGCACAATGACCCGCAGATGCGCATCGAATTTCCCGCGGCCGCAGTGGGTGTAGAGGAGAAGGAAATCCTTGGCAGCTACAGCGCCGCGATGGATTTGCAGGAAGAATCGGCGGAGCTGGTTTTCTCGCGTCGGTTGCCGGTGCGCGAGCTGATCTCCCATCGGTTTCCGCTCGATCAGATCGAGCAGGCCCTGGCCCTGGCCGCCCGCCCGGCGGGCGATTCTCTCAAAGTGGTGATTACGCCTTGATGAAAACAGCGATGAACGGTCATATGAACGCTGCCGTGCTGTACGGCAGTGAGGACCTGAAAATCGAACGGGTGGATATCCCCGCGCTGGCGTCGGATGAGGTGCTGGTTCGCGTGAAAGTGGCGCTCACCTGCGGCACGGACCTGAAAGTCTGGAAACAGGGGTACCACGCGCGGATGATCACGCCGCCGGCGATCTTTGGTCACGAGCTGGCGGGAGTAGTGGAGTCACTGGGCCGCGAGGTGAATGGTGGTCTGCGCGTGGGCACGCGCGTAGTTCCGGCCAACTCCGCCCCGTGCAACCTCTGCCTGTTCTGCCGCAAGGACCGCGCCAACTTGTGCGAGGATCTGCTGTTCAACAATGGCGCCTACGCTGAGTACATCCGCATCCCCGGCCGCATCGTGCGGCAGAACATGCTGGAGATCCCGGAGCATGTCTCGTTCCTCGACGCCGCGATGGTGGAGCCGCTGGCCTGCGTTCTGCGCGGCATCGACGAGACCGACATCCACCCCGGCGACACCACCGTGCTGGTGGGCTGCGGGCCCATCGGGCTGAAGTTCATCCGGATTCTGGCCGGGCGCGGCGTGCGCGTCGTCGCGCTGGGAAAACGCGCCAGCCAGGTTCGCGCAGCCGAGCGCTTGGGCGCTCGCGCAGCGTTTGACGTCACCGCGTTGGACGATCCCGTGGGCGTGGTGCGCGAGCTCACCGAAGGCGGCCGTGGCGCTGACTCGGTGATCGAGGCGGTCGGGTCGCCGGTCACCTGGCAGTGGGCCATCCAGATGGTCCGCCGCGGCGGCACGGTCAACCTGTTCGGCGGGTGCCCGCGCGGCTCGCACGTGGAGTTCGATCCCACTGCGCTGCACTATTCGGAAATCACCATCAAGTCTACGTTCCATCACACGCCGCGCTTCATCCGCGAGGCGCTGGCTGCCATCGCCCGCGGCGAAATCCGCGCCAGCGACTTCGTCACCGGGGAAATCCCCCTGCGCGAGTTGCCGCAGATCTTCGAGCACATGAAGCATCGCAACGGCGAGTTGAAGACGGCCGTCATCCCGTAGCAGACCTCCGTCGCTGCCCGGCCGAGCCAGGGCCATGCAGGCACCTCACGAACTCGAAATCGCCCGCGCATTGCCGCCGCCGGGCTGCGGCCCGGCGCAGGCCCAGCGGTACACCCAGTGGCTGGCCACCCACCACTACGAGAACTTTAACGTCGTTTCCTGGCTACTGCCGCGCCGCCTGCATCAGCACTTCTATAACGTCTATGCTTACTGTCGCTGGGCCGACGACTTGGGCGATGAGGTCGCCGACCCGGCGCGCGCGCTCGAGTTGCTGGCCTGGTGGGAAGAGGAGCTGCGCCTCTGCTACGCCGGGCGGCCGTCGCACGCCGTCTTTATCGCACTGGCAGACACCGTGCGCGCATTCGATCTACCGATCGAGCCGTTTCTCCATCTCCTCAGCGCCTTCCGCCAAGATCAGACAGTGCATCGCTACGCGACTTGGCCGGAGGTGCTCGGCTACTGTCGCTATTCGGCCAATCCGGTGGGCCGTCTGGTGCTCTACCTGTGCCGCCACCGCGACGCGGAGCGCCAGCAGCTCTCGGACTTCACCTGCACGGCGCTGCAGCTCGCCAATTTCTGGCAGGACATCGCGCGCGACCTCGACAGCGACCGCCTCTACATCCCGCTCGACGCGCTGGCGGCGCATGGCCTTGCCGCCGAAGACATTGTGGCGCGGCGCTTTGACGCCCGCTACGTCGCGCTGATGAAGGACCTGATCGCGCGCACGCGCGAGCTATTTGCCGCGGGTGCGCCGCTGGCGCGGCGCGTCGACTCCGAGCTGCGAATGGATATCGAGCTGTTCAGCCGCGGCGGGCTGGCCGTGCTCGAGGCCATCGAGGCTATCGGCTATAACACGCTCGAGCGCCGCCCGGCGCTCGGCCGCTCGACCCAAGCGCGGCTGTTGGGCCGCGCGTTGCTCTCGCGCCTGTTTGCTCCCTGGCAGTCCGACAAGGGAGTCAGCCCTTCCCTGGCGGGCGGCGATGCCTGACGCGACCTCCGGCGCCCGCGCGCCCCGCGCTGACCCGGTGGCCGCTTCCTATGCCGAATGCCAGCGCATTGCCCGCGGCGCCGCCAGCAACTTCTATTACGCCTTCTTCCTGCTGCCGCGCCCCCGGCGTGAGGCGCTGTGCGCGCTCTACGCCTTCATGCGCCTGGTGGACGACGTCTCGGACACGGCGGGTCCGACCGTCGAAAGACAGCGCACCCTGGGCGAGTGGCGTGCCGCTGTAGACGCGGCACGCGCGGGGAACACCACCGGCCATCCCATTTTGCCCGCCTTCGCCGATACCATCGCGCGCTACGCTATCCCGCCGCGCTATTTCCACGACCTCATCTCCGGCGCGGAAATGGATTTGACCGTGACGCGCTATGCCACCTTCGATCGCCTGCGCGAATACTGCTACCGCGTGGCGGGGACGGTCGGAATCACCTGCCTTTACGTGTTTGGCTTTGGCGATCCTCGCGCGCCGGACCTGGCGGAAAAGCTCGGCAGTGCCTTTCAACTGACCAACATCCTGCGCGACCTTTCGCGCGACTTCGAGATGGGCCGCGTCTATCTGCCGCACGAGGATTGGCAAAGGTTCGGCTGCCATCCGCAAGACCTGGAGCAACTCGCCGGGAAAGCCTCGCCGCGCGGCCCGAGGGGCGTTCCGCCGGCGCTGGCGGAACTCCTGGAGTTCGAAGCGGAGCGCGCCTGGCGTTTCTACGAAGAGGGTGCGGCCCTGGTGTCGCTGATCCACCCCGAGAGCCGCCCGGCGCTCTGGGCCCTCGTGCGCACTTACAGCAGCCTGCTGCGCCGAATCCAGGCGCGCGGGTACGATGTGTTCACTTCCCGCGTGCGCCTCTCGGCCGCAGAAAAAGCGATGATTTTCCTCCGGGCGCGGCTCGGCTGGTGGTCCGAAAAGAATGCTCTCGAAGAGCGTGATCGTGATCGGCGGCGGGCTGGCGGGGCTCTCCTCAGGCGTCGCGCTGGCTGAAGCCGGGTTCCGCATCTGTTTGCTGGAGAAGCGTCCGCACCTGGGCGGGCGCGCCACGTCCTACCTGCTTCCCAATGGCGAGCAGGTGGACAACTGCCAGCACGTCACCCTGGGCTGCTGCACCAACCTCGACGATTTCTACCGCCGCGTCGGCTCCGCGCACAAAATCCGCATCTACCACCGCCTCATCTTTGCCGATTCCGCCGGGCACCGCGGCGTGATCCGGGCTTCACCGCTGCCTCCGCCGTTTCATCTGGCGCCCTCGTTTGCGTTGTTCCCGTCGCTCTCCTGGACGGACAAGCGCGCGATTGCTCGCGCGATGTGGGCCATCGCCCGCTCGGGCGGGCAGCCCGAAGATGCCGAGGGCGCCACCATGCTCGACTGGTTGCGGCGGCATCGCCAGACCGAACGAAGTATCGAGGGCTTCTGGCGCGTGGTGCTTGTCAGCGCGCTCGATGAGGAGCTCGGCCGCACCGACGCCCGCTACGGCGTGGACGTTTTCTGGAAGGCGTTTCTGGCCAACCGGAACGGCTTTCTGCTGGGCATCCCGGCGGTGCCACTCGGCGAGCTCTATGATGGCTGCCGCGCAGCGATTGAGGGCCGCGGCGGGGAAGTGCTTCGCCGCGCCGGCGTGCGGGAAGTCTGCATTGCCGAGGGGCGCGTCGCCGGCGTGACGCTTGAGAACGGCCGGCAGATGACCGCTGATTCCTACGTCCTTGCCGTGCCGCACGACGTCCTGCCCGCGCTGTTGCCCCCCGCGGTGGTCGAGCGCGAGCCGGTCTTTGCCAATCTTCGAAATCTGCGCTCGGCGCCCATCACTGGCGTCCATCTGTGGTTTGACCGCCCGGTCATGAGCGATCCGTTTCTCACGCTGCTCGATCGCACCACGCAGTGGATCTTCAATAAGTCGCAACTCTACGCCGCCCCGGCGGCGAGTTTCGAAGCAAGCAGCACGCCGGCCGAGAGCGGCCAATACCTGCAACTCGTGATCAGCGCATCATATTCTCTGGTGCTGCGCTCGCGTCAGGAGATCATCGAGTTGTGCTTGCGCGAGCTCGCGGAAGTGTTTCCCGCGGCCCGCGAAGCGCGCCTGCGCAAGGCCACGGTGATCAAGGAAACCTCAGCGACGTTTTCGCCGGAGCTAGGGTGCGACCGCTGGCGTCCAGCCCAGAAAAGCCCGGTGAAGAACCTGTTTCTGGCCGGCGACTGGACCGCAACGGGCTGGCCCGCGACGATGGAGGGCGCGGTGCGCAGCGGCTATCTGGCCGCCGAAGCTCTCCTGCGCGGCGAAGGCCAGCCGAAGAAGCTGTTGCAGCCGGATCTGCCCGCTCAGGGCTTGGCGCGGCTGGCGCGCAAGAGCCGGAAAGGGTAAAATCTCGGCGTCCGATAAGAACGACCTTCCATCCATTCTGATCCGGGGGAATCATGTCCAAACCGAAGAAAGGTTCCGTCGTGGTTCTGGTTGGCACGCGGAAGGGTGCGTTTGTATTCCGCAGCGACGCGCGCCGCCGAAGCTGGTCGGTGGAGGGCCCGCACTTCGCCGGACAGAACGTCCATCACTTCATCCTGGACTCGCGCGACGCCGAAACGCTCTATGTGGCCACCCGCAACGACTGGTGGGGCCCCGACGTCGTCCGGAGCCGGAACTGGGGTCGCACCTGGCAGCGGACAAAAGGCGGAGTGCGCTACGCCAAAGATGCGAAACTCTCGGTGACGTGTATCTGGCACGTCCGCCCCGGGCGGCCGAGCGAGCCCGGCGTGGTCTATGCCGGAGTGGATCCCGCGGGACTCTTCCGCAGCGAAGATGGCGGAGTCACCTGGGAAGAGGTGCGCGGCTTGAACCGCCATCCCACGCGCAAGCGCTGGACGCCCGGCGCCGGCGGCTTGATTGTGCACACGATCGCCCTCGACCCGGCCAATGCCCAGCGGATGTATGTGGCCATTTCGGCCGCGGGGGTCTTCCGCAGCGACGATGGTGGCCGCACCTGGCAGCCGCGGAACAAAGGCACGCGTGCTGATTTTCTGCCAAACAGGTTTCCCGAGCTTGGCCAGTGCGTGCACAAGCTGGCCCTGGCACCGGGTTCGCCCGATTTGCTCTACCAGCAAAACCATTGCGGCGTCTATCGCAGCGATTCCGCGGGTGAGTCGTGGTCCGACATCTCGCGCGGCCTGCCATCGCGCTTTGGGTTCCCCATCGCGGTCCACCCGCGCCAGCCGAAGACGATCTGGGTGCTCCCGTTGGTGAGCGCGGAAATGCGCGCTTGCCCCCAGGGCTCGCTCGCTGTCTATCGTTCGACGAATGCCGGCCGCTCCTGGCAGAAGCAAAACCGCGGCCTGCCGGTGCGCAATGCGTTTCTCACCATCCTGCGCGAGGCCATGTCCACCGACACCTGCGATCCGGCGGGGGTTTATTTCGGAACAGAAACCGGTCAACTGTTTTATGCGCGCGACGAGGGCCGCCAGTGGCGTCTGCTGGCCGACTTCTTGCCGCCCATCTTGTCGGTAGAAGCGGCCGTAGTCTGAAGCGCCCGCCGGACTTGGCGGAATGAAACCTGCCGCACCATGTAAGACGGCATTGTCGGTGGGGCGGGGCCCACTACAGTTTTGCGCAACGCCGCCGCTTTTAGCTGTTGCGCGCCGCGTTTGAGAGTATGATGGTTGTATTCCCCCAGGAGGTCTGTGTGGAGCGGAAGTATAGGCAGCGAGGCTACATGGATGGCGATAAGCCGGAGAAGAAAAAGGACCGGCCGCCGGAGAGTCGTCCGCGTCAGGAACAAATTGGCCCGCGCACGCCGCGAATGGTCGGCACGGTCACTCGCGCGCGCTGCGCCAATTGCGGCACCGTTTTGCTCGCAGGCTTCGATCCGAACGGGCAGTGCCCGCGCTGCGGCCTCTGGTTGCACTGCTGCAAGCAATGCGTTCACTTCGATACCGCCGCGCGCTTTGAATGCACCGAGCCAATCCCGGAGCGCATTCCCAAGAAGGATGCGCGCAACGACTGCACCTTCTACGCCTTCCGCACCACGATAGAGAAGGACACTGCACCCTCGGCCCCTGTTGCCGGTCCGGCTGCTCCTGCTGCCAGCAACGCCCGGCCCAACGACGCCCGCAAAGCTTTCGAAGACCTGTTCAAGAAATAGCTCGGCCGCGTTGACTGCTCAAAGCAAAGCGTTGTCGCTCCGAGCGGAGTCCGTCCCTTCGACCTGTCGCGGGGGCCCGGGTCAAGATCGACGGACCCAGCGAGGAATCTCAACGGCGCGGTTGAGCGCCTTCGGTCCGAAGGACTCAGACCTCAGCATGACGAAAATCATTCCTCTACCGCGGTGGGTTGGGGAACAGCGTGGGCTCCTGCTGCGGCTCGCTGGCGATGGATTCGAGTTCAGGGTAGTGGTGCCGCAGCGGCTCGGGGACTTTCACCTTCGCGCCGGTGAGCAGGCGGATGAGTTGTAGCGCGTTGACCACGGCCTTGCCCTGGTAGTGGTTGTTGGTGATGACGAAGGTCGTTTCGGTGTGCGAGGCGACCTTGCGGATGCGCTCGGCCCACGGCTCGAGCTCGATTTCGCTGTAGAGGTAGTTGTAGCGCTCTTCGGGAGGCGTGGTGGGGTCGTCGGTGAACCAGGTGTCGTATCGCCGGCCGTGCAGCCGGACGTACCCGACGTCGGCTGTCGCGCGTTCGGAGGGCTTGAGCGAGCGGCCGATCACCGGTTGGTCGATGTTGCAGAAGCCGACGCCGCGCTCGTGGAGCAGGGCGTAGAAACCTTTGTCGTTCCACGAGGCGTGGCGCACCTCGACGGCGAGCGGGTAGTCCGCAAATCGCTCCAGCAGCGCTCTCAGGTGCGCGGCATTCTCCGGCGTGTGGTGGAAGGAGTAAGGGAACTGCAGCAGGACCGCACCGAGCTTCCCGGCGCTGTGCAGCAGGTCGAACCCCGCCCGGACGGCCCGCTCGTCTTCCGCGGTGGCGCCGGTTTCGTGCGTGAACTTCTGCCAGAGTTTTGCGGTGAAGACGAATCGCGGGTTCGCCGCCACTCGCTCGAGCCACTGCGCGCACAAGCTCGGCCGGAGCGGCTGGTAAAACGAGGTATTGATTTCGATGGTGTCGAAATACTCGGCGAGATAAGTGGCTTCGTGGAAGTCCCGCGGCCGGCGCGGCGGATAGACGATGCCCGCCCAATCCGCGTACGACCACCCCGCCGGCCCGACGCGCACCAGGCCACGGAGGTGCTTGGCTGGAGTCCCCTTCGCCATGGCCTCTGCTCGAGAAGCTGACGCCAGCGTATGCTGGTGCCGCCGGCGGTGTCAACGCGGCGCATCGCATGAACACTGGGTCGCACAGCGGATTGCAACCGCCCGGCGAACTTGCTATGCTCGATTTGCCCGATGCGTCCTCGGTGCGATCCCCGGGCCGTTGCTCCTTCCTTATTTCCCGTGCAAAGGTGCGCCGATGAAGATTTCCGTCAGCTACAAGCACGTGGATTTCCGCGAGCCGGTCGAAGCCGAAGCGGCGCGGTATCTGGAAAAGCTTGGCAAGCTGCTGAAGAGCTATGCGCCGGACCTAGTGCAGCTCCACGGGAGCCTAGAGCAGCATCCCCGTAAGCTGGAATACGCTTTTTCTCTCAACCTGAGCCTGCCCACCGGCACGCTCCACGTCACCGGCGCCGGCCCCGACGTGCGGCTCAGCGTCAAGAAGGCTTTCGCCGAGCTTGAGGCCCAGGTCAAGAAACACCAGTCCAGGCTGCGCAAGGACTATCAGTGGAAACGTAAGCGCGCCCGCGCCTCGGCCCTCGCCTAGCCGAGCTCCATGGGCCGGTTTGGAGAAGATTGCGGGGAGACTTACCTAACAGCTAGAATCATTCCTCTTGTTCTCAGGGGCGTAGCTCAGCGGTAGAGCAGCGGCCTTTTAAGCCGAAGGTCGTGGGTTCGATCCCCACCGCCCCTACCAGCTTCTCCGGTGGTGTTTCTCCATCGTAGCCGGAAGCCAGTAAAACGAATACGCCCACCACACTGACGCCTAGACAAAAAATGAAAAGGATTCTGGCCGGCCAATCCGCCCCCGATTTGGCGTGGCGGGTGCGCCGGGGGGTGTATGCTCTAGTGCCATGGCTGCCGCTCCTACACCCTATCGCCGGACGATACGCTCGCTGCTGATCATTGGAGCGGCCGCCCTTGCGGCGGTGGCAGCCGTAGGCTTCATCCTCAGTACTCGGCTGCGGCCGTACTTGCGTGACCGATTCATCGAAGTGCTGCGGGAGCACTACGCAAGCGACGTCGCGCTCGAGCGCCTGGATATCTCGCTCTTTCCGGATATCGAGTTGGTCGGTACCGGACTCACGCTGCGATATAGGGGCCGCACCGACGTGCCTCCGTTGATCCAGATCCGGAAGATCACTATCCATACAGGTTTTTTCGGCGTCCTGAAGGAGCCGTATCGGGCCCGCACGGTCTGGCTCGAGGGTCTGCAAATCCACGTCCCGCCGCCCCATCACAATGGCCAGCCGGAGCAAACCCGCCTGTCAGGCGGCAGCAGAATCCCCGACTTCCTGATTGGCGAAGTGGTCGCGGACGGCACCCAGCTGATCATTCTAACCAGCAAGCCGGGAAAGGAGCCGCTCACCTTCGACATTTTGAAACTGCGGCTGTATTCGGCTGGCACCAACAAGCCCATGAAGTTTCGCGCGATACTCACCAATCCGACGCCTCCAGGGCTGATCCAGAGCGGCGGAAGCTTCGGTCCATGGAACCGCGACGAGCCCAGCCAGACACCCGTTGCAGGAAATTATACCTTCAAGGATGCCGATCTCTCGGTCTTCCGCGGCATCGCAGGGATGTTATCCTCAGAGGGCCAGTATAGCGGCGTGCTGGATCAGATTGCCGTGGAGGGCACCACCGATACCCCGGATTTCCGAGTGAACATCAGCGACCACCCGGTGCATCTGGAAACTCAATTCAGTGCGGTCGTGGACGGCACCGACGGCGACACGTATCTCAAAGCAGTGAATGCCCACTTTCTGCGCACCACCCTCGAGGCGCGAGGAAAGGCGGAAGGCACGTCCGGAGCCAGGGGCAAGACCATCGCACTCGACGTCGCCGTTCGCGAAGGCCCCGTCGAGGATCTGATGTATTTGGCGGCGCGCGGCAAGCCGCCCATGACTGGCGCAATCAGTTTCCAAACGCGGTTTGTGCTCCCTCCCGGTGAAGCGGACATCGCCGACCGGCTGCACCTCAACGGCAGTTTTCGTACTGGCGCAACGGAATTCACCAATCCGGCAGTGCGGCAGAAGATCGGCGCGCTGAGCAGACGCGCGCAGGGACGTCCGAAGGAGGCGAACGAACCCGCGGCGGAGAATGTGGCGTCGCGCTTCCGGGGGCATTTCGTGCTTAAGAGAGGCATCGTGAGCTTCTCGAGATTGTCGTTCGACGTGCCGGGGGCGACCGTGAATCTCGACGGCACTTATGGTTTGCGCAGCGAACACCTCGATTTTCGCGGCAATCTGCGAATGCAGGCGAAGCTCTCGCAGACGCAAACCGGAATCAAATCTTTTCTCCTGAAGGCCGTGGACCCATTCTTTAAGAACGAAGGAGGAGGGGCCGTTCTGCCCATCAAGATTACCGGCGCGCGCGACCAACCGAGGTTCGAACTCAACCTGGGCGGCTCGAAAGACACGGCTCGCGAAAAGCAATAATCCGCAAGCATGCCACCCAAGCCGCCGCCAAAGTTTGCATGTCTTCGCCCATACTCATTCCGCGCGGAGACACACTGCAATTAGGCAACTTTCGAGACTACGTGTTTGGTCGTTCCCGGAGTTGCGACAGCCTTTTCGCGTGACGCGCACCCCAATCATGCATGGCAAGGAAAACAGGCTTTAGGCTTTTGCCGACTCTCGTGAGGGAATACTCGACTCGGGGCGGAACCTCAGGAAAGACTTTTCGTTGGACCAGCCCGTCTCGCTCTAACTCGCGAAGCTCAGTGGCCAAAACCCTGTGGGAAACCTCTGGGATTCTTCTTTGCAGATTTGAGAATCTCCTCGTGCCCCGCAAGAGTTCATGAAAGATCAAAAGTTTCCACCGATGATCGATGAGGCGCAGAGTGATTTCCGCCGGGCAAACTTTTCCATCTCGGCTCATACTTCCCCCTCGCCGGTAACCTGCCGCTCACTTGGTTACTCTAAGATGCGCTGCTTAGGCATTCGCTAGCTGTCCCACTTCTCGTCAGCGGCATTCTCTCGTATTCTTGTGCTGCTACGGTGTTTCTGAAACTGCGTGGAACTCGGACATGAGAATGTCCAGGCGAATGGGCAAATAGATTTTGGGGGAGGAGAAGATGATCAAAATAATCGCCGGAATAGCTTTGGGTCTGCTCATCGGCACAGGTTGTCGGTGGTTTGATGTTCCCGTACCAAACCCACCCAAGCTGGTGGGAGCATTGCTCGTCGTGGCCATGACAGTGGGATACATTGCGACCGACAAGCTCATCGGTGCCAAGTTCACTGCCAAGGGACCGGCAACAACAAAGGAGCTGTGCGGCGGCCCGACGGGCTTACCCCATTCGCGGACGGGAACATAGCCAATCAGGTCACAACGTGGGAGGTCACGGCTCGTAAGGGCCCCGCTTGAGTGCACCACGGTTGTTGCAGCTCGCGGGCCAGCCACAGTGAAACTGTTTTGGGACTCGTTCGAGAAGCGATAGCTTGTTGAAAAACCACTCATTGAGACGAATCGCGCGACTACAACATCGGCGATCTGAATCAGGACCGCGGTTGGACCGGACACGACTGGTCCGGACGGCTAGCTTTTTCTTTGCACGCGGAAGCTGAGCGTCCCGCTCACGTTGCTGAGTACCAGCTCGATGCTCCATGTGCCGGAGGTTCCTGCCCGGGTAACGAAAGCGCCGGTGGCGCTCAGGTCGTTGGAATACACCTGGGCGCCGAGGGCGTCCTGAATCCGCAGCGTAGCCGAACCCCCGGTAATGGCGCTGGACTGAGTGACGGTGGCGCTGGTCCCCGTATTGACCCATGCGAATTGCACCGTCCGCGAGAGATTTCTCAACCCCGTGGCCAGGAGCTGGAAGTTATCGGTTTGATTGATGACCTGCGGCTGGAACCCCGAGTTGAGGAAAAGCTCGATGCGGCATTCGGCGAGCAATAGGAGAGAGAAAAGCGCCGCCACCTGCCACGCCCGGTTTCTCGCGTGGAGAGCGCGAGACGCGGTACCCGGCCTGCGACTCCCCGCCATGGCTGTTGCCTTTTCCTGTAATTGTATCCTGTTTGTGCGGCGACGAGGGTAGGCTACAACCTGTTGTCATGCGGGGTCTGCTTCGTTGCGTTCAGGGCCAGGCCAGGCGGGCACCGTATCCCCCCGCTTTTTCATCCGCCCACAAACAAAATGGGCGTCCGCCGCGGCGGACGCCCCTGCCAATGTGCTGGCGCTCCAATGTTCCGTGGCCAGGCGAATCGAGCGCACGAGCTCGCGCGGAGGCTAGTGCCGTTCTAACTTAAGCCCCATTTTTTGCTAGCCGCTGAATTTAGCCAGCGGGCAAGGGGTCCGGCTTAGAAATCCAGCTTGGCTCCAATCTGGATTTGCCGCTGCCCGAGGTGCGGAAACAGCGTGTTGCTCGACGTGTTTGGCGCAGCGAACGGGCTCAACCCGCGACTTCCGCCCGTTCCGTCCTGGAACGTAAGCGTATTCCCAGAGATGGCGTACTCCAGCGTGTTCACGCCTGTCACATTGAGGTGGTTGAACAGGTTGAACGCATCGCCCGTAAGCGTGAACTTGATATCTTCTCGGATCGTAAACGACTTGCCTATGCGCAGATCCACGTCCACGACGGCGCGCGGCAGTTCGAATGCATTCAGGGGGACGTTCGGCAGGCGGTTCGTTCCGCCCGCTCCCAGGATGCCCGAAGAAACGGCAACATTGGTGACCCCGCCGATAGTTTGAGATGGCGCAGTACCGGAAACACCTCCCGTGAATGGTGCGCCGGAGGAAGCACCCACTACCGGCGAAATCTCGAACCCGTTCACGAGCTCCTTCATCCACCTGCTGTCGCCCTTGTACGGATTCGGCTTCCAGATAGCCGAGAAGCCAAAGCTATGGCGGATGTCGAAGGTCGACCGGCTGTTCTCGAGCGCGAGATTGAGGGGGTTGAGCACGTTGTTCGTCGCCGTGAATGTCTGAGAACTCTGCCCCGCATCATTCGCGTGGGTATAGGTGTAGCTCGCCTGGATCTGGAAGGTCCGGTAAAAGCGCCGGTTCAGCGCGACCACCAGAGCGTTATAGTTCGAATTGACGGAATACGAAATATTGGTGATGGCCCCAAAGCTCTGATTGGTCCGTCCCGCATTCGTACCTTTCGGTTCGGAGAAGAACGGAACCGTAATACTCTGTCCGTCAAAAGGCCCGCCAACAAAGTTATAGGTTGTCGCTAGCGTTGGTGTGTTCAGGTTTGTGTCAACAAACCGAGGCAGGCGCCGGCCCTGGCTTCCGATGTAGGAAACCGAAACCCCCGTGTTCGCCGCCACTTGCCATTCCCACGACGCATCGTATTCCTGCACCTGTGGCAGCCGCGTGTTTGGAGCGAACTGAACCGCCTGCAGCGCGCCGATCGCGACCGGCGTGTTTGCCGGAAGCACATTCGGATACGTCGGTTCGCCGGGCGCGCCTTGGCTGAAAAACAGCGGAAGTTGAGTCCCCGTGGGATTCGCGTCGTTCGAAATCGCGTTCGCAATCGTGGAATTGATGATGCGTCCGTAGAAAATCCCGTAGCCGCCGCGGACCACCATCTTGCCCTTGCCTGTCAAGTCATAGGCAAATCCGATGCGCGGGCCGAAGTCGTGCCGGTCGGCCGGAAATGCGCCGGTAAGCGGAAGCGCCGAGTTCGGAACCTGCGGGCTGGGCATGAATTCGGTCTCCCAGCGAAGGCCGAGGTTCAAGGTAAGGCGCGGCCGGATGCGCCAGTCGTCCTGGGCGAAGAAAGCGAGATCGTTCGTGCTGAAAGTGAACGTCGTCGGGCCGATTTCTTGGGAGAAATTATTGAAACAGGGAACCGGCGTCGTTCCAGCCGCCGCAGCCGTCGCAAATTTATCGCCCGCGTTGCAAACGAGCGGCAGGTTGTTCACGAAGTTCAGAGAATCGGTGATGTAATCCACGCGGTTGTTGTAGCTGTATGCACCGGCTCCGGTGAACAAATTGTTTTCAATATCGTTTACGTGGTTGAAATCGAAGCCAAACTTGAAAAGGTGCGTCCCGTGGCTCCACGCCAGCGTATCGGCAATCTGATTGCGGCGTTCCTCAGGGAACGCCGGCCGGTCCAGGAAGTTCGGCTTGCCAAAAACGAAGCCTCCCACGCCGTTGACTGTGATTTGCGGGGAAGTGCCTTGAGCGGAAACGGGTTCGCCTGTGATCGGCGCATCGGAGAACTCAAATTGAAATTCGCGCCCGTATTGATATCGCAACTCATTCGTAATTGCTGAGGAGAACTCTGAGGTCCACCGCGCGACGCCCCAGTCGATCTTCACGAAATCGCCGCCGAAACTCTCGATGCCGCGAAAGACGACCGCCTGAGTCTGAATTCCCTCCGGGGAATCCCAGCGCAAACGGTTGTAAGTAAAAGAAGCACGATTTTTCGAGTTTATGTTCCAGTCAATTTTCGGTAGAAGAATGAGCTGGTCGCCTCGCCGCGGGACGTTTCCTGTGAGGCTCGCGAGGAACGTCGTTGCAGAATTCACTTGCGCCTGGCTGAATCCCCGGCAGGAGAGGACGTTGCCCTCTGACAGCTTGTTGAAGGCCGTAGAACAAGTGTTTCCACCCGAGGGCGCTGCCACCGTTATCGGCGCGAAGATAGCTCCCGGTGTTCCCGAATTTCCGACTGCCGGGAAGAGCTGCAGTTGCTGGTCCCCGCTGAAGAAGAAGAATAGTTTGTCTTTGATGATCGGCCCGCCGATTCCGCCGCCAAACTGATGCCGCTTGTTCTTCGGCAGGAAAGGCGCCGTAGTGAGCACGTCGTTCACGAGTACTTTCTTGGTTACAAATACGTTGATGGCGCCCCAGTCGCTGTTGCGATCAAACCAGAAGGCCTGGCCGTGGATATTGTTTGTGCCGCTCTTCGTCACCGCGTTCACCACTCCGCCCGCGGCCCGGCCATATTCCGCCGAGTAATTCGATGTGTTGACCTGAAATTCTTGAATCGAAGCCTCGCTGGTGGAATAGCTCATGCGCGTGCGGCCGCGTTCTTCCGCGAAGAAGGCCTGGTTGTTGTCGGCGCCGTCCACGGTGTTGTTGTTCAGCAAGCCGGAAATCCCGCGGAAGCTCACCAGCCCGAAATTCCCGTCTCCTGTAGCGCCCGGCGTGCCAAGCGCAAACGTGGACCAGCGGCGGCCGCTGACAGGCAAGTTGTCAATCGTGGCCTGGTTGATGTTCGTCGTGAAGTCCGGCCGGTCAGTCGTAATTACTGGCGCTTCGGCGGTGGCTACGATGGTCGCTATCTGTGTGGCGAGTCCGAGCGTCGCGTCGATCGTAGTGGTCCGGCCGACCTCCACGATGATGTTCTCTTGCTTGTAGATGCCGAAGCCCTGGGCACTGACTTCAAAAGTGTAAGTGCCGGGCTGAAGGTGCGTGATGCGGTAGCCGCCGCTTGAATCGCTGGTGGTGGTGGATTTACTGTTCGTCCCCACGTTCAGCGCACTGACGGTGGCGCCCGGCACTACCGCTCCAGACGGATCGGTCACTGTGCCGCCGATCGCCCCGTCCGTGGTGGATTGCGCGCTGGCCCACGCGGTCACGCTCAGGATGAGCACGAAAAGCAAAAAGCATTGCCGCAGTTGAGGTCCAAACGCACGCTTCGTCAACATGTTTATGCCTCCTTGGAGGGCATTCCCCGGTCTTTTAGGGAGCGGGCACACCGCTGCGCAGAAAGGAGAGTATCAACGGGAAGCCAACGAATCCATTCGCGGCGCCACCCAAACAAACCCCACACCCCCAACGGCCGGTACTGTAGTTTTCTAGTGTGCCGCTGTCAAGCACGACCTTCAAAAGGGGTGGTCCCGCCTTGTGGTTTTCGGGTCTCTGCGCTAGAGTAGCGCCCTTTCCGTCCGGAGGCCGCTGCGACGGTGCCCACTCACGGCCAGGAGCATCTGAGAATCCTGCTGCGGCGCAGCGCCATCCAGCGACGCGTGCGCGAGATGGGCCGGCAGATCACGCGCGATTTTCGCGGCGAGCGGTTGCACCTGATCGGCGTGCTCAAGGGCGCCTCGATTTTTCTTTCCGACCTGATCCGGAGCATCGCTCTGGAAGTTTCGCTCGATTTCATGGCCGTCTCGAGCTATGGCAAGGGCAGCCAGACGTCGGGTCAAGTGCGCCTGACCAAGGACCTGGATACGAGCATCGAAGGCCTGAACGTCATCCTGGTCGAAGACATCCTCGACACCGGCCTGACGCTGCACTATCTGTGCCGCGTCCTCCTGCAGCGCAAACCGAAGGTGTTGCGCATCGCCGCGCTGCTCGATAAGCCCGAGCGCCGCGTCAAAGAAGTCAAGGCCGACTACGTTGGCTTCCAGATCCCCAACGAGTTTGTGGTCGGCTACGGCCTGGATTACGCCGAACGCTACCGCAATCTGAAGGACGTCTGCGTCCTCTCGCTGCCGCCGGCATAGCCGGGACCTCGATGCCTCGAAATGTGCTGACCGCTGCCGACCTCGAACACGTCCCGGCTGGCCGGGAAGTGACCCTCACCCCGGACACGCTGGTGACCCCGCTGGCGCGCGAAGAGGCCGAGCGCCGCGGCATCACGCTGCGCGTCGCCGAGCCGGAACCCGCCGGGAGTTCCGCAAGCGCATCCAGCCGCCCGGCGAGCCGCGTCGTGGCCATCGCCGGCGACCACGGCGGCTATGAGCTCAAGGAACAGCTCAAGGGCCACCTGCGCGACTGGAAATACACGGTGCTCGATCTAGGGACGGATTCCGCGGCCGCGGTGGATTATCCCGATTTTGCCGAGGCGGTGGCCAACGCCGTGGCCCGCGGCGAAGCCTGGCGCGGCGTGGTGATTGATAGCGCGGGCATCGGCAGCTCAATTGCCGCCAACAAGGTGCCGGGCGTCCGCGCAGCGCTGTGCTATGATAGGGCGACCGCGCGGAACAGCCGCGAGCACAACGACGCAAACGTTCTCGCGCTCGGCGCGCGCATGGTTTCGGCAGAGCTGGCGCGCGAAATCCTGGCCGTTTGGCTCGAGACCCCCTTCGCCGGCGGGCGCCACCTGCGGCGCGTGGACAAAATCTGTGCCATTGAGGCGCGATCCTTGCGCCCCGGGTGAGCCGACCCGAACCGCCGCGCGGCCGAAAAGCAGATTCGCGAGTTATTGGAACCGCCGGGCTTGGGCCCGGCAAGTGTTGGGCCTTTAACCTCAGCAAGCATCGGGAGCAGCTCCGTTGGATCCGCAGCAACTCGAGCAAATCGTCCAAGCCGTCACGGAAGAGATTCTTGGCTATCTGGGCAGGCCGGGAGGGCCGGGCCTGGCCGGGCTCGAGCTCGACGACGTGGTCTGCCCTGGCTGCGACCAGAGCTGCGTTGAAAAGTGCGCCCGCAAGACCCGCAAGGTCATTGACGCCGGCGCCGACCGCATCTCCGCGGGGCCCTCGGTCTCGCAGGTGGATGCTTCGATCGCCTCGCTGATTGACCACACTCTGCTCAAGCCCGAAGCCTCCCGCGACGAAATCCGCAAGCTCTCCCAGGAAGCGGTGCGCTTCGGGTTTGCCTCCGTGGTGGTCAACCCGTGGTACGTGGCCCTCGCGGCGGAGCTGGTGCGCGGCTCGCCGGTGAAGGTCTGCACCGTCGCCGGCTTTCCTCTGGGGAGCACGCTGCCGCAGGTGAAGATTTACGAGACCGAAGAGGCCATCAAGCTGGGCGCCCAGGAAATTGATATGGTCATGAACGTGGGGGCGCTGAAGTCGGGGCAGGATGAGGCGGTCGAGTCCGATATCCGCGGCGTGGTCGAAGCCTGCCACCGCGCCGGGGCCATCTGCAAAGTCATCCTGGAAACTGCGCTGCTCACGATCGAGGAAAAGGTCCGCGCGTCCCTCGCGTGCAAAAACGCCGGAGCCGATTTTGTGAAGACCTCGACCGGGTTTGGCCCCTCGGGCGCCACCGCCGAAGATGTCGCGCTGATGCGCGCCGTGGTGGGCTCGGAGATGGGCGTGAAGGCCGCGGGCGGCATCCGCAGCCTCGAAGATTTGAAGAAGATGGTCGGCGCCGGAGCCACCCGCATCGGCGCCAGCGCCAGCGTGCGCATCCTCGAGGAAGCCCGTGGCGCCGCCGGCCCGGCGCGCGCGTCAGTGGCGAGTGTTTCAGCGAACTAAGCTGCGCGAGTTTGGAAGCCGTGTCCCTGCCAAGCATGATTGCCCGATTGCGGGTCCCCGGCCGAGGACGAGCGTGACGCGACCTCCGCTCGATCCCGCGCGCCGCACGCCCTGTTTCGCCTATCGCGCCGGACGCCTCTGCTGCGAAGGCGTCCCGGTCGAACGCGTGGCCGGGCGCGTCGGCACCCCGGCGTACCTCTACAGCCGCGCGAGCATCGAAGCGGCTTACCGCCGCATGGATCGCGCCCTGGGCGCGCTGCCTCACACCCTGTGTTACTCCGTAAAAGCCAACTCGAATCTCGAGATCTTGCGCCTGCTGGCGCGTCTGGGCAGCGGCTTCGATGTGGTGAGCGGCGGCGAACTGTATCGCCTCGGGCGCATCGGTGTTCCCGGCCGGCGCATCGTCTTCTCCGGCGTGGGCAAGACGCGCGAAGAAATCCGCGCGGCGCTGGAGTACGGCATCTTGCTGTTCAACATCGAATCGGCCGCCGAGCTTCACCTGCTCGAAGAAGAGGCTGCGCGCTGCGTCGCAAGAGGCTGCCCGCGCGCGGCGGCCGCCATCCGCGTCAATCCCGATGTGGAAGCCGGCGGCCACCCGCACATCTCCACCGGGCATCACCGGCACAAATTTGGCGTGGATTGGAGCGAGGCGCGCCGCCTCTATCTCGCGCACCGCGACTCGCGCTCCATCGCCTGGCAGGGCATCAGCGCGCACATCGGGTCGCAGATCCTGAGCCTGGGCCCGTTCCGTCAGGCGCTCGGGCGCCTGGCGAGCTACGTTCGCGAACTGGCGCGCGCCGGCGTGCCGCTGCGGTACCTTGATTTCGGCGGCGGCCTGGGCATTCGCTACGCTACGGAAGAGCCGCCGGACATCGCCGCCTATGCGCGCGCGATTGCCGCGATTGTCCGGCCGCTCGGCTGCCGTCTGCTGCTCGAGCCGGGGCGCGTGCTGGTCGGCCCGGCCGGGGTCCTGCTCACGCGCGTGCTATATACCAAGCGCAACCACGGCAAAAACTTTGTCGTCGTGGATGCGGCCATGAACGATTTTCTTCGTCCCGCGCTCTATGGGGCCACGCACCCCGTCTCGAAAGTCGTGCGCCGCAATCCTGCCGGGCCCGCCCTGCGCGCCGACGTGGTCGGACCGGTCTGCGAGACCGGCGATTTTCTCGCTCAGGATTGGCCGCTGGAAAAGGCCGCCGCCGGCGATTTGCTGGTGATCTGGGGCACAGGTGCCTACGGGTTTGTTTCCGCCTCGAACTACAATTCCCGGCGGCGTCCGGCCGAGGTGTTGGTGGAGGGCCGCCGCTTCCGCGTCATTCGCCGGCGCGAATCGCTGGCCGACCTCGTCCGCGGGGAATAGGCTCCGGTCGGCGCGCTAATCCTTGCCCACCTCGTAGACAATCTTGCCGCCGACCAGGGTCGCGCGCACCTTCACGTCGCGGATCTTTTCCGGGGGAATCGCGAACAGGTCGGCGTCGAGCACAACCACGTCGGCCAGCTTCCCGGGCGCGAGCGAGCCTTTCTCGTTTTCGCGGAACTCCGCGTAGGCCGAACCCATAGTGTAGGCCTCGATGGCCTCGGCCAGCGAAATCTTCTGCTCGGGGAACCATCCGCCCGGATTCTTGCCATCGAGCGTCGCCCGCGTCACAGCCGCGTAAAGGCCCAGCAGGGGATTGAGCGGCGCCACGGTCCAATCGGAGCCAAACGCCAGCCGCACACCGCGGTCGAGGAAGGTGCGGAAGGCGTAGGTGGTCTTGCAGCGCTCGTGGCCGATGCGCTTCTCGGCCCAGCGGCCGTCGTCAATGGCGTGGTAGGGCTGCACCGAAGCGATCACGCCGAGCCGGGCGAAGTCGGCGAAATCCTGCGGGCGGACGTGTTGTGCGTGCTCAATGCGCAGGCGACGTTCGCGCCGGCCGTCCTGCCTTTCGACCTCGGCGTAAATATCGAGGATGATGCGGTTGGCCTTGTCTCCGATGGCGTGGATCGCGAGCTGCAACCCGGCGGGGTCGGCGCCAAGCGCCATTTTCAGCATGTTGCCTTCGGGGAACATCATTGCGTTCAGCAGGCCGGAAGTTTCCGGAGCGTCGTTGTACGGCTCGAAGAAGAGCGCGGTGGTCGAGCCGAGCGAGCCGTCGGCGAAGCCCTTGAGCGCGCCCAGGTGAATCCACTGGTTGCCGAAGCTCGCCAGGATTCCGGCGCGCGCCGGCGCCTCCCACTGTTGGATGGGCGTGATGCAGTAAACGCGCAGGGTCAGCTCGCCGCGCGCCGCGAGCTTCTGGTAGGCGCGCACGTCCTCGGTGCTGCTGATGTCGTGGATTCCGGTGACGCCGAAGCGTCGCGCCTCAGCCATGGCGGCGCGAATGGCGCGCAGGCGTTGCTCTTCGGTCGGTTCGGGGATGACGCGCTCGACGGGAGCCATCGCCGCGTCCTTCAGCAGCCCGGTGGGGTTCCCTTGTGCGTCTTTGACAATCGTGCCCCCGGGCGGCGTCGGCGTCTCGCGCGTGACCCCGGCCAAGCGCAGCGCCAGGCTGTTGGCCAGTGCCATGTGCCCGTCGTACCGGCTCACGAAGACGGGATTGTCGGGCGTCAGCTTGTCAATCCACTCATGGGTGGGCAGCGTCCCGCCCCACAGCTCGTGGTCCCACGTGCCGCCGAGGATCCATTCGCCTTTTGGCAGGCGGCGCGCGTGTTCGCCGATGCGCCGCGCAAACTCGGCCGGCGTGGCCGCATCGTGGAGCTGCACGCCGCTGATTTCCGCGCCGCCGCTCGAGAAGTGGACGTGGACGTCAATGAAGCCGGGCAACACGCTTTTTCCGTTTGCGTTGATCGTGCGCGTGGCGGGCCCGACCCAACTCCGAATCTCGGCCGTGGTCCCCACGGCGGCGATGCGTTCGCCGACAATGGCCACGGCTTCGGCGCGCGGATGCGCCGGGTCCACCGTCCAGACCTTGCCGTTGAGAATCACCAGGTCCGCCGCCGGGTGCGGATTCATCGCGGGTGTCTGTGCCAACATGGGGAGTGCAAGGAGCAGGCTGAGGGTCGCGAGCAGAGCGCTGGCGCTCCAGGATTTCATCGGCTCAGCGTTCGCCCCATTTGAGTTTGTTGCGGAGGATTTCGAAGTAGGTCTTCTGAGGCGGGCGAACGAGCTGGAGTTTCGTGCTCGCTTGAGTGACGACGACGCGGTCGTCGTGCTTCAGCTCGACGCCCACCTGCCCGTCGAGCGTCAGGAAGACGGTTTCATCGCCTGCGCGGAAATCCACTTCAATCTTGGACGTGTTGGGGATCACGAGCGGCCGGTTGGTCAACGTGTGCGAGCAGATCGGCGTGATCACGAACGCCGCGACTATGGGATAGACGATGGGCCCGCCGGCCGCGAGCGAATACGCCGTGGAACCCGTGGGCGTGGAGATGATCAGCCCGTCGGCCTTGTAGCTGCAGACGTAGCCGCCGTCAATGTGTAGGTGGAGATCAATCATCCGCGCCGGCGCGGCCTTGTTCAGCACGGCGTCGTTCAGCGCGCGCTGCCGCTCGATCACTTTCCCGCCCCGCAGCACTTCGGCCTGGAGTAGAACGCGTTCGCTGATGCGGTTCTTGCCTGCCAGCACCTGCTCGAGGATGGGGTAGAGCTCGGCCAGGGTCACACTGGTGAGAAAGCCGAGGCCGCCGAGGTTGACCGGCAGGATGGGCACCGCGTGCTCGGCCATCGAGCGCACAGCGGCCAGCAGCGTGCCATCACCGCCGAGCACGATGAGCAGGTCTACTTTGGTGCTCAATTGCTCGCGCGCATGCACGCACCCGGACGTCCTGGCCGCGCGGGCTCCCGCGGGCGCATCGTCAAGGCAGAGCGCCGTTTCCTGATCGTAGAAGGCTTCGAGCTTGTGCGCCTGAAGCCACTCGAGGAGCTGCGGCACCACTGCGGCGATATCTTCCCGCCGGGGTTTGGAGATGATGCCGACGGCTTTAATCATGGAGCTTGTGTCGCGCGCATAGCTCTGCAAGCGCTGGGCCATGCGCCGGAAAGGCAAAGGCGCATTCTACTCCGGCCCGCCACGCCGGGCGTGGAGAAAAAACTCTGCGTTCCCCTCGGCGCCGGGCAGGCAGCTCGAGCGCACGCCCTGGACGCGAAGTCCCGCTTCCTCCGCGGCGGCCTTGACGCGCTCGATGGCGCGCTCGTGGAGCCGCGGGTCACGCACGATGCCGCCCTTGCCGACATCCTTGCGTTCCAGCTCAAACTGCGGCTTCACCAGGATCAGGAATTCGGCGCTGGGTTTGGCCGCAGCCGCCACTCGGGGCAGCAGCTTGGTCGCGGAGATGAACGAGACGTCCAGGGTCGCGAGGTCCACAGGCTCGCCGAGGTCCTCCGGACGCAGATATCGCGCGTTGCGCTCGACCCGCACCACCCGTGGGTCCTGCTGCAATTTCCAGGCGAGTTGGTCCGCGCTCACGTCCACCGCATAGACGCGCCGGGCGCCGTGTTGCAGCAGGCAATCGGTAAAGCCGCCGGTCGAAGAGCCCACGTCGAGGCAGACCTTGTCCGCCACGCTCACCTGAAACTCTTCGAGCGCGCCTTCGAGCTTCAGCCCGCCGCGGCCGGCGTAGCGGAGCTTGCCAACGACCTCAACGCTCGCGCCAACAGGCACGAGCGCGCCGGCCTTGTCGCGCTTCTGGCCTTCGACGCGCACCTGCCCGGCCAGGATCAACGCCTGCGCGCGCACGCGCGACTCCGCCAAGCCGCGCTCGACCAGCAGCACGTCCAGCCGCTTCTTTGCAGTTCTCCGGGTAGTTTTCACCGCACTTCAGGCGCGCCGCAGGACGAGGAATTCAGCCAGCTCGCGCAGCCGCCGGGCGCGCTCCGCGTAGAGAGCGAGTTCCGCGATGGCGCGCAGGGCAAGATCTTTGGCCACCTCGTGCGATTTCTCCAGGCCATAGAGCGCCGGATAAGTGGCCTTCTTCTGCGCCTGGTCTTTTCCCGCGGTCTTTCCCAGCGCCGCTGAAGACTCCTCGACGTCGAGGATGTCGTCCACGACCTGAAAGGCCCAGCCGATGTTCTCGCCGAAGCGCCGCAGCCGCGCCACGTCGGCCTCGTCGGCCCCGCCGCACAGCGCGCCCGCGGCCGCGGAGGCGCGAATCAGCGCCGCAGTCTTCGAGCGATGAATGTATTCGAGCACCTCGGGCTCGACCTCGCGGCCCTCGGCCTCGAGGTCGGCCACCTGCCCGCCGACCATGCCATCGCGCGTGCCCGCGGCAACGGCCACTTCGCGGATCACCTCCACGCGCCGCGCGGGCTCGACCGGCGCCGCGCCCAGCGTCTCAAAAGCCAGCGTGAGCAACGCATCGCCGGCCAAGATGGCCGTGGCCTCGCCAAATTGTTTGTGGCAGGTGGGCTTGCCTCGCCGCAGGTCGTCGTCATCGAGCGCTGGCAGGTCATCGTGGATCAACGAATAGGTGTGGATGAACTCGAGCGCGCAGGCTACGGGTAGGGCTGCTTTCGGCGCGGGATCGAAGACGCGCGCAGCCTCGAGGCACAGGATCGGCCGGATGCGCTTGCCGCCGGCGAACACGCTGTACCGCATGGCGCGGTGAATCGAGGCCGGCCGCGTGGTTTCCGGGGGCAGCAGCCTTTCGAGCGCCGCTTCCACCTCGCAGCGATCTTCTTCGAAAAATTCCGGGAGCTTCATTCCGCGACTTCGCTCGGGAATGTTGGTTTGGGCAGGCACGTCGGTTCTGCCCAGGGCAGGGTCACGGCTCTTCGTCGGCTTCGGGCTCGAACGGCTCGGCGGCGATCTTTCCGTCGGCCTTCTTCAACAGCACTTCCACGCGGCCTTCCGCCTGTTCGAGCTGCTTCTGACACTCGCGCGAAAGCTCCACGCCCTCTTCAAACAGCTTCATGGCTTCGTCGAGCGAGAGGTTGGCGTTCTCCAGTTTCTGCACCACCTCTTCGAGGCGGGCCAGGGAGCGTTCAAAATCCGGCTTCTTGGGCGGCTCCGGTTTCTTGGTCGTTGCTGGGTTCACTCGTCAGCTCCTGCAGCCCATCGGCAACGCGTCTGGTTCATCGCTGGCAGCGCGGACAATAGTAGCTCGACCGCCCGCCCTGCTCGATCCGGCGAATCCGGCCGCGACACCGTTTGCAAGGCTGCCCTTCTCGGCCGTACACGCGAAGAATCTTCTCGAGCCCTTGAAACCACCACTCCGGGTCGCGGAAATCAGGCGCCGGATGGAGGCAGCATTCTAATGCACGGTGAAGAACGTAAACAATGGCTTTGTGCAGACGGCGGGCTTCTCCTGCGGCAAGCCGATTGGCGCGGCGCCGCGGGCCCAACCGCGCATGCCAGAGCGCTTCGTTCGCGTAGATGTTGCCCAGCCCGGCGATGCGCGTCTGGTCCATGAGCAGGAGCTTCAGCGGCCGCCGGGCTTTCCCCAGGAGCGCCTGCAACGATTCAGGGGTGAATTCCCGCGAGAGAGCGTCCACACCGAGGCGGCGCAGGGCGGGAGAGTCTTCTGCCCGCGCGAGCCATTGCACACGGCCCAGATGGCGCCGGTCCACGAAACCCAGCGTGCCCGAGGGGAAGTCGAAAGCCACATCCATGTGCCCTGTGGCCTTGCGGGAATCAAACCACGTGAGTTGCCCATCCAGCCGAAAATGCAGCAGCAGGCATCCGTGAGCGAGATGCAGGAGAAGATATTTGCCGCGTCGCTCGATCTGTTCAACACGCTGGCCTGCGACGTTTCGGACAAGCGTGGCTGGCTCCTGCGGCCGCGCGGCAATCGGGTGGATGACGCGGCAGCCTAGGATGGTTTGCCCGCGGACCAGCGGCCGCAAGCGGCGCGCGACAGCTTCGACTTCGGGCAACTCCGGCACGGGATTGGGGATCAGCGGCCGGTTGCCGGCAGCAGGCGCAGGCGGTGCGTGCGGATCTTTTCCTCGGCGGCGTCGCTGAACGGCGCCGGGATGCCGCGACCCTCAAACCAGTAGGAGAACTGGTCGAGGTAATGCGGGCCGTACTGGCCGGATTCGCCCAGGGTGATGTTCATCAGGGACTTGTCGAAATCCGAAAGGTCGGCCACAAAGCGCATCGTCGGGCCATGCGATGGCTGGGCCGCTTTCACAGTGTACATCGTGCCGGATTGTTCGAGCGGCCCGATGCCCAGCAGCCGCTCCCGCCAGCCTGAGCGCCCCAGCGGATGAAGCATCACCAATGCGTTCAGGCGCCCCCAGCGCCAGGCTGAACTCTCCGCGCTCTTGGTCTCCAAGGTGAGTCGTTCGACGGCTTGGTCGGCGCTGGCCATCAGCAGTTCGTCGTAGCCGCGGAAGTTTCCCGGCAACCACCGCGCCGGCCGCTCGCGCAGCACTTTCTCGAGGAAGACGGCGTCGCGCCATTCGTAGAGCGCCGTTTCTTCTCCCAGGTAGGGACGCAATAGGTTCCGCAGCAGAGCCCGCCGGGTGTATTCGACGAAAGCGGTTTCCACCGAGTCGGCCTGCGCGCGTCCATCCCAGGCCGGCAGCCGTGCGAGCAGAGCTTTCGCGCGCTCGTTCCTGGGCTGCGCTGCCTGGCTCGCCCGGACCAACTGTTCGGCCAGGAAGCGGTGCGGCAGGCTGAGGATGTCGGTCTGAATCGCGAGGAAGTCTTCGGGCCGGAACTTCTTGTTCTCCGCGAGGAGGTCATAGATGCGCGCGGTGCGATGGGGTGAGGCCCAGCGGTCGGTCAGGTAATGCGGGTAGCGCGGGCCCACCACCCGCGCGTTGGCCGTGGCAATCACGCCGCCGGGCGGGTTGAGCACCTGCGGTAGCTCGTCGAAGGGAATGTAGCCGGTCCATTCGTAGTCGTCGGTATCGCCGGGCACCGGCACCGACCCGTTTCCCTTCTTGCGTATCGGGATGCGCGCAGCCACGATGAAGCCGATGTTGCCGTCCATATCCGCGTAGACGGCGTTCTGCGCCGGGCCGGGCACGTTGCGAAGCGCTTCGCGAAACTCCTGCCAGTTTCGCGCGGCGCCGACCAGCGCGTACGACCCGGTCAAGCCGCCCGGCTCGGTGGCCGTCCAGCGCAGCGCGTAGGCGCGCCCGCCGCCGCGCTGCACAACCGGGCCGTGGCGCGTGACGACCACGTCGAAGACCGCGTCCGCATAGCCCTTCACGTGGATCCTTTCCGTGCGCACTTCCGCGGTCACATAGTTGCCGTTCACGACGTATTTCCTCGGGTCGGTGCGGCTGAATGATTCGATATAGAGATCCTGTACGTCGGCGCCGTTGTTGGCGAAGCCCCAGGCGATGCGGTCGTTGTGCCCGATGACGACGAGCGGCGCACCGGGGAGCGTGAAGCCCTTGACGTTCCACCCCGGCGCGGTCAGGTGGAGCATGTACCAGATGCACGGTCGGTCGAGGCGAAGGTGCGTGTCGTTGGCCAGGAGCGGCTTCCCCGACGCGGTATGCGTACCGTCCACCACCCAGTTGTTGCTTCCGAACCCCGCGCGAACCTCTTCATCGAACTGTTCGAGTAGAGATCCAGCCGCCTTCCACTGCGCCACTCCGGGATGAGTCGCAGGCGGCGCCGACAGCCGCTCTGAGGGTGCCGGTTTCTTCGCCGCCTTGCCGCTCGGCGCCACGTCCTTCGACGCCGGCGCCTGCGAGGCCGGCTCCGCGCCCACAATGACGTGATCGAGCGGCGAGTCCGCGGCGTACAGGTCCGCGGCGCGTTCCGCGTCCACGATCTCAGTGACAATGGAGCGCTTCAACTCCGCCTTCCAGGAGCTGCTCAGCGTCTGGTACATGTACGCGGCGATCAGCAGGGAATCCGCGGGCCGCCAGGGGCGCGGCTGGTAGCCCATGGCCACAAATTCCCACGGCAACCGGCCGCGATGCTCTTCGATGTAGCGGTTGACGCCGCGCGCGTAGGCCTCCAGCAAGCCGCGCATTTGTAGATCCAGGCGGCTGGCCTCGTGCTCGGCGGCGAGATACAGCCCGAGGGTGCGGAATTCACGATCCAACTGGAGTCCCACCGGCCCGAAAACCTCGGCGAGTTCCCCGGCCGCCGCGTGACGCAGGACATCCATCTGCCACAGCCGGTCCTGCGCCAGCACGTACCCTTGAGCCGTGATCAGGTCTTCGAGCGAGCTGGCGCGGATGTGCGGCACGCCCCAGATGTCGCGGTCCACGCTGACCTCGTGTTTGAGTTCGGGAAGGGAAGCGGTGCCGTCGAGCTGCGGAAGAGCGCGGTGAACGATCCACCAGCCCGCGCCGGAGGCGAGCGCTATAATCAAGACAATGGCGAGTACAACGTAGAGAAGAATGCGCACTAGAACCCCTTGGCGAAAAAGTCGCCTGCGGAGTCTAGCCCGGCGCTGCCAACGACGCAACTTGAGCGCGCTGCGGGCCCGCTTCAAAAACTTCCGGGACGCGCGCGAAACGTCCTGTTAAAATCGCCCGCATATGACGGCCACAGGGACGCTGGCGTCTCCCGACCCTCAGGTCTGGCACTGGCTCGGGGTGAATGCTCCCCGACACGAATCGGAGGAGACGCGGCCAGAGGCACCGTCGCCCGATCCCGCGAACTCCGGCTCACCGCAAGCTCCTTCATTCGCTCCGAAGGTGTGGCTCCCGTGAGCCTGGCTCGACAATCCGACGAGTGGCGGCCGACGGCCGAACTTTTCCGGTCACTCAAGTGGTGAAGCCATGATTGCGCTGCGCCTGTTCGCCGTGCTCGCGCTGGTGGGCGTCAACGGCTTCTTTGCGGCGGCTGAGTTCTCGCTGGTCGCCATCCGGCTCTCGCGCGTGCGGCAATTGGTGGCACAGGGCGATGCGCGCGCGCGAATCGTGCAGGAATTGCTGGCCAACCTCGACCGCGTTGTCTCCGGCGTGCAAATGGGCATCACGCTGACCAGCCTGGGCCTCGGCGCGCTGGGTGAGCTCACGCTGGCCGCGTTTGTGCGGCCGTTGTTTGATTGGTTGCCGGGCAAGCAGGCGGCGGTGGTCGCGCACAGCTTGTCGCTCGCGCTGGCGTTCCTGCTGCTGACGGTGATGCACGTGGTCCTGGGCGAGTTGGTGCCCAAGAGCCTGAGCCTGCAGCGCGCCGAGCGGGTGGCGCTGCTGGTCGCGCGGCCGTTCCACTGGTTCCTGCACACTTTCCGCTGGGCCATTGACTTGCTCGACGGAACGGCCCGGCGCGTGACCCTCGCGCTGGGCGTGGCCGCGCCGCACAGTCACACCCTGGTTCATTCCGCTGAGGAGTTGCAAATCCAGATCCAGCAGGCGCGCGAACGCGGGCTGCTCGCGGCCGGCGAGGAGTCGTTCATCCAGCGCGCCATCGAGATGGGGCAGGTCCAGGTGCGCGAGATCATGGTGCCGCGCCCGGACATGCACCTATTGTCGGTGGGGGCGTCGCTGGAAGAAGTGATGAAGGTGTATGCCACGACGCAGAGGTCGCGCATCCCGGTCTGCGAGAGCACGGCGGATCACATCCTCGGCTTCGTGCACATCAAGGACTTACTCTGGGTGTTGCTCGACCGCCAGCGCCGCATCGAGGAAAGCCTTCCGCCGCCGGAGTTTGAGCTGCGGCGCGTGCTGCGCGAGGTGCTGATCGTGCCCGAGAGCAAGCCGGCCAGCGAATTGTTGGCCGAGCTGCGTGCGTCGCGCGTCGGCATGGCCATGGTGGTGGACGAATTCGGCAGCATCCTGGGCCTGGTCACGCTGGAAGACATTCTCGAGCAGCTCGTTGGCGAGATTCACGACGAATTCGACGTGATCGAGCGACCCCTGACCATGGCCGACGGCGCAATGGTCTTTGACGCCTCGCTGAACGTCCGCGACCTCGAGACGCAGTACAACATCCTGCTCCCTGAAGATCCCGCCTATGCCACCGTCGGCGGGTTTGTGCTGAGCCAGTTGGGTTTCATTCCGCGCGGCGGAGAAAGCTTTGAATACAACGGCTACCGGTTCACCGTGCTCGAAATCGATCGGCGGCGCGTCGCCCGCCTGAAAATTCAGCGCATCAAGGCACCTGAAGCCCCTCCCGCCGGCGTGGCGGTGAAGGAATCTCCCGCGAGCGCGCCTGCGGCCGGCGCGACGCCACGGTCTGCGCCGCAGAAGCCACTTGGCAAGGTTCCCGGCGCGCCGGGTGCCGCGAAGGAATGACGCGCTACCTCTTTTTCCGCCTGCTGTTTACCTTGCCGGCGCTCTGGCTGATCCTCACCATGGTCTTTCTGCTGGTGCACATTGTTCCCGGCGACCCGGTCCAGCAGATGCTGGGCGAAGGCGCGCGCGCCCAGGATTTGCAGCAGCTTCGCCATGCCCTGGGGCTCGACCTGCCATTGCACGTGCAGTACGGCCGCTATCTGGCCGGGCTTGTGCGCGGCGATTGGGGACAATCCTTCCGCTTCCAGACGCCGGTGCTGCGCGTGGTGCTCGAGCGCTACCCGGCCACGCTCGAGCTTGCCGTGGTGGGTTTGCTGGTTTGCATCGCAATTGCCGTACCCGCGGGCGTGCTCGCCGCGCACCGGCGCGGCCACCCAGCCGACCGCGCGGTGGGCTTCTTCACGCTGCTGGGCCTTTCCGTGCCGAATTTTGCGCTGGGGCCGGTTTTGATCTTGGTCTTTTCGATCGAACTGGGCTGGCTGCCGGTCTCGGGCCGTGGCGGGCCGGCGCATCTGCTCCTGCCGGCCATCACGCTGGGCGGGGCGCTGGCGGCGATCCTGACGCGCATGGTGCGCGGCTCGATGATCGAGGAGCTTTCAAGCGATTACGTGCGCACGGCGCGCGCGAAGGGATTGCCGGAGTCCGCCGTGCTCTTCCGCCACGCCTTCCGCAACGCGTTGATTCCCATTGTCACCATCCTGGGCCTCCAGTTCGGCACGCTGCTGGCCGGCACCATCGTCACCGAGACGATCTTTTCCTGGCCGGGCATCGGTCGGCTCGCCGTCCAGGCCATTTCGGCGCGCGATTATCCTTTGCTCCAGGGTTGCATCCTGGTGATTGCGCTCTCTTATGTGGTGGTCAACTTGGTCACCGATTTTGTGTACGCCCTGGTGGACCCGCGGATTCGCCTCCAATGAACGGCCGACTCGAATTCGTTCAATTCGTTCAGCGCAGCGCACTGGGCCGCTGGGGCTTGGCAGTGAGTTTGCTTCTTGTGTTCCTGGCCCTGCTGGCGCCGTGGCTCGCGCCCTACGGCCCGGCGGCCCAAAACCTGCCGCAGCGCTTGCTTCCTCCCGGGCGCGCGCATTGGATGGGCACCGACGAGCTGGGCCGCGACATCTTGTCGCGCATCCTGTATGGCGCGCGCGTTTCGATGACGGTCGGCGCGTCGGTGGTGGTGGGCTGCGGCCTGGTGGGCCTGGTCCTGGGCTCGCTGGCCGGTTATTTCGGCGGCTGGTTCGACCGCGTCGTGAATGTCATCCTCATGAACGCTTTTCTTTCCTTTCCTGGCATCCTGCTGGCGATCGGTTTCGCCGCGTTCCTTGGCCCGGGACTCGGAAAAGTGATCCTGGCGCTCACCATCACCGGCTGGGCGGGCTACGCGCGGCTGGCGCGCGCGCAGGTGCTGAAGGTGAAAGAGATGGAGTTCGTGCTCGCCGCGCGGTCGTTGGGCGCCTCGCACGCCCGCATTCTGGTGCGGCACCTGCTGCCCAACATCTTTCAGCCGGTCCTCATCCAGGCGACCATCGGCATGGCTGGCGCCATCCTGGCTGAATCCACGCTGAGTTTCCTGGGTCTCGGCGTTCTGGCTCCGGTGCCGAGCTGGGGCGCGATGCTCAACGACGCGCGCAGCCATTTGTTCGACGCGCCGCACATGGTGGTGTTTCCCGCGCTGGCGGTGATGGCCGCCGTCCTCGCCTTCAACCTGCTGGGCGATGCCTGGCGCGACTGGCTCGACCCGCGCACCCGCGCCTCCCTGTTCACGCTGGACCTGACGCGTTGACGTGAGGAACCCGGAGGGGAAAGGGAACTAGCCCAAGTCCAACATCACTTCAGCGCCGCGCTGGACGCCGAGCAGGCGCGCCGCGTTGCCCTTGTTCACGGAGATCTCGAGGAAGCCGCTCGACCCCAGGATTGCAAACGGCTTGCCCGGCGCGCCGCGCGTGTAGGTCCGCGCGAGCTGACGGATTTCCTTGCTGCCCACCTGCAGTTTGACTTTTCCGTCAGCGACCATCGAGGTCGGCAGGTCCTCGAGGGTCAGGTTGGTCACCAGGTTGCCGAAGTGGTCCACGCGCAGCACCACGCCCTGGATCGCCTGGTTCGACGCCTTGGGTTTCGGCAGGGTGAAGCGCACGAAGTCGCTGATCTCGTCGCCGAAGCTTGCGGTCTGCCAGTTCTTCGAAAGCCACGCGGCCACCGGCGCAAAGATGTCGCGCCCGTGGAACGTGTTGCTGATGGGATTCAAAAAGTAATGCTCGGCGGTGATGTGACGCACGACGAGGCTCGATTCCCTTTCGTATATCAGCGAAAGGACGCCGTTATCCGGCGCGACGAAGTAATGCTGCTCGCCGCTCACCAGCAGCGGCCGCCGCTCGGTGCCGACGCCCGGGTCCACGATCACCACGTGGATCGTGCGCGGCGGGAAGTACGAGTACGCCGCACCGATCGAAAGCGCTCCGTCGAGCACGTCGTAAGGCACGACATTATGGTTGATGTCCACGATTTTCCCTTCGGGATTGATCTTCAGGATCACGCCCTTCAGCGCGCCTACCAGGTGGTCGTTCGTGCCGTAGTCGGTGGTGAGCGTGATGATTGGTTCCGACAACTCCGTGCCCCTCTTCGCAAGCTATCGAACGCCTCCGGGGTTGTCAAGGCGACTTGCCCGAGGCGCTACGATGCGTGCCTCGGCTGGGAACTGCGATCTGTTGGAGCTCTCGCGCCGTATATTTCAGTTGCGAATCCTTCGTGGCTGGCATCTAATTGCGTGGACATGCTCATCCGCAAATCCAAGCCCGGAGAAGTTCCCGAGCGCGAGGTCACGCCCGAACCCATCTATCTCGGCCGGCGACGACTCTTTCAGGCGGCTGCCCTTGGATTGAGCGGCATTGCTTCGAGGCTGCGCGCCACGCTGCCTTCGCGCGAGAAGCCTCCCGCGGGAGCGCTGCGCCCGCTCCCCGCGCCGCGCGATGCCAAATACAAAGTGGAAGGCCGCGAGATCACTCCCGAGGCCATTACTGCGGGTTTCAACAACTACTACGAGTTCACCACGGAAAAGCGGCGCGTGGCCGAGCTGGCCGAGCATTTCGATTCGCGCCCGTGGCAGATCGAAGTCCGCGGCCTGGTGGAAAAGCCGCTGAAGTTCGACGTGGACGACTTGCTCAAGCGCTTTCCGCTCGAAGAGCGCGTCTATCGCTTGCGCTGCGTGGAGGCCTGGTCCATCGTGGTCCCCTGGACCGGCTTCCCGATGGCCAAGTTCATCGAGTGGGCCAAGCCCACGGCGCAGGCGAAGTTCGTGCGCATGGTCAGCTTCCTGCGGCCGGGGCAGTGCCCCGGGCAGCGCGAGCAGACCTGGTATCCCTGGCCGTATTTCGAAGGCTTGCGCTTGGACGAAGCGACGAACGAAGTGGCCTTCCTGGTCATCGGCAGCTACGGGCACATCCTGCCCAATTCGAATGGCTCGCCGCTGCGCCTGGCCGTGCCGTGGAAGTACGGCTATAAAAGCATCAAAGGCATTGTGCGGTTTGAACTCACCGATAAGCAGCCGCCCACGTTCTGGAACAAGCTGGCGCCGAACGAGTACGATTTCCTCTCCAACGTGAATCCTGCAAAGCCGCACCCGCGGTGGTCGCAGGCCACCGAGGAAGAGGTGGCCACGCGCCGGCGCATCCCCACGTTGCCCTACAACGGCTACGGCGAATACGTCGCGCGCCTTTACAGCTAGCGTCACTCCTATGCGCCGCGTCTATTTCGATCACAACGCGACCACGCCGGTGGACCCGGAGGTCCTCGCGGCCATGCTGTCCTATTTTTCCGAGGAGTTCGGCAACGCCAGCTCGATCCACTCGTTTGGCCAGCAGACGCGCGCCGCGGTCGAGCGCGCGCGCGAGTCAGTGGCCGCGCTCGTCGGCGCGCATCCCGCGGAGATCGTCTTCACGAGCGGCGGCACCGAATCCGATAACCTCGCCGTGTTCGGCATGGTGGCCGCTGCGCCGGGCGACCACAAGCACATCGTCACCACCGCCATCGAACACCACGCCGTACTCAACGCCTGCCAGGCACTCGAGCAGCGCGGCATCGAAGTGACTTACCTGCCGGTGGACGGGGAAGGGCGCGTGGACCCGGACGACGTGCGCGAGACTATCCGCACGGAGACGGTCCTGATGACCGCGATGCACGCCAACAACGAGCTGGGCACACTCCAGCCGATCGAGGAGATCGGGCGCATCGCTGCGGAGGCGGACATCTATTTTCACTCGGACGCCGTGCAGTCTGCCGGTAAGATTCCGCTGGACGTGAACCGCCTGGGCGTGGACCTGCTCTCGATTTCAGGGCACAAGCTTTACGGGCCGAAGGGCGTCGGCGCGCTTTATGTCCGCAAGGGAACACGACTCGAGCCGCTGTTCTACGGCGGACATCACGAGCGCGACCGCCGGCCGGGCACCGAGAACGTCGCCGGAATTGTGGGCCTCGGCAAGGCTGTGGAGCTGGCGCGGGAGAAGCTCGTGGTGGACGCCTCGCGGCTGGCGGCGCTGCGCGATCGGTTGCAGCAAGGTCTGCTGGCGCAGGTGCCGCACACGCGCACGAATGGCGGGCGCGCGCCGCGCACGCCCAACACCACCAACATCGCCTTCCCGTTCATCGAAGGCGAGGCGCTGGTGATTGCGCTCGACCTGAAAGGCATCGCCTGCTCGACCGGAGCAGCATGCTCTTCGGGTGCCATCGAGCCGTCACACGTGCTGACAGCCGTCGGGCTGGCGCCTGAAGACGCGCGCGCGAGCCTGCGCTTCAGCCTGGGCCGCGAGAATACGGAAGAGGACGTGGAGTTCGCGCTCGCGGTGATCCCCGGCGTCGTGGAACACCTGCGCGAGCTTTCCCCGGTGTACAAGAAGCCGGTGGCGGCTCAATGAATCCTGTTTGTCATGCTAAGGCTGCCGCTTCTGGTGGCCCTCCACGGTTGTGAGCACTAGAGACTGAGATGGGTTCGTACACCACAAGCTCGCGCTTAACCGCGGTCGCCATGAGCGGCGGCGTGGATAGCTCGACCGTTGCCGCCATCCTGAGCGGCCAGGGCCAGTCCATCGTCGGCCTGACCATGCAGCTCTGGAACCAGCGCCGCCTGCCGGGCCTCCATGGCGACGGCCCCGTGCAGCACCGCTGCTGCTCGCTCGACGACGTGTACGACGCGCGGCGCGTCGCCGAGCATCTGGGCTTCCCGCACTATGTGGTCAACTTCGAGCGGCGGTTCGAGCAGACCGTGATCCGTCCGTTCGTCGAGGATTACCTGGCCGGACGCACCCCGATCCCCTGCACGCTCTGCAACAACTACGTCAAGTTCGATCAGTTGCTGGTTACCGCGCGGCAGATCGGCGCCGAGCGCCTGGCCACCGGCCACTACGCCCGCATCCGCCCGAACCCCGCCACAGGCCGCTATGACCTTCTCCGCGCCGCGGACGACGCCAAGGACCAGTCTTATTTTCTTTTCGGGCTGACGCAGGAGCAGATGGCGCGCACCGTGTTCCCGCTCGGCGAGTTAACCAAAGAAGAGGTGCGCGCGATTGCGCGCCAGGCTAGTCTGCCGGTCGCCGAGAAGCCCGAGAGCCAGGAAATCTGCTTCGTGCCTTCGGGAAACTACGTGCGCTTCATCGAGGCATACCTCGAAGAGCAGGGAAGCGAGTTGCCGGCCGAGCCGGGAGAGGTTGTCACCACAAACGGTGAGGTGATCGGCCAGCACCAGGGTGTGCATCGCTATACGGTGGGCCAGCGGCGCGGCCTGGGAGTGGCCGTTGGCCGCCCGATGTACGTGCTCGCAGTTGACCGCGCCCGCAATCGCGTCGTCGTCGGCGAAGACAACGAAATCCACACGGCCGCGTGCGAAGTTCGCGATGTCAACTGGATTTCGTTTGCCTGCCTCGAACAGCCCATGCGGACGATCGTGAAGATCCGCCATCGCCACGAGCCCGCGGCGGCCACCATCGAGGGCTTCGATACCACTCGAGCTCGTGTGCGCTTCGATGTGCCCCAGCGCGCGGTCACGCCCGGCCAGGCCGCCGTTTTTTATTCCGGCGAGCGGGTCGTCGGCGGCGGTTGGATCTGCTGACCGATTCCGCTCTCAACTGGTTCATCCACTGTGCCAGCGCAGGCGCGCGACCCGCGTTCCGGCACAGGAACTGCGCCGCGCGCTCGAGGTCGGCCGGCCGATCGAGGTCGAAATCCCGTGGCAGCAGGCGATAGCTGGCGCGCGCCTTAGCGAGCGCCTGCAATGTGGCTTTGAGAACCTGCGACGTGCTCCACCGAATGCCCCGAAACATCTGTGGCACGAGCCGCCGGGCGCCGATCAGGTAATAGCCGCCGTCGTCGCTCGGACCGAGCACCACGTCGGTCCTATCGAGCCACGCGAGTGCGCGGAGGATGCACTCGCGGCCCATCCACGGCGTATCCGTGCCCACGACCACCACCTTGCGGCAGCCGGACTGAAAGCAGCAGGCAAACGCTCGCTGCAACCGTTCCCCCAGGTTTCTCCCTCGCTGGACATCCCCGCGCCACGCGCGACCCAGCCCGAGCCTGGCCGCAAGCGCGTGCGCCTGCTCTGGCCGCGCCTCGACCTGCAAACATTTCTGGCAGCCCGGAACGCGGCGGACCTGTGCGACCGTATCTTTGAGGCACGCCCGATGCATTTCGGCGGCTTGTTTGGGCGAAAGCGCGCCCAGCAGGCGCGTCTTCACTTGGCCCGGCTCGGGCAGCTTGGCGAAGACCAGGATGGCGCTTCGGGTCATCCGGCGCTCCGGGCACAAAAATAGGGTGGAGCGTTCTGACTCCACCCTGGCCGTACGGAAACCTAGATGAAGAGCCCCTCGTCGGAGTGTTCGCCGCTGCGTTCCGACGGACGGCGCGACGAGCGGAAGAAATCGAGTCCGACCTTAACGCCCTTAACAAACGCGGAGGCATGTTGCACCGGGCCCCAGATCGCCCGACGGAGCTTCGAGCCCGCTTCGTCGATGGACTCAAGCGTCCCGGTGAGGATCTGATCGGCATGGACCAGTTGCATGTGCAGACGATCCGCCGCTTCGGAGAAGACGCGGTCCACCTTCTGCGCCTGCGTCCGCGCCAGGTGCGTGATCTCCGCGGCGTCGGCAACGATGCTGGAAATCCGCTGGGTATCTTCGAGCAGCACGTGCAGCCGCGAGAGGATGGGGTTCATCTTGGCATAAAACTCCGCGAGGGGCTGCGCCGTGCGCTCGTTCATCCGGCGGACCTGCTGGTATATCACGAAGAGGACGCCCGCCTGCATCACGATCGCCAGCGCAGCCAGGATGACAAAGAACACGAGCCAGCTTTCCATCTGGTGCCTCTATTGGGCCTTCGACTTTTCCCGCTGATATGCTTCCCGGCCGGCTTCGACCGCCGCGGCGATCTGGTCCTTCTGCTGCCCGGCCACTTGCTTGCCACGCTCGAGCAGGTCTTCGGCGCGTTCTTTCAATTCGCGCGCCTTTCTCTGGGCATATTCCTTGCCCTCTTCGGCCTTTTGCGTCAGGAGTTCGCGCGTCTCCTCGCCCGATTTCGGGGCAAACAGAATGCCGATCAGCGCGCCGATGCCTATTCCCACCAGAAAGTAGCTGAATTTCGAACCGGTATTATCGCCCATGACTCTCCTCCCATCGTCAAACTAACATACGCCCTGTATCTTGGCAAGTGATTGTACTCGTCCACATGATTGGTGACACTTTCTGTGTTGAGCATGCTCTGCTGGTTATGGGTCCTTCGCTTACGCCTGGGCGGATTTCTGCGGTAGAGCCTTCCAAAACCCAGGAAAAAGGCCCTGTTTAAGAACCATGAGGGAGAAAGTCCAAGCGCCCAGATATCCGGGACTTACGAAAGAAGCCCAAAATGGCCGATCTGGAGTGTCACCAATCAATCTGGACGAGCACAGTGATCGCGGCGCGTGATCCGGACGGCGAAACTAATCACTGCCGCGGAGGTCATTCCGGTGCTTCGCCTTCACGCAAGTGTTCCACGATGCGCTCGGCCTGCGGGCGGGTGACCACCTTGGCGAGTTCTTCGAGGCCGGCCTGGCGCAGGTTGGCGATGCTGCCGAACTGCCGCAGCAGCTTCTGCGCGGTGCGCTCGCCGATCCCGGGGATGTCCGCCAGGGCGGAGTGCAGGTGGCGGCGCGAGCGGCGCTGGCGATGGAAAGTGACGGCAAAGCGATGGGTTTCGTCGCGGATCTGTTGGATCAGATGCAGGAGGGGCGAGTGGCGCTCGAGCACGATGGGATCGTCCTCCTGGCCGAGAACGTAGATCACCTCCTCTTTTTTCGCGATGCTGGCCAGCGGCTGGTTGATGATCTCGAGCTTTTCGAGCGCCGCCGCGGCGGCGTGCAGTTGTCCAAGCCCGCCGTCAATCAGGATCAGGCTGGGCAGTGGCTTGCGCTCTTCCTGCAGCCGGTGGTAGCGACGCTCGACCGCCTCGCGCATGCTGGCGAAATCGTCCCGCAAAGGCTCGCGGGACGCAGGACCCGCGGCGCTGCCCGCGACTCCGCGGATGATGAATTTCCGGTAGCCCGACTTCTTCATCCGGCCGTCCTCCCACACCACCATCGAAGCTACGGTGTCCGCGCCCTGGATGTGCGAGATGTCGAAGCCCTCGATCCGCCGGGGCAGCTCGGGCAGCCCAAGCGCGTTCTGCAACGCTTCGGCGATAGTCTTCGAACTGGGCTTCAGCACGCGGAAGCGCTGCTCGAAACTGTGTTTCGCGTTTTTCTCTACCAGCTCCAGGAACGCGCGCTTGGTGCCCCGCTGCGGCGTCAGGATTTCCACGCGGCGCCCGGCGCGCTCCGATAGCGTTTCATCCAGCACCTCGCGGTCCTCGAAGTCCAGGGGCACGTGGATGGCGCGCGGCAGGTAGGCCGCATCGAGGTAGAGCTGTTTGAGCAACGCGGGGAGGAACTCGGCCGGGTCGAATTCCTCCAATTCCTCCCAGTAAAAATCTCGGCGGTCCACCGCCCGCCCGCCCCGCAGGTGAAATAGGTTGACAGCCACCAGGGGAGGCTCGGCGTACCAGGCGAGCACATCGGTATCGTCGCCCTGGGCCGCGGCGACCTTTTGTCGCTCCTCGATCTCTTCGAGCGTGCGGATCAGATCGCGGTAGGCCGCAGCCTGCTCGAAGCGCTCTTCGTCGGAGGCCTTCTGCATCCGCTCTTCGAGCCCTCTGAGCAGGTCGTGCCGGCGGCCTTCGAGGAACAGGCGCGCATCGCGCGCAGCTTCGGCGTAGCGCTCGTCTGTGGTCAGGCCGGCGACGCAAGGGCCCAGGCAGCGCTTGATGTAATACTGGAGGCAGGGCCGCGGGTGCGTCCGCGTCAAGTCCACCGTACAGGAAGGCACCCTGAAGCGCTTGTGGATGAAGTGCACGATGCGGTACGCCAGGCTGGCGGGGAAGTAGGGACCGAAATAGATCGAGTCGTCTTTTTTGATCCGCCGCGTGACGTACACGCGCGGATACTTCTCAAACGCGGTGAAGCGGATGTAGGGATAGGTCTTGTCGTCGCGCAGCAGGACGTTGAACTTCGGCTTGTGCTGCTTGATGAGATTGTTTTCGAGCGCCAGCGCTTCCTTCTCGTTGTCCACGACGATGTAGTCGAGGTCGGCGATTTCGCGCACGAGCGAGCCGGTCTTGGGGTCGCCAATGTTCGAGGCGAGGAAGTAGGACTTCACGCGATGGCGCAACGACCGCGCCTTGCCCACGTAGAGAATGGTCCCCAGGGCGTCCTTGAACAGATAGACGCCCGCCTCGGCGGGTAGGCTCGAGACTTTTTGTTCCAGTTCCATGGCGGGCGTAGAATGACTCGGCGCCGGCTTTACGCGCGTTTGCAACTTGCATGATAGCAAAGCGAATCTAAGCCCATCCAGACGACTGCGATGAATTGCCGCCGCGCAATCCCGCTGCTTCTGTTGCTCCTGGCCTCCCCAGGAGGCGTGTTTGCGCAGGGCCAGCAGCCCCTGCCGCCGCCGCCAAAAGAGCCCGTCTTCGATCCCTATCACGCCGAGAAGAGCATCGAAATCGGCGAGTACTACATGAAGAAGGGAAACTACGACGCCGCCATCGATCGTTTCCAGGACGCCGTTCGTTACAAGCCAGGTTTCGCCAAGCCGTACCGCCTGATGGGCGAGGCCTACGAGAAAAAGAGCGAAAAGGCCGAAGCGGTGAAGGCCTATGAAAAGTATCTGGAGACCGTGCCGTCAGCCGACGATGCGCCGAGGGTCCGCAAACGAATCGCGAAGCTCAAACACCAGTTGGAACGCGCTGCGCGGCGGCGCTCAGGCTAGCCGCGCGAGGAACCGCCGGGCCCGCTCGTAACCCGCGAAGCGCTTCTCTTCGCGGCGGAACTCCGCTGAGTGCGATTGCAATCCGCAGCTCGCCGCCCGCATGGGGTGCTTCACGTGCAGCATCTCGTGGAACAGCACGTACTCGACGACGAATGCGGGCACGCGGCCGCGGTCCAGGCGCGAATTGATGACGATTTGATCGAGCCCTGGGTCAAAGCAGCCGAGCTGCGTGCGCCAGGCCTGCGAGCTCCAGCCCAGCCGCGGCCGGTGCAGTCGGCCGGAGAAATACCCGCAGTTCAGTCTGCCGAAAGCCCGCCCGAGATCGTGGAAATTCCCCCGCGGGCCGTTTTCGAGGCGCCGCCCGCGCGTCCGCCGCACGCCCAGGACGCGGCGCCGCGTGCCGCGCGCGAGCGAGAAGTTGCGATAGGTTTCAAGCAGCGCGCGCGGCGTCCGGCGGCAGTAGAGCCGCGCCAGCAGGATGGCCGCCGCGGCTTCGAGCACGGGGAGCGGCGCGGCCCGCAGCAGGTCCGAGAGGCGCACAAAGGCCGCGTCTTCGCACAGCCGGATCGTGTTCACCAGGTTGGCGTAGGGATAGAACTCGACGAGGAAGTGTGGCGGGCGGCCCTGGCACCCCAGCCGGGTGTACATGCGGTGGAAGAGCCGCGCGCCGCCCGGCACCAGGCGCTCGCGTGCGCGTCGCCTCACGGCTTTCTCCGCACCGGCGGTGGCGAGATTTCCTTGGCGGCTTTCTCGGCGTCCTGGATGGCGTCGCGCGTGCCTTCGATCGCGTCGTCAAGAGTGGCCTGGTAGGACGCCCGCTCCGGGCCGTTCTTCGCGAGGTCTTCGAGATAGGCCAGGAATTCCTTCCCCTTGGGGCGCATTTCCTTGATGCCGGCGCGGATGTCTTCCTGTTTGTCGCGCCCCAGGTCAATCAGGTTGGCGGCTTCGTCCACGCAGCCGGCGTAGGCGTTGAGCAAGGCGTTCAAGCGCTCGGCGCGGCGGCGGTCGGGACTCGCATGGCTCAGCTCATACTTCAATTTTTGGATGCGATCCTCGGCAAAGGAAAGGAACAATTTGATCCGCTGGGAAGTGTCTTCCGCGTCGCGGATCTTGTCGGCTTCGGTCTCGGTCAGGTAGTCCTTTTTTTGCGCGGAGGCCGGAAGGCCGGCACCCGCCAAAAGCGCCGCGGCCAGAAGCAAGCTCGGTCCGATCCTCGTGGCGCGCATGTGAGCCTCACCCTTTGGGTTTGTCTTTGCCGGAATTCTTTTCCGGCTGGCGTGGGAAGAGCAGGTCAATCAATTCCTTGTCCGCGCGCAGGAGGTCCAGGCGGATGGCCTCGAACGGAGGGCGCTGGCTGTCCGGCAGCGCCAGGACGGTCTGGTCCACTTCGCGCAGGCTTTTGCGTACCTGGATCTGGAGCTGCTTGAAGCCGCCCGGCTTGCGCTCAGCATCCACGCCGGTGGCCTTGAGCGCGGCCTCGGCGCCGCGCACTTCGTCGCGATATCTCTCGAGCGTGCGCAACGCTTGGGCGTAGTTGCCGTCGCCGGTGTCCTTGCGCATCTGCTCGAGCTGCGCGTCCCCGAGTTTCCGCAGAACCTTCACCTTCCGGGCGGCGTCGTTCTCCCGATTGAACTGGGCTTCGAGCTGGGCGATGTTCTCCTGTCCACGCGCGGCTGGAAGTAGAAACGCCGAGAGCATGGCAGCGGCGAGCAGGCGGCGCCGAGACGAGCCCAGCATGGCTATCCTACCTCTTTTTCTTCTGAAGCTCCTGCGTGAGGATGCGGATACGCTGCCGGGCCTGGAAACTCTGGTTTTCGCTGCGGCCCTGATCCAGGGCCAGGAACTTTTCATACCCGGCCACGGCTTCTTCCTTCCTGGCTAGTTTATCGTAACAGGTGGCCCGAACAAACCACGAACCGGCGCTGGGTGGCTCACGCTGGGCCAACAGGTCAAGCGCGGTGAGGGTTGCCGCGCAGTTCTGCGCGAGGTAATAGACGTCCACCAGATCGCGCAGCGCGTCGGTCGAGTTGCGGTCGAGCTGCAACGCCTGTCGCAGTTCGCGCTCGGCCGCCGGGAAGTCTCTTTTTTCGAGCCACACTCTTCCCAGCCGCGCGTGCAAGTCGGCATCCCGCGGCGCAAGCGCGAGGGCCTTCTGCAAGGCCTCGGCCGCGGACGTCCACTGTTTCTGCGCTAGGTAGATTTCCGCGCGCAGCCGGGCGCCGGCGAGCGTAGGCGGCGCGAGCGCATCGCTGCGGTCGAGCTCGCCGAGCGCTTCGTCGTAGCGCTTCAGCTCGGCCAGAATCGAGGCGCGCTGCACCCGGGCGTCGCGGTCCTGCGGCTGGAGCTTGAGATAGGCGGCGAATTCAGCCGCGGCAGCCTCCTGTTTTTTCTGCGACAGCAGGCTTTCCGCTAGGCCCAGCCGCGCAGGAGCGGAATTAGGATTGAGGCCCAGGGCCCCGCGAAAGTGCGATTCGGCGTCCGCGGCGCGGCTGCTGGCGAGCAGCGCGCGGCCCAGGGCGAAGCGGATCTGGAAATTCTTAGAGTCCAGACGCTCGGCGGCCTCGTATTCTTCGATGGCACTGGCGAGATTGCCCGCGCGCTCGAGCGCCAGCCCCCTGAGGAATCGTGGACGAGGCTGATCGGGCAGCAACTCCGCGGCGCGGCGAAAGGGCTCGACTGCGGCAGCCGGCTCGCGGTCGAGCAGAACCAGGCCCAGGTTCAGATAGGCGGCGACGAGCTTCGGGTTGAGGGCAATCGCGCGGTTGTACTCAGACTTCGCCGCATCCCAGCGCTCCAGTGCGGAGAAAGCGTAGCCGAGTTGAAAGTGTGCGGTCGCATCTTCGGGCCGCTGCGCCAGATAACTCTGGAGGGGCGGCACGGCCGTCGCGTAGTCTTTTTTCTCGATGGCGTCTTCGGCCTGGCGCAGCAGCGCGGCGAGCGGGTCGGCAGGCTGCTCTTTCTTACGCGCTGCAGGGTGCGGCGTTCTTTGCGCGCCCTGCGCCGCGGCAGAGTTTGGAAGTCCCAAAGCGAGCAAGAGCAGCACAGCAGCGGCCGGTTTCTCGCGTGCCGTCATCGAGGCGTGTGCGGCCGGGCGCCGGATTGATTGTTGAGCACGCGCGCCAGGAATTTGCCGGTATAGGAATGCGGGTTGCGCGCCACCTGCTCCGGCGTGCCGGTGGCCACCACGCGCCCACCGCGCTCGCCGCCTTCGGGGCCCAGGTCGATCACCCAGTCCGCCGACTTGACGACGTCGAGGTTGTGCTCGATGACGAGCAGCGAGGCGCCGCCCTCCAGCAGCTTGCGGAACGCCGTGAGCAGCTTCTGAATATCGTCGAAGTGCAAGCCGGTGGTGGGCTCGTCGAAAATGTACAAGACGCCCTCGTTCGCCTGGCGGATAAGATGCGCGGCCAGTTTCAGCCGTTGTGCCTCGCCGCCCGAGAGCGTGGTTGCCGACTGGCCCAGCCGCAGGTAACCCAGCCCCACCTCGTCGAGGATTCTCAGCTTCGAGATCACTTTGGGCACGTTCGCAAAGAACGCCAGGGCTTCGCGCACGGTGAGCTGCAAGACTTCGTGGATGTTTTTCTCGCGGTAGCGCACTTCGAGCACGCTGCTCTTGAAGCGCGTGCCGCGGCAGTCCTCGCACACCAGCTCGACGTCGGCCAGGAACTGCATCTCGACGGTGACGGTGCCGTCGCCCTGACAGGCCTCGCAGCGCCCGCCGGGGATGTTGAACGAGAAGTGGCCGGTGGTGTAGCCGCGCTTCTTGGCCTCTGGCGTCGAGGCAAAGACCTCGCGAATCGCGTCGAAGGCTTTCAAGTAAGTGGAAGGGTTGGAACGCGGCGTGCGCCCGATCGGCGACTGATCCACGATGACGATTTCCGCAAGCTGCGCGTCGCCTTCGATCCGGTCGCACAGGTCTTTCAGGTTTCCGCCGGCGCGCTTGGCCTGAAGCGCTTTGTAAAGCACGTCGTACACGAGCGTGGATTTGCCGGAGCCGGAAACGCCGGTGATGGCCACCATCATGCCCAGCGGGATCATCAGGTCGAGGTTCCGCAGATTGTGCTGGCGGGCGCCGAAGATGCGCAGGAGTTTGCCGTTGGGTTTGTGGCGCAGCGACGGCACGGGAATCCGCAGTTCGCCGTTCAGGTAGCGCGCGGTGAGAGAGCGCGCCTCGCCCGGCAGCCGCTCGCGCGGGCCCGCAAAGAGGATGCGGCCGCCCTGCTCGCCGGCCCCGGGTCCCAGGTCGAGCACGTAGTCGGCGGCGGCGATCGTGTCGGGGTCGTGTTCGACCACGAGGATGGTGTTGCCCAGGTCGCGCAGCGACTTCAGGATGTCGATCAGTCGGTGGGTGTCGCGCGGATGCAGGCCTATGGAAGGCTCGTCGAGCACGTAGAGCGCTCCCACCAGTTGCGAGCCGAGCGAGGTGGCCAGTTGAATGCGCTGGGCCTCACCGCCCGCAAGCGTCGAGGTCAACCGATCCAGGGTGAGGTAGTCGAGCCCCACGGCATCGAGGAAGTGCAGGCGCTGCTGGATTTCCTCCAAAACTTTTTCCGCAATTTTCTCCTGCGCCTCGCTCAGCCGGAGATGGACGAAGAAGTGGCGCGCATCGGCCACGGTCATCTGGCAGACCTCGGTGATGGGTTTGCCTTCGATGCGCACGGCGCGCGCCTCTTCGCGCAGTCGCGTGCCAGCGCACTCCGGGCAGGTGGCGTAGCCGCGGTAGCGGCTGAGGAAGACGCGCACGTGCAGCTTGTATTTCTTGCGCTCGAGCCAATTGAAGAAGCCCTTCACGCCGGGGAACTTGGCTTCGGGATCGCCTTGTAGGATCAGGGCGCGGTGCTGCGCAGAGAGCTGGCGGAAGGACACGTCGAGCGGGATGCCTTTCGAGCGGGCGTAGCGTTTCAGGTCCTGTAGCAGGGAGCGGTAGCGCGGCTTCGTCCACGGCGCGATGGCGCCGTCATTCAGCGACTTGCCGCGGTCAGGGATCACCAGGTCGAGGTCGAAATCAATCGTGTTGCCGAACCCCTGGCAGCGCGGGCAGGCGCCGTACGGGCTGTTGAAGGAAAACAGGCGCGGCTCGGGCTCCTGGTAAACGACTCCACAGTTCTTGCACTCGAAGCGCTCGTTGAAAACCATCCGCTCCGGCTTGTCAGCGGGACTCTCCGCCAGAAACTCGACGGTGGCCTCGCCCTGTCCTTCGCGGTAGCAGATCTCGATCGAATCAATCAGCCGCGAGCGCGCTTCCGGCGAAACGCTGAGGCGGTCCACCAGCACAAAAACGGGTTTCGCAAAATCCAGGTCGAGTAGCGTTTCGGGCGACGCGAACTCATGCACCCGGCCTGCCTGGTAGAGGCGGTTGAAGCCACGCTTCTGCAGCTCGGTGAGCGTTTCCTGGATGGTCCCGCCGGTTGGCTTCGCCGCTTTTCGGGCAGCTCCCTTGCGGCCCGACTCCCCGAGCAAGAGCGCGTAAAGCACGTAGAGGCGCCGGCCCGCCGGCCGGGCCAGCACCCGGCCGGCAATCTCGTCAGTGGTGTCCTTGCGGACTTCTGCACCGCATTTGGTGCAAATCGTGTGCCCCACACGCGCGTAGAGCAGCCGGAGGTAATCGTAGATTTCTGTGGCCGTGGCCACGGTCGAGCGCGGGTTGCGCGTGGCGTTCTTTTGCTTGATGGCGATGGCGGGAGCGATGCCGGAAATCTCGTCCACGTCCGGCTTCTCGATGCGTTCCAGGAACTGCCGGGCGTAGGCGGAGAGCGACTCGATATAGCGCCGCTGGCCTTCGGCGTAGATGGTGTCAAATGCGAGGCTCGATTTGCCCGAGCCGCTCACGCCGGTCACGACCGTGATGGCGCCGTGCGGGATGTCGAAGTCAATATTCTTGAGGTTGTGGACGCGCGCGCCGCGGACGCGAATCGTCTCCTGATCCTCGCCTGGCACGGGCACCTTCTCGGTGGCCAAGGAAAGCCTCTACAGTCGGTTCAGGCACTGTCTGACCAAACTTGAAATTATACGTCGTGGGAATGCTGCGGGCAACGCCACCTCGGCCGCGCTTTTTTTCCTCGCCGGCGCCTTGTGGTAGATTGGGCATGCATTCGGCAGAGGTGGGCCGGTCTTCGGACCCGCAGAGTTTAGAAGACCCCCGCCCCCGAAGAGGCGAGCTCCAGGGCGGAAATTGTCCGGGGAACATTTTGGGTCCATTTGATCGCGTGATTTGGATCGTGCTGGACAGCGTGGGCATCGGCCCGCTGCCCGACGCGGCGGACTATGGCGATGTGGGGCGCGACACGCTGGGCCATATCGCCCGGGCGCGGCCGCTGCGCTTGCCCCATCTGGTGCGGCTGGGTCTAGCCAACATCAAGCCATTGACGCATCTGGACCCGCCGGCCCGGCCCGATGGTGCGTTCGGGAAAGGCGCGACGCACTCGCCCGGCAAAGACACCACCACAGGCCACTGGGAGATGGCCGGAATCTGGCTCGCCCACGCCTTTCCTGTCTATCCCCACGGCTTTCCCCGCGAGCTCATCGAGCAATTCGAAAGAGCGATCGGCCGGAAGACGCTCGGGAACAAGCCGGCTTCGGGGACGGAAATTATCAAGGAGCTCGGCGAAGAGCACGTGCGCACGGGCTTGCCGATCGTGTACACCTCCGGCGACAGCGTCTTCCAGATTGCCGCGCACGAAGAGGTGATCCCCATCGCGGAGTTGTACCGGATGTGCGAGATCGCGCGGAAGCTGCTCGACGGGCGGCACCGGGTGGGCCGCGTGATCGCGCGACCGTTCGTGGGCACGCCCGGCAACTTCCGGCGCACCGAGCGGCGGCACGACTACGCCGTGGAGCCGCCGCGGCCGATGCTGCTCGACGTCCTGGCCGAGAGGAAGGTTCCGGTGCTGGGCATCGGGAAAATCCACGACATTTACAACGGCCGCGGCGTGGAGCACTACGTCACCACCAAGAACAATTCCGACGGCATGGAGAAGCTGCGGTCCGCGCTGCGCCGGCAAGGCGTGGGCCTCGTCTTCGCCAACCTGGTGGACTTCGACATGCTCTACGGCCACCGCAAAGAGGTGGAAGGCTTCGCTCGCTCGCTCGAAGAGTTTGACGTCCTGCTCGGCCCGCTGCTCGAGGAGATGCCTCCGCGCGACCTGTTGCTGATCACCGCCGACCACGGCTGCGATCCCGACGCGTGCTCGCCTTCCACCGACCACTCTCGCGAGTACGTGCCCATCGTCGCCTACAGCCCTGGCGGGAAGCGCGGCGTCAACCTTGGCGTGCGCCAGACGCTGGCGGATATGGGGCAGACGGTGGCGGAGAACTTCGGCGGGACGATCCCCCACGGCACCAGCTTTCTTTCCCTGATTTCCGCGAACTGACACCTGCCTGGTTCGTGCTTTCGCCTTGTCCAGCGCCGCGACGTGTCCCTGAGGCCCGGCTCGGCCGGGGCCGAAGGGTCTCAGCCAACAATTACGGTTGGGATGCTTCGGCCTCCAACGCGGTCGGAGCCTCAGTTCGACAGGTTTGTGTGTTTTCTGCGGCGGTCAGTCGCCGGCGGAGGCTCGCTGGGCGTAGTACCCGGTGCGCGTGCGCACGGAGAGCTTTCCGCGCCCGCGCGGCGCAATGACGTCCACGTGCACGCTGCGGAAGGAGCCGTCCTTGGCTGCGTTGCTCGGGTAGTAGGCCAGGGTGTACTGGTTACGGAGATCGTGGGCGATCTGGGTGCAGATGGCTTCGGTATCCTGCACGCCCTCGGGGAAGAAGGCCAGCCCGCCGGTGGCCTCGGCCAACTGCGTCAGCGCCTGCCGAGCGCGTTTGGCTGAGCGCTTGCTTTCCTGACTGAGCAAGCCAATGGCGTAGATCAGCGCATTGGACTGCTGCGCCTCCTGCACGGTGGCTGTCAGAGTCTTCCGGCTGGCGTTGTCTTCGCCGTCGGTGATGACCAGCAGGACCTTCTTGTCTTTCGTGCCCTTCTTCAGGTGGTCGAGCGAGCCGATAATGGCGTCGTAGAGCGCAGTGCTGCCGCGCGAGTCAATGCGTTCGAGCGCCTCTTTCAGCTCGTTCAAGTCGTTGGTGAAGTCCTTGTCGGTGTCGAGGTAGTAGTCGTCGTTGAAGTTGACGACGAAGGCCTCGTCGTCGGGGTTGCTGGTCTTAACAAACGTAAGCGCGGCAGCGTTCACGCGCGGCCGCTTGTCGCGCATGCTGCCGCTGTTATCAATCACCAGCCCGACGCTGACCGGGATGTCTTCCCGCTTGAAGATGGAAACTTTCTGCTCCACCTTGTCTTCGTAGACGCGGAAGTTGTCCTGCTTGAGGTCAGGGACAAATCGCCCGCGGTCGTCGAGCACCGAGGCGTGGAGCACCACTAGGTTGACGTCGCGACGGATGCGGTAGTCGTCGCTCTTCTGTGCGGGCGCCGGCGGTTGCTGGGCGCGCGCCCCGCCGGCCCACAGGACGATCAGAGTCAAAATGACAGCGGAAGAAATTAGGGAAAACAGGCCCAGCCTAGTGGCTGGGGGAATAGTAGCCGGTCTTGGCGTACACGCTGAGGGGAGGGAGCCCCTTGGGTGGGCGCAATTTGACTTTGATCTTTCGCCACTTTCCATCGCGGGTGCGGTTGCTTGGTTTATATCCCAGAACATATTGGTTGCGCAGCTCCATGCCGATCTTGGCGGCCGTGTCGGGCAGGTCGTTGAGGTTCTCCACCGGAAAAGCCCGCCCGCCGGTCATTTCGGTCATTTCCGTCAGCAGCGACGGCCCGTTCAGTTCTTCCGGTGTGCGGTTCCGGTAACCGAGCGGGTCGTAGATGCCGATGGCATAGATCTGGACGTCTGCCTCCTTGACGTAGTTTTTGATGTCGCCTTCATTGTACCGGCTATGATTATCGCCGCCATCCGATATGATGAGCAAGGCCTTCTTGGCGTTGTGTGCACCCCGCATCTGGCTCAGGCCGAGATAGACGGCGTCGAGCAGCGCCGTGCGCCCGTGCGCCGTGGTGTACATCAGCCGGTTCTGCAAATCCTCCACGCTGGTGGTGAAACGGCTGGTGAGCTGCGCGCGATCGTTGAAGCTCACCAGAAAAAATTCGTCCTGCGGGTTGGCCGTCTTAAAGAACTGCACCGCGGCGAGCCGCGCCTTGTCCACCTTGTTGGACATGCTGCCGCTCATATCGAAGATCACGCCGATGGAGATGGGCACGTCCTCGCCGGAGAAATGTACGATTTCCTGTTCCGTATTGTCTTCTAAGGCGCGGAAGTTTTCTTTCTCGAGGCCCGTCACCAAGCGATTGAAGGGATCGGTCACCGTGACGTTGACCAGCACCATGTCCACGTCCACGCGGATGGTGCGGTCGGGGCTGCGCGGGCTCTCTGCGGAAGACTTGGCAATGTCATTCTCGGGGGTGATCGGCCCGGTTTTCTGGCCGTAGGCTGGAACGACCAGCAACGCACAGGCGAGCAGCAGGCACAACCGAACGTAAACCCTTCCGCAGTCCGCCTTCACCGCTCCCCCCTACCGGGCAGCATTACCCGGCGGTTGCGGTTTCGCCGCGTGAGTGGCAGTACACCCATTCTAGCACCGCCGGGAGTCAAAGCAAATTGCACACCGTTCTGGGACCAGCGGCTACGCAGGCAGTACGATGGGCGGTGTGGTGGTTTGCTCCCCGAAAACTGCTCCAGTTGAAATGTGACCCGACCGGCCCACGCACCTGCAAACATATGCCCAGGATGGAATCCCGTGGATTGGACGAGGCAGGGAGAAAGTCCTTTCCCAGATTGTCCGCGACTAATCAAGAGTTGTCCCTCACCACAGGCTCGCGCGGTCTCCCCAGTTCGGCAAGGATCGATTCCCAACTCTTTCGCTCGCGCGCCGGATCGACCAGCGACTTCAAGCTCGCGCACCGCTGCCTGAGGTCCCTATAGAACGCGGCGTCCGATTCGGTGCGCAGCAGAAGCTCGCGCAGCGCCTGCGTATCTCCCACCGGGAAGTAACCGGGATAGTCCTGGCCGAGAAGCCCGATCGAGCCGGCGATTCGCGAGGAAACCACCGGCACGCACGCCGCCAGGGCCTCGCTGACGACGTTGGCGCCGCCTTCGAGACGCGAGGTGAGCGCAAGCAGGCGAGATCGGGCGAGCAGCTTGAGGGCTTCCGGGCGCGGCAGGTCTCCCAACCACTGGTAACGCTCGTTGCGCGCTTGTTCGGTGCGGGCTGCCTCAGCCATATCGGGGTCGAGCGCTGCTCCCGCGTGTACAACCCGAATGCGGGAAGAGGCCGGCAGCGCGCGCACGGCGTAAGCGGTTTGAAGCGGGTCTTTCACCGGGCGTAGGTGGGCGAGCGCACAAACCTGAAAAACATTGGGGTCGGGAGAATCCGCATTCGGAGGCGGCTCCGCCGACTGGTAGATCACGCGGAGCTTGGCGCGCGCGTGTTCGGGAAGCGCATCGCTTGCGAGCGGCTGCAAGGCCACCAGGTGCGAGGCTAGCTCGAGCGCGGTTTTCGCTTCCATGCTGGTCTCGAGGTCGGCGTAGAGGTCCGTGCCGGTCAGCGCAACGATCAGAGGTGCCTCCGCGCGCACGCCCCGGAAGCGTTCGATGGAAGCGAAACTCCGGCGCGCGTGGAGCGCGACCAAAATGTCGCAGGGCTCGCCCTGCCACTCCTGCGCGACGCTGACCTCATGTCCTAGGTCGCTCAGGAGCTGGGCCCAGCGTTCCGCGGTGGTGCGGTTTCCGTGATGCGACCCGGGTGGCGCGGGGGTGACGATGTGGATCTTCACAGGCGAGAGGATACCTTGCTATTCGAGCCGGCAGGTGCGAAATCCCGCCCAGACGTCGCGCCGGTGCGGCTGGTAAAAATTCCGCCAGGTGTTGCGCAGAAGTCGCGGCTGCGTGGTCCAGGCGCCGCCGCGCAGCACTTTGTGCGTGCCGAACCAGGGCTGCGAGTATTCCTTGTAGGGATCCACAACGAATCCCGGATACGGCCCGAAATTACTGCTGGTCCACTCCCAGACATTACCGATCATCTGGCGGCAGCCGAAGGCGCTGTCGCCCGCCGCCAGCGCGCCCACGTCCACGGCCCCCATCGCGCGCCAGCCGAGGTTGGCATGGTCCCGCGTCGGAGGATCGTTGCCCCAGGGGAAGCGACGCTTCGCCTCGGTGAGGCCACGACCGGCAGCCGCCGGCTCAGCCGAAGCAGCCGCCTCCCATTCCGCCTCGGTCGGCAGCCGCCTGCCTGCCCATTTGCAGTAGGCTTCCGCTTCCCAACAGTTGACGTGCAGCACCGGCCGATGCGGCTCGAGCGGCACCCAGCCGTTGAAGTCGCGCCGCAGCCATCGGCCGCCGCCTTCCTGCTCCCAGTAGACAGGATGCGCAGCGCCAGCGCTCTCCTGCCAGCGCCAGCCTTCTTCGCTCCAGAGTTCACGGCGCTCGTAGCCGCGGTCTTCGACGAGGGCCGCGAACTCGGCCTGCGTCACCGCCGCCCGCGCAATCGCGAACGGCCGGATCTCGACCGCATGCGCCCACTTCTCGTTGTCGAAGACGAAGGGCTCGCCGCGCAAGGCGCCCAGCAGGAATCGTCCGCCGGGAATCTCGACATCGCCTGGCAGGGGGCCGGCCGTGGCGGACGTCTTTCCGCCGGAAGACGACGGGGCTCGCGCGCCATCGGCGGAGAAAACTGGCGGCGGATAGGCTAGGGTCTGCCGGGTGTAGGTGAACGCTTCGGTGTGCATGTCCTCATGGAAGATGGAGAGGAGGACGAAGTAGCGCTGCTGGTCGTCCACCTTGCCGGCCTCGATGCGCTCGATCACGTGGTCGCGGACCGCACGCAGGTAGGCGAGGGTCTGCTCGCGCGAGGGCAGAGGCAGGGCCCACCGCGTATCGTGCGCGATAGCGGCCGAATCATAGAGCGCGTCGGAATCGGCGCGGATCGGCCGCTCGCCCGCGGCGTGCCGCAGCGCCCACTTCTCCTGGAACCACGCGACGTGGCCGATCTCCCAGAGGAAGGGGTTGATGATGGTGAGCTGCGGGCCCATCAGCTGCTCATCGGTCAGGTCGGCGACCAGATCCATCGTGCGCTGTCGTGCGTCACGGACCCACGCAGCCAGTTCGGCATGTGTCATCTTCGTCGCGCGCTCGCGGTCCGCCTATTCTATCCGGGGCCACGACCGGCAGCAAGGCGACGCGCCAGCCGTGGATGCCGCTGCGACCAGCGCCGGCGCGCATCCGCATCACGCGGTGCATCGTCATCACTTCCACCCCCACCCCGCGCCGCACCCGCTGCATCGCCGGGATCCAGTCTGGCCGCTCCGTCCTCGTTTCCCGCGCTCCTCGCGGCGACTGCTCGATCCCGTCAATCCCTGCCTACTCGGACTTGAATTGCCCGGGCTGTTAGCAGTATGGTCTGGCGCGGAGAAAGAATCGAGACTGCACCTTCCTGGCGAGGAAGAACTGGTGGGCTTCAAAGCCAGCACGCGTGATGCGGGCGATATAACGGTGATTGATACGGGTGGAAGCCTGACGCTCGGCGCGGGCGGCACCATCCTCCGCGACCTCGTGCACGTGCACGTCAGCAAGGGCCGGAAGAAGTTCGTGGTCATCCTGCGCGAAGTGGATTATATCGACAGCTTCGGCATCGGCGAGCTGGTGCGTTGCTACGCCACGGTTCGCAACCAGGGCGGCGAGATGGTGCTCTCGCAAGTGTCCACGAAAGTTCGCGCCTTGCTCGAAATCACGAGACTTCACACCCTCTTCGAAATGCACGCGGACGAGCAGACTGCCCTTCGCCGTTTCCTTTAACCTTTCTTCTGCGGCTTGGCACTCGTCCCGTGGCGAGAGTACGTCTCGGGAACCCAACACATTCTGGCAGGAGGAACAGACTACCATGCGCCGGTGTATTGTTCCTGGCGGCTGTGGTGTGCTTGGCGGCGGTCACCGCCATGCTGGACCGCCTCCTGCACCACGGGCATGTGCTCAAGTGCGGTCCGCGGAGCTGGCGCACCAAAACCGACTTGCCACCACAGGAGGCGGCAGGGTAGAACAACTAGGACATATCTCAAATGAGCGTTCGGAAAGGACCAAGCATGGACGTGTTGACGATAGTTCGAGTCGTCGCAGTCGTCTGTACAGGTTTGCTGGCTGGCATCTTTTTAGGGCATCGCGCAGGCGCGTACTATGCCCTTAAGGAGATCAGCGTATCGAGCTTCGTGCAATTTCAGCAAGTGGTGCACGTGCATTTCGTCAGGTTCATGCCGCCCTTGGTCCTGACCGCTCTGCTGGCAGCGCTTGCATGGCTGCTCATGGTGAGGTCACACTGGAGATCAGCGGAGTTCTGGCTCATCGCAGCGTCCACGTGCGGAATCGCTCTCATCGCCGCAATGACTCGTGCTGTGAACGTTCCCCTTAACAATCAGCTCATGACTTGGAACATCGCCACTCCGCCGAGCAATGTAAGAGAAACATGGGCGTCCTGGGATCGTGTTAACACGATCCGCACTTTTGTTGCGGCGGGAGGTCTCATCCTCGAGGCCCTGGCCTTGAGTCTAAGGGCCTCGACTGGTCGGCTTTGAATCCTGCAACGTGCCGCGCCGCTGACGAGCAGACTGCCCTTCGCCGTTTCCTCTAGCCTTTCTTCTGCAGCTTGGCACTCGTCCCGCCGCGAGAGTACGTTCTGCCCGTTTCGGGAACCCAACAGGGCATACTGAGGAATTGGTGGATGGGACTAGCCCCGCAGATAAGCTGCTACGTGCTTAGCTTACTCGAAGTCAAAGTGGCGGGGCCGACGAGACTCGAACTCGCGACCTCCTGCGTGACAGGCAGGCGTTCTAACCAGCTGAACTACGGCCCCGCTTGGCGCTGAATGGCTGGTGGGCAGTGTCCGATTCGAACGGACGACCTTCCGGGTGTAAACCGGACGCTCTCACCGCTGAGCTAACCGCCCCGCATCATCGTACAAGAAGCCCTGCGCAGCGTCAACGCGGCCCTTTCCTTGACAGTTTTTGCAGCGAAACAGTAGACTGAGTTGTTTGGACTTCTCTCCAGGAGTGAACTCGGGATGCTGCTCTCACGCGATTTTGTCGGATACATGGCGGGCGAAGTGGTGAAGCGTCTGGTCGCCGGCCAAATGATCGAGACAACCTCGGCCGAATCATTGACCCAGCGCGTCCGCCAGACTATGCGGGAAGAACTGAGCGTGGAGGATCGCCTGAACGAGGAAGTGCGGCAGATCTTGAGCCAGTACACCGACGAGATGCGCCGCTCCGGAGCCTCCTATCAGGAGATGTACAAGAAGGTAAAAGCGCAGCTTGCCCGGGAGAGGAAGCTCACCCTCCGCTAGGGCAGCGAACAGGGAAGGGAATGCGCCTGAGCCGCGAAAAAGTCGTTCGCCTCTCCCACGCCATCACCGACGTCTTGGTGGCGAGCGACGACGTGCAGTTCATCGAGGACCGCGACACCATCCGCCAGCAAATCGTGCTCATCCTCCAGGCCATGCTCAAGGAAGAAGAGCAGGTGGACGCCGAGGCCCGCCGCAAAATCGGCTCGCAGAAGAAGGAGATTCTCGAGGGCAGCGAGGAGTGGGACATCCTCTACCGCAAGTATTATTCCGAGGAAATGAAACGGATGGGGGTCGTACACCTGGGGACTCGGGAATAAAAAAGGGACGGCCCCAGCGGGCCACCCCTCTTCGTTTTTCTGAACCTGGTTACGGGCGCTTCTTCAGCACCGGTCGATCGTCATCCTGGTCGTCGCCCTTCTGTTGGTCTTTGCCCTTCTTGTCCTTATCCTGTTCGGTACGCTTGCGGAGCGTGGGCTTGTCGGAGTTCTGGTCCTGCGCCTTGCGGGTGTATTGCAGCGCGCGCAGGCGGGCCTTGACCGTGTCGAATTCGGAGGTCGAGACGATGTACTGCTCCCGCGCCGGCAGGATGGTGGCGATTTCCTTCTGCGTGTTCTGGATGCGCTCAGGGGTCGGCGGGTGCGTCGAGAAGACCTTGGGGATGCTCCCCGGCTTGCGGCGCTCCTCGGCCTGAATCTTCTCAAAGAAGCTGACGTAGGAGTTCGGGTCGTACCCGGCCTTGTACATGTACTGCAGGCCCAGGTAGTCGGCTTGGCGCTCGGCGTCGCGCGAGAACTTCAGGTACGACAAGGGGATCAGAAAGTTCATACCCTGGTAGATGCCGTACCCGGTCCATCCGCCCGGCCCCAACAGGATCAGCGGGATCATGGCGAGTTGGGTGAGCTCGCCCTTGGTGGCGTTCTTGGTGCCGTGGCGCGCGGCGACGTGCGCGATCTCATGCGCCATCACGCCGGCGAGTTCGGATTCCTCGTCGGCGCGCAGGACCAGGCCGCTGTTCACGTAGAAGAAGCCGCCGGGCAGGGCAAAGGCGTTGATCTCGTCGGAATCGATCACCTTGATGGTGAAGGGCACGCGCGCGTCGGAGTTGCGCACTAGGTTCTGGCCCACGCGGTTGACGAACTCCACGATCACCGGATCGTCCACCAGCTTGGCCGACCGCTCGACCTCCTGCGCCAGTTGCTTGCCGATGGCGATTTCCCGTTCCAGGGAGTAAAGGTTGAGGCCCTTGCCGACGTTGCGGTTTCCGATCTGATTGACGTCGGACTTGGAATCCTTCTTCTCTTGTTTATCTTGCTGGTCTTGCGGCGCAGCAAAAGCCAGGCCGAGAGTCAGCAGGCAGGCTACCAAGCCAACCGCGAGCCGCCCAAGGAGTCGCTTCATTTCCCCCTCCGCACCGCGTCACTCCGCATTATACACCCACAACCGGCCGGGACATGGTTCCGAAGCTTAGATGTACCGGGCCACCAACGCGTTTCCTCGAATTTCTGCCCGGCCTCGCCGGCCGCCGCCCCCCAGGAAACCGCAGCGCCGCCGGCATTGACATGCTTGCGGGCTCCCTCGTACATTCACACGAGTGATGCCCGTCCGTCGAATCCAGGTCGGCCAGGTGTGGAACAAGAACGATACGGGAGAAGGCTATTTGGTGACCAAACTCTACACCGAAGCCCTGACGACCGTCGCCGTGGTGCGCAAAACCGGCGCGGAAACTGAAGCCCTGCTGCGCGTCAAAGTCGAGCGCGACGCCAATGGCCAGACCCTGCCTGGATTCTCCTATATGCAGGAGTTCGACGAGTTCTAAGGCATCGGCTTTCTGCGCCGCACTTAGAAAGCAACTGCGCGACATCCTGGAGGTTGCTGACGCCAATGACGATCCGGTTGTTCGTGGCGACGTAGCTGAAGTTGGCGTTTACGCCGGCGTCCGCGATGCGTCGGAAGATGAGGGCTGCTTCTCCGGGGCGGTCCTCCACGTCCACGACCAGCACCTATTGCTCGCCGCGGACCTGCAGCCCCGCGGCCTGGAGCGCCCGCCGCGTGGCCTGGGCGTCTTCCGTCAGCACATGCGGGCTTCCCTCAATCTCAGCGTAGCCCTCGATGCTGATGCCGGCCTTGGCGATTGCCTCGATGGCCTTGGCGAGCGTGCCCGGGCGATCCTCCCGCTTGTGCCTCCTTGTTTGCTTCCGTCCCGCCCGCCGCGGAGTATAGCGCAGTCTAAATTGAGCGCACGGGGAGTTTGACCACGTCGTCCACCTGCATCACTTCGCGCACCAGAAACGGCTCGGCGTACTCGACGCCGACCATCTGGCCGTAGTAGCGGGCGATCAGGTGGACTTCCTGCTCGAGTTGGTCGAGCGGCAGATGAACCTTGGAGGGGCGCTCGCGCTTAGGCGGCCGGAACTGCGAGGCGTAGGCGAGGATCGCGCGGCGACGCCGTTCGAATTGCTTGGTGATGTCCACAACGAAAGTGGGCGGGACAGGATAATACACCGTCGAATAGAGGATCTTGAACGGCCGGAACGCCTGACCCTCGAGCGGCAATTGCTTGAGTCCAGCCAGAAAGCAGCCCTCGTAGGCCAACTTGGCAGCGGTGTAGTGGTCCGGATGGCGGCCTTCCCAGTAGGGCAGAATGACCGTGTGCGGCTTGAGCGCGCGGATCTTCCTGGCGACGGCCAGCTTGTTTTCCTCGTTGACTTCGAGGCGCGCATCCGGCAGGCCGAGGTTTTCGCGGAGGCGCACACCGAGGATGCGCGCCGCGGCGGCGGCTTCGCGCTGGCGGATTTCGGCCGTGCCGCGCGAGCCCATTTCGCCCTCGGTGAGGTCCAGAATACCCACCTTGTGGCCGCGCTGGACCATTTTGATCAGCGTTCCGCCGCAGGTCAGTTCCACGTCGTCGGGATGCGCCGCGATGGCGAGCAGGTCGAGTTTCATCATTCCTCCCAGGTAGCGCCGGCGTCTCGCCGACTGCTTCTGTGGCATCACCGCCGGAAGGCTCCGTGCCAATGGCGACCGACGGATTCTAGGCGCGGGCGGCCGTGGCGTCAAAGCCTCGATGGAGACTGCCTGCCGGAATGGTATGCTTCCGTCGAAATCGTTCGAGGAGGCTTGCCATGGGAGGAGTGCCGCTCGAAGGCCAGGTGGCGCTAGTGACGGGTGCGGCACGGCGGATCGGGCGCAGCATCGCGCTCCGGCTTGCGGCCGAAGGAGCCGATGTGGTGGTGAACTACCGCACCTCGAAGACCGAGGCCCAGCAGGTGGTGCGCAAGATCGCTGCAAGCGGCCGCCGCGCTCTGGCCTGGCAGGCCGACGTCTCCCGCGGCGAGGAAGTCCGCCGGATGTTTGCCGAGGTCGAGCGGGCTTTCGGGCGGCTGGACATCCTGGTGAACAACGCAGGGATGTTCTTCCCGGCGCCGTTCGACCAATTGACCGAAGAGCAGTGGGACACGATTCTCGCGACGAACCTCAAGGCACAGTTCCTCTGCGCGCAGGCCGCCGCGCCGCTGATGAAGCGCCAGGGCCGTGGACGCATCATCAACCTGTCCTCCATCGGTGGCCTTCTGGTGTGGCCGAAGTACATGCACTACTGCGTTTCTAAAGCAGGTGCGATCATGCTGACGCGTTGCCTGGCGCGCGCCCTGGCTCCGGAAATCACCGTGAACAGCGTGGCGCCGGGCACGATCCAGTTTCCGGGCGAGCCGCCGGATGAGGACTACATCCGCCGCGCGCCGCTTGGCAGAACCGGTCGAGCCGAAGATATTGCTGGCGCAGTCGTGTTTCTGGCCCAGGCGGAGTTCATCACCGGGCAGGTCTTTGTGGTGGATGGCGGCCGCACTCTTGTGTAGCGGTTCTCCTGTGGCGGCGGGCTTTCGCCCGGTTTATGGGGGCACCTAATAGGCGGCCAATTTCTCCATGGCCGCGACAACATTGTCGGTATCCACTAGGAAGAACTTTTGGAGCGGCGGGCTGAACGGAATCATGGGGATGTCAGGCCCCGTGACGCGAACCACCGGGCCATCCAGGTACTCAAAAGCCTCTTCGCTGACGATGGCGGCGATTTCTGCGCCGATCCCCAGCGTGCGCTTGTCCTCGTGGAAGATCAGGCACTTGCTGGTCTTCTTGACGGAGTTGAGGATTGTGTCTTTGTCCAGCGGAGACAGCGTGCGCAAGTCGATCACTTCGGCTTCCACGCCGCGTTTCGACAGCGCCTCGGCCGCCTCCAGCGCGACGTGCGTCATGAAGCCGTAGCTGAGCACGGTCATATCCTTGCCCTCGCGGCGGATCGCCGCGGGACCGATGGGCACGGTGTAGTTCCCTTCGGGAACCTCGCCCTTGATCGTGCGGTAGAGCTTCTTGTGCTCGAAAAACAGGACGGGGCCGGGATCGCGAATGGCCGCGAGCAACATGCCCTTGGCGTCGTGCGGAGTTGAGGGCATCACCACCTTCAGCCCGGGCTCGTGGACGAACCACGCCGCGTTTTCCTGCGAGTGGTATAGCCCGCCGCCCACACCGCCGCCGCAGCAAATGCGGATAGTGATCGGGCAACTGAAGCCGCCGGCGCTGCGGTAGTGGAGCTTCGACGCGTTCTGGACGATCTGGTCCATGGCCACGGTGATGAAATCGGTGAACTGGATTTCCGGGACGGGGCGCAACCCCACCATGGAGGAGCCGATGGCAGCGGCGACGATGATGCCTTCCGCCAGCGGCGTATCCAGCACGCGGTCTTCGCCGAATTTTTCGTGCAGGCCCGCGGTGGCTTTGAAGACGCCGCCCGACACACCGATATCCTCTCCCAGGATGAAGACGCGTTCGTCGCGCTCCATCTCCTGGTGCAGCGCCTCGGTGATCGCCTCGATGAACGCGAGTGTGCGCGCCATCCCCGGCTTACTCTCCCTTCGTCCAGACGAAGTTCAGGGCTTCTTCCGGCTCGGGGTAGGGACTTTGGTCGGCAAAGTCCACGGCTTCGTTGATTTCCGCAGTAGTCTGGTCGGCGATTTGCTTCCGGAGTTCTTCGCTCAAAAGTTTCCGCTCCATCAGGTACTTTTCGAAGCGCGGGACAGGGTCTCTCTTCTTCCAGGACTCGACCTCATCCTTGGTGCGGTATTTGGCCGGGTCAATTTCGGAATGGCCGTACCAGCGGTACGTCTTGCACTCGAGGAACGTCGGCCCTTCGCCGGAGCGCGCGCGCACGATGGCCTGCGACGCCGCGTCATAGACGGCCAGGACGTCGTTGCCGTCCACGATGATGCCGGGGAAACCGTAAGCCTTGGCGCGATCGGAGAGGTCTTTCAGCGCGGTTTGCAGCCGCAGCGGCACCGATTCGGCCCAGAGGTTGTTCTGGCAAACGTAAACGATGGGCAGCCGGTGGACTCCGGCGAAGTTCAGCGCCTCGTGGAACCCGCCGATGCTGGTGGCGCCATCGCCAAAAAACGACATGACCACGCTATCGCGTTTCAGTTTTTTCAAACCGAGCGCCACGCCCGTGCCGATGGTCAACTGCGCAGCGATGGTGCTGGCCGGGGTGATCACGTTCAGCTGCGGGTAACCCATGTGGGCGGGAGCGGAATGTCCGCGGTCGGGGCTGGCGGCCTTGGCGAAGAGCTGTGCGAAGCAGAATTTGAGCGGTGCACCCTTGATGATGTTTGCCGTCCAGTCGCGGTGCGAAGGGGCCACCCAGTCGTCCTCGCGCAGGCTGTAGGCGGCGCCCACCTCGGTGCCTTCCTGCCCCACGCCGGAGTAGAAGTTCCCGGCATACTTGCCCTGGCGGAACAGCACGCGCGCCTTTTCGTCGCACATGCGACATTTCACCAGCATCCGATACAGCCCCAGAAGCAGTTCCTGCGAGTACGCGCCCTGCTCCCTGGACTGTGATCGGGAGCGCGCAGTCCCAGGCTCGGCGACGGCTGAATTGCGCGACGCAGCCCCCCGGCTTCCCTTTGCTGGCATGCGGTTTATCTCCTCAGGGGACAGCTTCCCAAAGGGCAGATCCAGGAAGCGACTATAGCACACCGCTCAGGCCACCCGCCACCGGTTCGAAATCATGCCGCCGCACGGCGCGCCGGCGCTGCGGTCAGAAAATGGGAAGCTGGCCGGTTGAAAGCAGGGCGACCAGTTCACGGTCGGCGGGAAGGAAATCAAACTGCGCCAGCTCGGCCGGGGCCACCCAGCGGATTTGTTCGAAGGCCAGGTTCTGCGGTGCTGCGGCCGGTTCTCCCGGTAGGGTGGCGGAATAAAAGACCAGCTCGAGCTCGTCTGCGTGCTCGACGTAGCGGTGCCGCGTGCGGTAGACCTCCGGCCCGATGGCCACGCCGGGAGCTTTTATGGCCAGCTCCTCGGCCAGTTCCCGGGCCAGGGCGTCGGCGGGCGACTCGCCGCGTTGCACTTTGCCTCCGGGAAACTCCCACCTGAGCGGGAAGTGGTCTTTGCGGCGGCGCTGGCAGACAAGCAGCCGCCCGTTTTGCTGGATCAGCGCGGCAACGACGGTGATCATTGCTTGACCGTGGGTGCTGGCGGGCCGCCTCAGGTTTCAGCGATGCAGTTGACGCAGGTGTAGTCCCAGAAATCGATCAGCACCACGCGGCCGCGCAGCCCGTGCATGGTCAGCGAGTTCACCCACATCTGGCCGATCTCCGGCGCGTGAACCTTGCCCTTCTCAATGTTCATGGGGCTTTCGCTTTCGGTTTTGCCCGTCTATTCTAGCCGTGTAGCGGCAGGCCGGCAACTTTATGGTTCACGCGGGCGCCTGCATGGCTCCTAGCGCGAAGCGAACGACGATGCCTCCGAGGAGTGGAAGCGGCGAACCTCGTCCACCGAGACTCGCGGCAGGCCCTTCAGCCGGTGTTTCAGGTACGACCACGGAATGTGGAAGAGCAGCACCTTGGGGCTGAACTTCATGCTGTCTGAAATCCAGCAGCTATGCGTGCACCAGCAATTGGCTTCAGGGATGGCTTTGACTTCGCGTTGCATCGCGGAGGAGCGCAGCGCGGCCCTTAGATCGAAGTGGAAATCCTGCAGGCGGCCGATGGCGGGACGCGTCTCGCAGGCGCGGAACTCCCCATTGTGATCAATCACGGCGCTGGTGACGCCGGCGAGGCAGGGCATGGGCCAGCGACGCGGCCCGGCGAAGCATTCCGCGTGGATATCGAAATGCAGCTTGATTGTGCCGAGGTAATACATCCGCGCGAAAAACCGCTCTGCCGGAGCGAGATGTGCGAAGAGCTTTTCGGCGTAGGCCTCGTGCAGCGGCATAAGCTGCCGGTGGACCTCGCGCACCTGCTCGACGGTGAGCTTGCGCAGGCCCAGGTCCATCGGGTTGCCGCGGATGATTTCGAAGTATTGGCCCATCGCGTCGGCGTTTTCAAACAGGTGCGCGCCCAGCCGCACCAGTTCTTCGTAGTTCTCGCGAGTGATCACGGTGACGACGTTGCGGCGCAACCGCCGCACCCCCTTGAACTCACTCATCCGCTCGATGGTCTTCAATGTTTTCTCGAAGTTGTTGGGCACGCCGCGGATGGTGTCGTGCGTGTTGGCCAGGCCGTCGATGGAAAAATTCAGGTCAATAGTCAGCTCGGGGCAATCGCGCAGGACCCGGGTGATCACCGCGTAGATCTTTTTCGGCACGAGTCCGTTGGTGGGCAGGTTCAGGTGGCGGATGTGGTTGTTGCGATAGAAGAGATAGATGATTTCGTCGAGCTCCGGCCGCAGGAACGGCTCGCCGCCCGAAAGCCAGAGTTTCCCAAAGCGCGGCGCGGTGCGCGAGACGGTCTCGATCTCCTCGAAGGTGAGGTCCTGGTTTTTGTTCAGGTTGTCCCAGTAGAAGCAGGTGCGGCAGAGCGAATTGCAGCGCGAGGTGACAAACAGAAACAGCGACTCAAACTCTTTCTTGCGAAAGAGTTTTCTGGCGTAGGAGATGAGCGCGGTGCCGCCTTCTGGCATGAGCCCGGTCTTTCTGGCCGTCGCTCGGATTAGACCACACCGCGACGGCGCAAGCAACGCGATCCGAGCGTTCGAGCCGCTTGAATTCAACCGCCCTCCGGATGTAGAGTTCGCCTCGACCTCGGCCAAATCCAAAGGAGAGGAGAATCGAGGCATGTCGACAATCTCAGCGACAAACCGGCGCTCCTTCTTGAAGAGGACTGGGCACGTGTGCGCTGCCGCCACCGCAGTCGGTGCGATGGCTCTTGCCAGCGCGCCCAGCGACCCGGTGGGCGGGCAGAGGTTCCTGCTGATCGGGCTGATGGGCTCGGAGAACCCAACGCGCGCCAATTTCCCGTTCGTTTGGGCCCGGGCGCTGAAGGAAGCCGGAAATGAAGTTCGCATCGAGTTAGCCGGAGACGCCACTGTTTTGATGCGCACGGCTGTTTCCAATAGTGTGACGCCCGTGGGCTGGCCACCGTTCAAGGACGCCCTGGCGAAGGTGGTGGAGCTGAAGATCCCCATTTTCGTTTGAAGGGCTTGCGCGACCGCCCGTGGGGTAGTCGATGAAGATTTCGTCGGCAAGAACGCGCAGTTCACGAACCCCAAGCTGACCGCGGAGGCGATGGGCTGGGCCACGAAGATCCTGGTCGTATAGCGAGTCTGATGGGGGCGGTGTAAAAAACTTGCTTGGGTATAGGCCGCGTTGCGCTCCGCCAGCAGGCTTGGGATACTGCGGGCATGTACAGCGCCGCGGTGCTCGATCACTTCAAGAACCCGCGCAACGCGGGCGAACTACCTGACCCCACGGCAAGCGTCGAGGTCACCAATCCGGCCTGCGGGGACATCATGCAGTTTGCTGTGCGGGTCTCGGGGAACTGCATCGCGGACGCGCGGTTCAAAACACGCGGCTGCGTCACTGCGATTGCCTGCGGTTCGCTGCTCACCGAAATGGTTCGCGGCAAAACGTTGGAAGAGGCCCGCCGCATCACCTACACGCAAATTTCCGACGCGCTGGGCGGGCTGCCGCCGGCCACGGTCCACGGCAGCCAGCTTGCCTGCGACGCCCTCGAAGCCGTCCTCGCCGCCCTGACGCAAACCTGATTTGCCACCGAGGCACAGAGACGCAGAGGCGAGGAGGCGAGAAGGGGAGATAGTTCCGGAGTTCTGCTTTGCAGTTTGGAGTCCTTGCGCCGCGATCCTGTGTCTCTGCGGCGAGCTTAGGGCCCACCCAGCGCGCTGCGAAAGGTTTCCGGGTCGTTCAGGTTGAGGACAACGCCTTCCTCGACGGTGGGGACTTCGAGCACTTCGCTCGCGTGAGCCCACACCACGCTGCGCGCGCCCGTTTCGAGCGGGGCATCAAGGAGTTCCTGATAAAGCTTGCTTGAGAAGATGGCCGGATGGCCGCGCCTGCCCTTATACGCGGGCACCACGATGGGCTTGCCCGAGGCGTAGAACTTCTCAATCAATTCGTCCACCAACGCGGCGGTGATCAGCGGGTGGTCCACCAGGCAGAGGAGGATGCCGTCGGTGAGTCCTGCAGGCAGGCTGAGCAGCGCCGCGTGGATGGAAGAAAGCTGCCCCTGCCTCCAGTTCTGATTGATGACCACGATGGCGGGATCGAGGTTCGATTGGCTGCGAATTTTTTCAGCGTTTGCTCCCAGCACCACGCGCGTGAGGCCCACTTTGGGATGGCGAGTGACCTCGAGCAGATGTTCAAGGAATGGGCGGCCCTGGTAGGTGAGCAGCGCCTTGGGCGAGCCCATGCGGCTGGATTCCCCGGCGGCCAGGATGACGGCGGCGAGCACCGCGCCCCTCAGCCGGCGGAAATCCGGCTGGCCTTAGTGAGGGTGACCGCTTTGTGCGGCAGGCTGGCGGCGTTGCGGCGGACGGCGATCAATTCAGCGGTAATGCTGATGGCGATTTCTTCCGGCGTGAGCGCGCCGATTTCGAGCCCGATGGGCGCATGCACCCGCGCCAGCTTTTCGACCGGGACGCCCTCTTTTTCGAGCGCTTTATAGACCGAGAGCACCTTGCGCTTGCTGCCGATCATGCCGATGTAGCGCGCCTCGGTGCGAACGGCCCAGGCAAGTACGCGCATGTCGTCGCGATGGCCGCGGGTGACGATCACCAGGTAGCTCGCGGCGTTGGGCTTGAGTCTTTCGAAAGCTTCTTCGTAGCTGGTATGGATCTCGCGCGCCATGGGGAAGCGCTGGGTGTTGGCAAACGTCTCGCGGTCGTCAATCACCCCGATGGCGAACCCCACGGCATGCGCTGCCTGCGCCAGCGCCGTGGAAACGTGCCCACCGCCGAAAATGTAGAGCGCCGGCTGGGGCAGGATGGGCTCGACGAAGACCTCGAGTGTGCCGCCGCAAATCAGGCCGTTATCGTAGCTGGCCTCGTTGTTGAGGTTGAAGACCATCTTGCGCGGGGCCTCGGCGCGCATCACTTCCTTCGCCGCCGCCCACACCTCGGCTTCGACGCAGCCGCCGCCGATCGTGCCGGCGATGGAGCCGTCTTCGCGGACTACCATCCGCGAGCTCTCGTAGCTGGGGATGGAGCCGTTGGTGTGCACAATGGTGGCGAGCGCGGCGCGCTGGCCCGTGCGCCGCAGGCGAACGATTTCCTCGAACAGATCCACGGCAGGCTCCTCGTCGCACTTAGGTTACGGCGCGCCCCTGCCCGTGTCAATCGGCCGCGGCTGCCTGGACACCTCCGGAGGCTGGTGCTAACGTAGGCCCGTCTCGGATTCCCTGGAGGCGCTGCGATGAAGGCGGTTGTTTTTTCCGAGCATGGCGGGCCGGAAGTGCTGCGCTATACCGAAGTTGCTGAACCCAAAATCAACGCCACAGAAGTGCTGGTGCGCGTGCGGGCGTGTGCGCTGAACCACCTGGACCTCTGGGTGCGGCGTGGGCTGCCGGGCATCAAGATCCCGCTCCCGCACATCCCCGGCAGCGATATTTCCGGCGAGGTCGCGCGGGTGGGCGAGCTGGTGACGCGCGTGAGGGCGGGGCAAAAAGTGCTGCTCGCGCCCGGCCTAGCGTGCGGGCAGTGCGCGGCGTGCTCGGCCGGAGCTGATAACCGGTGCCGCAAGTATACGATTTTCGGTTACATGGTCGATGGGGGCTGTGCCGAATTTGTGAAGTCGCCCGAGGCGAACGTCATCCCCATTCCCGGCGACCTTTCCTTCGAAGAAGCGGCGGCAGTGCCGCTGGTGTTCCTCACGGCCTGGCACATGCTGATGGGTCTGGCGCACTTGCAGCCGGGCGAGGATGCGCTGATTTTGGGCGCCGGCAGCGGCGTGGGTAGTGCCGCTATCCAGGTTGCCAAGCTCGTCGGCGCGCGCGTGATTGCCACGGCCGGGAGCGACGAAAAACTCCAGAAGGCCAAGGAGCTCGGCGCCGACGATACGATCCACCACGGCAAGCAAAACATCCTTGACGAAGTGAAGCGCCTGACCGACCGGCGCGGCGTGGACGTGGTGTTCGAACACGTCGGCACGGCCACCTGGGAGATGAGCGTGCTGAGCCTGGCCGCGGGCGGCCGTTTGGTCACCTGCGGCGCGACCACCGGCTACGAGGCCAAGCTCGACCTGCGGTTCCTTTACAGCCGGCAGTTGTCGCTCCTGGGCTCGTTCATGGGCAGCCGCGCGGAGCTTTACGCCGTGCTCAAGCTGATTGGCGCGCGCAAGCTCCTTGCCGTCATTGACCGCACGCTGCCGCTCGCACAATGCGCCCAGGCGCACGCGCTAATGGAGAAGCGCGAGCAGTTCGGCAAAATCGTCCTCACCCCGTAGTTCAGCGATGCCCCGCAGCCCGCTGCGCGGCCGCGTAGCTGTAACCCAGGTCAGTGATGCGCCGGGTGTCTGGTTCCCACAAAGCCCACGGGTCAGCACTTCGTTTTGTCGCGACGGGAGCGCCCGGCGCCAAGATGTGTCGTCCGAGCGTTTGGATTTGCTGCTTGCTTCCAAACGGCAGAACTTGGAACTGGGGCGGCGTTGTGCCAGAATCGAGTTGTTCACAGGGAACGCTCCATGAGCCGAGCGCTGGGCAAAAACGTCACGCTGGAGCGGCCGGAAGACGTAGGCAAATTCCTGGCCGACGAGGGTGTCATCTTCACCCAGCTCGACAAGGCGGTGAACTGGGCGCGGAAGAACTCGCTGTGGCCGCTGGGGTTTGGCCTGGCCTGCTGCGCCATCGAGATGATGTCCATGGCTGCCTCGCGCTACGACATCGCGCGATTCGGTGCCGAGGTCTTTCGACCTTCACCGCGCCAGGCCGACCTTATGATCATCGCTGGGCGCGTCTCACAGAAGATGGCGCCGGTGATCAAGCAACTCTACGAGCAGATGCCCGAGCCCAAGTGGGTGATTTCGATGGGCGTCTGCGCCACCTCCGGCGGCGTCTTCAACAACTACGCCATCGTGCAGGGCGTCAACCAGGTGATTCCCGTGGACGTGTATGTGCCCGGCTGCCCGCCGCGGCCCGAAGCGTTGATTTATTCCATCCTGCAACTCCAGAGGAAGATCGAAGCCGAGCGCGGCAGCTTTAGGAGAGCGCTGAATCTCGGCTGAACCAGAAGAGTCGAGAGTCTGATGCCCGCTGTTGCCTGGCGGGCATTTTGCTTTGAAGACGCGGCGGAGCCGCCTGGAAGCCAGCGGTACAGGCGGGAGACGTAGGGGCGCGGCGTGCCGTGCCCGCTGCAATTCTACGGCGTGGCTTGGCGGCGTGCGCTGTTCATGCCCGCCACGGGCGGTTCGGCCACTTCTGCTTCGCCCCTGGCCCAGCGCAGCCGGCTGCCCGAGGAATTGTGTTCGCGGCGAACGTAGCCCATGCCAAGCACGCGGACTGAGGCGCCCGCTGTCGCGGGAATCGCTGCGGCGCTGGTGACAAAGCCGGCTTCCTGCTCGCCAGCGAAAAGCTTCGCCCCGGGCGCGGGCACTGCGGCTCCAGAGAACTGCAGGCCGACGCGCCGGCGGTTAACGTGCCCACGCGAGCGCACCCGCTCAACAATCTCCTGGCCGGTGTAACACCCCTTCGTGTAGCTGATGTGGCTCGCTTCGAGTCCGGCCTCGTGGGGAATCACCTTGTCGTCGAAGTCGTAGCCGAACCAGGGGATGCTGGCCTCCAGCCGCAGGGCATCGAGCGCGACATAACCAATCGGCCCGCCGCCGCGAGCCCGCACAGCCGCAAGGAGCGCCTGCCAGAGCGCCGCAAGCTGTCCGCGGCCGGCAAGCAACTCGGCTCCCGAGCCACCGAACAGCGACCGCCGCACGACCCGGCAGGGAATCAAATCCACCGTTGCTTCCTGATGAGCACGGTCGGCCATGGCCTCGAGGTCAACGCCGCACAGGTCGCGTAGAACGGCGGCGGCTTGCGGTCCCTCGAGCGCGACCGAGCCGGTGCGTTCGGTCGAATCCTCGAGCATGACGTCGTCCATGATGATAAATTTATCGAGCGTGGTGTAGGTGCGGTCCCGCACCGCAGCATGGGAGGCGGTCAGCAGGCGCTCCGCCAACACGTAGGTCTCGATCTCCGCCAGGATGTGTCCCTGCGGATTGAGCAGCAGCGACACGTTGCCCTGGCCGGCGGCGAGGTCTTTGACGTTGTTGGTGAGGATGGCGTTGAGGTAGCGCACGCGGTCCGGGCCGTCGAGATAGAAGAAGGCATGGTAGTTCGTGTCCATGAGCGCAACCGATTCCCGCGCCAGGCGATATTCGGCCGCGGTGTCGGTGAAGCGCTCGGGGAGCAGGCAATCAAAATAGACGCCGAGCTTTGCGCCAGCCTTTTCGTGCTGTTCGCGCAACGGGTTCTCGATGGGCATCGCTCGGTGTCGCGGCTCGATTCGCCGCCGTCGTTCCTATCTTAGCAGAAGGCCCTTCTGACGCGCTGGGCGCCGGCCGCAGGCCTCGCCTCAACCGGGATGCTATACTGCCTGCAATGGCCGAAGCGATGATCCACGAGATCCTGCCGGTAGGCTGGCTGCAGTGCAACTGCTCGATCGTCGGTGACCCCAAGACGCGCGAGGCCATCGTCATTGACCCTGGGGATGAAGTGGATAGCATTTTGGAGATCATCGCCCGGCACAACCTGAAGGTGCAGGCCATCCTGAACACGCACGCGCACATTGACCACGTCGGCGGCCTGCGGAAGATGCAGGAGGCTACTGGCGCGCCGGTGCTGATGCATGCGGGCGACCTCGAGCTTTATCGCCACTTGGACCGGCAGGCGGAGTGGCTCGGCATGCGCCTCCCGGCGATGGCTGAGGTGGACGGGCTGCTCCGCGAAGGCGACACAGTGCGCTGGGGCCCCTACGTCGCTCGCATTTTGCACACGCCGGGCCACACGCAGGGCAGCGTTTCCCTCTATTTGCCCGCCGATGCGCCCGTCGAAGAAGCGGAGCAAGGGAGACTCTTTGCCGGGGATACGCTGTTTGCCGGGAGCATCGGCCGGACCGACCTGCCCGGCGGCTCTTTCGAAGACATCATGCGCTCGATCCATGCCCAACTGCTGGCACTCCCCGACGAGACCCTGGTCTATCCCGGCCACGGGCCTGCTACCACCATCGGCGCGGAACGCGAAACCAATCCCTTCTTGCGTCTGCTCTAGCCCTCCGATCCCTCGCACCTTGTCATCCTAAGATCGGCCCCTGCGCGACGCGGACGAAGGATGTCAGCCCGTCGAAGCGGGCCGGAACTAATTCGAACGCTGCTGGTTTTCGCGCTGGGCGCGGAGTTCTTCCATCACGCTCTGGATCAGTTCTTTAGCCTTGCGGAGTTCCTGGGTAATGAGCTGGATGTCCATGACGGGTTTTTCCGGGTCGCGGTTACTGTGGCAATAAACGCCGTGTTGGCCGATCAGCACCATGGCATTGGTCAGCAGGTCGAGCGTGACGGCCAGCCGGCCGCGGTGCGCGCCCATCATCTGCTCGAAGTGTTCGAGTTCTTCTTTGTGCTCGTCAAAAGCGGACATCCAAGACTCCTCTCTGGGTTTGGCCCCCAAGTCCACGTTACCCGTTTCCGCGCGGGGCTGCAACCCGTCGGCGTTTCGTGAGTTTTCGGCGGGAGTACCGCCTCGCGGCCTGCGGGGCGCCGCGCACGGAGACGCCGCTGTGTTGCGCGGATGGAACCCCGACGGGAGGTAAACTTTACTCGTTCGCACGGGCCGTAGATAATTTTCGATGGCATACGAACCGCTCTATGAACGGTTCAAGGCTGCGGGCGCCGACGGGCAGCAGCGAGATGTGGGGTTCAAGAAAGCCGGCTTCCTGGCCCTAGGGGATCAGCCGGAGTTATATTTTTTCAGTGTCGCCGGGGCCGAGGTCGTCGTCGGCATCTCCGGCCAGGCGCTGCGGCGATTCCAGCAGGGCCGTCGTTACCTCAGCCGGGAGGAGAAGATTGATCTCGCCGGGCTGCTGCTGAAACGGCGAATCGAGGCGGGCACGCCGCTCGTCTCCGAAAACCTCTTCCTTCGGGACGAGGAACTCGCCGGCCTGGCCCGCGAGCTCGGCCTGCTACTGTGAGGATGCAATGAGAAGGTCAGATTTGGTGCCCAGCAACCAGAAGGGGCCAACCATGCGGACCACGCAGATCGTCTTCGGCGAGCGCCAGCACTTGCTGCGCGTACTCGACTCGCTCGAAAACTCCGCGCTGCCGAAGTCGCGGTTGGAGCAGGAGCGGCGCGTACTGGAGGAGCTGATCCATGCGCGCACTACGGAGCTGAACGGTGTCAATACGTCCTGGGACGAAAAGGTCGGCATGGTGCTGAGCGCCGAGGCCAAGCCGGAGCTGCTCGAGAAGCTCGCGCAGGAAGCGCCGAAATCCGATTACTACCTGCTGCGCCTAATCAGCGAGCATCCCCGGGTGTCTTCGCGCACGCTGGGCCGGCTGGCCAAGCACCCCTACGGCGCCATCCGCGAAAACGTGGCGCGACATCCGAACGCCGACCCGGTCACGCTGGCCTGGTTGAGCCGAGACCGCAGCCAACCGCTGTGGTACCTGGTGGCCTTCAACCCCAACACCCCGGCCGCCCTGCGGCGCAAACTGCAGGAGCGGCTGAGAAAACTCGGACAATCGCAGGCATCGAAGTAGAATAGCGGGGATGCCACCCCACATCCCCGCCGAATTCAATCTCGCTACCTATTTCCTCGACCGCCCCGCGCGGGAGCATCCCGACCGCATCGCTATTCTCGGCGAACCCGAGGCCATCTGCTACGGCGAGCTTGCGCGACTCACTGGCCGCGTCGGCGCCGCGCTCGGCGGCGCGGGCTGCCGGCTCGGCGACCGGGTATTGATCGCCCTGCCTGATTCCGTCGAATTCATTGCCGCGTTTTTCGGCGCCGCCAGAATCGGCATGGTGGCCGTGCCGGTGAATTCGATGACGCGCGCCGCCGACTATGCGTATTACTTGACTGATTCCGGCGCGCGGGTAGCCATCCTGCATGCCTCCACGCTTGCAGAGTTCCTGCCCGCGGCAGAGGAAAGCGCGCCCGACCTGCTGGTCGTGGTCGGCGCGGCGCCGGAGTTCCCGGTTCCGCAGAAAGCCCTGCGCTGGCCGGAGTGGCTCGCCGCTGTCTCTGGCGAAGCCCGGTCGCACCCCACCGCAGCGACCGAGACGGCGTTCTTCCTCTATACCTCCGGCAGTGGCGGCCAGCCCAAAGCCTCTGTGCACCAACACAAAGACATGTTGGTCACCAGCCGCAGCTTTGCCCAGGGAGTGCTCGGCCTGCGGCCCGACGACCGCACATTTTCGGTGTCGAAACTTTTCTTCGCCTACGGCTTGGGCAACGGGATGTACTTTCCATTTTCGGTCGGCGCCAGCACCTTGCTCAACCCGGAGCGGCCGCGGCCCGAGAAGGTGGCCGAGATGGTCGCCCGGCACCGGCCCACGGTGTTTTTTTGTGTGCCCACGTTTTATGCAGCGCTGCTGCGGGAAGTGGATCGCGGCTTGAAGGCGGATTTTTCCTCCGTGAGGATGGCGGTTTCGGCTGGAGAGTGGCTGCCGCCGGAAATCTTCGAAAAGTTTAAGAAGCAGTTTGGCTTGGAGATCCTCGACGGCATCGGCTCGACCGAAATGCTGCACATGTTCATCTCCAGCCGCCCCGGACAAGTGCGCCCGGGCTCTTGCGGTTTCGAGGTGCCCAACTACGAGGCCCGCATCGTGGACGAGGCGGGGAAGCCGGTGCCGGATGGCAAGGCCGGCAGCCTTTGGGTGAGGGGCGAAAGCGCATTTGCCGGCTATTGGAACAAGCCGGAACTGACGGCACGGGCGAGGCAGGGCGAGTGGGTCGTCACCGGCGACGAATTCCTGCGCGACGCGGGCGGCTATTATTACTACCTCGGTCGCACCGACGACATGATCAAGGCCGCGGGCATGTGGGTTTCGCCCGGGGAAGTGGAGAACGCGCTGCTCGGCCACTCGCTGGTGGCCGAGGCCGCGGTGGTGGGGCAACGCGACGCGGTTGGGTTGACACATCCAGTGGCCTACGTGGTCCTGCGCGCGGGGACCGCCGGGAGCCCCGAACTGGCCGGCGAAATCCGGGAGTACGCGCGGGCGCGCCTCATCTCTTACAAGTGCCCCAGCGAGGTGCGTTTCCTCGACGAGCTGCCCAAGACGGCCACGGGCAAAATCCAGCGCTTTCGGCTGCGAGCCGCGGCAGGGGCCTGAGCGGGCAAAAGACAAATTGGCTCTTTACAAGCCTCATTTTGCTAATATATTGGCCTGGAGAGAAGGCCAATGTTGCCGGTTCATCTGCAGCCCGAAAGCCACGTCCCGCTTTACGTCCAACTGCGCGACCAGTTACGCGCTCTGGTGCACTGCGGCGACTTGCGCCCGGGCGACCGCATCCCCGCCAGCCGCGAACTGGCCTCCCAACTCGGCGTGCATCGCACCACCGTCGCCAACGCGTACGCCGAGCTCGAGGCCGAAGGGCTCATTCAGGGGCATGTCGGTCGCGGCACGTTCATCCGCGCGACAGCGGCACCGCTGCGGATTGCGCCCCCGCCGCCGGCAGCGGGAAACGGCGGAGTGCGCTGGGAGTCGCTGTTTGCCGACGAGCGCGCCGATGAAGCGCTGAGCCGGCTGACGCAGGCAGTGCCGGCCGAGAGCTTGTCCTTTGTCATGGCGCGGCCTGCGGAGGAATTCTTCCCGGTCGAGGAGTTTCGCAATTGCTGCAACACTGTGCTGCGGCGCGAGGCCGCCCGAATCCTTCAGCTCGGGCCGTCGGACGGCTACGCGCCGCTCAAAGAGGTCCTGGTCCAACTGCTGCGCAGCGAGGGCCTGCAGATCAAGGACGAGAATCTGCTGATCACCGATGGCTGCCAGCAGGGGCTCGACCTGCTCTGCAAAGCGTTTCTGCGACCGGGCGACGCGGTTGTACTTGAGAACCCAACCTATCCCGGGGCTATCGCCATCTTTGCCGGCGCGCGCGTGCGCTGCCTGGGCGTACCCGTGCGCACCGACGCCGAACCCGGCGTGGACATTGCCGCGCTCGAAGCCACGCTGATGGCGAACCGAGTGAAGTTGCTGGTTCTGACGCCCGATTTTCAAAATCCCACGGGCACGACTTTGCCTCTCGCCGCGCGGCGCCGCCTGCTGGAGATTGCAGCGCGCCATCAGGTGCCCGTCGTCGAGGACCACATCTACGCGCGGCTGCGCTCGCGCGGCGAGCGGGTGCCCTCGCTCAAGCAGCTCGACCGCGCGAACCTGGTCATCCAGTTGGACAGCTTTTCGAAAGTTGCGTTTCCGGGGCTGCGGGTCGGCTGGTGCATCGCGCCGGAGAGCGTGATCGAGCGCCTGCGGCTGGTGAAGCAAACCACCGACATCCACACCGACCAACTGGCCCAGGCCACGCTGGCGGAGTTCACGCGGCGCGGGCTGCTGACGCGCCACTTGGCGCGCATGCGCAAGGTGTACAGGAGCCGGCTGGCGGTGCTCGAAGAGGCGCTCAAGCGGCACATGCCCGAAGAGGTGCGCTGGACGCGCCCGCAGGGCGGGATGTGCCTGTGGGTCGAGCTGCCGCCAGGCTTTGACGCGAGCGAGTTGCTAATCCACGTGCGCGAGCGCGGCGTGCTCTTCGCGCCGGGGCGGTACTTCTACTTCCAGAACCCGCAGCCGAATGCACTGCGGCTGGGTTTTGCGGGGCTCGACGAGCGGCGCATTGCGCGCGGCGTGGCCACGCTCGGCGAACTGCTGCGCATCGAGATGCGCAAACGCCAGCGGGCCGGGGTTGCCCGGCGGCTGGACGCTTCGCGCGTCGCCCTGGTGTGAGGAAGGCATTCGCATGGCGGAAGCGAATCCCTCAAACCCGTGCTTCGGCTGCGGCGCGGCCAATCCGCGCGGCATGAAGCTCGTGTTCGATCGCGATACCGACCGGCGGCGCATCGTGGGCCGCTTCCGTCTGGGCGCGGAATATCAGGGCGGGCCGGGCTTCATCCATGGCGGGATCATCGCCACGGTGCTGGACGAGGCCATGGGCAAGGTTTGCCGCTTCCGCGATGTTCGCGCCATGACCGCCGAACTCAACGTCGAATACCTGCGCCCGGTTGGGGTGGACGAAGAGATTCACGTCGAGGCGTTTGAGGACCGGCGCAACGGCCGGCAACTGTTCCATCAGGGCGAGATCCGCAACGCCGCGGGGGAGCTGCTCGCGCGCGGCCGGGGACGCTTTGTCGTGGTGGATCCGGCAAGATCCAGGGCTTGAGCCGCTGCGGCGCAGCGCGGGAAAGAGATTCGAAAAATTCATTTCGAGGAGAGGACCATGGAACCGAACAATGGCAACCTGTGGCGAGTGAAGGTTGGGCTGGCGGAGATGCTCAAGGGCGGGGTGATCATGGACGTCACCACAGCCGAGCAGGCGCGCATCGCCGAGCAGGCCGGGGCCTGCGCGGTGATGGCGCTCGAGCGTGTCCCAGCCGACATCCGCAAGGAAGGCGGCGTGGCGCGCATGGCCTCGCCGAAAATCATCCGCGAAATCATGGACACCGTCACGATTCCGGTGATGGCCAAGGTGCGCATCGGGCACTTCGCCGAGGCGCAGGTGCTCGAGGCGCTCGAAGTGGACTTCATTGACGAAAGCGAAGTGCTGACGCCCGCCGACGAGGAAAACCACATCTGGAAGCACGCCTTCCGCGTGCCCTTTGTCTGCGGCGCGCGCAACCTGGGCGAGGCGCTGCGGCGCATCGCCGAGGGCGCGGCGATGATCCGCACCAAGGGCGAAGCGGGCTCGGGCAACGTGGTCGAGGCCGTGCGCCATATGCGCGCGATTGTGAGCCACATGCGCAAGCTCACCACGCTGCGCGAGGATGAGCTGGTGCGCGAAGCCAAGCAGATGGGCGCGCCGCTCGAGCTGGTGCGCCAGGTGGCCGAGACCGGCAAGCTGCCCGTGCCGAACTTTTCCGCCGGCGGCATCGCCACGCCCGCCGACGCGGCCCTGGTGCGGCAGCTTGGCGCCGAAGCCATCTTCGTCGGGTCCGGCATCTTCAAGTCCTCGGATCCGGAAAACAGAGCCAAGGCCATCGTCAAGGCCGCGACGCACTTCGACGACCCCAAGGCCGTTCTCGAGGCTTCCGAGGAGCTGGGCGAGGCCATGAAGGGAATTGACGTCCGCCAGCTCGACGAGAAGGAGCTATTGCAGACCCGCGGGTGGTAGGGCAAGTCGAAGAGTGAGAGGGAAAGGAATGAAGGTTGGGATCCTTGCCGTGCAGGGTGACTTCGAAGCCCACGGCGAAGTCTTGTCCAAGCTCGGCGTCGAGCACGTCCTCGTGAGAACTCTCAAAGACCTGGACGGTGTGGGCGCGCTGATCCTGCCAGGCGGCGAAAGCACAACGCAACTGAAGTTCCTGACCGAAGAAGGCCTGGAGCCGGCCGTCCGCGAATTCAGCGCGCGCGGTGGCGCGTTTTTCGGGACCTGCGCGGGCGCGATCCTGCTGGCGCGAGAAGTGCACAACCCTTCGCAACACTCCCTGGGGTTTGCAGACATGGTGGTTGCGCGCAACGCCTACGGGCGGCAGGTGGCGAGCGAGGTTTGCCTGGGGTCCTCGAAGCTCAAGCCGGAGCCGCTCGAGATGGTTTTCATTCGCGCGCCGGTGATCGAGCAGGTGGGCCCCGGCGTCGAAGTGCTGGCGGAGTCGCGAGGCCAGCCGGTGTTGGTTCGCCAGGGCCGCGTGCTGGCCGCCACGTTCCATCCAGAGCTGACCAACGATACGACCGTGCACGAATACTTCCTACGGATGGCGGCCAATGAATCGTCCGCCGGCCCGGAGCGTGCGCGAACCAAAGCGGTTCAATCTTCTTGAACCCAGCGAACGATGACCCGCGGGGCGCAGAAAAAGGCAGCCAAGAAAACAAAGGTGCTGTTTGTCTGCATCGGCAACTCTTGCCGGAGCCAGATGGCGGAAGGATGGGCCCGGCATCTCGCTTCCAATGTAATGGAGGCTTCAAGCGCGGGCCTCGCGCCGCTGGGCGAGATTGCAAATCTCACTAAGGCGGTCCTCGCCGAGCGTGGCGTGCCGATTGACGGGCAATACTCCAAAGGATTGACCCAGCAGGCCCGCGAAGAGGCCGAGCTAATCATCAACATCACCGGGTTGCCAGGGAAGTCGGTTTTCCTCGGCAGCAAGGTGAGAGTCGAGGACTGGCGCGTGGCCGACCCCTACGGCGAAGACCTCGAAAGGTACCGGCACATTCGCGATGAGATCGAAGAGCGGGTGTCGGACCTGGCCGAGCGGCTGCGGCAGGAGCAAGGGGAGTCCGGCAGAACGTAACGCGTCATTCGAAGAGGAGCGAGTTTGCGCCGCGAAAAGACCAGCGTCTCGCAGGAAGACTACCTGAAGGCGATCTGGGAAATCATTCAGGAAGAACAGGTGCCCATCAGCGCGCGGCTGGCCGAAGAGCTGGGCGTGACCCCACCCGCGGTCACTGCGGCGCTCAAGCGCATGACCCGCGACGACTACCTGCGCGTGGCGCGCGACGGCGGCATCCAGCTCACCCGCAAGGGCCGCGGCGTTGCCGAGCATCTGGCGCTGCGCCACCAGTTGGCCGAAAAACTGCTCACCGAGGTCATCGGCCTGGAGTGGACCAGGGCGCACGACGAGGCCGAGCGGCTCGAGCACGGCATCTCGCCCGAGGTCGAGGCGCTGTTGCTCGCGCGATTCGGCGCGGAGAGCACCTGCCCTCACGGTGTGCCGCTCGTCGGCGGGCTCGCCAAGCTGCGACGCAAGAGAGGCGCAGTGCAGCTCTCGGAAGCCGGCGTCGGAGAATCGGTGGAAGTTCTCTGCGTGTATGAGAAGGACCCCAGGTTCCTCGAGTTTCTCTCCGGTCTGCATTTGCGGCCAGGAGCGCGCATCCGCGTGCGCGGGCGCGAATACGACGAGACCATGACGCTCACAGTTTATGGTGAGCGCCGCCGAACCATCGCCGGCCGCAAGATCCACCTCGGCAAGCCCGCCACCAGCCGCATCTGGGTCCGCCGCCTGCCTTCTTAGGTCCTGTAGTGTCCCCCTTGCTCCCGACGTGCAAACTCTTGTCATTCGTCGTTGTGTTCAGTTCGCGACTCGGTCGGAACCGAACCATCTCAACGTCGACATTCCTCCGGGAGAAGGTACATTGGGGCTTGAATGGTTTTCGGTCAGGCTGGCCATACGTTCCCGTAGGGTGCTTGCCAGCCAGGCGTGGCCAGCGCGATCTGAGATTGACACGAGAGGGTGGCTGCTATACAGTCTTGCCAAAGATAGAGTTGAAGTCGCAAATTCGAGCTCATGTATTTGTTCAAGGGAGCGGTTTTGCCTGACAGGTAGCGCAGGTTCATTCGCGATCTAAGGGTTCAATACCTGGAGGTTATTTATGACCATGCGTTGGAAGGCACTTCTCCTGCTCGGGTTGATGGTTGGTGTGTCGGCATCTGCGTCATCCACTCCGCCGGGGGGCTCAACTGGGCAAACGCGAATCTATTACATCGCGGCAGACGAGGTGACATGGGACTACGCGCCGGGTGGGATCAATCGGATCACCGGCCGACCGTTTGGCGACGCGGAGAGTCTTTGGGTTGCCAGCGGGCCTCATCGAATCGGCAAGCTGCTCAAGAAGGCGGTGTACTGCGAATACACCGACGCGACCTTTACTCGGCTGAAGCCTCGCCCGAAAGAGTGGGAGCACCTGGGCTTTTTGGGCCCGGTCCTGAGGGCCGAGGTAGGAGACACGATTCAGGTCGTGCTCAAGAACAACCTGCGCTTCCCGGTGAGTATGCATCCCCATGGCGTCATCTATCAGAAAGACTCTGAAGGCGCCCCGTACCAGGACGGCTCCGGCGAGGAAGGCAACAAAGGGACGGTGCCGCCTGGGGGGACGCACACCTACATCTGGCCGGTCCCGGAGCGAGCGGGCCCGGCCCATGGAGACATGAGCTCTGTGCTGTGGATGTATCACTCGCACGTCAGCGAAATCGCGGACGTCAACGCCGGCCTCATCGGGCCGATGATCATCACGGCTCGTGGCATGGCCAACGCCGACGCGACACCCAAGGATGTGGACCGAGAGTTCGTCGTCGCGTTTGCCTCGGTCGAGGAAACCGATAGCCCGTACCTACAGGAGAACATCCAAAAGTATATGGGCGACCCCAAGAGCGTGAAGGTTGTTTCGGATCCGTTTGGCGGGCGGGTGATGGTGAGCGGCGACCCCACCGCGCCCGACTTTGGCCTGAGGGAATCGCTGAACGGATTCTTGTATGGGAATCTGCCTGGGTTGACCATGAAGGTGGGTGAGCGCGTGCGCTGGTATCTGATGGCCACCAGCAACTTCGAACTGCACGCGCCGCACTGGCACGGCAACACCGTGGTCATTCAGCACATGCGCACCGATGTCGCCACACTGTTGACCATGGGGATGCTCGTCGCGGACATGGTTCCCGACAATCCGGGTACGTGGATGTTCCACTGTCATGTAGGGGGGCACCTACGCGCCGGGATGCAGGCCCTCTATACAGTTGAGCCAAAGGCACCGCTCAAGGCGTCTACCAGCGGGCGCTAGCAGCGTCGCGTGCGCACGGCTCCGAAGGGTAAGAGACTCATGCCTCGGCGCCCACAAAACAGTCTCTGCTCGGAGATCTGTCGGGTTCGGCGAGGGAGAACGCCGGCCTACTTTCGAGGGGTGTAGAATAAACTGGGCGAGCCGGTTATAGCTCGCCCATTCTGTGAGAGAGCATTCTACGCCGTAGCTCTTCCTGCTTTGACGTTATGCACCGAGGAGTTCTCAACCGGTAGCGTCTGCACGGTTGGACCTTCCTGTATCAGCGGAACCAGGCCTGCCGCAACTTCCTGGAAGAGTCCCTTGTCATACTTTTCTACGTCCGCTGCTGTCTTCCACAGCGTCAGGCAAGTGAATTGGCCAGTGGCTGGGTCCAGCGACTCGATGTTGTCAATGAATCCCGGCTGCGACTGGATGCGTGGCAGAAACTGATTGTTCAGCGCGGTCCGAAATTCGCTCACCTTGGCCGGGTTGATTGTGCAACTTACAATGCGCGAGAACATCGTTCGCCTCCTTGTGGGATGGTATTGAAGAGGATGTTACGGCTGGAGAGGCTGAAGGTCAAGGAGATATGTAAGCGCGTCGAAACGATTGCCGCTCGCACCGAACGTGTCAGCAAACCCATGATTTCGACTCGGTGAGCTTTCAGTTTCCGAGGAGCGCGTTTATCAGGCATTGAGCGGCTTCACCAATCTCACGCGGCCTGCGCCCGTGAGCACGGAGGCCCGGCCGTGCTAGGATGCTTCAAGAGAGGCCCTATGCCCTTTGTTGACAGTAGCAGCCTTAATGTCATCGAACGCCTACCTGGCTGGTATGGACGCTATTTCCACTCGCCGAGCATGACATTCGCGCATTACGACTTCAAGCGTGGCTCGTCCATTCACGAGCACTTCCATCCTCAGGAAGAGGTCTACGAGGTGATCGAGGGCGAGCTTGAGGTGACCATCGACGGCGCAGCCCAGATCGCCCGGGCCGGCTTCGTCGCGATCGTGCCGAGTAATGTGCGCCATTCGGTCAAGGCCCTCACCGATGGCCAGGCCATCATCGTTGACTATCCGCTGAGGCGCGAATTCGATTAGGTCCGCTCGACGCCCCACTTGGGTGCAACGAGTTGCTAGCAACCGTACAGTGTGTGTCGTAACTCCCGATAAGTCGGCTTATCGGAGAAGTGAGCCGAAAACGTCCTCTCGGCACACACTGGCGGTTGACCTCTTGGACCAAATAGTTCGTACGACTTAGCTGTGTGCCGAAACGAATTAGGTAGGATTCCGCAAACTGCTCTGGAGAGCACAGCCGGCGTAAGGAAAGACATTCTGAGCTGAGGCTTGCTGAAAACTTCCCTTCTGGCCCTGCGATGGAAAGCGTGCCAGGACTTAGGAGACCGCAGACCTGGCATGCGGCTGGCAAACCGTGAAACAAACACGCAAGAGCAGAAACCGGTTGACCGCTACCTTGGGTAACAGGAATCGCAGGCAATCCACAGCGTCCACGCAGAGAGCATACTTAAGCACGAGCCAGGCCTTCTTTTCACCCAAGCCACAAGACCAGGTTTGCGGACCGCGTGTGGCCGTGGAACGAAGCCTGTCCGCTAGAAGCTATAGCGCAGGGCGAACTGGAATGCCCGCGGTCCGCCCGCGCCGAAGAAGCCGCCAGCAGTGGTCGTTGCCTGGTAAAAATTCGGAGCCGTGATGTCGTTCACTCGACCCGAGTAGTTGTTGTCAATGAAACCGCGAATGTTCGTGACGTTGAAAATGTTGAAGGCCTCCGCGATCAGGTCAAACTTATGCCGCTCCCAGAGACTAAACCTCTTGGTCACGCGAAAATCCAAGGAAGCAAAGTTGTCGCCGAAGGAGATGTTTGGGTTCACTAGGGGGAGTGGACCACCCAGGAGGCAAGGGTATGCGGGCGCTCCAGGACTACTGCAGGCCGGCAAGGCGTTCCAAGCCTTTATAACTGTGTTCAAGTCGGCCCCAGTCTTTACCGAACGGCCGATCGCATTCCGTGCCAAGATGGGCAGCCGGATGCCATCCGGAAGCGAAGGCACGAAAGAGTCCATAGGCACACTTGAGGTAAGCGTGAGAATCGGGGAAATGGAGATATCCCAGGGGGCATTCAAGACCCCGTACAGGGTGAAACGGTGCCGCTCGTCCGTGGGCGCATAGCCTTTTTCCAAACGAACCTTGTTAATTCCGAACTCGATATCCACCGGAACGTTCACGTTGAAGCCGATCTGGTCCTCGTTGGCGTAGTTCAAGCTCTTCGAGAGCGTGTAGCTGGCATTGAACGCGTATGTCCACTTCTCAAGTTCCCGGCCAAAGAAGCGAACCCGGGTGGGCCGCCTCTGGGCACTGACCAGCAACCCGTCATACCAGGTTTTGGCCGCAGGCGCTTGGTTCAGAACAGCGCTGGTCCGCCCGGTAAGGGGATCAGTGGGTGTGAGGACGTTGCCTTTGGAGTCTTCCAGGAGACGTCCGATGATGAAATGGTCTCCAAAGTTGTGAATCCCGTCCGCAGAAACAACCCAGTTCTGGCCGAACTGGTGTTGTACACCCAGCGTGAACTGTTGCACGCGGGGATGATGGGAATTGGGGTCGACGAAAAACAGCAACGCGGAAGGCGAACGCACCGTGCTACTGTACGGACCGCCGAATGTTTTGCCTCCTCTAGTGCCTGCAAGAAGTGTTGGCGTACCGGCATCGAACTTGGCCCCAGGCAGCGTGCAATCCCCACCGGCGACGTTGCTGCACACCGAGCCCTTGAGCCCCACCTGCGATACTCTCCGGCCATCGAACAACTCCTCGAGCAACTCCACCTCGAGGACTATTGGCTCGTAGTAAATGCCGTATCCCCCCCGGATGACCGTCTTCCCCGTCTTGAACGGGTCCCAGGCAAAGCCAAAGCGCGGGCCGACGTTGGTCAGGTCTCGATTGGGGATGACGCCCAGCACGGTTCGGAGCCAAACACAGGGCTGGCTGGGTTGAGCGCTCAACGGCAGCGGGCAAGGTCCAAAGGGCGCATTGTTTGCAAACACGTTGCTGTCGAAGTCGTAGCGGAGACCGAGGTTGAGCGTCAGATTGGTGAACAGACGCCAGTCGTCTTGGATATAACCGCTGAGAGCCACGTTGGAATAAGGCGGGAAGGGCGGCGGCCTCACCGGTGCCGTGCTGGCGATAGCGCTCGATATGGGGATATCCAAGTCGTTGATGAAGCCATCTCCGTCGAGGTCCTGTGTGGCAAAGTTTTGAGCGAGGGCAATGGGTTCGCTGCCGTTCCTGTCGAAGAATCCACCACCACCGAGGATTTGCTTCTCGACCCTACCCCCGAAATGGAAGGCGTGCTTCCCCCTTGTCCAGGTCAAGTCATCCTTGACTTCGTAGGTGTTGAAAACTGTCTGCTGAGGGATGCGGAAGTTGGCTCCATCCTGCAGGTCGGGGAACCGGACCTGGGCAGATGTGCCCGACCGGTTGAGGCCCAGGCCCGGGGTGCTGACGTTGAACGTAGCCGCATTGGGGCTGAACGCGGGAATGGTATTGACGAAAGTGTTTGCGTTCTCGGTCAAGCTGTTCGCCACGTGGGAGGAAAACGTGTGGGCCCAGTTTCCGAAGAAGGAATTGAAGCGGTTTAAAGATGACTGGAAGTTGGCCGGAGTGCCTAGGGGTCGCTGCAAACTTCCATTGGCGGTCTCGACCGAGCGGTTATAGGAATAACGGACGTAGAAGTTGTCCTTGTCCGTGATCCGGAAGTCGATCCGCCCCAGCGTCAGCAAGTCGTCGAGCGGGCTCGCACCGAAAGTAGTGATAACCTGTTGCGTCGCGAAATTGCGCTGGCCCACCTGCACGGCCGCATGTTGGTTTCGATCCTCCCCGGAAAGGAAAAACCAGACTCGATTTTTCAGGACCGGCCCGCCAACAGACCCCCCGAAATGCTGCCGGTCAAATGGGGGCTTCGGCTTGGTACGATCCTCCACCGCGGATCGCCCCTGGAGGTTCTTGTTGCGCACGAAGACGAACAGGGATGTATGAAAATCGTTGGTCCCCGACTTGGTGGCGATATTGATGACGCTGGAGCCGGAGCGGCCGACCTCCGCCGTGTAATGATTCGTGGCGATCTGGAACTCCCGCACGGAGTCTTGAGGGAAGTTCATCAGGGTCCCGCCAACGACGGCGTCGTTGTTGCTGCCCCCATCGACGGTGAGATTGCCGGTACGGCCGAACTGGCCCGCGGAAGATACCTCGAGGGTATTGGTCTTGGTCGGGTCAAAGTTGGTGGCGGGGCGATTCCCGGGAACCAAGAAGGCCAGCTCAAGGTAGTTGCGGCCGTTCAGCGGGATGTTTTCTATCGTCGTGCTCGTCACTTGGCCCTGCACCACAGACTGCGTCAGTTCGACCCCGGCTGCCGCTTCGCTCACAATCACCTGCTGACCGACGGTTGCCAGGGTGAGCCTAGCGTCGATGGTGATGGCGCGGCCGACCTCCAGGCGCAAATCCTTATACTCCCGCGGAGCAAACCCGGTGCCCTCAATCCGCAGCGTGTAGTCACCTGGCGGAAGCTCGACGAAAACGTACTGGCCGGCATCGCCGGTCGTCGTTTCGCGCTTCAACCCGGTGCCTTGGTTGATCAGCGTGATCTTCGCGCCCGCCACAGCCAAGTCTTTGGGGTCGGTTACCAGACCGTTTAGCGTTGCCGTGGGAAGCTGGCCCCAGAGCGGGCCAGTCGTCAGAAAGAGAACCAGCAAGGTGAAAAAGCACAAGCGGAGCACGCGGTTTGCGCACATGGCACCCTCCGACGGGGAATTCGGTAATGCCACATCTCTCAGTCTTGGAATGTCTGGTTGCTAATACCCCAAACATTTAAGACTGTCAAGCCCCGCAGGCAACTGAACCAAATCAAGGGGCCATCTGTGCGGAAATGCCTACTCGGCCCTGATTTGCAAGGAATACGCGGGAGGGGTTTTCCTCCCGCTTATCTCCTTGCCTGCTTGCCTCCTTCTTGCGTCGCGGCGGGCTCAGCGGGCCCGGCCCTTGCCTGCTTGAAATTTTCCCCGCCCCGGGGTAACGTTCCGTCCTCTCAAACGCAATTTCTCGCGCATACCGTCCGTTTCCGGAGGCGCCATGGCCGTGGAGATTCAACTTCGAGTGAACGAGAAAGCGTACCAAAGCCAGGTGGAGCCGCGGCTGCTGCTGGTGCATTACTTGCGCGACGTTCTCGGCCTTACCGGAACGCACGTCGGCTGCGAGACCTCGCTGTGCGGTGCCTGCACAGTGCTGCTCGACGGCAAAGCGGTGAAATCCTGCACCGTGCTGGCTGTGCAGGCCGACGGCTCTGAGGTCACCACCATCGAGGGCCTGGCTGGGCAGCCCGAGGCCGGCGGAAAACTGCATCCTGTGCAGGAAGGCTTCTGGGAGAAGCACGGCTTGCAGTGCGGCTTCTGCACCCCGGGGATGATCCTGACCTCGGTGCAACTGCTGCGCGACAACCCCAACCCCACCGAAGCGGAAATTCGCCGGGCGTTGGCGGGCAACCTCTGCCGCTGCACCGGGTACCAAAACATCATCGAAGCGGTCCGCTACGCGGCAAAGAAGATGAAGTCGCGCAAGCGCTGATCCTGCGCGGGTAGGAGCAGGCCCCTGCGCCTGCCCAATTCTTGGAGGAGAGCCCATGGTTACGGCGATGCGATACATCGGCAAGCCGCTCAAGCGCAAAGAAGACCCGCGGCTCATCCAGGGCCTCGCGCACTATGTGGACGACCTGCGGCTCCCGGAGATGCACTACGTCGGGATTGTGCGCAGCCCGTACGCGCACGCGCGCATCCGCTCGGTGAATATCGGCAAGGCGAAGGCCGCACCAGGCGTCGTCGCGGTGCTCACCGGGCAGGACCTGCGGGGCGCCATCGGGCCAGTGCCGTGCGCGGCGCAAATCCCGGACATGAAATCGGCGCCGCGGCCCGTGCTCGCGTTCGACAAGGTGCGGTTCGTTGGCGAACCGGTGGCCGTCGTCGTAGCCACTGACCGTTATGCCGCCCACGACGCGGTGGATTTGGTCGAAGTGGACTACGAGCCGTTGACGCCGGTGGTGAACCCGGAAAAGTCGTTGGCCAAGGGTGCCACGGTACTGCACGAACAGTTCAAGGACAACCTCGCCTATCGCTGGGAGCTCGAGGGTGGCGACCTCAAAAAAGCCTTCAAGCAGGCCGACAAGGTCATCCACCAGCGGCTGATTAACCAGCGCCTGATTCCCGTGTCGATGGAGCCGCGCGGCGTGGTGGCCGAGTACCGGCCGGGCGAAAAGCAACTCACGATCTGGTCCTCGACGCAGATCCCTCACCTGATGAAGACGCAGGTGGCGGTGATGCTGGGCGTGCCGGAAAGTTCCGTGCGCGTCATCGCGCCGGAGGTGGGCGGCGGGTTCGGCAGCAAGCTCAATGTCTATCCCGAAGAGGCGTTGGTCGGCTACTTCTCCATGCACTTGGGCAAGCCGGTGAAATGGATTGAATCGCGGCGGGAGAATTTCCTCGCCACGATCCACGGGCGCGACCAGATTGACGACGTCGAAGTGGCCATCAAGCGCGACGGCACGGTGCTGGGCCTGCGCTGCAAGATCATCGCCGACCTGGGCGCGTACTATCAATTGCTGACGCCGCTGATCCCCACGTTGACCGGGCTGATGATCTCCGGGTGCTACAAGATCCCGGCGGTGCGCGTGGAGATCACCGGAGTGTTCACGAACAAGATGGCCACCGACGCCTATCGCGGCGCGGGGCGTCCCGAGGCCACCTATCTCATCGAGCGCGTGATGGACCTGGTGGCCGCCGAGCTGAAGAAGGATCCTGTGGAGATTCGCCGGAAGAATTTCCCGCAGCCCAAGGAATTTCCCTTCACCACGCCGACCGGGCTCATCTACGACAGCGCGGACTACCAGAAGACGCTGGACCGGGCGCTGAAGAACGCAAATTACGCCAAGCTCCGCAAAGACCAAGTCCGCCAGCGCAAGCAGGGCCGCCACATCGGCATCGGGCTTTCCACCTACGTCGAAATCTGCGGCATGGGGCCGTCGAGCGCGATGCCGGCAGGCGGCTGGGAAAGCGCCACGGTGCGCGTCGAGCCCACCGGCAAGGTGACGGTGCTGACCGGCTCCTCGCCGCACGGCCAGGGGCAGGAGACCAGCTTCGCGCAGATGGGTGCGGACGTTCTGGGTCTCGAGCCGGACGACGTCCAGGTGGTCCACGGCGACACGGCCGTGGTGCCCTACGGCATCGGGACATTTGGCAGCCGCGCCACGGCCGTGGGCGGCACGGCCGTGTACAAGTCGCTCGTCAAGCTGCGCGACAAAATGGCGCTGATTGCTGGCCATGTGCTGGGCGAGGACCCGCAGAAACTGGTCTTCCGCGACAAAAAAATCTTCTCCAAGGCGGGAAAGAAATCCATCAACTTCGGGGAAGCGGTCGCGGCCGCGTACGTCGCCAAGACGCTGCCGCCGGGCGTGGAGCCGGGGCTTGAGGCCACGACGTTTTTCGAACCCTCGAACTTTACCTATCCCTTTGGCGCGCATGTCTGCGCGGTGGAAGTGGACGGCGAAACCGGCGACGTGCGCTTGGAGAAGTACGTGGCCGTGGACGACTGCGGCAACGTCCTGAACCCGATGCTGGTGGATGGGCAAGTTGTGGGCGGAATCGTGCAGGCGGTCGGGCAGGCGCTGCTCGAGGAGGCCGTGTATGACGATCAAGGCCAGCTCATCACCGGCGAGCTGATGGACTACGCCATCCCGCGGGCCAGCGACATCCCGTGGATGGAGACCGCGCGGACGGTCACGCCCTCGCCGGTCAACCCGCTGGGGGTGAAGGGCGTGGGCGAGGCCGGCACCATCGGCGCGACTCCGGCGCTCGCGAACGCGGTGGCGGACGCGCTGGCGCCGTTCGGCGTGCGTCACGTAGATCTGCCGATGAAACGCGAGCGCCTCTGGCAGTTGATGCACAAGGCCCGAGCGCCGTCCAAAGCAAGGAGGACGAAATGATCCCCGCGCCGTTTGAGTACCACGCTCCCAAGACGCTCGAGGAGGCTTTGCGGCTGCTCGAGCGGCACGGCGACGAAGCCAAGCTGTTGGCCGGTGGTCACAGCCTGCTGCCGTTGATGAAGCTCCGCCTGGCGGCGCCGCGCTACGTGATTGACCTGGGGCGACTGCGCGGCATGAGCTACGTTCGCGAGGAGAACGGCCGGATCGCCATCGGCGCATTGACCACGCACGCCGAAGTGGCCGGCGCGGCGCTACTGCACTCGAAATGCCCGCTGCTGCCGGAAACGGCCGCGGAGATCGGCGACGTCCAAGTGCGCAACCGCGGCACGCTCGGCGGCAGCCTGGCGCACGCCGACCCGGCTGCGGACTATCCGGCGGCCATCCTCGCGCTCGACGCGGAGATCGTGGCGGCGAATAGCTCGGGCACGCGCACCATCCCCGCGAGAGAATTCTTCGTGGACATGCTGACCACGCAGTTGCGCCCGGGCGAAATCCTGAGCCAGGTGCGCGTCCCGCTGCTCGCGCCGCGGACGGGCACGGCCTATGCGAAGCTGCACCAGCCGGCCTCAGGCTTTGCCATTGTGGGCGTGGCGGCGCGCGTCACTGTGAACAAGGGCAAGATCCAGGACGTGGCTGTGGGCATCACCGGCGTCGCGCCGAAAGCGTACCGTGCTGAGGCCGTGGAGAACGCCCTGCGCGGCAAGAAGGTGAATCCTAAGCTACTCGCGGATGCGGCGCGGCATGCGGCCCAGAGCATCGAGCCGCTCGCGGACCTGCACGCCTCGGCAGAGTATCGCCGCGAGATGGCCGCGGTCTTCACGCGACGCGCGCTCGAGCGCGCCCTCGCGCGGGCGCAGGGAAAGAAAGCGTGAAGGTGGCGGGGAGCTACCTGCTTCCCGGCACGCCGGAGCAGGTCTGGGAGCTGTTGAATGACCCGGAACGATTGGCGAAGTGCCTGCCCGGCTGCGAACGGCTCGAGCCCGCCGGCCCAGACCGCTACAAGGCCGCCATCAAGTTTGCACTCGCGGCGATTTCCGGAAAATACGCCGGCACGCTCCAGTTTACCGAGAAGAAGCCTCCGCGTTCGCTGCGGCTGCGCCTGGAAGGCAAGGGAGTCCCGGGCTTCCTCAACGGCGAAGGCCAGCTCGAATTGACCGAAAAGCGCGGACAGACTGAGGTGCGCTACGCGGGCGAGGCCCAGATCGGCGGAATGATCGCCGCGGTGGGCCAGCGGATGCTGGACGTCGCGGCGCGGAGGATCATCCAGCAGTTTTTTGAAGCCGCCGCGGCCCAGCTGAGAACAGCCACCGCAAAGAAATAGCATGAGGCCACTGACGGGCGTCGAGGGAAAGTGATGGGAACGCGCATGAAGACGCGTGCTGCGGTGGGCTTCCGGGCGCATTCCGGATGGGCGGCGCTCGTGGTCGTCGCCGGGCCGCCGTGCGCGCCGGTGGTGGTCGACCGGCGACGCATCGAGCTCGTGGATCCCGCGATGCCGGGGGCCAAGCAGCCGTATCATGCCGCCCGGAGGTTGGACCTGAAGGAGGCCAGGGAACTGGTGAGTCGCTGCGCCGCGGAAGCGAGGCGGCGGGCCCGACGGGCCGTGCGCGCGGTCTTGGACGAACTGCGGGAGAAGGGCCATGACGTCGTCGGTTGTGGCATCCTCCTTGGCTCGGGCCGGCCCGCGACGACGCTCGCAGCGACACTCGCTTCGCATGCGCTGATCCACACGGCAGAGGGCGAACTGTTTCGAGACGTACTCATCCGCGCAAGCGAACACTTCGACTTGGGCGTCACCCGGGTGCGGGAGCGCGAGCTTTACGCGCGGGGCGCGGCCGAGCTGGGTGTCGCGGCCGATGCGCTGCGACGCCGCGTCACCGAGATGGGACGGACCGTCGGCTCCCCGTGGCGTCAGGACGAGAAGCATGCGACCCTGGTCGGATGGCTGGCTCTGGCCGCTCGGTCGAGGCGGAGTTGAGGCCGGGCCCCTTGGGAGGAGAATCATGGATCTGCGCTATCCCATCGGAAAATTCCGCTATGAAGGCGAGATGACAGAAGAGGCGCGGCGCCGCGCCATCGAAGAGATTGCCGAGACGCCCGCCCGGCTGCGGGCGGCAGTGAAGGGATTGACGCCACCGCAGCTCGATACGCCTTATCGCCCGGAGGGCTGGACCGTCCGCCAGGTTGTGCATCACCTGCCCGACAGCCACATGAACGCTTACATCCGTTTCAAGCTGGCGCTCACCGAACACGAGCCCACGATCAAGCCGTACGAACAGGAGCGCTGGGCCCAACTCGAAGACACGCCGAAGACGCCGGTGGAAGTCTCGCTGGCATTGCTTGACAACCTGCACGAGCGCTGGGTGGTTTTGCTGCGGTCGTTTGGGCCGGCGGATTTTGCGCGCACGTTCCGCCATCCGGAGCTTGGTGTCGTGACGCTGGATAAACAGCTTGCTCTCTACGCCTGGCACGGCCGCCACCACGTCGCGCACATCACCTCATTGCGCAAGCGCATGGGCTGGCGACCCGAATAAGGTGTCGCGCGCCTACGAACCCTCGCCCTTGGCCTTCTGTTCTTGCAGTTGCTTCTTCCAGCCCAGGACGCGGGCCTTATTGCCGGCTTCTTCGGCTTCGCGGATCATCCCTTTGCGCTGGTAGGCGCGCGAGATGCTGGTGTAGGCCAGCACGTCGTCGGGATCGAGTTCGACGATGCGCCGGGCCGTGGCGATGGAGTTGTCGAAGTCTTCTTTGGTGTAGTAGGCCTGCGCGAGCCCGTGGAGCGCGTCGGCGTAGGCGGGGTCGAGGGCGAGCGCCTTCTGGTAGGCGGCAATGGCCTCGTCCAGCTTGCCTTCGCTGAACAGGTCCACTCCCTCGTAGTAATAGTCTTCTTTGGTCATCGGGATTGACGCTCGGGCCTTTAGGCTGTGCGCCAACCGGCGAGCGATTGTATCATCGCCCAGGTTGCGCGAACTGATCCCGCCCCGAAGGAAGCCATGCTGAGCGCGCTGCGCTATTTCTGGATCGCCTCGAAGGGCTTCCGGCTGCGGCCGTGGCGGAGTCCCTATATCCGCTGGAGAATGGAGACATTCTTCGGCGAGCAGGCCGCAGAGCTCGGTCCAGGCACCTTCTTTCGCTTGCTGTGGCGCGAACGCGCGCGACTCGAGCGTTTCCTGCGCTGGGCCGACGAGCGGCGGCGAGAACAGAAAATGCGGCAGCACTGAGGCAGACGGGAAGGGAACTGAAAAAACGGTTTCCATGGTGGCCGAGAGAAGTGTCCCCCCGGCTTGCGTTGGGGGTTCCGAGGCGTATAATAAATAGAAGAGGGAACGGGCGCGCGGACTTTCTTTCCTGAATCCTCTTGAGGAGGGTCGGTGCAAGAGCTGAAGATCCTCCAGAAAACCGAGACCTTGCACGAAGGTCGCTGGTGGGAACCCGAACCGGGCAACAAGGTGCATTGCTACCTTTGCCCGCGCCACTGCCACATCGGCGAGGGGCAGACGGGGTTCTGCTTCATCCGCGTCAACCAGGGTGGGCGGCTCTACAGCCTGGGCTACGCCTCGCCGGCCGCCATGCAAATTGACCCGATCGAGAAAAAGCCGCTCAACCACTTCCTCCCCGGCACGAAGATCTTTTCCATGGGCACGGCCGGGTGCAACATGGGCTGCTTCTTCTGCCAGAACTGGGACATCTCGAAATCCAAGCACGACCAGGTGAATTCCACCTACCTGCCGCCCGAGCAGGTGGTTCTGCTGGCGATCCGCTACGGCTGCCCGTCGCTCGCCTTCACCTACAACGAGCCGACCATCTGGGGCGAGTACGTGATCGACATCTGCCAGGCGGCCAAGGAGTACGGACTGAACACGGTGATGGTCACGAACGGCTACGTCACCTACGACGCTTTCCACGACATCTACGACCACGTGGACGCCGCCAACGTGGACCTGAAGGCCTTCACCGAGAATTTCTACGGCCGCATCACGCTGACCCACCTCCAGCCTGTGCTCGATACGCTCGAGTGGCTGAAGCACGAAACCCACGTCTGGTTTGAGATCACCAACCTCATCATCCCCACCCTCAACGACGACCCGCGCGAGATCCGCCTGCTCTCCGAATGGGTGCTCGAGCACCTGGGGCGGGAAGTGCCGCTGCACTTCACCGCGTTCCATCCCGACTTCAAGCTGCGCGATAAGCCGCACACCCCACCGGAAACGCTCCACATGGCGCGGAAGATCGCCCGCGAGGTCGGGCTACACTACGTCTATGAAGGCAATATCTTCAGCGAGGGCGCCAACACGCTCTGCCCATCCTGCGGGGAGCTCCTCATGCGGCGTTCCTGGCACGACGTGCTTGTCAGTCGCCTGGAGGATGGCAAGTGCCCGTCTTGCCGCCACGCGATACCCGGCCGCTGGACCAATCCCCGCGGCAAGACTCCTCTCAAGACCTACCAGAAGGCGCAGGCGGCCGCCCAAAAGTGCGACTACCTCAATCTCTAGCGCGGTCAGATTCGCAACAAGAGACGCAGTTCCTTGCCTGCATGCGTTGAGGGATTCGCCACTACTAAGCGGGGAGAAAACTTAGTGCCGCGTTGTTGCGTTGTCAAGAGGTCGCGCGCCAGCGCCCGGCGCGACTTCACCGCCGATAGTAGCCCGGGCCGACGCGTAGCGAGTGGTGCCAGGCCATGGGAAAGGCCCACGCGACGAGCGAGCCCAGCAACGCTTGGCCGATGGCCAGTGGGATGATGTTACGCTCGCGCGCGAACAGCCACGCCATCGCGCAGCCGCCCAGGAAAGTCAGAGGGACCAGGACGGGGTTCGGCCAGTGCATCGCACCAAAGATGGCCCCCGCCACGACGGACGACACCCAGCGGCGAGGGAAAAGCAGAATCAGCCGGTTGTTCAGAAATGAGTTGAGCGCCACTTGCTGGAGCAAACAAAACGCAAAGTAGCTCCAGAGCCGCCGCCAAGCAATCAGGTGCGGAGGAACATATCGGGGAGCGCCGAGCACAAACCCCGTGACCAGCAGCGCCACGGCCAAAACGCCAAGCACCCCGGCCGCCTGAAGCGTGGCCGGCCACAGATTGTCCGCGCGCCAGCCCAGCGTCTTGGGCGCATCGCGGTGCAGGAGGAAACTGCTCACCAGCCAAACCGCAAAGATGATCCACGTGTGCGGCGCCGTCGCCTGTCCAACCCAGATGTACCAGCCCACCAGGAGGGGAACGCCGATGACGTCGAGCCAGGCCAGTCGCCGGAGCGCGCTCGGGCTCATCGCGCCCGCTCCGGGCCTTCCGGCTTGGTCGGTGATGCGGCGGCCAGCCGGGTGAACCACGCGCGCAGCACTTCGGTCGCTGGCTTGCCGAGTGGCGTGAACGAGGCGTCGCGCGGGCCGCCGCCGCGGCCGCTCGACGGCCATTTCCACCAGAACATTCCGCGGAACCACGGCTTTCCCGCGAAGGCCTGGAAGGTGGCCTCGTACGCCGCCGACTGTTCTTCGAGGCTGACTTCGCGGCCACTATCCTCGACCCAGGGCTCGCTCGAGCCGCCACGCACGCTCGGGTACCCGACTTCGGTGAACAGGATGGGCTTGTGCCACCGGCGGCTCATGGCTTCAAACCTTGCTGCCACGCGTTCGGCGCCGGGCAGCAGATCCTCCACGCGCGTCGAGGGTGCCGCGCCGAGCGGATAATAGTCGTTCACGCCCATGTAGTCGAGCGCGTCCCAGAAAGCGAGCGATTCAAACTCGCGTCCCCAGTTGGCGGCGTAAGTGAGCGGGCCGTGATAAACGCGGCGCACTTCGGCGATGAGGCGCCGCCAATCGTCCTGATAAGCAGTCAGGCTTTCGAACTCCGTGCCGATCGAGAGCAGGTCGAACTGCTCGAGCTCCGCCAGCCGGGCATAGTGCAGGATAAACTCGCGGTATTGGCGCATCCAGGCGGCGCGCGCCGCGGCGTTGTCGAACCGGAGCGTTCCGGTATACCCGCCGCGGACCCAGAGCTGCGGTTTGAGCATCACCTTCATGCCCAGGTTGTGTGCGACGTGGAGGGCGTGCGTCAGAGCTTCGTCGGTTTCATCGGTGTCGGTGTAGAAGATGGACTCGTTGCGGGCGAAGCCGTAGGGAACCACGGCGATGGCGTTGGCGCCGAGCGCGCGGATCTGGCGGAGCTGCGCGTCAGCTTCCGCAGAGACGTACCCGCCGCCGCGCCCGGACCAGCCTTCGTGCGAAAAGCTGATCCCGCGGAAAAAGAAGTTGGCGTCGGTCACGGGTTGCGGGAGCGGGTCTGCCACTCGCGCAGAAGCGAGCCGCGCGGTCCGGTGCTGCCAATCATTCTCGAGCTGCGCGGAGCCGGCGCCGAGTTGGGCGGCGAGCGTCGCGGCGTCGAGCTTCGCCGAATAAAGCTTGCGCACGGCTGTGAGGCCGGAACGATCGAAGATTGTGCCCACCCAGGCCGCTCCGAGTGGATTGCGCACCAGCGGCGAGAGCAGGCCATCCGAACTGCTGGCGACGAGCTGCGCCACGGTGTAATGGCCGACCTCGCCCTCGATTTGCGCGGCCCACTCGTTCACCTCGCGCCCGCGCCAGGTGCCGGCAAGCCAGCGCGCTACCCATTCGCCCATGCGGGAAGTCCCTGGCGGACCCCACGCGGCGTCGAGCAGCGCTGCTGCGTCCGCGGCAGGGTCCACCTGCGTGATGTAGTCGCCGAGCACCGCGCGAATCGTGGTGCCTTCGATGCTGTACGGCCGCTCGGTGGCGACCGCGGCTCGCAGCGAGGCCAGGTTGGGATAGAGCACCACGCGGAGATGGATTGCATTGGCGGCCAGCGGCAGGTCGAGCCGTGCGGCCGCGGCGGCCAAGATTCGTTCACGCTCTTCGGCGAAGGCGCGGATAGTTTCCGGAGAATAGACCTTCAGGTCGTACCGGACTTGGTAGTGGGCCGAGGAAGAACTTTGCAGGCGGCGCTCGGCGAGCCAGAGCTGGATGCGGGGTGCTTGCTCCAAGCCGGCGTAGAACGCTGCGGCAAGGCACACCGCGGCCCATGCGCCGCGAGCGCTGAATTCCGCTCCCGGCAATGCCGCTCGCTTGCACGTGAGGCCAAGCAAAGCGAGCACGAGGCAGGCGCCAACGGGAACCAGAACGTAGACCACCACGTGCGGCCCGAGGTAGTGAATCGCAGAGATGACGTTGAATGCGCCGGCGAGGATTGCGAGCACGGGAAAGGCTACAGCCGGCAGAGCCAGCCAGCGGCGGCGTTCGGTAGCCCAGACATCGCCCGCGTCAGCGACCAGCCCCCCTGCGCACACGCGGCCTGCTGCGAGCAGCAGCAGTGCTGCGGCTACGGCCCAGGCGATTCGGCTGGCCGGTGAGAGCTGCGGCTGGCCAGCCAATTGAGCCAATGCCCCGCGACCGGCGTAGGCGAACCAAGTGACCTGCGCGGCCAACTGCAACACGGTCCATAGCCCGGCAAAGTGCAGCCAGATTCTTGCGGCGGCCGGGCGGACCCGCCCGCCCAAGCTGGCCAGCAGCGCGAGAAAACCCGTCTCCAGCACGAACGGCGCGGCGAGCGCCAAGGTTGCCACGGCATGCGTGTCGGGCAGAGCTGCGCTTTCGATGGTGACGCGAAAAGCGGAGACCCGCCAGCCCAGCACCGGCGCCCCCAGCAGAGGCAGAAGGAGTATGGACGCGCACACGCGCTCGAGCGCTAGGGCGAGCCAGAAGCCCAGATAGCAGAGCGCAAGCCATCCCGCTGGCATCACGATGAGCCTCTTCAAGAATGAGCGCACGCTTCGACTCCAAACGGCGGATGGTCGGCGAGTGTGAATCCTTCGACTGTGCTCACGGGCAGCATTCGCACTAGCTAAACATTCCAACCATAGGATGGCTCCGAAGCAGGGCAGGTTTCCACCGGGACTAGCGTGCCCGAGCGCGTGGGAGCGCAGCGCGGGCAAAGGCGTCTCGCTGGCGGTGCAGGTGGTGCTGGGAGTGAAACAGACCGGCGAGAAGGTGCTGCTAGGCCTGATGACCGCGGGAGCCGGGAGCACGGACGGCTGGCAGCTGTTGTTGGACGATCTGGCCGCGCGGCGAATGGGGCGGGCGCGGGTGCTGACGAGTATGTGTCGTCCCGTTTCCCGTCCCCGCCCATCAAACCACGGGTTAACTCTCGACTATCAACGGTTGACCCTCAACTCCTACTTCAGCGATTGGTCGAACTCGCGCATCCAGTCTTTCTTCTTCAGCACTTCGCGGGGCTTCGTGCCTTCGGCGGGACCGACGATGCCGTCCTTCTCCATCATGTCAATCAGGCGCGCGGCGCGGCCATAGCCGATGCGCAGGCGCCGCTGGAGGGTGGAGGTCGAGGCGCGGCCCATCTCGCAGACCACGCGGATAGCTTCCTGGTAAAGCTCGTCGTCGTATTCTTCCTCGGCGGCCTCGGCCGAGGCACCGGTGGGCTCTTCCTCTTTCGGCGCCTCCAGCAGCTTTTCGTTGTACTTGGCCCTGGCCTGGGCCCGCCAGAAATCGCACACGGAGACGATCTCCTCCTCGGTCACCAGCGGCCCGTGGATGCGGTGCAGCCGCGCTGAGCCCGCCGGCAGGTAGAGCATGTCGCCGCGGCCCAGTAGCGATTCCGCGCCGTTGGCGTCCAGGATGGTGCGGGAGTCCACCTTGCTGGCCACCCGGAAGGAGATGCGCGCGGGGAAGTTGGCCTTGATCAGCCCGGTGATGACGTCCACCGACGGCCGCTGAGTGGCTAGCAGCAGGTGGATGCCGACCGCGCGAGCCATCTGCGCCAGGCGCGTGATGGACTCCTCGACGTTGTTGGTGTCCACCATCATCAGGTCGGCGAGCTCATCAATCACGATGACGATGTAGGGCAGCGGCCGGTGCTCGGCCTCCTCCAGGTTGTCGAACAGCGACAACGACTGCCCCCTGGCAAACGTCTGGTTGTACTGGTCGATGTTGCGCACGCCGCGCTGCGCCAGCAGCTTCAGCCGCTGCTCCATCTCGCGCGTGGCATTGCGCAATACGTTCGAGGCCACCTTGGGATCGGTTACCACCGGCGCCAGCAGGTGCGGAATGTCTTCATACAAACCCAGCTCGAGCCGCTTCGGGTCCACCATCACCAGCTTCAATTCCTCCGGCGTGGCCTTGTAGAGCATGGAGATGATCATCGAGTTGATGAAGACGCTCTTGCCCGTGCCGGTGGCCCCGGCGATCATCAGGTGCGGCATCTGCGAGAGGTCGGTGGCGCGGATGCGCCCGACCAAATCCTTGCCCATGGCCAGGGTCAGCTTGGAAGGTGAGTTAACGAACTCGGGCGATTCGATGGCTTCGCGCAGCGCGATGGTCTGGCGGTGGTGGTTGGGAACCTCGATGCCCACGGTGGATTTGCCAGGGATGCGCTCGATCAGGATGGACTCGGCACGCAGCGCCAGGCAGAGATCGTCGGCCAGGCCGGTGATGCGGCTGTACTTGATGCCCGCCTCGGGCTTGAACTCGAACGTGGTGACCACGGGCCCGGGATTGATCTGCGTGACGTGGCCCTGGATGTCAAACTCTTCGAATTTCTGTTCGATGGCGCGCGCGCATTCTTTCAGATCTTCTTCCTGCAGCTTTTCGCCGCGCTCGGCCATGCGCAGCAGGCCCGGCGAGGGCAGGCGATAGCTGGCCGCGCCGCGGACAATCCGTGGCTCCGACGCGGCCTTCGCCGCCGCGGTCGGCTCTTCTTTCATCCGCACCAGCATCGGGCCGGCCTTCTCGGACTCAGCTGCAGAAGGCTCTTTGGTCGCCAGCAAGGACGTTGCCTGCGGCGCCACCGCCGGGCGACCCGCAATCTTGATTTCTTCCAGGCGCTTGCGCAAGCGCTTCTGCTCGCGCGCTTCGCACCAGGCTGTCCAGCGCGCGTGCAGGCGTCCGAGCAGACCGCTGCTACCCATGGTCTTCATCGGGCCGCTCAACCATCGTTGAGCGCCGAGGAAGGAAAAGCGCGTGGTGAGGAACAATGCCGCCAGAAAGCTTGCCGCGGCCACCAGGTGGGCGCCCACAGTATTCAGTCCGGCGGTAAGAGCGGACGAGAGCAGGCCGCCCAGCAAGCCGCCCGGCGGTGCGGCCCCGCGAATATCCGGGAAGCGCCAGAGTGCCAGCAGCGAAGGCAGCGAGAGCAGCAGGAGAACGTAGCCGATCATCTTGGCAACCGGTGTAGGAACGGGTTGGCTCCGAAACCACCGCAGGCCCAGAAGGAAGAGGCCCACCGGCAGCAGGAAAGCCGCATAGCCAAATCCCTGGAACAAAATGTCGGCAACGTGCGCGCCCGCCGGGCCGATCCAGTTGCGCGCGGGTCGCGTGTCGGGCGGCGGAGCGGAAACGTTCAGCGAAGCGTCGTGGGGGCTGTAGGAAACCAGGCCGAGCGCCAGCAGCACCGCCAGGGTGACGCCCAGGAAGCCGATCAGCTCGTTGAGCCGGCGGTTATCGGTCGGGGTCAGAACGCGCACACTGATCTCCTTCAAGTGGGGAAGACACAACACAAACGCACATCGCCCTCGGGCGACCCTGGGCAAGCGCGGGCGCTAGCGCGCGTGGCCCATCTGGAGCAACGCGAACAACAAAACGACTATACCAAAGACGATGCGGTAAACAATAAAGATCTTCAGCGTGCGTGTTTGTAAATAGCGCAAGAAGAAGGCGATCACCAGGTAGCCCACCACGGCCGACGTGGCGATGGCGAGCGCCAGGGTGGAGAGCGGTAGCTCGAGCCCGCCGGCGCGGTGGAGACGCACGAGCTTGGGCAATTCCTTCGCCACCGCGCCGGCAATCAGCGGCGTGGAAAGCAGGAAGGAGAACCGCGCCGCGGTTTCGCGCTTCATGCCGCGCCAGAGCCCGGCCACGATGGTGATGCCCGAGCGGGAAACGCCGGGAAACAGCGCCAGGGCTTGCGCGGTTCCGATCGCCAGCGAGTCGCCGAGGCTGGTCTGTCCGATCTCGCGTTTGAGCCGCGCGGTCGCTTCCGCCCACCACATCAGCAGCCCAACGACGATCAGCGCCATCCCGATGGGAATCGGTGTGCGCAGGTGTTCTTCGATCGCGTGCTCGAACAGGACGCCCACCACCCCGCCGGGAATCGTCCCGGCCACCAAGAACCAGAACATCCGGCGGTTCAGCCGCACCTCTGTAGGGCTGGCCAACCTCGGGTAGTGCAGGCCCAGCCCGCAGAGGATCAGCTCGACCCAGGTGCGGAGAAAGAAAAACACGACCGCCAGCAAGGTGCCCGCGTGCAAGGCCACGTCAAACGCGAGCCCGGGTTCCGGCCAGCCGGCGAGCCATGGAAAGAGAATCAGGTGCGCGGTGCTGCTGACGGGAAGGAATTCCGTGAGTGCCTGCACCACGGCGAGCAGGAGAGCCTGATAGAGCGGCATGCGGCTTCACTTCTCCTAGGGAGCAGCCAGCAGCTTCTGCATGAAATACGCGTCGAGATCGCTTGAGTAGTAGCGCTTCAGCACGCCGAGGGTACGATAGCCGTGCTTGTGCCAGAAGGCAACGGCGTCGTCGTTGTCGGTTGCTGTTTCCAGCTCTATCTGCTCGACACCGCCCGCGGCCAGCTTCTCCTCCATCGCGCGGAGGAGAGCCGTGCCGATGCCGCGGCGCCGGTAGCGCTCGAGCACATCCAGGGTGATCAGATGCGCGCGCCGGCCCGCATGCTCGGCCAGGAGAAAGCCCACGATTTGGCCTTTCTCCTCAGCCACCAGGCAATCGGCGCCGGGCAGGCGCAGAAACCACCGCAGGGTGCGCTTGGAGTAGGCGATGCCTGGCGCGTAGCAGGCTTGGTCCACGATGTAAAGTGTTTCGAAATCGTCGGGCGCGTACGGGCGGAGGATGAGGCGCACGGCCTACACTTCGAGGATCACAGGAAGGATCAGCGGGCGCTTCGAGGTCTGTTTGTTGAGGTAGCGCTTCAGGTCCACGCGGATCTTTTCTTTGATGACGCTCCAGTCGGTTTTTTCTTCGGGGTTGGACTGCTCGATGGTGCGCAGGATGACGTCGCGCGCCCCGGCCATCAACTCGTGGCCGTCCTCGGAGGCGAGAAAGCCGCGCGTGACGATCTCCGGCAGCGTCTCGATGAGGCCAGTGTGCTTGTCAATCGCGATGATCGGCACCACCACGCCGTCTTCGGCCAGATGTTGCCGGTCGCGAATCACCACTTCTTCAATCTCTTCGAGCGAGCCTGAATCCACACAAACGCGTCCGGCGGGAATCGGCTCGCGGCGGAACGCTCCCTCGGCAGTGAACTCGATAGGCTGGCCGTCTTCGAGCAGCAACACTTCGCCCGAGACCGCGCCCACCTGATGCGCCAGCGCGGCATGACGGAACAGTTGCCGGTACTCCCCGTGGATGGGGATGAAGTAGCGCGGGCGAACCAGATTCAGCAACAGCTTCTGTTCCTCCTGGCTAGCGTGGCCGGAGACGTGGATGACGCCGCCGCCGTTCTCGTAGTACACGAGCGCGCGCCGGCGGAACATGTGGTCGAGCATGCGGAAGATGGCCTTCTCGTTGCCGGGGATGATGCGGGCGGAGAGGATGACGGTGTCCTGCTCGTCCACGCTCAGCAGGCGGTGATTGTCCACGGCCACGCGCGAGAGCGACGACATCGGCTCGGCCTGGCTGCCGCTGATCAGCACCACCAGCTTGCGCGGGTCGAACGATTTGAGGTCCTGCGGGCGCACGACCATGCCGTCGGGGATGCGCAGACAGTCGAGACCGTGAGCGATCTCAACGTTGTCCACCATGCTGCGGCCGACGAACCCGACCTTGCGACCGACGGTCCCGGCGATCTCCACCACCTGCTGGATGCGGTGGATCGAGCTGGCAAAGCAGGAGACCAGCACCTTGCGCGGCGCCGCGCGGCACAGCTCCTCGATGCGCGGCCAGACGGCGCGCTCGGAGGGCGTGTAGCCCGGGCGCTCGACGTTGGTGCTGTCGCTGAACAGCGCCAGCACTCCTTCCTGGCCGTAGCGCGCGAATGCGTGCAGGTCAAACGGCTGGAGATCGGTGGGCGTGGGGTCCATCTTGAAGTCGCCGGAGTGCATCACGACGCCCAGCGGCGTGCGCACCGCCAGCGCCACGCAGTCAATGGTGCTGTGGGTGACGTAAATGAACTCGATCTCGAACGGGCCGATTTCGACTTTGCGCCCCGGAACGACTTCGCGCAGCACGGCCTGCTCGAGCAGGCCGTGCTCCTCCAGGCGCTTGCGTACCAGCGCCAACGTGAAGCGCGTGCCATAGACCGGTGCGCCGAGGTCGCGCAGGATATAGGGCAGCGCGCCGATATGGTCTTCGTGGCCGTGCGTGAGGATGATGGCGCGCACGGCACTGCGGTTCTGCTTGAGATAGGTGATGTCCGGGATGACGATGTCCACGCCGAGCAGTTCGGCCTCGGGGAACATCATCCCGGCGTCAATGACGATCATGTCGCTGCCATATCGCAGGGCGAGCATGTTCATGCCGAACTCGCCCAGCCCACCCAGCGGAATGGCCCACAAGGAAGGTTGACTCAATGCGGTTCGAAAGCCTCCAGCGAACGTCTCATCCTATCACATCGGAAGAGTCGAAGAGTTGAAGAGTCGAGAAGTCCAAAAGTCGGAAGAGCCGAAGGGTCGAAAAGAGGAACAATGGAACAGTCAAGAGCCCTCGCCGGGCTATCGGCGGCTGCCGGCGATGAGTCGCGCGATCGCAACCAGCAGGACCGCACCGACCGTCGCCGCGGCCAGACTGAACAAAAAGCCGCCGCCCCAGATCCCGAGTTTGAAGAAAACCCAGCCGCCCAGCAGCGCCCCGATCAGGCCGAGGATCACATCGGCCAGGCAGCCGAAGCCGACGCCGCGCGTCACCTTGCCGGAGAGCCAGCCGGCAATCAGCCCGATCAAAATCCAGCCAATCAGCGAATGCGTCATGTTCAGTCTCACGCGAATTCTCCTGGAAGCCAGTCTAGGCCGGCAGCGAGGCCGACGCAGCTTACCTCAGAAAGGAGATACGGCCCAGGGTTTTTGTCAATGAGCCGACTGGCCCTCAGAATCGCTAAGCGGGTTGCTGCTGCGTCATGCAGTGAAGAGTTCCGAGGCCCAGGACGAGGTCCAGGCACGCGATGCCGACCACTTCGCGGTCGGGGAATAGCGCTGCAAGCGTGTTGAGCGCAATGCGATCGTTGGGATCGTTGAACGTGGGCACAAGGACCAGCCTGTTCGCGATGTAGAAGTTGGCGTAGCTTGCCGGAAGTCGCTGCCCATCGAAGTAGACCGGCTCCGGCACGGGCAAGGTTGCGACGCGCAGCGGCCGCCCATCCTGGTCGCGCATCTCGCGCAGCAGCGCGAGATTCTCCTGCAAAGGCTCGTAGTTGGCGTCGGACTTGCGCTGTTCCGCGACGCTGACCACTGTAGTCGGGTTGACGAACCGTGCGAGGTCATCCACGTGGCCATGGGTGTCGTCTCCGGCGATGCCGTTCTTGAGCCACAGGACGTGCGAGACGCCGAGATAGTCGTGAAAGACCTTGTGCAGGTCCTCGCGACTGAGCCCGGGGTTGCGAGCCTGCACTGGACTCAGCAGGCACTCTTCCGTAGCCAGCAGCGTGCCACGGCCATTGACGTCAATGCTCCCGCCTTCGAGTACGACGCGCCTTCCGTTGTACGCCGGCTCCCACGCCGGCAGCTTCAGTTGCCGGGCAAGTTTTCCGGTGGCTGCGTCGTCGTATTTCCAATTGTCGTATTTGGCCCAGCCGTTGAACCGCCAATTCAGGATGGCTCTTTCGCCCGCAGCGTTTTTCACGAAGACGGGGCCGAAGTCGCGGGTCCAGCTCCGGTTCGTGCGCACGCTGAAGAAGTCCACCGCGCCGAGGTTCGCGCCGCTCTTCTGAAGCACGCGTCGCGCCCGTAGTTCCTCGGCGCGGTCAGCAACCAGAACTCGTACGCGCTCAACGCGCGCCAGCCGGCGCACGATTTCGCCATAGACCCCGGGGATCGGCGCGAACTTGCCCGGCCAGTCGGTTTTCTCATGCGGCCAGGCGAGCCAGGTGGCCTCGTGCGGCTCCCATTCGGCCGGCATGCGGTAGTCGAGCGGCTGGGGGGCCGAGCGTTTGGCGGGCGCGGGGCTCAATCCAGCCATCGCTCGAGCAGGGGAGAGTAGGCATCGGTGCGGCGATCGCGCAGGAAGGGCCAGTTGCGGCGGACTTCTTCCATGTGTCGGGGATCGCATTCGACCACAAGCGTTTCATCCTCGCTGGGGGAGGCCTCGGCCAGGACCTGTCCGAACGGATCGGCGACGAACGAAGCGCCCCAAAATTCGAGGCCGCTCTCCGGAGTCCCTTCGAACCCCACGCGGTTGACCACGGCGACGTAGATGCCGTTGGCGATGGCGTGTGCGCGTTGAATCGTGCGCCAGGCATCGAGCTGCGCCGCACCGTATTGCTCCTTCTCCGAAGGGTGCCAGCCGATGCTCGTCGGGTAGAACAGGACGTTCGCCCCGCGCAGGCTCGCCAGCCGCGCTCCCTCCGGGTACCACTGGTCCCAGCAGACCTGCACGGCGATGCGGCCGTAGCGCGTATCGAAGTTGGGAAAGCCGAGGTCCCCGGGCGTGAAGTAAAACTTCTCGTAGTAGAGGGGATCGTCGGGGATGTGCATCTTGCGATAGAGCCCCACAAGCAAGCCGTCGGCGTCAATCACCACAGCGCTGTTGTGGTACACGCCCGCGGCGCGGCGCTCGAACAGCGGCGCGACGATCACCACGCCGAGTTCGCGCGCAAGCTTTGTCAGGGCGTCGGTCGAAGGGCCGGGAATCGGCTCGGCCAGCGCAAACAGCTCTGCGTTTTCCTCCCGGCAGAAATACTGCGAGCGGAAGAGCTCCTGGAGACAAATGATCTGCGCGCCGCGGCTGGCAGCTTCGCGGATGCGCTGCTCGGCTTTGGCAAGATTTGCGCTCGGGTCGAGCGAGCAGCTCATCTGAACGAGGCCGACGGTGAATTTCTCCGCCATACGGCGCAGTGTACCATTTTTGCCGGACGGTGCAGAGAGTTGCGGGAAGCAGCTTCCCAAGACGCGCATCGGTCAGTTTCCCGCTTTCTTTGTGCGCGATTTTGTACTATCAATGCTGCGCACGCGCGAAGGAGAAGCGCGCTGTTGCGCGCGCACTTCCAACTGCCGAGGACACGGAATGGCAAAACGGAAAACAATGCCAGGGCGTATCCTGCACGACCCCATCAAGGACCGCCTGACGCCGATCTATCCGCTCGACCTTGCAGAGGTGCGCACGGTGGACGACCTCGTTCGGGCCATGGGCCGGACGGCGTTCACGGCCCGGCAGATCGGCGATGCCGCCGACGTGCTCGAAGCCATGGCTCGCGACAAGAATTGCTTCGTGGTTCTGACGCTTTCTGGCGCTATGACCGTGGCGAAAATGGGCCTGATCTTCTGCGACTTGATCGAGTCGGGCGTGGTGCAGGCCATCGTTTCGACCGGCGCGCTGATGGCGCACGGCCTGGTGGAGGCGACGGGCCGCTCGCACTTTCGCTACGACCCGCGGATGGATGACCGCGAGCTGTTCCGCGCGGGCTACAACCGCGTCTACGACTCGCTCGAGCCTGAGGTCAATCTCGACCACGTCGAAGAGGTCGTCCAGAGCATTCTGGCCCAGTGGGACTCGAACGAGCCGGTGTGCAGTTGGAAGCTCCATCTGCGCATCGGTGAATATCTCCGCCGGCACTCGCCTGGACGCGGCATCTTGAAATCGGCGTGCGAGTCGGGCGTGCCGGTGTTTGTGCCCGCGTTCACCGATTCCGAGTTGGGCATCGATTTCGCCCTGCACAAAAAGGCCAGACAGCGCTCCGGACGCCCGCTGCTGCGCTTCGACCCCTACGAAGACTTCGAACATTTTGCCGAGACCCTCCTTGGGCAGAAGAAGATGGGCATCTTTACCATTGGCGGCGGCGTGCCGCGCAATTGGTCGCAGCAGTTCGGCGTCTATGCGGAGCTTCTGGCGCGTCGCGGCTACGAAAAGCTGCCGCTCAAGCGCTACTCCTACGGCGTGCGCATCTGCCCTGAGCCGGTGCACTGGGGCGGGCTCTCCGGCAGCACGTATTCCGAGGCGGTTTCCTGGGGGAAGTTTGTGCCACCGGAAGAGGGCGGCCGGTTCGCGGAGGTTTTTGACGACGCCACCGTGGCGCTGCCGCTCGTGGCTGGAGCGGTTCTGGAGCGCCTCGGATACTTTAAGCGCAGTTCGAAGTCAAAGGCCGGACAGAACAGGCGGGCTAGTCGTCTTCGCCGATGAGGATGGCGGAGGCAAGCACGGTGGTCCACAGGCCGCGCTTGTCGCCCACGGCCGACTGCGTGATGTTCATCGTGCGCACAATCTTGTTCGAAATTCGATAAACCTCTTTTTTCTCATCCCACGACAAATCCGGGTCGAACTCGACGTTGAGTGTCGTCGCGAGCATCTCCGCGGCCAGCTCCTCGGCGTATTCGCCGGCCACTTCCTCGGTCTCGCCGAAGGAGTGGTGCTCGGAAAGATAGCCGTACATGGACTTGTCCGCCGGCAGGGCCAGCCCGATGCCCGCGGCGATCAGCCGGTGCGGCTCGCGCGTGGAATTCTCGCTGATCACGGTGAAGGCCACCTGGCCGGGTTTGAGGTGTTTCAGGCCTTCGCTCCGCGAAATCAGCTTGCAGTTGGGCGGGAAAATCGAAGAGACGCGGACGATGTTGCAAGCGGCGATGCCGGCGTTGCGCAGGGCCAGCTCGAAGCTGGAGAGTCGCTCGCGATGTTTGCCGACGCCCTTGGTGAGGAAGATCTTCTTCGCAACGAACGCCATGGATCGTGCCGGGCTGCGGTGCCTCCTAGGTTGAGCTGGAAACGCGAGCGAAAAATTTTTGCGAGCGGAAAAGTAACAAGATCGTCGAGGGCTGTCAACATCTTTCCCGGTGCTTCCGCGGCGTGTGCTCCATCTCGAAGCGCGCAAGTTGCCGAAGGATTTTTGTAGCCAGTCGTCCGTGCGGCGGAGTGGCGCGGGCTAGCGCGAAGCGGCGGCCCCGAGGTCGCGCTGGCGCGCTTCGTGCAGGATAGCTTCGAGCGCTTCGTGGGGCACGAGCTCCCAGTTGTCGTCGGCGGTGGTGGGAACCACGCCGGTGCGCGCAGCATATTCAATGATCAGGTCGCGGACTTCCTGCGGCGAGCGATACACGATAGGCAGGCCCCTGTACACGGTGTACCCGCCGCCGCCGGTGTAACGGTAGCTGTTGATGGCCACGCGCAGTTTGGCTTTGGGATCGAGCGGTTTCCCCCTGTAGGTGAGATCGAGGACGCGCTCTCCGACCGAGCGCGTGAGATCAATTTTGTAGCGGACTCCTTCGGCCGAGTCGGCGTTGTAGCCGGGCAGCGGCGGCGGTTCGCCCGGCTTGAACGGCCAGGGAGGATAGAAGCTGGCGGCGTGCTCGAGCGCCTCTTTCAATTGCGCGCCGGTCATCTCGATGGTGTAGAGCGTATTGTCGTAGATGTAGAGCGCGGCAATCTGCCGGACGGTCACCTTTCCGGCGGGAATGCGCATGCTGGGGAAGAACATGGTGGCAAGCGAAACGTCGGCGTGGCCGGCTTCCATCTGCACCTTGTGGATCAAATCCACCAGTGGATGGTCCTCATACCGGGCGGTCCAGCCATCGAGCGGCTGTGCGCAAGTGGCGAGGGGTGTGTCGAGGTACTTCTGCGTGGCCCGGTCGTACGGTTCGGCGAGTTTGAGGATTCTCAGGTCGGCGGCGACCGCAGCGGTGACGGGAAGGGTGGTCGAATGCTTCGACGCCACGCTCCAGGCGCCGGCCGCGTCGCGCTCCATCGTCACGTCCACCCGCGCGAGCGACTGTCCCCAATTCTTCGCTTGCACCAGCAGCACCCCGTGGATGAATTTCACCGGCACCTCGTTGTGCGTGTGGCCGAACAGAATCACGTCAATTCCCGGCACCTGCTCGGCCAGTGCGATCATGGCGTTTTCGCCGGGAATTTCATCGGCCGGAGGCGACTGGCCGCTCTCCGGGTCGGACCCCAAACCCGAATGCGCGATCACGACGACCAGGTCGGCCTGCTTGCGCACCTCGGGGATGACGCGTCGGGCCGCGTCCACAATCTGCTCGAACTGGTAGCCGCGATAGTGCGCCGGGATTTCCCAGCGCGGTACGCCCGGCGTGACGAAGCCCACGATGCCCACGCGCACTCCAACAACGTTCTTGATGATATAGGGGCGAAAATATCGGACGCCGCCCTTATATTCCTGGCGAAGGTTTGCGGCCAAGATGGGAAACCTGGCCTCGCGCTTCGCCTTCCAGAGCACGTCGAGCCCGAAGTTGAACTCATGGTTGCCCAGCGCCGCCGCGTCGTACCCGAGCGCGTTCATCATGGCGATGGTGGGGTTGGGCTTGCTGCTATCCTTGCGCACGAAATAGTAGGCCAGCGGCGTCCCCTGGATGGTGTCGCCCGAATCGAGCAGCAGGACGTTCGGCCGCTGGGTGCGCTCCTGCCGGATGAGCGTGGCGATTTTCGCCAGGCCACGGTTGGCGGGTTGATTCGCATAGTAATCGATCGGCTCGATGTTGCCGTGGATGTCGGTGGTGCCGAGCAGAGTCAGGCTGACCTTTACCGGCGTGTCGCCGGCCGCCGCCGGCACCCAGCCGGAAAAAGAAACGCTGAGCAGACCGACGACGGCAAGCAGACACAGCGAGAAAAGGGCGCGGGAATCTCGTCTCATGGAATCAGGGCTCCAGACAGCGCGTGACAAAGCGGCCGAGTACGCTGGTTATGGAGGTCAGTTCGCGCAGGTCTTTCCGCGTGAAGTCGGGGCCGGCCTCCGCAGGGCCGCGCCCCTTGCGGGAGATCTGCACGACGCCCACGACTCTGCCGTCGAGGGTAATCGGAGCGCTCATGATTTTGTGGATGGGCTCGCCGTGGCGGCGGCCCAGCGGGACGCCTTCAAAGACGCTCGCGTGCCGTGCCGTCGTGAAGTCATTCACGAGCTCGGTGCGCTTCTCTCGGGCTGTGCGGGCCGCAAGCGCGCTGGTGCTCGTCAGCGGGATCGTACCGATGGCTTTCAGCTTCTCGGGCAGGATGAACCGGAGAAACTTGCCGTTTTCAATGAGTGCCAGGATAGCGACCTCGTCGGGTTTCACTCCAAAGCCCTTGGCCACTTGTTCGGCCACACTGGCCAGCGCGGCCGAACCGGGCGGCGCAGGTGCTCTTACCAGCGCGTCCACGGTGCGCCCCAGTTCGGCGACCAGCCTTTCGCTCATTGGGCTCCTCGGTGGAGACCCCACCTCGAGGTATTATATTTGAAAAGACCCGGTTTTTCCGTTAGTGCGGTGGGACCTGGGGCAGGTGGATGAACTGTGCTTACCGCAATTCGACGCCGGCGAATACTTCAAGCATTTCGGCCTCCGATGGGGGCCGGAGGACGTTGCGTGCCGCAAAATGCTGCGCTTCTGGATAATTCGTATGCAGAATGCGCTCAGCGGCTTTCGTGAGATTGTAAGGCGTGTGCCGAAGCTGAACGTCGGGTCCGAGCAAGAGCCAATCTGCCCCTGGCTCCCCAAACGGCATTCCCACACTTCCAGCATTTACAGCTCGGGTCCGTCCAATCATTCGGTCAAATTGCATGTGGGTATGGCCGCAGACGACCAGCGGCACATTAAGTCCATCAAAAACGGGTAAGAGGCGCTCTTCCTGCGTCAAGCGCGTGAAACACTCATTCTCGTTTCGCGGCGTCGCATGACAAAACAGCACTTCGTCCAAGTCGCCAATCTCGACGCGAAGTGTTTTCGGCCAGGCGGACAAGAACCGCTCGTGCTCAGGATTAAGCTGCTCTGCCGTCCAGCGGATGATGGGCCGATACGGTTCCGGCACGGCGGCTGGTTCCTTGCCTGCCATATGTTCGAGTACCGCGATCTCGCCGTTACCATAGATATACTGCACGGGGATGCCCAAGTCCATCAAACACGCGATGGTTTCACGTGGCATCGGACCTGGAAGCACATCGCCCCCGACCACTACAAGGTCTACTTCTGCTCGGCGAATCTCTTGGAGCACGGCCTCCAGAGCGGGAAGGTTTCCGTGAATATCATAGATTGCGGCGACCCGCATGAGAGGCACGTTTCAGTCCCTGGCGACGCGGTTCTAGCGGCGCTGGGTATCAAATTATAGCCAACCTCTCCCGGTTTTGACGCCAAATCCGGAGATGCCCCGTCGCCTTGAAAAGCGGAAGCGATGTGCATATACTGGCCAGTCCGCAAGGGAGCCGCGCCACTCATTGCGTTGACCGAGCGGACGCAATCCCTCGCGGCGGCAAATCCGCTCCCCTGGCGAGGCGAGGTCAGCGCATACCGCACGCGAACCGACGGAGCGTACATGTCTGTCGCTGGGGCGGAAACCGACCACAGCTTCTTTTGGCGCAAGTTGCACTCCTTCACCGGCATTTTCCCTGTCGGAGTCTTCCTGGCTGAGCACTTCTGGTCGAACAGCTACGCGCTCGTGAGCGTGACCAAGTACAACCAGGCTTCCGAAGACCTGCAAACGCTTCCCTGGAAAGTATTCATCGAGGCGGCCTTCATCTGGGCGCCGATTCTCTTTCACGGTGGTTACGGGGTCTATGTTTGGTGGAAAGGGAAGTCCAATGTCTCCGAGTACCCCTGGATGGGCAACTGGATGTACTCGCTGCAGCGCTGGTCGGGGCTGATTGCCTTTGCCTTCATCGGTTGGCACGTGTATACGGAGCGGTTCCTGACGGAAGGAAAGTCAACGTTTGCCACGGTGGAACAGGCCCTGGCGAACCCTTACTATCTCGGTTTTTACTTGCTCGGGGTGGTGGCCTCGTCTTTCCACCTGGGGAGCGGCCTGTGGAATTTTCTGTGCAAGTGGGGAGTGGCGGCCACGGCGCGCTCGCAGCGCGCGGCCGGCTACCTGGGAGCGCTCGTGGCCATCCTCTTCGCGGTGGTGGGTGTTGCCATCGTGCTGAGCATCCGCCTGAACTGGCACCCGTTTGAATCCTACGTCCAATGAGTGAGCCGAGAGTCATCGTCGTGGGCGGGGGCTTGGCCGGACTGATGTCCGCCATCCGCGCGGCCGAGGCCGGCGTGCCGGTGGATTTGTTTTCGATCGTTCCGGTGAAGCGGTCGCATTCAGTGTGCGCCCAGGGCGGCATCAACGCCGCGAAGAACACCAAGGGCGAAGGCGACTCCACCGCGAAGCACTTCGACGATACCGTCTACGGCGGCGACTTCCTGGCCAACCAGCCGCCGGTGAAGGCCATGTGCGATGCCGCGCCGGCGATCATCGACCTGCTCGACCGCATGGGCGTGATGTTCAACCGCACGGCGGAGGGTCTGCTCGATTACCGGCGCTTCGGCGGCACGCTTTACCACCGCACCGCGTTTGCCGGCGCCACAACCGGCCAGCAGATGCTCTACGCCCTCGATGAGCAGGTGCGGCGGTTCGAGGCCGAAAGCAAGGTGAAGAAATACGAGGGTTGGACCTTCCTCTCGGCGGTGCTCGATGGCACCGGGGTGAGCCGCGGCATCTGCGCGATGGACCTGCGCACGCTCGAGGTGTGCACGTTTCCCTCCGACGCCACGGTTTACTGCACCGGCGGCATCGGCGCCATCTTCGGCCGCTCGACCAATTCAGTCGTCTGCACCGGCTCGGCGCAATCGGCGCTGTTCCAGCAGGGCGTGGACTACGCCAACGGCGAGTTCATTCAAGTGCATCCCACTGCCATCCCCGGCGAAGATAAGCTGCGGCTGATGAGCGAATCGGCGCGCGGCGAGGGCGGGCGCGTGTGGGTGCCGAAGCAGCCGGGCGACGCGCGTCCTCCGCTCCAGATTCCGGACTCCGAGCGCCTCTACTTCCTCGAAGAGTGGTATCCCACGTACGGGAACCTGGTGCCGCGCGATGTCGCCACGCGCGCCATCCACAAAGTCATCTTCGAGTTGAAGCTGGGCGTGGGCGGCGAGCCGGCCGTGTACCTCGACCTGACGCACCTCTCGCGGGAGGTGCTCGACCGCAAGCTCGAGGGTATCCTGGAGACGTACCAGAAGTTTCTGGGCGTAGATCCGCACGTCGAGCCCATGAAGGTTTTTCCCGGCATGCACTACACCATGGGCGGGATCTGGGTGGACAACGAGACCCAGGCGACGAACGTGCCTGGGATTTTCGCGGCGGGTGAGTGCGAATATCAATACCACGGCGCAAACCGCCTGGGGGCGAATTCGCTGCTCTCGTGCCTCTGGGGCGGGATGGTGGCAGGCCCAGCCGCGGTGCGCCATGCGCGTGGGCTTGAGAAGGGCTGCGAAAGCGTCGAGCCCAGCGTGTTCGAGGGCGAGCGCAAGCGCCAGGAAGCGAGGAACGAGCGGCTGCTGCTCCAGGAAGGTTCGGAGAACCCCATCGCCATCTGGAAGGAAATGGGCAAGTGGATGACCGAGCACGTCACCGTGACGCGTCACAACAAGGACCTCGAGCGCACCGACGCGAAGCTCCAGGAGCTGCTCGAGCGCTACAACAAAATCAATCTCTCGGACCGTTCCCGCTGGTCGAACCAGACGCTGTGCTTTGCGCGCGAGCTGTTCAACATGCTCGTCCTGGCGCGTGTGATCACGCTCGGGGCGCTCGCGCGCAACGAATCGCGCGGCGCCCATTACAAGCCGGAATTTCCCGAACGCGACGACAAGAACTGGCTCCGCACCACGCGGGCGAGCTCGGCCGATGGCCGGATCCAGCTTCGGTACGAGCCGGTGGATACCTCGCTGATTCCGCCGCGAGCGCGGAAGTACGGCGTAGCGAAATAGAATAGAGATGTTATGGCGGAGAAGAAAACAGTCATCGTCCAGGTGAAGCGGCAGGCCAGCCCCAAGGACCGGCCGCACTGGGAGGAGTTCGAACTCCCCTGGCGCCCGCATATGAACGTGATCATCTGCCTGCGCGACATTGCCGAGCGGCCCATCACCCGCGACGCCACTCCCACCACGCCCGTCGTCTATGAGTCGAATTGCCTCGAGGAGGTCTGCGGGTCGTGCGCGATGGTGATCAACGGCAAGGTGCGCATGGCCTGCTCGGCGCTGGTGGATCGGCTCGCGCAGCCCATTCGTCTCGAGCCCATGACGAAATTCCCGGTGGTGCGCGACCTCGCGGTGGATCGCTCGGTGATGTTCGAGAACCTCAAACGGATGAAGGCCTGGGTGCCCATCGACGGCACCTATGACCTGGGCGGCGGCCCGCGGATGTCGCCCGACCTGCAGGCCAAAGCCTATCCGCTTTCGCGCTGCTTCACCTGCGGCGCCTGCCTCGAGGTGTGTCCCCAGATCAACAAGCACAACAACTTTGTCGGCGCGGCTATCATCAGCCAGGTGCGCCTGTTCAACATGCATCCCACCGGCGCGATGCATGCGCGCGAACGCCTGGAGGCCATCATGGGTCCGGGCGGGGTGCACGATTGCGGCAACGCCCAGAACTGCGTCAAGATTTGCCCGAAAGGAATCCCGCTCACCGAGTCCATCGCCGAGGTCAACCGGGAGGCCATCCGGCAAGCGGTGCTCGGCTGGCTGCTGGGAAAATAGATAGCTCCGCGGGGAGGAACCAATGCGCGCCCTCGTTCTGCTTGCTACCGGCGGCTTGATGTTCGCCTGCAGTTTTCTTGCGGCGGGCGGCCCTTCGGAAGACCTGGCCGCGCGCGCCCGCAAACTCCACTTCAGCGCCATTGTGCTCGATACGCATGCCGACACCCCGCAGCGGTTCCTCTTCGAGAACTTCGACCTCGGCCATCGCGACTCTGAAGGGCACGTGGACATCCCGCGGATGCGCGAGGGCGGCCTCAACGCGATCTTCTTCTCGATTTGGGCGCCGACTTCGGTCAACGGCCCCCGGGGAGTGAAGCGGGCGCTCGACCTGATTGACACGGTGCGGGAGCAGGTGCGAAGCCATCCGCGGGACCTCGAGCTGGCCACCACCGCCGAAGAGGTGCGCCGCGCCCACGCGCAGGGCAAAATCGCGGTCCTGATGGGCCTCGAAGGCGGTCACCTGATTGACGACGACCTGCGCATGCTGCGCATCTACTCGGCGCTGGGAGTCCGTTACATGACGCTGACCCACGGCAGCAATACCGACTGGGCCGATTCCTCGACCGACGAGGCAAAGCACAACGGCCTGACTCCCTTCGGCAAATCCGTGGTGCGGGAGATGAACCGGCTGGGCATGCTGGTGGATATCTCGCACGTCTCCGATAAAACCTTCTATGACGCGGTGGCCGCCAGCCGCGCGCCGCTGATTGCGTCGCACTCCTCCTGCCGGGCGCTGTGCGACGTGGCGCGCGACATGAGCGACGACATGATCCGCGCGCTGGCGAAGAAAGGTGGCGTGATCCAGATCAACTACAACACTGCCTTTCTGAGCCAGGAACTCGCCACTGCCCGGCGCGCGATCGATGCGCAGGTCAACGCCAGAGACGCGGAGATCCAGAAGCGCTTTGGCGAAAATGAGGCGCGCATCATCCGCGAGCAGGAGCGCTGGCGCGGGCAGCTCACAGCGGAAGGGAAGCTGCCCAAGGTGAGCTGGGAGAAAATCGTGGAACACATCGACCACGTGGTGAAACTCGTCGGCGTGGACCACGTCGGCCTGGGCTCGGATTTCGACGGCTCGACCATGCCCATCGGCATGGAGGATTGCTCGAAGCTGCCGCGGATCACCGGGGCACTGCTCGCCAAGGGCTACTCGGAATCCGACGTCAGAAAAGTCCTCGGCGAAAACACTCTGCGGGTGATGGCCGAGACCCAGCGCGTAAGCAAAGAGATGCAGGCGAGCGAGGGGAAGTAGAGACATACGAGTCGAGGAACAGGGAGGAAAAGTGATGCGCAACCTTCGTATGCTTTTGATTCCGGTCATCGGGTTTGTGGCGGTGTCGCTGGCGGCGCAGCAGGCCCCGCCGGCGACGCAAGCGAAGCCGGCGGAGACGCGCGCCCCGGGGCTCTACATGACGTTCGAAACCGACAAAGGGAACATCGGCTGCAAGCTGTTTGAGAACGAGGCGCCGGTGACCGTGCGTAAGATTGTCGGCCTGGCCATCGGCAAGATCTCCTACGTGGACCCGCGCACGCACCAGACCGTGAGAAAGCGGTTCTACGATGGGCTGATCTTTCATCGCGTCATTCCCGGCTTCATGATTCAGGGCGGCGACCCGCTGGGAACGGGCGTGGGCGGGCCAGGCGGCCCAGGCTTTCCGTTCAAGGATGAGTTTGCGCCGGCGCTGAAGTTCGACGTGCCGGGTCGGTTGGCAATGGCGAATTCAGGCCCCAACACGAACGGCAGCCAATTCTTTATCACCGACGCGCCCACGCCGCACCTCAACAATCACCACACAATTCTCGGCCAGTGTGGAAACACAGATGTGGTCCGGGCCATTGCGCGCGTGCCGCGCAACCAGGAAGACCGACCGGTGACGCCCGTGCACATCAAATACGTTGCTATCGAGCGCGTCGGGCCGGCGCCGCCCGATGCGCCCGAGGCCATGCCTTCGGACAAGCTGTCCGGCAAGGCTCCGGCAAAATCCACCGGCAAGGCGCCGCTGAAAAATTTTTTCTGATGGCTGTGAAGCCTCGGGCGGAGACGGCGCCGCTCAGGGCAGCCAGGGGATAGGGAAGAGAGATTCTTCGCCCGCCGCGGCGGGCTCAGAATGAAAATATGAAAGCGCGACTCCTGCCGTCAGCGTAGGCTGACGGTGGGATTCCCCTTTTAGAAAAGGAAAGGAGTCGCGCATGAAAGAATATATCGCATTCGACAGTCACAAGCGCTACACATTGGTGGAGCAGGAAGACGTAGCCAGCGGGAAAGTGCGGCAATACCGGGTCGAGCATGCGCCAGGAGCGATTCGCTGGGCGCTGGCGGGGTGCGAGCCGGGCACGGCGGTGGCCATCGAAGCCACCGCGAACTGGTATT